>LNAP01007118.1_pt1 | contig 17548 bp, 10 predicted proteins | sample 602601 | NCBI WGS metagenome assembly LNAP01 (sample SAMN02440304, study PRJNA202911) | soil metagenome | biome: Subtropical and temperate rainforests or woodlands; isolation source: soil samples (1 kg each in a 20% v/v slurry with milli Q water) were... ... | reverse complement strand
GTTCGTGGTGATCGACACCGCGATGATCAGCCAGGCCTATGACGACCTGCGCGCCGGTTTCGAATTCGCCAAGGTCTACTACGCGGTCAAGGCCAACCCGGCCGTCGAGATCATCGACCTGCTCAAAGAGAAAGGCTCGAGCTTCGACATCGCCTCGATCTACGAGCTGGACAAAGTGCTTGGTCGCGGCGTCAGCGCCGACCAGATCAGCTACGGCAACACTATCAAGAAATCCAAGGACATCCGCTACTTCTACGAGAAGGGCGTGCGCCTGTTTGCCACCGACTCCGAAGCCGACCTGCGCAACATCGCCAAGGCCGCACCGGGTTCGAAAGTCTACGTGCGTATCCTGACCGAAGGCTCGACCACCGCCGACTGGCCGTTGTCGCGCAAATTCGGCTGCCAGACCGACATGGCCATGGACCTGCTGATCCTCGCTCGCGATCTGGGCCTGGTGCCTTACGGCATCTCGTTCCACGTCGGCTCGCAGCAGCGCGACATCAGCGTCTGGGACGCGGCGATCGCCAAGGTCAAAGTGATCTTCGAACGCCTGAAGGAAGAAGACGGTATTCACCTGAAGCTGATCAACATGGGTGGCGGCTTCCCGGCCAACTACATCACCCGCACCAACAGCCTGGAAACCTACGCTGAGGAAATCATCCGCTTCCTGAAGGAAGACTTCGGTGATGACTTGCCGGAGATCATCCTGGAGCCAGGCCGCTCGCTGATCGCCAACGCCGGCATCCTGGTCAGCGAAGTGGTACTGGTTGCACGTAAATCCCGTACCGCGGTAGAGCGTTGGGGGCAAGTTCTCCGGCCTGATCGAAACCATGGACGAAGCCATCAAGTTCCCGATCTGGACCGAGAAGAAAGGCGAGATGGAAGAAGTGGTCATCGCCGGTCCAACCTGCGACAGTGCCGATATCATGTACGAAAACTACAAGTACGGCCTGCCACTGAACCTGGCCATCGGTGATCGCCTGTACTGGCTGTCGACCGGTGCGTACACCACCAGTTACAGCGCCGTCGAGTTCAATGGCTTCCCGCCGCTGAAATCGTTCTACGTGTAAATACAGCGTAGAAAACCAAAAGCCCATGACCTGTCATGGGCTTTTTCATTTATGCAGTTCCATGTAGGAGCGAGCTTGCTCGCGATGGATTTCAGAGCACCGCGTGTACTCAGACAGCACGCGTTATCGTTGTCCACCATCGCGAGCAATCGAGCGTCGACCGGCTGCTCCTACAGGGTTTCGAGCTGTTCGGTACGTTGTTTGTAATCCACAGCCATCGCCTGAATCTGTGGATCATTGGCGGCTGACAATGCCTTACAGGCCACTCGCAGAAAATTCAGGTTGCCACCGGCCAACGCCTTGCGCAGCCAGACCAACGCTTCCTCGATATTTCCTTCGTCGGTCAAGACCGCAGCAAAGCTGAACTGCCCGCGAAAATCCCCGCCCTCGGCCGAACGTCGATACCAGTCACGCGCCGCTGCCGGATTCCCAGGACAAACCCGCCCTTCTTCCAGATACCGCCCCAACAGATTCATCGATTTTGCATGACCCAACTCAGCCGCACGGCGATAAAGACTCAGTGCTTGAAGCTGATCCTCAGCCACCCCGCGACCGGTCGCCAGCAGATTGGCGTAGTTGTACATCGCCCAGTCCAGCCCTGCAGTGGCGGCAAGTCGGTAATGCCTGGCCGCCAGCGACGCATCGGCAGCACAGCCCCAACCATGCTCATGGCAACGGCCGAGCATGTTGCGTGCCATCACATGCCCACGTCGCGCGGCAATGTCGAACCAACGCAGTGCCAGCGGACGATCCTGAGCAATGCCCTGCCCGTCCAGCAAAATCTGCCCGAGCAACGCCTGCGCATCGAGGACGTCTTCGCGGGCCGCGATCAGAATCGCCTGGGCCGCACGGGCCGGACTTTCGTCGAGCATCGCGCGCAGGCGCTCAACGTCGAGCATTTCCTCGCGGCGTAAACGAAAATCCGCCACTTACACCTCGACCCAGCGACGCAGCAGGTTGTGATACGTCCCGGTCAGGCGGATCAGCGATGGATGATCGGGCACATCGCGGGTCAGTTGCTGGATTGCCCCGTCCATCTCGAACAGCAGGGCGCGCTGGCTGTCTTCACGCACCAGGCTTTGCGTCCAGAAAAACGAGGCGAGTCGCGCTCCGCGTGTCACCGCATTGACCTTGTGCAGACTGGTGCCGGGATACAGCACCATGTCGCCGGCAGGCAGCTTCACCCGTTGGGTGCCGAAGGTGTCCTGGATCTCCAGCTCGCCGCCGTCGTAATCCTCCGGCTCGCTGAAGAACAGCGTGGCGGACAAATCCGTACGCACCCGCTCGATGCTGCCTTTTGGCTGACGCACCGCGTTGTCGATATGGAAGTCGAAACTGCCACCGGCGGTGTAACAGCTCACTAACGGAGGGAAGACTTTGTGCGGTAACGCTGCTGACATGAACAGCGGATTTTTCCACAGCCGCTCCAGCATCGCCGCGCCGATCTCCTTGGCCAGCGGGTGACCTTCCGGCAACTGCAAATTGTGTTTGGCCTTCGCCGACTGGTAGCCGGCGGTGATCTTGCCATCGGCCCAATCGGCTTGCTCCAGAGCCTCGCGAATGCGCTGCACCTCGTCTTTTTCAAACAGGCCGGGAATGTGCAGCAGCATGACAAAGGCACCTGAAACCAAAGGGATGCCAATGGTATTGATTCTTATTGCCTGTGTAAAACACATCTGACGAATGAGTCAGCAGAAACCGTAAGGGTAAATTGTAAAGAATGTAAATTCAGTGCGAATAGTAATGTTTCGCAATTGATACAAATACGTGTTTACCCTATATTCCGCGGCCTCAAATCCTTGGGGAGGGGAACTCAAATGTCGCGTCAACAACCACAAGTACCGGTCAGTTCACCACGTCTGCTCGCATCGGCCATCGGCATGGCGCTTACTGCCGGCTCTGCGGGCCACATGGTTTTCGCGGCGGAAAAAGCCGACGAAAAAGCACCGGGCAATGTGATTTCGCTGGGCGCCACCGCCATCACCGGCGAAGCCCAGGACGATACGACCTATAACGTAGAGAAAGCCTCCTCGCCCAAGTACACCGCACCGCTGGTGGACACACCGCGCTCGATCACCGTCATTCCGCAACAAGTGTTGAAAGACACAGGCGCCATGAACATGCAGGACGCCCTGCGCACCATTCCAGGCATCACCTTCGGTGCCGGTGAAGGCGGCAACCCACAGGGCGACCGTCCGTTCATTCGCGGCTTTGACGCCCAGGGCGATACCTACCTGGACGGCGTTCGCGATACCGGTTCCCAGAGCCGCGAGATCTTCGCCGTGGAGTCGATCGAAGTCAGCAAAGGCCCGAACTCTGCCATCGGCGGTCGTGGCGCTGCAGGCGGCAGCATCAACCTGGTCAGCAAGAAAGCTCACCTGGGCAATTCGTTCGATGGTGGTTTCACCTGGGGCTCCGACCAGACCCAGCGCTACACCATGGACGGCAACTATCAGTTCACCGACACTGCCGCTGGCCGTCTGAACCTGATGAGCCATGAGAGCAACGTCGCCGGACGTGACAGCGTCGACTACGACCGTTGGGGTGTCGCACCGTCCCTGGCTTTCGGCCTGGGTACAGATACCCGCGTCAACCTCGACTACTACCACCTCGAAAGCAACGACACGCCGGATTCAGGCATCCCTTACTCCATCCCGGCCGCAGGCTCGGCTGCCCGTACCAAGGCCAACCCGGACAAGCCGAATGACGGTGGCGACAGCAGCAATTTCTATGGCCTGACCGACCGCGACTTCCGCAAGACCCGCACCGACACCGCAACTTTCGCCATCGAGCACGACCTGAGTGACTCGCTGACCATCAAGAACACCCTGCGTCACGGCACCAGCATGCAGGATTACATCCTGACCCAGCCGGACGACAGTAAAGGCAACGTCAACAACGGCAGCGTCTGGCGCCGGGCAAACACCCGCGTGAGCAACACCGAGACCACCACCAACCAGACCGACCTGTTTGGTGATATCTACATCGCCGGGTTCAAGAACAGCTTCTCCACCGGTGTCGAATACACCCACGAGGAAAGTGAAAAATCCTCGTACAACGTCAACACGGACACCACCCCGGGAACGGCAGCGGTAACCAACAACTGCTCGCCGGCACTGATCGGCGCGCCAAGCGGTTACAACTGCACCTCGCTGTCCAACCCGACGCCAAATGATCCGTGGAGCGGTGCCATCTCCCGCAACTACGCGGGCACCGAAACCAAGGCCAACACCTACGCACTGTATGTATTCGACACCCTGACGTTGTCCGAGCAGTGGCTGGTGAACATGGGCCTGCGCTACGACCATTTCGACACCGACTACAAAACCTTCAACGGTTCCAGCGTGACCACGTCCAAGGGTGATGACACCAGTGAGTTCGTTACCGGTCAGTTCGGTGTGGTGTACAAACCAGCCGAAAACGGCAGCATCTATGCATCCTACGCAACATCTGCCACTCCACCGGGCAACACCCTGGGCGAAGGTTCGGAAGGCAACCCGCTGGGCGGCACGCCGGATCGCAACGGCAATCTGCTGAAAAGCGACATGGAACCGGAAACCACCAAGAACTACGAAATCGGTACCAAGTGGGATCTGCTGAACGATCGTTTGTCCCTGACTGCCGACATCTTCCGCACCGAGAAAGAAAACGCTCGTGTGCAAACCAACACCACTACGTTTGAAAACGTCGGCAAAACCCGCGTTCAAGGTATCGAACTGTCGGCCACCGGCAAGCTCACCGACAAATGGCAGGTCTTCGCCGGTTACGCCTACATGGACAGCGAGCAAGTCGATGGCGGCGACCTGCCGGCAAACAAAGCCAACGATGGCAACGAACTGCCTAACACGCCGAAAAACAGCGCCAGCCTGTGGACGACCTATCAGGTCACGCCAAGGCTGACCATCGGTGGCGGTGCGTTCTATGTCGATGACGTGTTCGGCAGTGCCGCCAACACCACCATGGTCGATTCCTACGTTCGTTACGACGCAATGGCGGCCTACAAGCTGACCAAGAACGTCGACCTGCAACTGAACGTACAGAACCTGACTGACGAAACCTACTACGACAAGGCGTTCTCGACTCACTTCGCCAACCAGGCGGCCGGTCGTACCGCTTTGCTGAGCACCAACTTCCACTTCTGATGGAAACGTGACCAACAACCTTCTGTAGGAGCGAGCTCGCTCCTACATTGTTGGCATTGGACCCGGCCCCGTTCATCCACATGAACGGGGCCTTTGCGCGTAAAAAGAATGCTTCTCGACAACCCCACGGCATAATGCGCGCCGTGATGAATCAACTTGAACGAACAAGGCGAGCGACGTGTTGAAGAAAACCCTGTTCCAGTTGCACTGGTTTTTCGGCATCAGCGCCGGGCTGGTCCTGGCCCTGATGGGCATCACCGGGGCGATGGTATCGTTTCAGGATGAAATCCTGAGCGCACTCAATCCTTCTGTGTTGCAGGTCGAGAAACAGGTCGCCGGTGTGCTGCCGCCCGTCGAACTGGTGGAGCGAATCGAAGCCGCATCGGGCAAAAAAGTCTCGATGCTCACGGTGGAAACCGACAGCGGCAACGCCGCCAAAGTGTGGTTCACCCCGCCGCCAGGTGAACGCCGTGGCGAGATGCGCTACTTCGACCCGTATACCGCCGAGTTCCTCGGCGACGCCAGCGGCCAGGGCTTTTTCGGTCTGATGCTGCAACTGCACCGTTTCCTCGCCATGGGCGACACGGGGCGGCAGATCACCGGCGCGTGCACGCTGATCCTGGTGTTCTTCTGCCTGTCTGGCCTATACCTGCGCTGGCCTCGCCAGTGGAAAAGCTGGCGGACCTGGCTGACCCTGGACTGGAAGAAAAAGGGCCGCAGCTTCAACTGGGACCTGCACTCGGTGGCCGGCACCTGGTGCCTGGTGTTTTACCTTCTGGCGGCGCTGACCGGGTTGTTCTGGTCCTACGAGTGGTACAACAAAGGCCTGACCCGATTGCTCTCCGACTCACCACAGAGCGAACGTGTGCGCGGCGGACGCGGCCCTGCGCCAAGCGGTCCGGCACCGACGGCCGATTACTCGGCGATGTGGAGCAGCATCTACAGTGCGGCCGGTCCGCAACTCAGCTCCTATAACGTGCGCATGCCGCCCGTGGCCGGCCAACCAGCGACCGTTTACTTCCTGCTGAAAACTTCGCCTCACGACCGCGCCCTGAACCAGATCACCCTTGACCCGGCCACCGGCGTGGTCAAACGGGTTGATCGCTACAGCGACAAGAGCCTCAAGGCGCAACTGCTGACCAGCATCTATGCGCTGCACGTCGGTAGTTACTTCGGCATCGTCGGGCGCATTATCCTGACCATCGCCTCGCTGACCATGCCGCTGTTCTTCATCACCGGCTGGATGCTGTACCTGGATCGTCGGCGCAAAAAGCGCCAGATCAAGGATGCACGCAAAGATCTCGTGCAAACCGCCAGCGACGCGCCGGCGTGGCTGATCGGCTTCGCCAGCCAAAGTGGTTTTGCCGAACAGCTGGCATGGCAAACCGCCGGGCAATTGCAGGCCGCAGGCTTGCCGGTCAAAGTGCAGCCATTGGCGGACGTCAGCGAGCAGGACTTGCATGAATCGAACAATGCCTTGTTCGTGGTCAGCACCTTCGGCGACGGCGAGGCACCGGACAGTGCCCGCAGTTTCGAGCGCAAGGTACTGGGCCAGACACCGAGCCTGGGGCGCCTGAATTACGCCGTCCTGGGGTTGGGCGACCGGCAGTATCAACACTTCTGCGGTTTCGCCAAACGCCTGCACGCCTGGTTGGGCGAACAGGGCGCAAAGACCCTGTTCGCCCCGGTGGAGGTCGACAGCGGTGACCCTTACGCCTTGCGCCACTGGCAACAGCAACTGGGTCTGTTGACCGGCCAGGCCCCCGTGGATACCTGGCAAGCGCCCAGCTACGACAACTGGACCCTGCTGCATCGTGAACTGCTCAATCCGGACAGCAGTGGCTCGCCGGTGTACTTGCTGGGCCTCAAGCCTCCGTCCACCAGCAGCTGGCTGGCGGGCGATCTGGTGGAAGTGATGCCGCGCAACTGCCCGTGCGCCATCGAGCACTTCCTCGATGGCATGGGGATTCACGGTGAAACCAAGGTGCAACTCAACGGCCTGGAAGAAACCCTCGAACAGGCCCTGGCCAGCCGCCAGTTGCCGGAGAACCGCGCCCACCTGGTCGGCCTGCACGCCCAAGCGTTGGCAGAGGCCCTCGTGCCGCTGGCCATGCGCGAGTATTCCATTGCGTCGATCCCGGCCGATGGCGTGCTGGAATTGATCGTGCGTCAGGAAGTGCATGCCGACGGCAACCTCGGTGTCGGTTCCGGCTGGCTGACCGAACACGTGCCGGTAGGCAGTTCCATCAGCCTGCGCGTGCGGCGCAACAGTGGTTTCCATCTGCCGGCCCAACCGGTGCCGATGATCCTGCTGGGCAACGGCACGGGCCTGGCCGGGTTGCGTAGCCTGCTCAAGGCCCGGATTGCCGATAGCCAGCAACGCCAGTGGCTGCTGTTTGGCGAGCGCCATCGCGAGCACGATTACCTGTGCCGAAAGGAGCTGGAGGAGTGGCTGATCAATGGTGATCTGGCGCGCCTCGACCTGGCGTTTTCCCGCGACCAGGCCGAAAAGATTTACGTACAGGATCGACTGCGTGAATCGGCGGCCGAGCTCAAGAAGTGGCTGGCGGACGATGCGGTGATCTACATCTGCGGCAGCCTTCAAGGCATGGCTTCGGGCGTGGATCAGGTGCTCAACGAAGTGTTGGGTAGCGCCGAAGTGGAGCGCCTGATCGAACAGGGCCGCTACCGCCGCGACGTGTACTGATTCACTGAGTTCCCTGTGGGAGCGAGCAAGCTCGCTCCCACAGGGGTTCATGTATCCATCTCCATCTCAAACCGGCTGCAGCTTTTTCTCAAATACAGAGACCCCGTTCAGATCCCGCAACACCACGCTCAACTCCCCACTCTGCCCATCGATGTTCACCTCGCCAAAAAACTGAAACCCGGCAAACGGCGAGACGTTCTGCGTGGGCGGCGCCTTCTCGAATACCACTTCAGGACCAAAGGTTTTATCCAGCGAGTTCGGTCCAAAGCTGCCGGCATTCAGCGGTCCGGCGACGAACTCCCAGAACGGTTCGAAATCCTGAAACGCCGCCCGATCCGGATGGTAATGATGGGCCGCGCAGTAATGCACATCTGCGGTCAGGAACAGAAAATTTCGCACCTCTTGCGCCCGCAGAAAGCCGAGCAATTCTGCGATCTCCAGCTCACGCCCCTGTGCCGGGCCGGGGTCACCGTTGGCCACGGCCTCCCAGCGCGCGACACCAGGGCTGACCTCGCCGTCGGGCACGCCGAGGCCGATGGGCATGTCGGCGGCGATCACTTTCCATTGCGCGTTCGAGGCCTGCATTTCGCGCTTGAGCCAGTCCAGTTGCTCACGCCCGAGGAAAGGTTTTTCAGCGCCCTGATTGTCATCGTTGGGCCCGCGATAACTGCGCATGTCCAGTACAAAAACATCGAGCAGCGGCCCGTAACCAAGCTTGCGATAGATCCGCCCGCCGCCATCGGCGCTCTGCAAACGCATCGGCGCATATTCAAGCCAGGCCTGGCGTGCGCGGCCCACCAGGCTGTGGATATCTTTGTCCTGGTAACGCGCATCCAGCTGCTTGCCCGGCGACCAGTTGTTCACCACTTCGTGGTCGTCCCACTGCCAGATCTGCGGGACCTCGGCATTGAAACGACGGATGTTTTCGTCCATCAGGTTGTAGCGATAGTTGCCGCGATACTCATCGAGGGTCTCGGCGACTTTGCTCTTGGCTTCGGTGGTGATGTTGCGCCACACCCGGCCGCCTTCCGTGGTGAGCTGAGTCGGGATCGGGCCGTCGGCGTAAATGGTGTCGCCGCTGTGGATAAAAAAGTCTGGCAAACGCAGGCGCATTGCTTCGTAGATGCGCATGCCGCCAATGTCCGGGTTGATGCCGAAGCCCTGGCCGACGGTGTCGCCGCTCCAGACGAAACGGATGTCACGGCGGGCTTGCGGCACGCTGCGCAAGTGACCGAACCAGGGCTCGCTGGCGACACCGCTCTGGGCGTCTTCAAACTGCACGCGATAGAAAATTGCCTGACCGGCGGGCAGCCCGGTGAGTTCGACCCGGGCAGTGAAATCAGTGCGCGCATCGGCCAGGGGCGAGACGAATCGCCGTGGGTTGGGAAACAGGCTGCGGGTGTCCCACTCCACCACCATCCGCGCGGGGCGGTCGCAGCGGCTCCAGATAATCGCCCGGTCGCCCAGCAGGTCGCCGGACTGCACGCCGTCGGCGACCTTCGGCCGGTCCTTGACCGAAGCGATCACCGCCGGCGCCAGCCCTGGCAACAGCAATCCGGCGCCGACCGCTTGCATGACACGACGGCGCCCGAGGTTGAAATCGCTCATGGTGTTCTCCCAGGAAAAGGAAAACTAAAGCATGACCCTATGACCCTGGCATGACACAAATCTTCCCAACACCACAGGGGCAGGTGTCAGGCGGTGGCGGGTTCTACCGCCAACTCCACCACCTCCGGCCGTTTCACCAGCGCATACGCCACCGCCGTCAACAGACTCCCCGCCACAATCGCCAACAGGTAGAGCAGCGCATGGTTGATCGCATTCGGGATCGCCAGGACGAACAACCCACCATGGGGCGCCATCAATTTGCAGCCGAAATACATCGACAACGCCCCCGTCAGCGCACCGCCGGCGATGCTCGCCGGAATCACCCGTAGCGGATCTTTCGCCGCAAAAGGAATCGCCCCTTCAGAGATAAAGCACAGCCCCAGCACCAGCGCTGCTTTACCGGCCTCGCGCTCGGTCTGGGCGAACTTGCGTCGGGCAATGAACGTGGCGATGCCCAGGCCAATCGGCGGCACCATGCCGGCCGCCATGGTCGCCGCCATCGGCGCGTAGCTCTGCGACGCCAGCAACCCCACCGAAAACGCATAGGCCGCCTTGTTGATCGGCCCGCCGAGGTCGACGCACATCATGCCGCCCAGCAACACACCGAGGTTGGTGGTGCCCATGCTGTCGAGAAAATTCGTGAGCCCGGCAAGCATCCCGGCGACCGGTTTGCCGACCACGTAGATCATCACCAGACCGGTGAACAGGCTCGCCAGCAGCGGGATGATCAGGATCGGTTTCAGCGCCTCGAGACTTTGCGGCAAACGCGCATACCGGTTGATCGCCTTGGCCGCATAGCCAGCGAGGAAACCGGCAATGATCCCGCCGATGAAACCGGCGCCCAGGGTGCTCGCCAGCAGTCCGCCGATCATCCCTGGCGCGAGGCCCGGACGGTCGGCGATGGAGTAGGCGATATAGCCTGCCAGCAGCGGCACCATCAGCTTGAATGCGCTATCGCCACCGATCTGCATCAGCGCCGCCGCCAGCGTGCCCTCCTCCTTGAAGGCGGTGATGCCGAACACGAACGACAAGGCGATCATCAGGCCGCCGGCCACCACCATCGGCAACATGAACGACACGCCAGTCAGCAGGTGTTTGTAGACACCCGTCTTTTCCTGTTTGGCCGTTGTTTTGGCAGCGCTCCCAGCGCTTTCCTGCTGGCCTTCGGCCAAGGCCTTTTTCAAGGTCGCTTCCGCTTGCTTGAGGGCAATACCGGTGCCACAGCGATAGATTTTCTTGCCGGCGAAACGCTCGGTGGCGACTTCGATATCGGCCGCCAGCAGCACCACATCGGCCTCGGCAATCGCTTGCGCGCTCAATGGATTGCGCGCGCCGACCGAGCCCTGGGTTTCCACCTGCAGGTCATAGCCCAGGCGCTTGGCCGCTTGCTGCAAGGCCTCGGCGGCCATGAACGTGTGGGCGACGCCCGTCGGGCAAGCGGTGACGGCCACCAGTCGTGGCGTGTCCTGGGCAACTGCCACAGGTTCGACGTCCGCTTCTTCAGCGGCGTAAACCTGAGCGTCCTGCGCACCGCGCCGCAGCACGGCTTCCACGTCCTGCAGGGCCTGGGCCGGAGTGCTCTGGAACAGTCGCTTGCCGACAAACCGCGACATGTCCACGGGTGCGCTGGTCACCAGCAGCACCCACTCGGCCGCGTCGAGGGTGGCCGCCGACAGTTGTTTCTCAGGATGTGCGGCATCGGTGATTTCGACACTGGTGCTCCAGCCCTGACGCTGGGCCGCGGCATCAAGCAACCGGGCGCACAGCACACTGGTGACCATGCCGTTCGGGCAGGCCGTAATGATGGCTAACTTCATGACAAACCCTCTTATTGTTCTGTCAGGGGACGCACGCGTACACCCTGTTCGAGCTGCGCCAGTTGCGCTGCATCGCCAATGCCGAAACCGATCTGGGTCACTGCCATCGCGGCAATCGCCGTGGCGGTTCGCAAGGTCTGCTCCGGCGTATCGGCACTGAGCAAACCGTGGAGCATCCCCGCCAGCAACGAATCACCCGCGCCCACCGTGCTGGCGACGTTGACCCTGGGTGGCGTGGCATGCAGCGCCGAGCCGACGCTGAACCAGTTCACGCCATCGACGCCATGGGAAATCACCACATGCTCAATGCCCTGGGCATGCAAACGCTCCGCCGCCAAGGCCTGGGCACTGAGCGACACGACCTCGCAGCCCAGCACCTCGGCCAGCTCTTCAGTGTTGGGTTTGATCAGCCACGGTCCCGCTTTCAGCGCTGCACGCAACGCCTCCCCGCTGGTGTCGAGGGCGACGTTCAGGCCCAGGTTCTTCAAGCGCACAATCAACGCCTGCAACCACTGCGCGCTGACGCCCAATGGCAAACTGCCGGCAACCACCACCGCATCGTGCCCCGGCGCGATCTGCTCCAGTCGATCCAGCAGGGCCTGTTGCGCCGCCTCGCTGACCTGCGGCCCCGGCCCATTGATGTCGGTGATGCGACCGTCGCTTTCCGCCAGCTTGATGTTGCTGCGGGTCTCGCCCGGTACGCGGATGAAGGCATCGACAAAACCGCGCCTGGCGAACAACGTTTCAAACGCTTGCAGATTGTCCTCGCCGAGAAAGCCACTGACGGTCAACTGATGCCCGAGGTCCGCCAGCACTTGCGCCACGTTGACGCCTTTGCCGGCAGCGTGGGTGTGCATCACATCGCTGCGGTTGACCTGGCCGGCTTCAAGGCGCGGCAACTGGACGGTCAGGTCCAGCGCCGGGTTGAGGGTCAGGGTGAGAATCCGGGCCATTACAGGGCCTCCACTAGTGCGCGCACTTCATTGGCGCTGCCCACGGCAAGGGCCTGTCGGGCAAGGGTTTGAGTCTGAGTGAAGCCCAGTTCGCGAATTCGCGCCTTGACCTCGGCAATGCTGCGCGCCCCGACGCTGAGTTCGTCCACGCCGAGGCCGACGAGTACCGGCACCGCCAGTGGGTCGGCCGCCAGCTCACCGCACACACCGACCCATTTGCCGTGAGCATGGGCCGCACGCACGGTGATGTCGATCAGTTGCAGCACCGCCGGATGCAAGCCATCGGCCTGGGCCGACAGCGTCGGATGGCCACGATCGATGGCCAAGGTGTATTGGGTCAGGTCGTTGGTGCCGACGCTGAAGAAATCGACTTCCTTGGCCAAGACCGGCGCCAGCAATGCCGCCGACGGCACTTCGATCATGATCCCCAGTTGCAGGTCGGCGACCGGGATTTCCTGGCGCAGGCGTTCGGTCATGTCACGGGCTTGGCGCCATTCGTCGACGCTGCCCACCATCGGGAACATAATCCTCAGCGGCCGGTTGTCGGCAGCCCGCAGCAAGGCGCGCAATTGCGCTTCCATGATCTGCGGACGCTGCAAGGTCAGGCGAATGCCGCGCACGCCGAGAAACGGGTTCTCTTCCTTCGCAATCGGCCAGTACGGCAGAGGTTTGTCGCCACCGACATCGAGGGTGCGCACCACCAGCGGCCGCCCGGCCAAACCGTCGAGAACGCGACGGTACTCGACTTCCTGGGTCGCCTCGTCGGGCGCTTGCGGATGGGCCATGAAAATCAGTTCGGTGCGCAACAAGCCAATGCCTTCAGCGCCCTGCTCCACCGCACTGGTAACGCCGGCACTTTCACCAATGTTGGCGAACACTTCGACGGCGTGGCCATCGATGGTCAATGCCGGTTGATGACGCAGTTCAGCAGCCGCCTTCAAGCGTTGCTCGCGGGTATCGCGTTCGGCCTTGGCGCGCTGCAAGGTCGCCGCGTCAGCGTCCACATGCAGACGACCACGCTGGCCATCGAGCAGCAAAGCCGTACCCGGTGCCAGCAGCAACACGCCGGGACCGGCGCCGACCAAGGCCGGAATACCCAGCGCCCGGGCAACAATCGCACTGTGCGCCGTAGCACCACCCCGAGCGGTGAGAATCCCCGCCACGCGAGCCGGGTCGAGACGTGCGACGTCGGAGGGGCCGACCTCGTCCATCACCAGAATGTACGGTTGATCCGGTTCGCTCGGGGTTTCGATGCCGCTGAGCTGCATCAACACCCGACGCCCGATGTCGCGCAAGTCGGCCGCACGCTCGGCGAGCAAGGCATCCTGCAACGCTTCCTGCTGCCGAGCCGCCGCTTCAATCACGGCCATCCACGCCGCCTCGGCGCTTTCGCCCTGCTTGAGGCGCGTATCGACCTCATCGGTCAGTTCCGGGTCGTCGAGCATCTCTTGGTGGGTAATGAAGATTTCGCGAATGGCTTTGCTCTTGCTGCGCTCGATCAGGCCCTGGATGTCACGGCGTACCTGCGCCAGGGCGTGCTGGAGGCGCTCGCGCTCGATGCCGGCGGACTCGCCGCGCAACGGGTAATCGATGGTTTGCAGCACCTGAATATGCGCCGGGCCGATAGCGATCCCCGGAGCGGCGGCAATCGCCTGAACCACGCTGCCAGATAACGGAGCGAGGACCACTTCGGCCATATCGGCAACGACTTCACGCGCCTGACTTACCGGCGGCAGCGGTTCGACTTCCTCACCGAGGCCTTCTTCGATGGCGGCCAACAAGGCCGGCAACGCATCCGCCGCAATGCCCGGTTCGGCGATGATTTCCAGGACCTGTCCCCGACGGGCGCCGAGGCTGAGCAACTTGCTCAAGCTCTTTACCGACACCGCACTGTCATGGCCATCGACGATGCGTACGCGGATGTCACCTTCAAAACTCTTTGCCAGTTGCGCGAGGATTTTCGCCGGGCGCGCATGCAAACCATGAGCGTTGGCCAATGCAATTCGCGCGCTGGGCCAGTCGGCGGGCACTTCACCACCGAGCACTTCGAGGACCTTGCGGCTGCTGGTGGCGCGCCCCAACTCATGGCCACGCCCTTCGATCAACAACGCGCACAGGCGTTCAAGCAGGGTTTGATGGGCCTCACCAAGGCTGGCCAGGCAGAACAGCCCAGTGAGTGGCTGGCCGAGATAACGCAGCGGTCTGTCCGGGGTGACGAAGGCCAGGCCCGGACGCTTCACCGTCTGCTCGCTGTGCAGCCACCACAGGCCATCGCCCAAGGGCAGCGCTTCAACCTGCTGCAGCACGGCGGAGAAACCGTTGCTCACGCAGTCGGCCTGCCGCAGCAAACGTGCACCACGCCAGACCAGCTCTTCGAAATCTTCGGCCGCCACACCGAGGCCGATCATCTGTGCATCCAGCGCCAGCTCCTGCGGCGCGCCTTGCAGCAACTTCAGCAAGGCTTCGGCGGAACCGGCGCGACGCAGGGCCTGGCCCAGGTCAGTCTCGCCGAGGGCGCGGGTGAGCAATTGCAACAGGCGCAGATGTTCATCGGATTTAGCGGCGATACCTATCGCCAGGTAAACGATATGACCATCGCCCCAGTCCACGCCATCGGGGAACTGCATCAGGCGCACACCGGTGGTGAACACCAGATCGCGGGTTTCGGGCGTACCGTGGGGGATGGCAATACCTTGACCGAGAAAGGTCGAGCCCTGAGCCTCCCGCGCCTGCAAGCCGGCAAGATAACCCTCGGCAACCAGGCCGTCGGCGACCAGATGCCCGGCCAGCAATTGCAGCGCTGCGGACTTATCCACAGCCGATTGGCCCATGGAAATCTGCTCTACAGTGAGCTCGAGCATGCTTTCTCCTTTTTGGCGCCTTGGGGCACCAGGTATTGTTTTGATTGAGTCAGCTTAGGCGCTTGGTCATCGCTTTTGGCGGTTTCACGGCAGAACCGGCCAAGGGCGCCTAAAACGTAGAAAATACGCTTGCTGAAACGTTTAATCTATATCGATTGGCACGTTACTCGATATTGGCCCATCCTTGAAGTCCAACTTGTCGGATGCGTTGCGACAATGGTCGCCTGCCTTAATCGGTTAGGATTGACGAAAATGTCGAGGCAATCTCGAAAAAACAAGGAAACAGCGGGTTGAAACTCAGTGATATCGCCCAGTTGGCCGGTGTGTCCGTCACCACCGCCAGCTATGTCATCAATGGCAAGGCCGAACAACAGCGCATCAGCAGCGCTACCGTCGAACGCGTGCGCGCGGTTGTCGAACAACATGGCTTCACGCCTAACCCACAGGCCGCCGGATTGCGCAGCCGACACACCCGCACATTGGGGTTCATTCTGCCGGATCTGGAAAACCCCAGTTACGCGCGAATCGCCAAATTGCTGGAACAAGGTGCGCGGGCCCGTGGTTATCAGTTGCTGATCGCCAGTTCCGACGATGCGCCGGACAGCGAACGGCAATTGCTGCAGTTGTTCCGCGCCCGGCGCTGCGACGCACTGATCGTTGCCAGCTGCCTGCCGCCCGGCGACGACAGCTATCGCCAATTGCAGGCCAAGGGCATTCCGATCATCGCCATCGACCGGGTCATGGAACCCGAGCATTTCTGCTCGGTGATCAGTGACGACCGCGAGGCCAGCCTGCAACTGACCCGCAGCCTGCTCGATCCATTGCCCAAACAGATCGCGCTGATCGGCGCCCGCCCGGAGCTGAGCATCAGCCAGGAACGTTGCGCCGGCTTCAAAGAGGCGCTCGCCGGGTTCAACGGTGACGTGTTGATTGAAGAAGGCGAATCCTTCAGCCGCGAGTGCGGCAAACAATTGATGGAAGAATTGCTGCAGCGTCTGGGTCATTTGCCCGATGCCCTGGTGACCACATCCTACGTGCTGCTTCAAGGCGTATTCGATGCGCTACACGACTTCCCGCTGAAAAACCGCCCGCTGCGCCTCGGCACGTTCGGCGACACTCAGTTGCTGGACTTCCTGCCGCTGCCAGTCAACGCCATGGCCCAGCAGCACCAGTTGATCGCCGACAAGGCCCTCGCGCTGGCCCTGGCCGCCATCGAGCAGTCGGACTACCGGCCCGGTGTGCAAGCCATTTCGCGCACGTTCAAGCAGCGTATTCGCCAGGACTGAACCGTGGAGCTGATCGACACCCACACTCATCTGGATTTTCCGGACTTCGACGCCGACCGTCAGGCACTGCTGGCCGAAAGCCACGCCCTCGGGGTGCGGCGGATCGTGGTGCTGGGGGTTTATCAGGCCAATTGGCAGCGGGTCTGGGAGCTGGTGCAAAACGATCCCGACCTGCATGCGGCGTTCGGTTTACATCCGGTGTATCTGGACGATCATCGCCCTGAAGACTTGAGCGAACTCGGCGATTGGCTGACCCACCTGGCTGGCCATCGGCAATTGTGCGCAGTGGGCGAGATCGGCCTGGACTACTTCATCGAAACCCTCGACCGTGAGCGCCAGCAGGCATTGTTCGACGCACAGCTGCAACTGGCGGCGGACTTCAATCTTCCAGCACTGATCCATGTGCGGCGTAGCCATGCGGCGGTGATTGCCACGCTCAAACGGTTTCGCCTGAAACGGGCCGGCATCATCCACGCCTTTGCCGGCAGCCAGGAAGAAGCCCGGGAATACATCAAGCTGGGTTTCAAACTCGGCCTGGGGGGCGCCGCGACCTGGCCTCAAGCGCTGCGCATGCACCGAGTACTCGCCGAGCTACCGCTGGATTCTGTGGTGCTGGAAACCGACGCCCCGGACATGGCACCCGCCATGTTCCCCGGCCAACGCAACAGCCCCACGCATCTGCCCGCGATCTGCGCGGCACTGGCCGACATCATGGCGATCAGCCCCGAGCAATTGGCTGCCGCCAGTACGGCTAATGCCTGCGAGTTGTTCAACTGGTGAATCAGATCCTGTGATATCAGGCGACTGCTACACCCGGAATGCGCTGATCAACTGTTTCAACTCCACGACCTGGGCCGACAACGCCCGGCTGGCATCTTCGGTCTGATGCGCACCTTCAGCGGTGCGCTCGCCGGCGCGATTGATCTCGACGATGTTCTGGTCGATGTCGTGGGCCACGGCGGTTTGTTGCTCCACTGCGGCGGCAATCTGCTGGTTCTGGTCGACGATCATGCCGACCGCTCCCAAGATGTTTTCCAGCGCCCGCTGGACCTTTTCCGACTGCCCGACCGTGCCATTGGCCATTTCATGGCTGGTGCCCATGGC
>LNAP01003055.1_pt1 | contig 17560 bp, 15 predicted proteins | sample 602601 | NCBI WGS metagenome assembly LNAP01 (sample SAMN02440304, study PRJNA202911) | soil metagenome | biome: Subtropical and temperate rainforests or woodlands; isolation source: soil samples (1 kg each in a 20% v/v slurry with milli Q water) were... ... | reverse complement strand
GAGGGCGCCGGGCAATCAGCGACATGGCGGAGCGTGTCGCGCAGCGCCATCAGTTCGCGGATTTTGCGGTCAATCTCGTCGGCCTTCGCGTGGAGCGCGGCGCGTGGCAGATTCGGCATACCGTTCCTGCCGAACATCCTGGCGATCTCGTCGAGCGAAAACCCCGCCGACTTGCCCATCGCAATCAGCTTGAGCTGCAACAGCACCTCGGATGCAAACTGTCGGCGCAACCCGTGCCGGGAGACCGACGAAATCAGCCCGGCTTCCTCATAATAGCGCAGCGCCGAGGGCTTGTTCCCGCTCTTCTCCGCGACCTCTCCAATATCCAGAAACTTCATGCTTGACCTCAAGTCGACTTGAAGTGGCAGCCTGCTCCCCAGCGGGTATGGAAGCAAGAGGTCGAGACGATGGAACGGTCGAATTCAGTCGTAGCGGAAAAGGCGCAAACGGGCGTCACGATCAGCCTAGCGCTCGCGATGCTGCTGGCCGCGCTCGGCACCAGCATCGCCAATATCGCGTTGCCGACGCTGGCCGAGGCATTTTCGGCGCCCTTTGCGCAGGTGCAGATGGTAGTGGTCGCCTACCTCGCGGCGCTGACGGTCTGTGTGGTGATCGCCGGCCGGCTCGGCGACCGTCGCGGACTGAAGCCCATGCTGGTAGCCGGTCTCGCCGCGTTCGTCGTCGCCTCGCTGCTGTGCGCCATCGCCCCGAGCCTGTTGCTGCTGATCGGCGCGCGGGCGCTTCAGGGCATCGGGGCGGCATTCCTGATGACGCTTGCCATGGCGCTGATGCGCCAGACCGCCAGCGAGGCGCGTGTCGGGCGAGCCATGGGCCTGCTCGGCACGGTATCGGCGCTGGGTACGGCGCTCGGCCCCTCGCTTGGCGGGCTGCTGATTCCGCTGACAGGATGGCGCGGCATCTTCTGGGTACAGGTACCATTGGCAGCTCTGGCCCTGATACTGGCGATCACGATGCTCCCGGCCGAGCCCGTCAAGGAAAGGGCACCGGCCATCAGCCTGCGCTCGGTCATGAACCGGAACCTCGCGCCAAACCTTCTGGTGAACATCATCGTCGCCGCCGTCATGATGACGACGCTGGTGGTCGGCCCCTTCTATCTCCACCTAGGGCTTGGGCTGCCGGCGATGCAGGTCGGTTTCGTCATGGCGATTGGGCCGGCGATCTCCATCTTCAGCGGCGTTCCCTCCGGACGGCTGGTCGATGCCTGGGGCAGCGGCCGCATGCTCGCCATCGGTCTGGCCCTGCTGGCAACAGGTGCGTTCCTGCTGGCGTTTCTGCCGAACGCGATCGGCATTGCGGGCTATGTGCTCTCCATCATCGTGCTGACGCCGGGCTATCAGCTCTTTCAGGACACCGCCGTACTGGCCGACGTCGCCAAGGCTCGGCGCGGCACGGTTTCCGGGTTGCTGGGCCTGTCACGCAATATCGGCCTGATTGCCGGTGCGTCCGTCATGGGTGCCGTCTTCGCCTTCGGCGTGGGAATGGAGGAGTTCGCCCGCGCGACGCCTTTGGCCATCGCCTCGGGGATGCGGCTGACCTTCCTGCTGGCTGCCGCCATGATGCTCGCCGCGATCGCAGTTGCATGTGGATCACGTAATCCCGCCAGGCGCCTGCCTTGATCGCCATCACATGCGCAATTGCCGACGAAAACCGCCGCCTCTCGCACAAGTCCAACAATGCTCTTTGGGATCATAGACCTATAACGAACTGAAGTGATCATCTTCGTCGGAGGCTGACCGCCGGCGACCGCAGTGGCAAGCTTGGGCGGCTTGGGGGTGCTCTGGAGCGCCCTTAGCGCCAATGCCGGGCCGCGAACGACCAAGAAGAAAACTATGTGTTCGCTATAGCACTATGATGAATGCTGCCCCTATCATGACCCAGACGGTCCGCACGAGGTTCGATCAGACCGATTCAACTTGAATTTAAGCAATTATGTCGCCTGCACGAACCCTACCGTCTTGTCTCGGTCAAGGACGGCAGCTTCCATTGACCTTCCATCGCGGCCTTCGACGGCCCATAGATCCGTGCAACGAGGCTGTAGGGCGCGGCGGGCGCCGGCAGCCAGTTGGCCTCGTGCTCCGGCCCCGGCGAGGCGTGGCCGATATAGAGGGTCAGCGAGCCGTCCTTGCCATAGACGAGGCCCTTGGTGCGGTCGCCGATGGAATAGCGCTTCAGATCGTTGGCGTAGAGCAGGCGGTCGGGCAGCGTGTAGAGCGTCATCGACCAGAAGAACTGCGCGGGCGGCAATTGCCCGGCCGCGAAATGCACCTGCGCGGGCTTCGACCCATCGCCGACATAGCCGCCATACCAGGCCTCCTCCAGCGAGTTGCCGTACAGCCCCTTCTCGGCGGCGACGGCGCGGATCATGTAGTCGTTCTTCAGCGCCTCGCGCGAGCCGAACAGGCCGTTGGAACTCAGCGTCCTGTCGCTCTGAACTTTCAGATCGGCCTTGGCCGCGACAATGCCGGCATCGATGGCGGCCAGCAGCTTCGGATCGACGCTGGCCGCATCCCACGGCTTGCCCGGCCCGATGCCGATGCTGGCGAAACGCTGCATTAGTTCGGTCTCAGTGGGGTGCGGCGGCTGCGCGAATTGCAGCAGGAAATTGAGATAGCTGATGAAATCGTGGCTCTGCTCCTTCGCCGGAGCCGCCGGGACCGGCACCGCCCTCGTCACCAATCCCGCGCTCGACAATGCCAGCGACACGCTCAAAGCACTGCGCCAGATGTTCAAGGGCGCCACCATCGGCATCCAGACCGGCACGGTCTATGCGGAGTTCATCGAGAAGAGTTTCGGCGATGTCGCCACTATCCGCGAGTATCGCACCAATGATGAGCGCAATCTCGATCTGGTAAACGGCTGCCTCGACCTTGCCTTCGAAGATGCCACCGTGCTGACCCCGACCGTCGAGCAGGCCAATGGCGCGCTCGCCTTCACCGGTCCGGCCCTCGGCGGCACCCTTTTCGACGCGGGCTCCGGCTTTGGCTTCCGGCAGGCCGATAAGGAGCTGATCGCCGTGTTCAACGACGGCATCAAGGCGGCGCTCGCCGACGGCACCATCAAGGCCCTGGGTGAGAAATGGCTCAAGGTGGATGTCACACCCTGAGTCCAGCCGGCTTAAAAGCGAGGCATTGTTCGAAGATGATCGTTTGATCGGCAGCTTCGGGCGACCCTGTCGGCAACATGATGCGATCGGTCGCAAACGTTACGTTGGCGCAGGGGGGCACCATGCACTCAGTAGCGGGGGCGTTACGACCTTCCAGCATGCACCAAGGGCGCGATGCAGACCGAAGAAACCGTATGGATCATCCTGCGTGACGGCTGCCGCCTAGCGGCGCGGCTGTGGCTGCCGGACATCGACCAGCCGGTGCCGGCGATCCTGGAGTATCTGCCGTACCGCCGCCGCGACCGTCATCGCGGCGATGACGCCATCCTCCATCCAGGGCTGGCGAAAAGTGGCTATGCCGCCATTCGTGTCGACATGCGCGGCGCCGGCGATTCCGACGGCACGATGGACGATGAGTACACGCCCCAGGAATGGAGCGACGCGAACGAGGTCATCGCCTGGATCGCGCAGCAGCCGTGGTGCAGCGGCGCAGTTGGCCTGATCGGGCTGTCGTGGAGCGCCTTCAACGCTTTGCAGATCGCCGCCACGCGGCCGCCGGCGCTGAAAGCGATCGTCACCACCTGCGGCACCGACGACCGCTTCGCCGACGACATGCATTACATGGGCGGCGCCCTACTAAACGATAACCTGCAATACGGCTCGACGCTGTTCACCTGGCTGGCGCCGCCGCCGGACCCGGAGATCGTCGGCCCGCGCTGGCGCGAGATGTGGCGTGCGCGCATGGAGGCGATCAGCGAACCGCCGGCGGCGCGCTGGATGCGCCATCACAACCGTGACGACTATTGGCGCAGCGGCTCGGTCTGCGAGAATTATGCCGACATCGAGGTTCCGGTGCTGGCCGTCGGCGGCTGGGCGGACGGCTACACTAATGCCGTGCATCGGCTGCTCTCCAACCTGCCCGGCCCGCGCAAGGGTGTAATCGGCACCGGGGCGCATGCCTATTCGCATGTGGCAACGCCTGGGCCGGCCTTCGACTTCATCGGCCTCGTCGCCCGCTGGTTCGACCACTGGATGAAGGGCGTCGACAACGGCATCATGGCGGAGCCGATGCTCACCGCCTGGATGCAGGATTACGAGCCGCCCAAGCCGCAATACGACATCCGCAAGGGTCGCTGGGTCGCGGAGGCGAGTTGGCCGAGCGCGAATGTCGAGCCGCACACTCTGCATCTGGCCGCCGGTGGACTGGGCGCGACGGTGGGGGACGATTTTGCCCGGCCGGTGCGCTCGCCCTCAACGGTCGGCCTCGCCTCCGGCGAATGGTGTCCCTATGGCTGGGGTCCTGACATGCCCGGCGACCAGCGCGAGGATGATGCCGGCTCGGCCTGCTTCGATACCGAGCCGCTTGACGACGCCATCGAAATTCTCGGCAGGCCCGAGCTGCGATTGACACTGTCGGTCGATATGCCCGAGGCAATGATCGCGGTACGGCTCAACACCATCGCGCCGGATGGAGCGGTGGCGCGTGTCACCTACGGCCTGCTCAACCTCGTCCACCGCGACGGCTTCGCCACCGGCAAGAAGCTGGTTCCCGGCGAGGCGATCGAGGTCCGGGTGCCGCTCAAGGTCGTCGGCTATCGCATCCCCGCCGGCCACCGCCTGCGCATTGCGGTCTCTACGCAATATTGGCCGCTGACCATGCCGCTGCCGGTCGCGGCGGTTGTGATCGTGCATGCGGGCGCCGTCACCTTGCCCGTGCGGCAGGGAAGCGGGCCGACCCCGCCCGAGCTCGGCACGGCGTGGTCGCCACCGCCGCTCGAGACCGAAATCATCGAGGCCCCGGCGCGCGGCCGGCTGAAGGTCACGCATGAGTTGGCGACCGGCAAGGCGACGGTCGAGGTGGTTCGCAATCTCGGTGCCATCCGCATCTCGGAAACCGGCCTTGAACTGCGCGCGCTCGGCAACGAGACCTACACAACCGTGCGCGACGACCCCTCAAAGGCGACCTCGCACGCCGTCCGGCAGGCCGAATTCATCCGCGACGATTGGCATGTGCGCATCGTGACCCGCAGCACGCTGACGGCAACTGAGACCGGCTGGCGGCTGCATGCCGAATACGACGCCTATGACGATGGCCTGCGCATCTTCACGCGGCAATGGACCATCGAGACACCCCGCCTGTGAAACCATGAGCAAGGCGAGGACCAATGAGCCTTTATGACTTCATAACCAGCCGCTGGACGGACATCGTCGCCGTCTCCTGGTGGCACCTGCGCCTGTCGCTGATGGCGGTCGGGCTGGCGCTCGGCATCGGCCTGCCGCTCGGCGTGTTGTGCCATTTGAACCGCATCGCGGCGGCAGCGGTGCTCAATACGGTCAGCATGATCTACACGGTGCCGACGCTGGCGCTGTTCGGGCTGATGATCCCGCTGCTCGGCATCGGCGTGGTGCCGGCCATCGTCGCGGTGGTGCTCTATTCGCTGCTGCCGGTGGTGCAGAACACCTATACCGGCCTTGCGAACCTCGACCCCAATCTGTGCGAGGTCGCGATCGGCATGGGCATGGGCCGCTGGACGCGGTTGTTCCGCGTCGAGCTGCCGCTGGCGTTGCCGGTCATCTTCGCCGGCTTGCGGATCGCCGTGGTCAACGCCATCGGCATGGTGACGCTGGCCTCGCTCATCGCGGCGGGCGGGCTGGGCGACCTGATCTTCCGCGGCATCTCCATCATGTCCTGGAACCTCGTACTCGCCGGCAGCGTGCCGGTGCTGGTGATGGCGCTTGGCGCCGACTTTCTCCTGAAGCTTGCCGAGCAGCGCCTCGGTCGCAACCGGGAGGTGGCCACGCCATGAGCTTTGCCGAGTACATTGACCTCTTCGACGACAACATTCTTTTCCTGCTGGAGCAGCACGTCATCCTGTTCGCCATCGCCTTGGCGGCGGCCATCGTGCTGGGCGTCACGCTTGGCACGCTGGTGCATCGATTCCGCGGCCTTGGCATGCTGATCGTGCCTATCGTGAACGTCCTTCAAGCTTGTCCCGAGATCGTACTGCTGGCGCTTTCCATTCCCTTTCTCGGCATCGGCATTTCCGGCGCTCTGATCCCGCTGTTCGTGAAGGGCGTGCTGCCGATCCTGCGCAACACCGCGAGCGGCTTCGCCTCGATCGATCCGCGCATGATCGAGGCCGCGCGCGGCATGGGCATGTCGCCGCTTCAGGTGCTGTTCCGGGTCGAGGTGCCCGCGGTGCTGCCGATCGTCATCGCGGGCGTGCGCATCTCGGCGGTCATGCTGGTCTCGGTGATCACGCTCACCGCCTATATCGGCGTCGACAGCTTGGGGACGATGATCCTCCAGGGCATCTCGCGCATGGACATGCCGCCGCTGCTGATCGGCGCGGGCCTGACCGCGCTGCTCGCCGTTACCGTCAATTACCTGCTGTTCGGGCTGGAGCGTCTCGCCAGCCGGCGCGTAGCATAGGAGACGCGCTCATGGCGCTTCAGGTCGAGTTCCGCGATGTAACCAAGGCGTTTCCCGGCTCGCCGCCGGCGGTCGACCGCCTGTCGCTGACGGTCCCTGCGGGCAGCATCCTCGCGCTGGTCGGCCCCTCGGGCTGCGGCAAGACAACCACCATGAAGATGATCAACCGCCTGATCGAGCCCACCAGCGGGGAGATCATGCTCGGTGACCAGCGCGTGACGGACATGCCGGTCAAGGAACTGCGCCGGATGATCGGTTACGTCATCCAGTATGTCGGCCTGTTTCCGCACATGACGGTGGCCGAGAACATCGCTATCGTTCCCAAGCTGCTCGGCTGGCCCAAGGCGCGGATCGATGAGCGCACCGACGAGTTGCTGACCCTCGTCGGCCTGTCGGCGCAGACGCATCGAAGCCGCTATCCCCGCTCGCTGTCGGGCGGCCAGCAGCAGCGCGTCGGCGTCGCGCGCGCACTGGCCGCCGACCCGCCGGTGCTGCTGATGGACGAGCCCTTCGGGGCGCTCGATCCCATCACCCGCGTGCACGTCCAGGACGAGTTGCTGTCGATCCAGCGCAAGGTGCGCAAGACCATCATCATCGTCACCCACGACATGGACGAGGCGATCCGCCTTGGCGACAAGGTCGCGATCCTGCGCGCCGGACGCATGGTGCAGCATGAGGCGCCGGTCGACATTCTCCGCCACCCCAAGGATGCGTTCGTCTCGGAGTTGCTCGGCCGTGACCGGCTGGTGAAGCTGCTGAGCACGGTCTCCGTGGCCTCGGCCCTGTCGGACGAGCCGGCGCCCGCCGGGACACCGGAGATCGACCGGCAGGCGACGCTGGAACAGGCTTTCCTGCTCATGCTCGACCTCGGCCGCGACACGCTGGCGGTCGCCGGCGGCGGCGTGCTGCACATTCGCGACCTCCTGCGCGTCAGTACGGGCTGAGGAGCGAGCCATGGCGGATATAACCGTGATCCACGACATCGAATGCATCCGGCATTTGTGGATTCCGATGCCGGACGGCGTGCGCCTGGCGGCACGGCTCTGGCTGCCTCTCAGTGCGAGTGGCGCGCCGGTGCCGGCGATCGTGGAATACATCCCGTACCGCAAGTCGGACGGCATGTCGGCACGCGACCAGCGCGTGCATCCGTTCTTCTCCGAGCACGGCTATGCCGCCCTGCGGATCGACCTGCGCGGTTCGGGCGATTCCGAAGGCGTGCTGCGCGACGAATATACCGTGCAGGAGCATGAGGATGCGCTCGCCGCGCTGGCGTGGATCGCCGCGCAGCCCTGGTGCAACGGCCGCATCGGCATGATGGGAATCTCCTGGGGCGGGTTCAATTCGCTCCAGATCGCGGCGCGGCGCCCGCCCGAACTGCAGGCCATCATCACCGTCGGCTCGACCGACGATCGCTATGCCGACGATGTCCATTACATGGGCGGCTGCCAGCTAAGCGCGAACCTGACCTGGTCGCAGACCTTCTTCGCCGACCTCTCCCGGCCGCCGGATCCGGAAGTGGTTGGCGACGCCTGGCGCGACATGTGGTTCGAGCGCGTCGACAATGCCCGCCTGTTCATTGAGGAATGGACGCACCACCCTCTGCGCGACGCCTATTGGCGCCACGGCTCGGTGCGCGAGGATTATTCGCGCATCGACGTGCCCGTGCTGGCGGTGGGCGGCTGGGCCGATTCCTATACCAATTCGGTGCTGCGGCTGATGACCGGCCTGTCCGGTACCCGCAAGGGCCTGATCGGCCCGTGGGGGCACGATTACCCGCATCTCGCCGTACCGGGGCCGGCGATCGACTTCCTCAGTGAGGCGCTGCGCTGGTGGGATCGCTGGCTGAGGGATGTCGACACCGGGGTCGAGGACGATCCGTTGCTGCGCATTTGGCTGCAGGACGATCTTCCGGCCGACCCCTCGCACGACCAACGCTCTGGTCGCTGGATCGGTTTCGACAGCTGGCCTTCGTCCGCTATCGCTTCCCAGGCTTTGTTCCTAAGTCCCAGCGGACTGGTGAACGCAGCTCCACGAGCAACGTCGCTCACCCATCGCAGCCCGCTCGACATGGGCGACGGTGCTGGCGAGTGGTGCGCCTATGGCGTCGCGGCAGACCAGCCGACCGACCAGCGCGAGGATGATGGCCGCTCGCTATGCTTCGACACACTGCCGCTTGAGGAAGACGTCTGCGCCGTCGGCACGCCGGTGCTGCGGCTGATGCTTGCCGTCGATCGGCCGCGCGCCATGGTGGCGGTTCGCCTGAACGACATTGACCCGGACGGCTCCTCGGCCCGGGTCAGCTACGGGCTGATGAATCTCAACCATATCGAGGGGCACGAACGCTTCGTGCCGCTGGAACCTGCCCGGCACTATACGGTCGAGATCGCGCTCAACGACATTGCCCACTGCTTCAATGCCGGGCATCGCATCCGCGTTGCGGTGTCGACATCCTATTGGCCGACCGCGTGGCCCTCGCCCGAGCCGGCCATGCTCACGGTCTTTACCGGAGCCAGCGCGCTGGACCTGCCGGTATGGACGCCCGGCGCCCACGCGATGGCCTTGCCGGACATGGCGGCCCCGCGCCTGCCGCCGCCGGAGCCGCGCACCGTCACGCGCGCCGGCAGCTTCCGCCGCGAGATATCGACCGATCTGATCGAGGGAACGAGCCGCACGCATATGCACCTCGACTATGGCGAGGAGCGCGTGGAGCCCAGCGGCATGGTGATCGGCCGCATCAATGACGAGACCTATGAGATCGGCCGGTTCGATCCGTTGTCCGCGCGCATCGACACGCGCTGGACCATGACCATGGAGCGCGGCGACTGGTCCATCCGCACCGAGAGCGACGCGCAGATGAGCGCCGACGCCACGTGCTTCCGCATTGTCGCGAGGCTTGACCTCTTCGAGGGCGAACACCTCGCCAAGTCCAGAACATGGGATGTCACAATTCCCAGGGAGGGCGTTTCCACACCAGACGCTTGCGCCGGCGTCATCAATCCAGAGGGACATAAGGCATGAAACGGCTCCTTACCCGCCGCTCGATCTGCGCTGCCGCGGCGGCGGCACTCGCGCTTACCAGCTTTGCCGCCCCGAGGGCGCAGGCTCAGGAAGCGATCAAGATCGGCTGGCCCAACATCACCGAACAGGCCATGCTCGGCCACATGGCCGCGCTGGTGATTGAGAAGAAGCTCGGCCTCAAGGTCGAGCGCTTCGCCAATCTCGGCGGCACCGGCATCGCCCAGCAGGCGATCATCTCCGGCGCCCTCGACGTGCTGCCCGACTACACCGGCGACGCGCTCGCCAACGTGCTCAAGATGGATCCGCTGACTGACCCGAAGAAGGCGTTCGAGGTCGTCCGCGACGCCTACAAGGAGAAGTACAAGATCACCTGGCTCTCGCCGACCAGCTTCAACAACACCTATGCGCTGGCGCTGAAGGCCGACAAGGCCAAGGAACTGAAGATCAAGACCATCTCCGATCTCGCGCCCTTCGCGCCGAAATGGACGCTGGGCTCCTCGGTCGAGTTCGCCGCCCGTCCGCTCGACGGCTATCCCGGCATGTCCAAGCATTACGGCTTCAAGTTCGGCTCCATCAAGCCGATGGAGATCGGCCTGATGTACACCGCCATCGACAGCGGCTCGGTCGACGTGATCGTCGCCTTCGCCACCGATGCGCGCATCGGCAAGGTCGGTCTCTCCGTGCTCGAGGACGACAAGCTGTTCTTCCCGGCCTACAACGCCGCCATCACCGTGCGCGACGACGTGCTCTCCAAGCATCCCGAGATCGGTCCGGCCATCGAGGCGGTGACCAACTCGCTCGACACCGAGACCCAGATCCGCCTCAACGGTCTTGCCGATATCGACGGCATCGACGTCGAGAAGGTCGCTGAGACCTACCTGAAGGAAAAGGGTTTCATTCCCAAGTAGGACACGAGCGAGAGGGATATCCGGGCCGGGGCTGTTGCAGGTTCCGGCCCGCTGTGTTGAAGGGATGGGTCGATGAACGACAGCCTGCGCATAGCCGTGGCGCAAACCGACGCGCCGCCGGAAAGCCATGACGAGGCGCTCGCCATGCTGGAGCGGACGGTGGAGGGTGCTCCCGGCGCGGACCTCATTGTCCTGCCTGAGCTCGCGCTGTGCGGCTATGGCGATGCCGAGCGCGTCCGAAGGCTCGCCATTCCCCAGGCGTCGGAATTCATCGATAGGGTGCGCGCACTGGCTGGACACGCGGGCAAAGGCTTCATCGCCGGCTACGCGGAACAGGCGGATGGCGTGCTCTATAATTCCGCACTCGCGGTCGGGCCGGAGGGCACGATACGCGGCAATTATCGCAAGGTGAATCTCTGGGGTCCGCATGAGCGCGCCCTGTTCACGCCCGGCACACCGTCTCCCATCATGCCGTGGGATGGGCTGAGGCTCGGCATGCTGATCTGCTACGATCTTGAATTCGCCGAGGCGGCTCGCGATCTCGTCCTGCGCGGGGCCGATACGCTCATCGTCATCAGCGCGACGAGCCGGCCCTACAGCGTGGTGCCCGACATACTCGTTCCGGCGCGTGGCTACGAGAACGGCTGCCACGTCGTTTACGCCAATGTGGTCGGGCGCGACGCGACCTATGATTTCATTGGCATGAGCCGCATTACCGCGCCGGATGGATCGGTGCTGGCAGCGGCACCCGATACCGGCGCCGCGATCATCGAGGCAAAGCTCGACCGCGCGACCGTCACCGCCTGGCGGGTCGGCCATGATTATCTGGCCGACCGCCGTTCCGACCTTTATCGCCTCGTGTGAGCGTCAGATCAGGCCCTGCTGCTTCAGGAAGTCGGACGCGACCTGCTCGACCGTCTTCTTGTCGACATCGACCGAGGCATTGAGCTTGGCCATAACGGCATCGTCGAGCTTGGCCGACAGCGCGTTCAGTATGCCGGCCAGCGCCGGATTAGCATCGAGCGTCGCCTTGCGCACCACCGGCGTCATCGCATAGGTCGGGAAGTAGCCCTTGTCGTCCTTCAGCACGACAAAATCGAACGCCGGGATGCGCCCGTCAGTGGCGAACACCAGTCCGACCGAAACCTGCGAATCCCGCAGCGCCTGATAGACCAGGCCGGTGTCCATGCGCACCACTGCGTCGCGTCCGAAGCTGAAGCCATAGGCGGTCTCGAGCGGCTTCAGACCGTCCGGCCGGGCGTAGAATTCGGCGTTGCAGCCGAAGTTGAGCTTTTCGCCGGCGTTGATCTTGGTCGCCAGATCCGAGAGCGTGACGATGCCCTTCGCCTTGGCGTCGGCCGCCCGCATGGCGAAGGCATAGGTGTTGTTGGCCTTGGACGGGTCGAGCCAGACCAGCCCCTTGGCGGCATCGAGCTCCTTCACCTTGGCGTAGGTCTGCGCAGCGTCGAGCTTGTCGGTCACCTTGTTGAAGGTGATGAGCGAGGTGCCGGTATATTCCCAATAGACGTCGACCTGGCCGTTCTCCTGCGCCTGGCGCAGCGGTGCCGTGCCGAGGCCGGCACGCTTGTCGACAGTGAAGCCCTTGGCCTCGAGCAGCTTGGTGGTGATCTCCGCCATGATCTGCTGCTCGGTGTAGTTCTTGCCGCCGACCACGATGGTCGCGGCCTGGGTCGCACCGACGACGCCAAGCGTGGCGACGGCAGCGACCGCGAGGGTCTTCAGGAAGCGGAACGACATGTCTTAGGTCTCCTTGGGGCGAATGGAACGGGGTCAGCGCAAGGGATTCACGCCGCGCGGCACCAGCCAGTACTGCAGCTGTCCAGCTACGAGATCGACGAGGATGGCGAGCAGAGCGGTGGGGATGGCGCCGGCCAGAAGCAGGCCGGTATCCATCAGGTCGATGCCAGTGAAGATCAGTTCGCCGAGCCCGCCGCCGCCAATCAGGAACGCCAGCGGCACGGTGCCGATATTGATCGCGAGCGCGGTGCGGATGCCGGCGGCCATCACGAACAGCGCATTCGGCAGCTCGACCTGGGTGAGGATCTGGAAATTGGTCATGCCCATGCCGCGCGCCGCCTCGATCAGGGCGGGCGGCACGGCCTGGAGCCCGGCGACGGTGTTCAGCACGATCGGCAGTAGGGTCAGCACCGCGAGGGCGAAGATCGCCGGCGGCGAGCCGAGGCCCAGCACCGTGGTGGCCAGCGCCAGGATCGCCAGTGTCGGGATGGTGGTGCCGAGATTGATGATCTGCGTCAGCACCGGACCGAACAGACCGAGGCTGCGGCGCGCCAGCAGGATGCCGGCCGGAATGCCGGTCAGGATGGCGATGGTGCTTGAAATGGCGGTCAGCTGGAGGTGCTGAGCGGCGAGAAACACGATGTCCTCGCGATAGCGTGCGATCGCCGCCAGCGTGCCGCTCGCGCTGGCCCAGGCGCCCAGCGCGAAGATGAGGCCGATAAACAACAACCGCCACAGCGTGGACATGAGGCGGGGAGGAGTTGCGCTGCGCCCTTCCACGCTCATTGATCCCGGTAGGTCGCGCCGAGCAGATGGGTGATGCCCCGCTGCGTGATGTAGCCGCGATACATGCCGTCGCCGTCGACGCAGGCCAGCCACGACTGGTCGTTGGTGAACATGCGCGACACCGCGTTGCGCAGATTGTCGTCGACATCGATGACGCTCGGCAGCTTTTCGAAATGATCGCCGACCACGCCCTTCTTGCCGCGCAGCGCTTCCAGCCGGACGAAGCCGCGGGCGCGCCCCTGCGGGCCGACCATCACCACCGAGATATGGCCGTGGCTCTCCATCAGCGCGACGGCGGTCTCCACCGCGTCCTGTGCCGTCACGCTCGGCGGGTTGGCCGTCATGGCGTCGCGCACGCCGATCAGGCGCAGTCGCTTGAGGGTGCGGTCGGCGCCGACGAAATCGGCCACGAAGCTGTCGACCGGATGGGCGAGGATGTTGTCAGGCGTGTCGTACTGCACCAGCCGGCCGGCTTTGAAGATGGCGATGCGGGACGCCATCTTCACCGCCTCGTCGATGTCATGGCTGACGAAGATCACGGTCTTCTTCATCGCCGCCTGCAGCTTCATGAACTCGTCCTGGATCACCTCGCGGTTGATCGGGTCGATGGCGCCGAACGGCTCGTCCATCAGCAGGACCGGGGGATCGGCGGCCAGCGCGCGGATGACGCCGACACGCTGCTGCTGCCCCCCCGAAAGCTCCTTGGGGTAGCGCCGCGCATAGATCGAAGGCTCGAGATTGACCATTTCCAGCAGTTCGGCGGCACGCTTGCGCGAGGCGCGGCGGTCATGGCCCAGCATGTCGGGAACGACGCAGATATTGTCCTCGACCGTCTTGTTGGGAAACAGGCCAATCTGCTGGATGACGTAGCCGATGGTGCGGCGAAGCTGCACCGGGTCGGTCTCCAGCGCATCCTTGCCATTGATGAAGATCTGGCCGCTGCTCGGCTCCACGAGGCGGTTGATCATCTTCATGGTCGTGGTCTTACCGCAGCCCGACGGCCCCAGCAGCACGCAGACTTCGCCGGCGCCGACCTCCATGCTGACATTGTCGACGGCGGTCTGGCCGCCATAGATCTTGGTCAGGTTCTTGAGCTGGATCATGGGAAGAACCTTGTCGGACTAGCGCATGCCCGCCGGCGTGAGCCGGCGTTGCAACAGCAGGAGCAGCAGGTCGGCGACGATGGCCAGCACGCTGACGGCGACAGCGCCGGTGATGAGCTGCCGTGGATCGGTCTGCGAAATGCCGCGTGAAATGAAGGTGCCGAGGCCGCCGGCGCCGATGTAGGTGGCGATGGTGGCGATGGCGATGGTGAGCACTACGGCGTTGCGCACCCCGTTGATGATCACCGGCAGCGCCATCGGTATCTCCACCTCGCGCAGCCGCTGCATCGGGGTCATGCCCATGCCCCGTGCCGCCTCGCGCAGCGCCGGGTCGATGTTCATGATCGCGGCATAGGTGTTCCGGATGATGGGCAACTGCGAGTAGAAGATCAGCGCGATGACCGCCGGCAGATAGCCGATGCCCTGGCCGATCGGCGACAGGATCGGAATCAGCAGACCGAAAAACGCGATGGACGGGATCGTCATGATCACCGCGGCGCCATAAAGCACACGGTCGGCGGCGACCCGGCTCTGGGTGATGGCGATGCCGATGGGCACGCCAGTCAGTATCGCCACGCCTACCGCGACGCCGACCAGCGAGATATGTTCCCAACCGCGCGCCATGATCTGCGGCCAGTTGGCGATGGCAAAATTCAGCGTCTCCAACCTTGGGCTCCCGACTGTGCGTCCAACTTGTCTGCAACGACGTTTTTGCTGGAACGCTTCTACTCATGCACGCGCCGCCGCGCATAACCGTGGAATTTCCGACATAACCGGGAAGGATTCCGACATCCCTAGCATTTCCTGCCGTTACAGGAGGCAGCACCCGCCGGCTGCATAGATCGGCGCCATTGCGCGCTGGCAACCATAGCGGCTTGTGACCAAGCTCCGGCAGTCAATGGACCCGATGTCGCGTTTCTGATCCCTGCGGTCGCAAAGCCGAGGGTGATTGCGTCACACTGTTGCAAGGATTGCAGCGCGTTGGGCCAAGAGCCGACGCGCAATGGGCGACATCATGCACGTCAACAGCTTCATCCACGATCTGCGCTTCGAAGACCTTCCCGCCTCCGTGTCGGCGCTCGCCCGTCGATGCCTGCTCGACCTCGTCGGTGTTGCCGCGAGCGGGCGACGGACCGACCTTGCACGGATCGTGACGAACCATGCCGCCCGGCAGTTCGGCGCAGGGATGAGCGGAAGCGCGCGCATGATATTCGACGGCAGGCGCGTCTCGCCCGCTGGCGCTGCCTATGCCGGCGCCTCGCTGATCGATTCTTTCGATGCCCATGACGGCCATGCGCTGACCAAGGGCCATGCCGGCGTCGCCATCCTGCCGGCGCTGCTGGCTTTCTGGGAGGCCGAGAATTTCGCGCTCGACGACCGCGAGGTGCTGACATCCATCGTCATCGGCTATGAGATCGCCACACGGGCGGGCATTGCGCTGCATGACAGCGCCTGCGACTACCACACCTCCGGTGCCTGGAATTCGCTGGCCTGCGCCGCGCTCGGCGCCCGGCTGATGAAGCTCTCGGAAGCGCAGACCCGCGAGGCGCTGGGCACGGCCGAATATCACGGCCCGCGCAGCCAGATGATGCGCTGCATCGACCATCCCACCATGCTGAAGGACGGCTCCGGCTGGGGCGCGCTGGTCGGCGTTTCTGCCGCCTATCTCGCCGCGGACGGCTTCACCGGCGCGCCGGCGCTCACCATGGAAGCGCCCGAACAGCGCGAGTTGTGGAGCGACCTCGGCTCGCGGTGGTACATACTCGACCAGTACTTCAAGCCGTACCCGGTCTGCCGCTGGGCGCAGCCCGCCGTGGAAGCCTCGCGCCGGCTGATGGCGGCGCATGGGCTGACCGGCGCGGACATTGCCGACGTCGAGGTCCGTACCTTCGCCGAGGCGGTGCGCCTGGCCTCCGCCCGGCCGACCACCACGGAAGAGGCGCAGTACAGCCTGCCCTTCCCGCTCGCCGCAATGATCCTGCGCGGGCGCATCGGTGCGGATGAGATCACCGGTGCCGGGCTCCGGGACACCGAGGTGCTCGACCTGTCGAGCCGCATCCGACTCATCGAGGACACCGAGATCTGTGCCCGCTTCCCGGCGGAGCGCTTCGCGGTGCTTTCGCTGACCACCAAGGACGGGCAGCGCTTCACCTCAGAGTGGACGCAAGCGAATGGCGGGCCGCAGAATCCGCTCTCCGACGCGGAGATTTCGGCCAAGTTCCAATCGCTTGCCGGCAGGCTGGGCGACAATCGCCGGCAGGCGATCGAGACGCTGGTCATGGGCTTTGGCGAAGGCACGTCGGCATCGGATCTGGCCGATCTCGTACTGGAGCCGATCGGAGAGGCGGCATGACCGTCGATCTCCGCTCGGTCGTCGGCAAGAAGCTCACCGTCGATGGACATGCCCAGCTTCTCGTGATCGGCGCCGGCCCGGCCGGACTGGCGGCGGCGATAGAGGGCGCGCAGCTTGGCTTGTCGGTCGTGTTGGTCGACGAGAACCCGGTGCCGTTCGAGACCATGGGCGAGAGCGTGCCGCTGCATTTCGGCGGGCGCGTCGGCGGCGTGGCGCGCAATCGCAACGCGATGATGGAGGCGATGCTCGAAAGTGCGCCGGACCTCGCCACCGCCTTCGAACTCGGCGTGGATGTGCGGCTCGGCACGGCGTGCTGGGGCCTCTACGTCAATGGCGAGAATCTGGGCTGGATGCCGGCGCCGCTCGCCGGCCTGCTGGATGAGGAAAACGGCACCCATCTGGTGAGCTTCGAGCGGGCCATCGTCGCCACCGGCCGGCGCGACATGGGGCTGGCCTTTCCCGGATGGGAGCAGCCGGGCGTAATGGGCGCCACTGCGGCGGTTCAGCTGGCAGCGCGTTATGGCGCGCTCGATGGCACCCGCGCCATCGTGCTCGGGACCACGGCGGAAGCGCTGCTCGCCGCTCTCGCCCTGCAAGGCAAGGGGATCTCCGTCGTCGCGATGATCGAGCAGGCCACCGCCCCTGTTGGGCCGGCCGATCTTGTCGAGGCGGTGAAGACGGCCGGCATCAAGCTGCAATTGGGCGAGGTTGTGCGCGCTGTCCGGGCTGGGCTCGATGGCGTGTCGGCCGCGATCACCACCACCGGCACCATCGAATGCGATCTGATCGTGCTGGGCATCGGGGCTGTGCCGATGGTCGATCTCATCGGTGCGGCGGGCTGCACGCTTGCCTTCAGCGCAGAGCGCGGCGGTTTCATCCCGGTGACCGACGGCGAACACCGCACCAGTGTCGGCATCATCCAGGCCGTGGGCGACTGTGCGGGCATCTGGCCGGCGAAGAGCCGCGATGCGGTCATCGCCGGAGCCGAGGCGCGACGCGCCGCGAGCGCTGCGGCCAGCGCACTCGGCCTTGGCGTCGAACTTTCGGTGCCGGCGGATGGTCCCTTGGAGCCCTCTT
>LNAP01004352.1_pt1 | contig 17578 bp, 11 predicted proteins | sample 602601 | NCBI WGS metagenome assembly LNAP01 (sample SAMN02440304, study PRJNA202911) | soil metagenome | biome: Subtropical and temperate rainforests or woodlands; isolation source: soil samples (1 kg each in a 20% v/v slurry with milli Q water) were... ... | reverse complement strand
GCTGCGCCGGCTCGCCAAGGATGCTGACACCATCTATCTCGCAACCGACTTGGATCGCGAGGGGGAAGCCATTGCCTGGCACCTGCGCGAAGCCATCGGTGGTGACGACAGCCGCTACAAGCGCGTGGTGTTCAACGAAATCACCAAGAAAGCGATTCAGGAAGCCTTCTCCAAACCGGGCGAGCTGGACATTGACCGTGTCAACGCACAACAGGCGCGTCGTTTCCTCGACCGCGTGGTGGGTTACATGGTTTCGCCACTGCTGTGGGCCAAAGTCGCCCGTGGCCTGTCCGCCGGTCGCGTGCAATCGGTTGCCGTGAAGCTGGTGGTCGAGCGTGAGCGTGAAATCCGCGCGTTCAACCCCGAAGAATACTGGGAAGTCCACGCCGACCTCGGCACCGCCAAGGGCGCCACCGTGCGCTTCGACGTGGCTCGCGAGAAAGGCGAAGCCTTCAAGCCGCTCAACGAAGCCCAGGCCATGGCCGCGCTGGAGAAGCTCAAGGCTTCCAGCTACAGCATCGTCAAGCGCGAAGACAAGCCGACCAGCAGCAAGCCGTCGGCGCCGTTTATCACGTCCACCCTGCAACAGGCTGCGAGTAACCGCCTGGGCTTCGGCGTGAAGAAAACCATGATGATGGCCCAGCGTCTGTATGAAGCCGGCTACATCACGTATATGCGTACCGACTCCACCAACCTCTCGGCCGATGCCGTGACGATGGCGCGCACCTATATTGAAGGCGAGTTCGGCAAGAAGTACCTGCCGGAAAACCCGAATGTCTACAGCAGCAAGGAAGGCGCACAAGAGGCTCACGAAGCGATTCGTCCGTCTGACGCCAATACCGAGCCAAGCAAGCTGTCGGGCATGGAGCGTGATGCAGAGCGGCTCTACGAGCTGATCTGGCGCCAGTTCCTCGCGTGCCAGATGCTGCCAGCCCAATACCTGTCAACCACGGTCACCGTCGGTGCCGGCGATTTCGAGCTGCGCGCCAAGGGCCGCATCCTGAAGTTCGACGGTTACACCCGGGTCATGCCGCAAATCGCCAAGCCTGGCGATGACGACGTGCTGCCGGACATGGCCCAGGGCGACGCGATGAAGCTGATCAAGCTTGATCCGACCCAGCACTTCACCAAGCCGCCGGCGCGTTACTCGGAAGCGAGCCTGGTCAAGGAGATGGAAAAACGCGGCATCGGTCGTCCTTCGACCTACGCCGCGATCATTTCCACCATCCAGGACCGTGGCTACGTTGCGCTGCACAACCGTCGTTTCTACTCGGAAAAGATGGGCGACATCGTGACCGAGCGTCTGGCCGAGAGCTTCTCCAATCTCATGGACTACGGCTTCACCGCCGGCATGGAAGAGAATCTCGATGACGTGGCTCAGGGCGAGCGCGACTGGAAAAACGTGCTCGACGAGTTCTACGGCGACTTCAAGAAGAAACTCGAAGTAGCCGAAAGCGCCGAAGGCGGCATGCGCGCCAACCAGCCGGTGATGACTGATATCCCGTGCGTGTTGTGCGGGCGTCCGATGCAGATTCGTACCGCATCGACCGGCGTGTTCCTGGGTTGCTCGGGTTACAGCCTGCCGCCGAAAGAACGCTGCAAGGCCACCGTCAACCTGGTACCGGGCGATGAAATCGCGGCGGACGACGAGGGTGAATCGGAATCCTTGGTACTGCGCGGCAAGCACCGTTGCCCGATCTGCAGCACGGCGATGGACGCCTACCTGCTGGATGAGAAGCGCAAGCTGCACATCTGCGGTAACAACCCGGATTGCGCTGGTTATGAAATCGAAGAGGGCACCTATCGCATCAAGGGCTACGAAGGTCCGAGCCTGGAATGCGACAAGTGCGGCAGCGAGATGCAGCTCAAGACCGGCCGTTTCGGCAAGTTCTTCGGTTGCACCAACGCGACGTGCAAGAACACCCGCAAACTGCTGAAAAGCGGTGATGCGGCGCCGCCGAAGATGGATCCGGTGAAGATGCCTGAGCTGAAATGCGAAAAGGTCAACGACACCTACATCCTGCGCGACGGTGCTTCCGGCCTGTTCCTGGCGGCCAGTCAATTCCCGAAAAACCGCGAGACGCGTGCTCCGCTGGTCATGGAAATTGTGCCGCACAAGGATGAGATCGATCCGAAGTATCACTTCCTCTGCGAAGCGCCGAAGAAAGATCCGGACGGCCTGCCTGCGGTGATCCGCTACAGCCGCAAGACCAAAGAGCAGTACGTGCAGACTGAAGTCGACGGTAAGCCGACTGGCTGGAAGGCGTACTACGACGGCGGCAAATGGACGGTCGAAGACAAGCGTCCAGCGAAGGTCGCTAAGGCTTAACAGGTGCTGTACTGAAAAGGCCGCATGACAACCTACTGGTTTTCATGCGGCCTTTTTGTTTTGTGCTTGCGGTAGGATCGGCGGATCCACGACAAAGCAATTATTTCGTTGTGGAGGCTGCCGTCATGGCCCACGAACTCTATACCCGTACCAACCAGAAGATTTATTTCGCCGGCCTGTCGCTGGAAGCGCTAGCCAAGGCTGAAGAGGGGCGGGCGATGAACTCCCTGGCGCTGATTCAGGCTGGGCGCGAGTCGACGTTGTTTCACCTGTACGGTGCGTTGCTGGGGCTGTGCCATGAAATCGCTGGCTTCTACCGCTTGCCTCAGGCCAATGCACCTCGGGCAGAAATGTTGCTGACCCGCGAAGTGCTGGAAGCCATCGCCATTCCCGAGATGGCTGAGATGTTCGAGCTGGCCCAGAATCCGGAAACCTGGCTGGCGAAGCTGCTGGCGGCTCACGCGGCGATGTTTCAACCGCCTCGCGCTCCGCATAAGCCCAAGGGCGACGTGACTCAGCCGCTCATCCTGGCCGTTAACCTGGATGAGGAAGACGCGCCTGAGGAATTGAGTCGCGAAGAGCTGGAGAGCTGGCGTCAGAACCTCAAAGGGCTGGCGATCCGGTTTCGCGAAGGTTTGAACGAGTGCTGATCGACTGAGAGCCGGCGGCGCGATTAAAAGCGCTGCTGGGCGAAGCCTGGCCGATGCCTATATAATCCCCGCCTTTCGTGGAGAACAGACCTTTATGCCAACGTCCTTTCTAGAAATTGTCGAGTTACCAGACGGCCGGATTGAGCTGCGCAGGGCCGAGGACGAGGGTTCTCTGGTTACTTTGGATTTCTCCGAGGATGCCAAGGCTTTCCTGCAGGGCCAACACGTGGAAGTCGCCAAGGCGATGTTGAGCGTGGGTGTTCAGATGGCAGGACGCCTGGTTGAAGGCGAATTTAATACGGATGAGAGTTCGCGGGTCCTCCACTGATCCCATTCGTCGCTTTCTGTTAATACGGTTACGAACCGGCTTCTCTATCCTTTGAGAAGCCCCGCGCTTTGCGTTGCGCGCATTATTGATACATTAACCCAAGCGAATATTCAGGCTCTGCGCATCTCCGGTACGGGCTGCGCTGATCAACTGTTGCCGTGAGTTTGCGTTCAATGGGTTGAGCCAACTGACAACCGTATGGCTGCGGCCCAGGCGCAAGGCTTCGCAGGTCAACTGCTGAGCGCTCTGAGTGCCGCGAGGTTGCAGCAGCAGGATGCGTTCGCGGTTAAGACCGGCGTCCCGCAACCACGTCTGAGTCAGGCTGGCGGGCGGGGCGATCAGTGTCAGCCACCGCGCGTCTTGATCCTGACTCAATTCACGAAGAATCGGCGCCAAAAGGTTCAAGCAATTCCCGGCCGCACCACGTAGCGAAAGCTCGCTGAAGACTTCGGGTTCGGCGTTCCAGGGCGACTCGACCACGTCTTTCAGGATCGGGGCCAACGGCTGCACCATGAATGCCTCGAACAACGGCAGTTGTGCTTGCTGCGATGTGTGTGGGAACTGCATAAAGCCTCCTTTAGCGGCGAATGACGCCGACACTCAAGCCTTCAATCACCAGTTCCTGATCTTTCAGGTTGACTTCGATAGGGGCGAATTCAGGGTTTTCGGCAATTAACCAGACCTTGCTGCCATCTCGCTTGAAGCGCTTGACGGTCACTTCGTCACCGATCCGCGCCACGACGATCTGGCCATTGCGGGCTTCCCGGGTGGTGTGGACGGCCAACAGGTCGCCGTCGAAAATGCCGACGTCCTTCATGCTCATGCCATGAACGCGCAGCAGATAGTCAGCACGCGGATGGAAGAAGGCAGGGTTGATGTTGCAGGACTCCTCGATGTGCTGCTGGGCCAGAATCGGCGCACCGGCAGCCACTCGGCCAATGATCGGCAGAGTAGACTCGTCGGCCTTGGCTTCGAAGCCCGGAATGCGGATGCCACGGGAAGCGCCCGGGGTCATCTCGATTGCACCCTTGCGGGCCAGCGCCTTGAGGTGTTCTTCCGCCGCGTTAGGCGACTTGAAACCCAGTTCCTGAGCGATTTCCGCACGGGTCGGCGGGTAGCCGTTGTCTTCGAGGCAGCGTTTGATGAAGCTTGGCGTGGCGTCAGCTTTAGCATATTGATCGCTCTGTCTTTTTATACAGTGACTGGGATTATATACAGTGGAACGGTCTTGGCAATGCCCCTTTTTTCGCCGGCCGCTGGACGGTCGATCAGCCAGCTGATTAAAGCCTCGCCGTTGTATGGTTAAATAGCTGACCGACCATTCCCAAAACGAACCGGCAGGCTTGACAATGCACAGGCTGAAACGTATGTTTCAAACAAGTGTTTGTCAGGCGGAGTAGCCATGGCCCAGTCGGAAACCGTTGAACGCATTCTTGATGCTGCCGAGCAGTTGTTCGCGGAAAAAGGTTTCGCCGAAACCTCGTTGCGTCTGATCACCAGCAAAGCCGGTGTCAATCTGGCGGCGGTGAATTATCACTTCGGTTCGAAGAAGGCGCTGATCCAGGCTGTCTTCTCGCGCTTTCTCGGGCCATTTTGCCTGAGCCTTGATAAAGAGCTGGAGCGGCGTCAGTCCAAGCCTGAAAACAAGCCGACACTCGAAGAGTTGCTCGAGATTCTCGTTGAGCAAGCCCTCGTCGTGCAGCCGCGCAGCGGCAACGATCTGTCTATCTTCATGCGCTTGCTGGGGTTGGCGTTCAGTCAAAGCCAGGGCCACCTGCGTCGTTATCTGGAAGACATGTACGGCAAGGTGTTCCGCCGCTACATGATGCTGGTCAACGAAGCCGCGCCGCGTATTCCGCCGATCGAACTGTTCTGGCGCGTGCACTTCATGCTCGGCGCTGCGGCGTTCAGCATGTCCGGTATCAAGGCGTTGCGCGCCATTGCCGAGACCGATTTCGGCGTTAACACCTCCATTGAGCAAGTGATGCGTCTGATGGTGCCGTTCCTGGCCGCAGGCATGCGTGCCGAAACCGGCGTCACCGATGTGGCCATGGCCACCGCACAACTGCGTCCGCGCAGCAAGTCGGCCCCGGCTGCCGCCAAGGTTTAGCCGCGCACGGGTGGGCGCGGCGACTGACATCCGCTAAGCTAGCCGCCCATGCCGACTCTCGTTCTGAACCCGCTTCCCATTGATGTCGCCGACCTGCCGGGCACAGCCCAAGGCGGCGAGCGCGTGCGCGCCGGGTTTTTCGTTATCAAGGAATCTCTATGACTGCTGGCCTGCAAGGCTCGTTGATGGTGGACGTCGCCGGTACCTGGCTGACGGCCGAAGATCGCCAATTGTTGCGTCAGCCCGAAGTGGGTGGCCTGATCATTTTCGCCCGTAACATCGAAAATCCGCGTCAGGTGCGCGAGTTGAGCGCTGCGATCCGCGCCATTCGTCCCGACCTGCTGCTGGCGGTGGATCAGGAAGGCGGTCGCGTTCAGCGTCTGCGCCAAGGCTTCGTGCGGCTGCCGGCCATGCGCGCCATCGCCGACAATCCGAACGCCGAATACCTGGCCGAGCAGTGCGGCTGGATCATGGCCACCGAAGTGCTGGCCGTTGGCCTCGATCTGAGTTTCGCCCCGGTGCTGGACCTGGATTACCAGCGCAGCGCCGTCGTCGGCACCCGTTCGTTTGAAGGTGACCCGGAGCGCGCAGCGCTGCTGGCGGGTGCATTCATTCGCGGCATGAACAGCGCCGGCATGGCTGCCACCGGCAAGCATTTTCCCGGTCACGGCTGGGCCGAGGCGGATTCCCACGTCGCGATCCCGAACGACGAACGCAGCCTCGATGAAATCCGCGCCAACGACCTGGTGCCGTTCGCCAGATTGAGCAAACAACTGGCCGCCGTCATGCCAGCCCACGTTATTTACCCGCAAGTCGATTCCCAGCCGGCCGGGTTTTCCCGCCGCTGGTTGCAGGACATTTTGCGCGGTGAGCTGCAATTCGATGGTGTGATCTTCAGTGACGATCTGTCCATGGCCGGTGCCCACGTGGTAGGCGATGCCGCCAGCCGTATCGAGGCCGCGCTGACCGCTGGCTGCGACATGGGCCTGGTGTGTAACGACCGCGCTGCAGCGGAGCTGGCCTTGAGCGCTGCCCAGCGCTTGAAGGTCAAGCCATCCGAGCGCATTGCGCGGATGCGTGGCCAGTCGTATGCCAACACTGAATACCGTCAGAACCCGCGCTGGCTGACTGCCATAGGCGCGCTTAAAGAAGCTCAACTGATTGAATAAGGACTTTTCGTTATGACGGTTTACGCGATTATCGGTGGCACCGGCCTGACCCAACTCGAAGGCCTGAACATTCGTCAGTCGCTGGCGGTGGACACGCCCTATGGCGCGCCTTCGGCCGACGTGCAGATTGGTGAATACGCCGGCAAGGAAGTGCTGTTCCTCGCCCGCCACGGTCACCCGCACCGTTTTCCGCCGCATCAGGTGAATTACCGCGCCAACCTTTGGGCGCTGAAACAGGCGGGTGCCGAGGCGATCCTCGCGGTCAACGCCGTGGGCGGAATTCATGCTGCAATGGGTACTGGGCACTTTTGTGTGCCTCATCAGTTGATCGACTACACCAGCGGTCGCGAGCACACCTATTTCGCTGGCGACCTGGATCACGTCACCCACATCGATTTCAGCTATCCCTACAGCGAACCACTGCGCCAGCAATTGATCGCGGCATTGGCGGCTGAAGGCGTCGATTACAGCAGTCAGGGCATCTACGCCTGCACCCAGGGCCCACGTCTGGAGACCGTCGCTGAAATCGCAAAACTGGAACGCGACGGCTGCGACATCGTCGGCATGACCGGCATGCCGGAAGCGGCGTTGGCCCGTGAGCTGGAACTGGATTATGCGTGTCTGGCGCTGGTGGTGAACCCGGCAGCCGGCAAGTCCACGGCGGTGATCACCATGGCCGAGATCGAGCAGGCGTTGCAGGACGGGATGGGCAAGGTCAAGTCCACGTTGGCGCGGGTGTTGGCGGGTTGAGTATCAGCGGTCGGATTAGGTGCCTGGCTGCTTTACGATTCAATGAGTTTCAAGCGGTGTTGATGTCGTGACCACAATAACTGAGCAACTTCATGCGCTGCCCTGGGCAGAGGTGTTCAGCCATCGTGCTCTGGAAAAAGCTCGCAGGTACGCGGATGAGGATCGGATAACGATCCGTCAAATTGATGACCTTATGGTTATCGCTACGTGCATCGGCTCCCAGGCGCAGGCATACGAGCAGGTCATTGAGCTCACTGAAGATCGGCGTGGGCAAGCGCAGCTCCAATGCGTTTGCTCCTGTCCTGTCATGTTCAATTGCAAGCACTGCGCCGCAGTCATCTATCACCTGCAAGAACATCCCGTTAACGCGCCTCAAAGTGCCGTCCAGGTTCACTTGAATCGTGAACTGGAGCGCTGGATTGACGGTATTCCTTCTGCAAGCAATCCCCCTGACGAGTCGGCGCAGGGAGCAGGCACGCGCCTGTTTTACAAACTCAGGGCAACATCCTCTGCCGGGAAATGGACGCTGGAAATTTTCAAGGCCCATCAGCTCAAGGACGGCCGCCTGCAAGACATCAAGCCGGTGTACTCGCTGTCGGATACGCTGATTCGGCAACCCGGTTACCTGACCGAACTGGATCTGCGGATCGCCAGATTGTTGGTCGCCGTTCACTCCCACCACGCCCATTACGCCGGCTACCCCTTGGAAGGCAGCAGTGGGGTGGAACTTATCGAAATGCTGTTGCGAACCTCGCGCCTTTTCCTTGACCTCGAACAGCCACAACCCCTGACGCCGGGAATGAGAAGAACAGGTCAATTTTCCTGGGCCGAACAATCCAATGGCAGTTTTCGCCCTCAATGGAGCAGCGACCAAGCGCCAGTGGAAACGATCCTGGCCCTGGAACCCTTGTATTATCTGGATCGCGAGCGGCTGCAAGTCGGACCGCTGTTCAGCGAGCTGGACGAAAAGCTGGCCCGTCACTTGTCATTGGCTCCCGATATTCCTGCAGGTCAGGCGATGCAGTTCAGCCAGCGGATGACCGCTGCGACCCGGGCAGCACCACCTCCGTACGCCCTGACGGAACGGGTCGTCGAAGGCATTTTTCCTCAGGCTCACCTGACGCTCGCCAGCGGCAAGCGTTACGTCCGCTGGCAGTACGAGCCAGAGCACCGGGCTGCATTGGCGTTTACCTACAACGGCCATCCGACGTCGGACCGAAACCCGGAGGTGCTGATCCTTTCGGGTACCGAAATCCAGCGCATCCAGCGCAACCCTGTCGCCGAAAAAGCCTTGCGCCAAGCCCTGCAAAAACATGGCTTTAAAAAGGCCACACGCAAAAGCAACCTGGATCGTCCAGGCGAAATGTTCGCCCTGCCGGATGACGCGGCCTGGCTTGCTTTTGTGCACCATGGCATCCCGGCGCTGCGGGAGAAAAATTGGCTGATCGATATCAGCGATAACTTTGACTTCAACGTGCACCCCGTCGAACAGTGGTATGCAGAAGTCGAGGAGGAGTCGGGGCGCCAGTGGTTCGATTTGCAGCTGGGCATCGTCGTCAACGGCGAGCGTCATAGCCTGTTGCCCATCCTGCTGCATTTGCTACGTAGCCAGCCACAGTTGATGGAACCTGCGAGCTTGGCCCAGCGCAATGATGACGAACAGCTACTGATTGAACTTGGCGATGGGCGTTTCGGTGGTAAATCCCATGGCAAAGTCGCACTCCCTTTTGGCCGGATAAAACCGCTGATGGCGACCCTTGGCGAGTTGTACCTGGGTAAACATCTGGGCGACTCGTTGCGTTTGAGTGCTCCGGATGCGGCGCGGCTGAGTGCGCTGGAAGGCATTCCGCTGGTCTGGCAGGGCGGTGAACGACTGCGCAGTTTTGCAAAGCGTTTACGGGAGTCGATCCATGCTCATGTCCCGGCGCCCGAGGGCCTGAACGCGACGCTACGACCTTATCAGCTGGAAGGGCTGAACTGGATGCAAACCCTTCGAGAACTGGAGGTCGGCGGTATTCTCGGCGACGACATGGGCCTGGGAAAAACCCTGCAAACCCTGGCTCATCTGCTGACAGAAAAACAGGCCGGACGGCTTGATCGTCCGGCACTGGCTGTGATGCCCACCAGTCTGATCCCCAACTGGCTCGACGAATCGCAGCGCTTTACCCCGCAGTTGAAGGTCTTGGCACTGCATGGTGCGGCGCGGCAAAAAGACTTTGCCAGTCTTGCCGAATACGACTTGGTATTGACCACCTACGCGCTGTTGCCGCGCGATCTGGAGGTTTTACAGCCTCAGGTCTGGAGTGTGCTGATTCTCGATGAGGCGCAGAACATCAAGAATCCGGTCAGCAAAGCGGCTCAAGCAGCCCGAGACCTGCAGGCCCGCCAGCGATTGTGTCTGTCCGGCACCCCGCTGGAAAATCATCTCGGCGAGTTGTGGTCGCAATTTCACTTTTTGCTGCCTGGCTGGCTTGGCGACAGCAAAACCTTCAATCGCGACTACCGCACGCCGATCGAGAAGCACGGCAATAACGAACGGATGCAACATCTGACGGCCCGGATAAAGCCCTTTTTGCTACGTCGCAAGAAAGATCAGGTGGCAACCGAATTACCACCGAAAACCGAGATTGTGCATTGGGTTGATCTCAGCGATGGGCAGCGGGATGTGTATGAAACCGTGCGCGTAGCAATGGATAAGAAGGTGCGTGACGAAATTGCCCGCAGTGGTGTCGGGCGCAGTCAAATCATCATCCTCGATGCATTGCTCAAGCTGCGTCAGGTGTGTTGCGATCTGCGGTTGATCAAAACGCCGCTCACCGCCAAAGCCCTTCGTTCTGGCAGCGGGAAACTGGTCAGCCTGATGGAGATGCTGGAGGAGTTGCTCAGCGAAGGCCGCAAGGTGCTGCTGTTTTCACAGTTCACTTCGATGCTCGCCTTGATTGAGGACGAGTTGCAGCAACGTGGTCAGGGTTACTCGTTGTTGACGGGTGAGACAACGGATCGGCGCACACCGGTCAAGGACTTTCAGAGCGGTAAAGTGCCGCTGTTTCTGATCAGTTTGAAGGCTGGCGGCACAGGTCTGAACCTGACAGCTGCGGATACAGTCATCCATTTTGATCCCTGGTGGAACCCTGCGGTCGAAAACCAGGCGACTGATCGGGCCTACAGGATCGGGCAAAACAAACCTGTGTTCGTCTACAAGCTGATAGCCCGTGGCACCGTAGAAGAAAAAATTCAGGCATTGCAGTTGGAGAAGGCCGCGCTGGCCGGGGCGGTGCTTGAAGGTGGAGCGACGGGTGGCTGGAAGCTTGAGCAGAGTGACATTGAAGCGCTGTTTGCGCCGTTGCCAAATCTCAAGTCCTGATTTCCGATCTCTTGACTGAAAACGAGTTGACCCTATCGCGGGCAAGACACGCTTCCACAGGATGATCGCTGAACCTGTGGGCGCGTGGCTTGCCCGCGAAATCGATCTGCCGGGCGCCGCAGACCTCAGCGCTTCTCGAGCTTATCCGGCAACGGCGCAAACAACGCTTCAATATCATCGCTCTGCAACTTCCAGTCGCCAGTCTTGCGCCCATCCAGCACACCGGCCGCCAGGTCGGATTTTTCCTTTTGCAGGTGCTGAATCTTCTCTTCCACCGTGCCGCGGGCAATCATCTTGTAGACGAACACCGGCTTCTCCTGGCCGATGCGATACGCCCGATCTGTCGCCTGATTTTCCGTCGCCGGGTTCCACCAAGGATCGTAGTGGATCACCGTATCCGCTTCCGTCAGGTTCAAACCGACACCGCCTGCCTTCAAGCTGATCAGAAAGATCTGACGCTTGCCGCTCTGAAAGTCCTTCACGGGGGCGCGGCGGTCACGGGTCTGTCCCGTCAGCAACGCGTATTCAACACCGCGTTTCTTCAGTTCGACCTCGATCAACGCCAGCATCGAGGTGAATTGCGAAAACAGCAAAATCCGCCGACCTTCCTCAAACAGCTCATCCAGCATTTCCATCAGGCTGTCGAGCTTGCCCGAGGTGCTGCCGCGAGTCGGCGGCACGGCATCGTTGACCAGGCGCAAGTCGCAGCACACCTGGCGCAGTTTCAGCAGCGCTTCAAGAATGATGATTTGGCTGCGCGCCACGCCTTTGCGAGTGATCTCGTCGCGGACTTTCTTGTCCATCGCCAGGCGCATGGTTTCATACACATCGCGCTGGGCTTCGTTGAGCTCGACCCAATGGATGATCTCGGTCTTCGGCGGCAATTCCGTCGCGACCTGCTCCTTGGTCCTGCGCAGCAGGAACGGTTTGATCCGACCGTTGAGGTGCTGAAGTCTGACTTCACTGGCGCGTTTTTCAATCGGTACGCGGTAATCGCGGTTGAAGCTTTTCACGTCGCCAAGCCAGCCAGGCAAGAGGAAGTGGAACAGCGACCACAGCTCGCCGAGGTGGTTTTCCAGCGGCGTGCCACTCAGGCACAGGCGCTGGCGCGCATTCAGCTCGCGGGCGGCGTGGGCGGCCTTGCTGTTGGGGTTCTTGATGTATTGCGCTTCGTCCAGTACCAGCACGTGCAGCGGCTGCGCGGCCAGGCGTTCGACGTCCTTTGGCAGCAGTGCATAGGTGGTGAGGATCAGGTCGTAATCGACCAGGTGATCAAAGTGTTTTTTGCGACTGGCGCCGTACAGCGCCAGCACTTTGAGCTGTGGCGTGAAGTGCGCGGCTTCATCGAGCCAGTTCGGGATCAGGCTGGTGGGCATCACCACCATGCACGGCCGGTCGAGGCGTCCGGCGTTCTTCTCACTAAGAATATGCGCCAGCGTCTGTAGGGTTTTACCCAGCCCCATGTCGTCCGCGAGAATTCCGCCGACTTCCAGTTGCCGCAGCGACTGCATCCAGCTCAAGCCTTCCAGCTGATATGGGCGCAAGGTCGCGTTCAAGCCTTCGGGGGCTGTTGCGGTGTAATCCTTGATGTCCCGCAGGCGCTGGGCAAACGTGCGGATCTGCTCGCCACCTTCCCAAAGCAGCGGCATGCCTTCCAGCGGATTCAGGCGCGTGGCGTCGGCCTTGCTCAGGCGTAGCGTGGTTTCGCCGGGCTCTTGCAGGTAGAACTCGCCAAGCGTCGCCAGCACCGGTTTCAAGCGGCCGAAGGGCAGGGCGACCTGCAAGGGGCCGTGCTGGGAATTCGGGCGGTTGGGAATGTTCACCAGAATCAGTTCGTCGTCGCGTCGGCGGGCGAGGCGTTCCGGATTGAGGATTTCGGTGTGGGAGCGCATCAGGTTCAGCAGGATCGGCAGCAAGCTCAAGCGCTCGCCGTTGACGATGATCCCCAGCTCCAGATCAAACCAGTCGCGCTCCGGTGCCTGCTCGACGGTGGCGTACCAATCGTCCACGGCGGTCAGGTCGAAGCCGAAATCTTCGTCGATCTGCAGCTCCCAACCTTGAGTGCGCAGTTTCGGCAATTCATTGAGGGTGAAGGTCAGCCAGGCGCTGTCGTTGACCATTTCATAGAGTTCGCCAGCGCTTTCCGGCAAGGCCTTGCTTTGTCGGGTGGCGATCTTGAAACCGAGAATTCGCAGCTGCTCCCGGTAGGCCTGTTCGACTTCCGGGTGGCGTTTTATCCGTAGCGTCTGGGTTTCCTGGCGAATCAGTACATCGGCGTTCTTCTGCCCGGAAACGTACTCATCCAGATAGCTGAACGACAGCGCCGCCCGATGCTGGATGTAGCGCTGCATCTTGCCGTTGCGTGGTTCGAAGGCGCTGAACTCGATGCTCGCCAGCCACAGGCGCGGTATCGGTTGCACGTTGTCCACAAGGACTTGGGGTGGCGCCTTTGGGCTGCGGTTCTCCAATACCGCCTGAAGTTTTTCCAGCAGTTCGGCGTCTTGTGCGGCGGCGGGGTAGGCGAGGGTTTCCTGCACCTTCAGCAGCACCGCCGCGCAATGTTTGCAGTTGACGTGAACCGGGCACGTGCACGTGGCGTCGACCATCAGCAAGGTCGCTTTGGCCGACTCGCGCAGGCGAATGGTCTGGCGGTACACGTTACCGCCAGAGCCTTCGCAAGCGGCGACGATCGTGGCATCGCCAGCCTCGACGATCCTGACGCGGTTCTCCAGCGCGTAGCGACGGCCACGCTCCAGGCTCTGTTCCTTGAATCGGCTGACCCAGGAAGGTGCCAGGGGTTTGCTCAGGGTCGCTGACATAGGGACTCAATCAGTCCGGAATTTCATCGGGGACTGGCCGAGGCGCAGGGGCGGTGAGCGAGGTGATCTTGATCAGCAGGCCGAGGTGGCCGTTGTCGAGGAAGTTCAGCTGGCCGTTCTTGGTGTGGCTTTCCTGCTTCAGGCGTTCGCTGGCGGTGACCAAACCATTGGCGTCGATCTGGTTGACCCAGAAATCCGCGTCGACGTCGGTAAAACGTCCCAGTTTCAAGCTCAACGTGCCCTCGATCGGGAACTGGCCGAACTGTTCCTTGCCCTCACTGATGGCGATCTTGCGGGCATCTTCGCCCAGGTTCTGTTGCCAGGCCTTGTGCAGTAACACCGTGTAATCGCTGCTGGCGCTGAGTTTTTGCACTTCGTTATTCAGGCTCGGCGTGCGCAGGTTGTCCTTGCTGATACTTTTTGCACCGGCAGCCCAGTCTTCCGGTGCGGCTTTGCTGACAATGGCTGGCACGGCGTTTTGCCGCACCAGGATCATTTCAACCTGGTACAGGTCATCGGCAAACGCCGTAGGAGCGACCAGGGTGGTCAGCAAGGTCAGTAAACAAAACAGGCGCATGCGGCGTCCTTCAAGCAGTTTTCGGAATGAGGCACTCAAGCAGCGCCTCTACAGTATTAAAGCGCTCTTCCGGGCGCTCCATCGGGACCATGAATTTAAACATCGTGGCACCTTCGAATTTGTAGCGTTTGGGCTGACCCTGGATCAGTTTGATCAGGGTCAGCGGGTCGACCGGCGTCTGCGCGGCGAACTCGATCCGGCCGCCTTGCGGGCCACCGTCGACTTTCTTGATGCCCAGCAGTTCGGCTTGCAGCTTCAATGCCGTGATGCGCATCAGGTTCTTCGTCGGTTCCGGCAGCAGGCCGAAACGGTCGATCATCTCCACTTGCAGGTCTTTGAGGCCTTCCTCATCGGTGGCCGAGGCAATGCGTTTGTAGAGAATCAGTCGGGCATGCACGTCCGGCAAGTAGGCTTCGGGAATCAACGCCGGGACGCGCAGATTGACTTCCGGACCACCGCCCAGCGGTTGATCAAGGTTCGGTTGTTCGCCCTTGCGGATCGACTTCACCGCGCGTTCGAGCATTTCCATGTACAGGGTGAAACCGACCGCCTGGATCTGACCGCTCTGACCGTCGCCCAGCAGTTCGCCGGCGCCACGGATCTCCAGGTCGTTGGTGGCGAGCACGAAGCCTGCGCCGAGGTCCTGGGTGTTGGCGATCGCTTCCAGACGTTTTTCGGCGTCGGGAGTGATCTGCTGGCGTGGCGGGGTCAGCAAATAAGCGTAAGCCTGGTGGTGACTGCGACCGACGCGGCCGCGCAATTGGTGCAGCTGCGCCAGGCCAAATTTGTCGGCACGCTCGATGATGATGGTGTTGGCGCTCGGCACGTCGATGCCGGTCTCGATGATGGTCGAGGCAATCAGCACGTTGAAGCGCTTGTGATAAAAGTCGCTCATCACCTGTTCGAGATCGCGTTCGCGCATCTGCCCGTGGCCGATGCCGATCCGCGCTTCCGGCACCAGTTCGGCGAGGTCGGCGGCGCACTTCTCGATGGTCTTCACATCGTTGTGCAGGTAATAGACCTGACCGCCGCGCAGCAACTCACGCAGCAGGGCCTCTTTGACCGTGCTCTTGTTCTGCTCCATGACGAAGGTCCGCACCGACAGGCGACGGGCTGGCGGCGTGGCAATGATCGACAGGTCGCGCATGCCCGACACCGCCATGTTCAGCGTGCGCGGAATCGGCGTGGCGGTCAGGGTAAGAATGTCGACTTCACTGCGCAGGGCCTTGAGCTGTTCTTTTTGACGGACACCAAAACGATGCTCTTCGTCGATGATGACCAACCCGAGGTTTTTGATTTTCACGTCGTCCTGCAGCAACTTGTGCGTGCCGATGACGATGTCGATCTTGCCTTCGGCGAGGTCCGCCACTGCAGCGTTGACTTCCTTGGTCGACTTGAAGCGGCTCATCACTTCCACGCTCACCGGCCAGTCGGCGAAGCGGTCGCGGAAGCTGTTGTAATGCTGCTGGGCGAGCAGGGTAGTCGGCACCAGGATCGCCACCTGGCGACCGCCATGCACCGCAATGAACGCCGCGCGCATCGCCACTTCGGTCTTGCCGAAGCCCACGTCGCCGCAGACCAGGCGGTCCATCGGCTTCGGTGCCAGCATGTCGGCGCGGACGGCGTCGATGGTGGTTTGCTGATCCGGGGTTTCTTCGAACGGGAAACCGGCACTGAAGGTTGCGTAGTCGGCTTTCGGGTCTTCGAAGGCATAACCTTCGCGAGCGGCGCGACGGGCATAGATGTCGAGCAGCTCGGCCGCGACGTCGCGCACTTGCTCGGCGGCTTTGCGTTTGGCTTTCTGCCAGGTTTCCGAGCCGAGGCGGTGCAGCGGGGCCAGGGCATCGTCGCTACCGGTGTAGCGAGCAATCAGGTGCAGGTTGGCCACTGGCACGTAGAGCTTGGCGCCCTCTGCGTATTGCAGGGTCAAGAACTCGGCAGCCTGATCGTCGATTTCCAGGGTCGCCAGACCCAGGTAGCGACCGACGCCGTGATCGATATGCACCACCGGCGCGCCTTCGCGCAACTCGGTAAGGTTCTTGATGACTGCATCGTTGTTGGCATCGGCGCGTTTTTCGCGGCGACGACGTTGCATCACCCGCTGACCGAACAACGGGCTTTCGGCCACCAGCGCCAGGGCCGGGTCGTCGAGTACCAGGCCTTCGTCGAGCGGCGCGATGGTGATCGCCAATCGCTCCTTGCTTGCGACAAAGTCCGGCCAGCTGTCGACGGTTTTCGGTCGCAGCTTCAGGCGTTCGAGCAATTCCAGCAGCACTTCACGACGACCCGCGGACTCCGCGGTAAACAGCACGCGCCCGGGAAACTCGTCGAGGAAGCCGGCCAGCGCCGCCAACGGCTGGGTGGCCTTGGCTTCGATGGCCAGGTTCGGCAGTTCGCGCGCAGGGAAGCGCTCGCGACCGACGCCGGTTTCCACGTCCTGTTGACTGGCCACTACCCGCGGCCAGTTCTTCAGGCGCGCAAAGCAGTCTTCCACCGGCAGGAACAGTTCGGCCGGAGGTAATAAAGGACGGGACGGATCGACGCGGCGTTCTTCGTAGCGATTGCGCACGTCGTTCCAGAAGTTTTCCGCCGCCTGCTCGATGCCCGGCAGGGAAAACACTTGTGTGTCCTGGGGCAGGTAATCGAACAGCGTCGAGGTTTCGTCGAAGAACAGCGGCAGGTAGTACTCGATACCGGCCGGTGTAATCCCGCTGCTCAGGTCTTGAAAGATCGGGCAGCGACGGAAGTCGACATCGAAACGCTCGCGAAAGCGTGCCTTGAAGCGGGTGACCGCATCTTTCTGCAGCGGGAATTCCCGCGCGGGCAGCAGGCGAACGGTGTCGACTTTATCGATGGAGCGCTGGTTTTCCGGGTCGAAGGTACGCAGCGTTTCGATTTCGTCGTCGAACAAGTCGATACGGAAGGGCAGTTTGCTGCCCATCGGGAACAGGTCGATCAGCGAGCCGCGCACCGTGAACTCGCCGTGCTCGTACACCGTGTCGACGTAGCGATAGCCACTGGCTTCAAGTCGGGTGCGCATTTGCTCGACGTCGAGCTTCTGGCCAACGTCCAGCACCAGGCTGCTGCCGAGCAGGAATTTGGTCGGCGCGAGGCGGTGCAGCGCGGTGGTGATCGGCACGACCAATACGCCATGGCTCAGCTCCGGCAACCTATATAAGGCCGCGATGCGCTGGGAAATGATGTCCTGGTGGGGTGAAAACAGATCGTAAGGCAGGGTTTCCCAGTCCGGGAAATGCAGCACAGGCAAATCCGGGGCGAAGAAACTCAGCTCCTGTTCCAGCCGTTCGGCACTTTGGCTGTCGGCGGTCAGCAGCAGGGTAAAGCGCTTGGCAGCGCTGGCAGCCTCGGCGATGGCCAGGCTAAGGGCGGCACCGGGCAGGTTGCCCCAGTGCTGTTTACCTGCCGCGGCAGGGAGAAGCGGTAGACGCAGAACGGGCACGGAAGGTTGAGCTCCAAGCGTT
>LNAP01007824.1_pt3 | contig 17584 bp, 16 predicted proteins | sample 602601 | NCBI WGS metagenome assembly LNAP01 (sample SAMN02440304, study PRJNA202911) | soil metagenome | biome: Subtropical and temperate rainforests or woodlands; isolation source: soil samples (1 kg each in a 20% v/v slurry with milli Q water) were... ... | reverse complement strand
AAGCGCGATCGGTTGGCCCGTGCGGGTGTCGATCAAATCCGAATGCGGCTCATCGGGCGCAAACAGATGCTGTTCGCCCCATTGCCGCAGGGCCACGACCAGCGCAAATAGACTTTCGCCTTTATTGGTCAGCACGTATTCCTGGTAGGTGGTGCCATCCGACGCCGCCTGTGTTTGCAGAACGCCAGCCTCGACCAGCTTGCGTAGGCGATCAGACAGAATATTGCGAGCGACCCCCAGGCTGCGCTGGAAGTCACTGAAACGACGCGTTCCGTCGAACGCGTCGCGCACGATAAGCAGCGACCAGCGATCGCCAACGATATCGACGGAGCGGGCCACTGGACAGGGCTCGGCAAGCTCAGATGGGCGGCGTGGCATCACAACTCCTGTGGTCTGAAAAAGACGATGCGGTTGCATTTTAAAACCAGATTCCTTACTGTTCAATCGGTTTCATTTTGCAACTGGATTGGGTGGTGCTCGCTTGTGACGACTGTATCTACTGCCTCTGCAATGCCACGCGGTCTGGTTTGGCTGTTCGCCGTTGCTAGCGGATTGAGTGTGGCCAACGTTTACTACGCGCAACCGTTGTTGGACGTCTTGGCGCGCGAGTTTGCCATTAACCAGGGGACCGTCGGCGGCGTCGTCACGGCCACACAGCTGGGGTGCGCCTTGGCCCTGGTGTTTTTGCTGCCGCTGGGTGACCGAATGGATCGCCGAGGTCTGATGGCGGCGCAATTGTTCGCCCTTGTAGCGGTGCTGCTGGTCGTAGCGCTGGCACCGTCTGCGACGGTGCTGCTGGCGGGCATGCTTGGGCTGGGGCTGTTAGGCACGGCTATGACCCAAGGCTTGATCGCCTATGCCGCCAGTGCGGCTGCGCCCCATGAGCAGGGGCGGGTGGTGGGCGCGGCGCAGGGTGGGGTGTTTATTGGTTTGTTATCGGCTCGGGTTTTCTCCGGGGCGCTGAGCGACCTGGCCGGTTGGCGGGGCGTGTATTTTTGCTCGGCGGCGCTGATGGTGGCGATAGCCTGGCCGTTATGGCGGCGTCTCCCAGCGTTGCCTGCCTGCGCGAACAACGTCAGCTACCTGCGCCTGATCACCTCCATGCTGACCTTGCTTTGCCAGGAAAAGGTGCTGCAAGTGCGTGGCGTGCTGGCGCTGCTGATGTTCGCTGCTCTGAGTATTTTCTGGAGCGCATTGGTGTTGCCGTTGAGCGCGCCGCCTTACCTTTTTTCGCACACGCTCATCGGTGCATTTGGCTTGGTCGGGGTGGTGGGCGCGCTGGCGGCGGCCCGCGCCGGGCAGTGGGCTGACCGAGGCTATGGTCAGCGTACCAGCGCAGTGGCGTTGGTTTTGTTGCTCGTGGCGTGGTGGCCGCTGTCGCTGATGGAACGATCAATGACGATGTTGCTGATCGGCATCGTGCTGCTCGATCTTGGCGGCCAAGCGTTGCACGTCACCAGCCAGAGTTTGATTTTCCGCACCCAGCCGCAGGCGCACAGCCGGTTGATCGGCCTGTATATGCTGTTCTACGCGCTCGGAAGTGGGCTGGGGGCGATCGGCACCACAACGGCCTACGCCTATTGGGGTTGGCAGGGCGTATGCCTGCTCGGCGCGGCGGTTAGTTTGGCCGCGCTGCTGTTTTGGTACGTCACCTGGCGTTGTATGTCTGCGGGCGAACGTGCAGTTCAGCCCTTTACGCCGTCCAGGAATGCTTGATAGTGCTGCGCTGTTTCTTCCGGCCGTTCAATCATTGGCACATGGCCGCAGTCTTTCATAATCACCACGCTGGGTTTTTTCAGCAGTGGGCGCATCACCTCGATGCTCGACACATCCAGCACGCGGTCCTTGTCGCCCCACAGCAGTAAGGTTGGTGCCTGAATCTTCGGCAGCTCTGGCTCCAGCGGGATATAGCGCTCGCGCAGGTGCTTGAACACCTTGTCGTTTTGCTCGCTTCTGGCGCTGGCCTGCTCCGCCATATAGCGCTGCACATTGGCCGGCACGCTCGGCGGCTGCACAAAAACAAAGCTCACCAGCTTGGCAAAGCTTTCTGGGTCACGGGCCACCAGCGGGTTGGGCTCGTTGCGTTCGAGCATTTCATACAGCTCGCTTTTCTTCGGCGAGGTAACGCCGGCGTTGTCCAACAGCGCGAGCGAGAGCACTTGCTCAGGATGACGGGCGGCGTACAGCGCAGCGATATGGCCGCCCATGGAGTTGCCGATCAGGTGCACCTTACTCAGGCCTAGCGCTTTAACAAAAGCGGTCACGCGTTCGGCTTGAGTGCCGACGTCGTAGCTGGCATCGGGTTTGCTGCTGTCGCCAAAGCCGGGCAGGTCGAGGGCGATCACGTGGTAACGCTCGGTGAAGAATTTGGCAAAGCGCAGCCAGTTGTCTTTGTTGGCGCCGAAGCCATGGATCATCACGATGGTTTCGCCGCTGGCCGGGCCGCCTTCGTAATAGTGAATGCTCAGATCGCCAACAGTGATTTGTTCGCTGCTTAAATGCGCCGCTTGGCGCTCGGCAAATAGCGCGGTGGCCATCAAGGTGGCGGGGGCAATTGCTGCCACACAGATCGCAAAGCCAACGACTAGTTTTTTCATGGACCGTCCTTATCGCCAATAATTATTTCAATTCGTCTAAGCTAGCATGACGGTGTGCTGTTGCCCGCCACCCCAACCAATGATCAGTTCGGAATCCGCTGATGCAGAAACGCCCCCACTTTATTGCGCTGTTATTGCTGCTCGTTGGCATGCCAGGGTGGAGCGTTGCCGCAGGAAAGTGTGAGCGCCTGGTAGCCACTGGTAACCCCGAATACCCCCCGTACTTATGGCGCGACCCAAACAACCCCAAGCTGTTGATCGGTGCCAATGCCGATCTGCTCAAACAATTGGGCACGGAGCTGGGGGTGAATATCGACGTGATCTACACCGGCCCTTGGTCACGTGCCCAGGATGAAGTACGCACTGGCCGCGTTGATATGATCGCCGGCGCCTTTCTCACCACACCGCGCCTTGAGGTGATGGACTACATCCATCCTGCCTTTCTCGAAACCACTAGCGTTGTGTGGGTCAAGCGCGGCAAAGGTTTCCCTTACGCCCAGTGGGAGGACCTGCGCCTGCATACAGGCGGCACCTTGGTGAACAACAGTTTTGGTCAGGCCTTTGACCATTTCGCCAAAGACAACCTCAGCCTGGAAACCGTGCCAAGCCTGACTCAGGCCTACCAAAAGCTCTTGCTGGAACGCACCGACTACGTGCTGTACGAGCGTTACCCAGGCTTGGCCCTGGCCGAAACCCTGGGCATGACCGCCGACCTCGAAGCCCTGGAACCGCCAATCTCTAGCGAAGGTCTGTACCTGACGTTGTCCTTCAACTCGGCCTGTAACGAGCCGTGGCTGCGCGGACAACTGGCAAAAAAGATGACAGAATTGACCGCCTCTGGCGCGCCGCAAGCCCTGCTGCAGCACAATCTCAAGCTGTGGGCAGAGCAACAATTGCAACCGGCGACTCCCCCGAAACAGTAGGAATTTTTTGTGATTCATAGACGCATACTGGCAACCAGCCTGGTCGTTATGGCCTTGCTCGGTTGTACCAAAGACCCCGCGCCAGACGAGCAAATGCGCCTGACTGAACAGGCGGTAGCGCAAGCCAAAGCCATAGGCGCCGATGAGCAGATTCCCGAGATGGTCCAGGCAGAACGAAAGCTGGCGCTCGCGCAAAAAAACGTGGCCGAGGAAGACTTCAATCGCGCCCGCCGCTTAGCGGAGCAAGCGGAATTGGACGCGCGTTTGGCCGAGGGGCTGGTGTTGACCGCCAAGAGCGAAACACAGTTGGCTGACCTTAATGCCCGCATCAAACGCTTGCAGAAACAATTGGGGGCGTTGCAATGATCACGCGTTCCTACTGCCTGCCCGTTGCGCTATTGGGGCTGACGCTATTGGCTGGCTGTGCGACCAAGCCAGACGCCGAGCAGAGCCTGGAAGCCGCTCGCGATAGCTTCCAGAAAGTGAAAGAAGACACCAACGCTTTGCGCTATGCCCCGCGCGATGTCATTCGCGCCGGCGATTCGCTGTCACGTGCTGATCGCCTGTCCACCTACTGGGGCAGCGATTCGGATGTCGAGCATTACGCCTACCTCAGCCAGCGTTACAGCGCGATTGCCACCGAGCATGCCAAGCTCAGCGTCAATCAAGAACGTCAGAGCAAATTGCAGATGGAGCTTGAACGCCTGCAACTGAACCTGCGCGAAGCCAAGTTGGTGAGCGTGCAGCAGCAGGGCAAATGGCTGGAAGAGCAGATCAACCTGGCAGCCAGCGAGACGGACCGCGGCTTGGTGCTGACCTTAGGCGATGTGCTGTTCGATGCCAGTGACGCCGAGCTGAAACCTTCGGCCAACCGCACCTTGCTCAAGCTTGTGCAGTTCTTGCAACTCAACCCACGACGCGTGGTGCGGGTTGAGGGCTATACCGACAACCGTGGTAGCGCCGAGGACAACCTCGCGCTGTCTAAAGCCCGCGCTCAAGCTGTGGCCGATACCATGGTCGATTTGGGCATCGACGAAAAACGCATCCAGGTAACCGGCTATGGCGCGGATTTCCCCGTAACCGAAAACGCCTCATCGCGTGGCCGTGCGCAAAACCGTCGAGTGGAAATTGTGTTCTCCGATGACCAAGGCAAGCTGGGCTCGGATCGGTAGTTTCGTTCGTAATGCACAAGCCCCGGTTGCTGCGAAGTGTCGGGGCTTTTTCTTGCGTGCAGTTTGTTGGGCTTCGCTGCGCTCAACGAATGCGGACCGACCTTACCGACATGTGCCCGTAGGGTGTGCTGTGCGCACCAAGTCGACAACGCGGGGGCGCGCGTGGTGCGCGCAGCACACCCTACGATCGTCCGCCGGCTGGCCCTGTTCTGTATGCAAAACAAAAACCCCAACTGTGCCGGTTCAGTTCTAAACTGTTTCGCTACTGTATCGGTGTTCGCGCTCAGGTAACCAGGAAGCTGCCATGACCAGTCTGTTGCTCTATCAACGTATCGCCCAACAATTGGCCGAGGATATTCGCCGTGGCGTGTATCAGCCGGGTGAGCGCGTGCCCTCGGTACGTAAGATGAGTTCACAGCTGAATGTCAGCCATGCCACGGTGTTGCAGGCTTACGCCAATCTGGAAGATCAGGGCCTGATCCGCGCGCGCCCGCAATCGGGTTTCTATGTGCACCAAACCCCGGCGCTAACCGCTGCTACGCCGGATATTGCCCGGGTCGAGCGCCCAGGCCTGGTTACCCGTAGCACCATCATTCATCAAGTGTTGACCGAAGCACGCCGCGAGGGTGTATTCCCCTTTGGCGCTGCGGTGCCGCATGTTGATTACCTGCCCGTGCGCGCCTTGCACCAGCAATTGGCCAAGGTCACCCGCTTCCAGAGCCCGCGCGCGTTTAGCTATATGTTCAGCCCAGGCTTTGAACCGCTGCGTCGCCAGGTGGCCATTCGTATGCGCGATGCCGGTGTGGTGGTTGACCCTGCGGAAGTGGTGATCACCCATGGCTGCGTCGATGCGCTGCAAATGTCCCTGCGGGTGCTGACCAAACCGGGCGACCTGATCGCCACCGAGTCGCCGACCTACTATGGCTTGCTGCAACTGGCCGACCTGCTGGGCCTGAAAGTTATCGAAATCCCCAGCGACCCTGGCACCGGCATTAGCCTTGAAGCGCTGCAACTGGCCGCCAGCCAATGGCCGATCAAAGCCTTGGTATTGACTGCGCGCCTGAGCAACCCGCTGGGCGGCACCATTCCCGAAGAGCGGCAAAAACAGCTGCTGCGCCAGGCCCGCGAGTTCGATTTCCATATTGTTGAAGACGATATCTACGGCGAGCTGCTGTTCGAACAAGGCCCGACTAAAGCGCTGAAATCTCACGACCGCGAAGGGCGCGTGCTGTACTGCTCCAGCTTCTCGAAAACCCTGTCGCCCGGCGTGCGCGTGGGTTGGATTATCGCCAGCAAATACCAGGACGATATCCAGCGCCTACAAACCTTCACCACCCACTCGGCGTGCAGCGTTACGCAAATGGGCGTGGCGGCGTATTTGGAAAACGGCGGTTACGACCGCCACCTGCGCTACATCCGCCACGAATACCGAAAAAACCTCAGCGCCTTTCAGTTGGCGGTGCAGCAGTACTTCCCCGAAGGCACGCAGATCACCCGGCCTAAAGGCGGCTTTATTCTGTGGGTCAGCCTGCCGCGTCGGGTCAACACCAAAGACCTGCACGTCCGTGCCCTGCAACAAGGCATCAGCATTGCGCCGGGTCTGATCTTTAGTAACACCGAGCAGTTCAACCACTGCGTGCGGCTGAACTGCGGGATACCGTGGAACAGGGAATCGGAGCGGGCGATTATGACCCTTGGCATGCTGGCTAATCAGTTGTGCCAGGAGACGCCGAACCTTCTCTAGGCCGCGCACGGCTTTATAGTCTGGGTCCCGCCTGCGCGGGGAAGACGGAGGTTTAATTAATTCCCCCGTCGTTCCCGCGCAAGCGGGAACCCAGAATCTCGAAATCGATCACGTCCCCCCGATCCGTGTAAATATTTTTCACCCCCGCTTAACCCCAATCCCAAACCCACACCGTCTACCCCTGCGAATGGACCCACAGGAGACGCCACCATGGCTCACTATTTCGCTCTATCCCGTACGCCGTTGCTCTATGGTTTTGCTGGTGGTTTGTTGCTGGCGTTAACCGCCTGCTCGGTGAAGGAGTCGGACTCGGCGGTGGCAAAAAACGCCCCAATGCCCGCAGCACCGGTGACCTACGCCGACGCCCCGCTGGCTGAGCAGGCAGAACCTGCCGAAATGAAAAAGGCCGATTCCAACGCCCGCTATGCGCCGGCGTCCGTTGCCCCGCGACGTATGCTCGTTCCGGCGCCTAGCCGCGATACGCAATCGGCAGACTTCCAAAGCGAGTACCGCGAGCAATACCAAAAGCTCGCCGACAACCCGATCCACGCTGTGGCCCAAGACCCGGTATCCACCTTTAGCATCGACGTCGATACCGGCAGCTACGCCAACGTGCGCCGCTTCCTGAATCGCGGCCAACTGCCGCCAGGCGAAGCGGTGCGCTTGGAAGAGCTGGTGAATTACTTCCCCTACAGCTATCCGCAGGCGTCCGGCAACACGCCGTTTGGCGTCAGCACCGAACTGGCGGTAACGCCGTGGAACGCCAATAGCCGTTTGCTCAAGGTGGCGATCAAGGCCTCCGACTTGCAAAGCCAAGCCATGCCGCCAGCCAACCTGGTGTTTCTGGTCGACGTCTCCGGTTCCATGGACCGCCCCGACGGCCTGCCGCTGGTGCAGAGCACCTTGAAGCTGCTGGTGGAGCAATTGCGCAGCGAAGATAAAGTGTCGCTGGTGGTATACGCCGGTGACTCCAGCGTGGTGCTGCCGCCGACTTCGGGCAGCGAGAAAGGCAAAATTCGCGCGGCCATCGACAAGCTGCAAGCGGGCGGTTCGACGGCGGGGGAGTCGGGCATTCAACTGGCCTATGAACAGGCGCAGCAGGGCTTTATCGCCAAGGGCATCAACCGCATTCTGCTGGCTACCGACGGCGACTTTAACGTCGGCATCAGCGACTTCGACAGCCTGAAACAACTCGCCGCCGACAAGCGCAAAACCGGTGTGTCGCTGACCACCCTGGGCTTTGGCACCGACAACTACAACGAGCAGTTGATGGAGCAATTGGCCGACGCCGGCAACGGCAACTACGCCTACATCGACAACCTGCGCGAAGCGCGCAAGGTGCTGGTAGAACAGCTCAGATCGACCCTGGTAACCGTGGCCAAAGACGTGAAAATCCAAGTGGAATTCAACCCCGCGCAGGTCAGCGAATATCGCCTGCTGGGTTATGAAAACCGTGCTCTGAAGCGTGAAGATTTCAGCAACGATAAGGTCGATGCCGGCGAAATCGGCGCGGGCCATACCGTTACCGCGCTGTACGAAATCGTCCCGGCTGGCAACAAGGGTTGGCTGGAGCCATTGCGCTACGCACAGGCCGAAAGCAAACGCGCGGCCTCCAGTGAAATGGCCCTGCTGCGCATCCGCTACAAAGCGCCAGACCAGGAGCAAAGCCGCCTGCTGGAAGTGCCGATAGCCGCCGACGCCAAGGCGCCGGCCATTGCCGAAGCCAGTGCCGACCTGCGCTTTGCCGCGGCGGTTGCCGCCTTTGCTCAGCAGCTCAAGGGCGGGCAATACACCCAGGGCTTTGACCTGGCCGCCAGTGCCAAGCTGGCCCGCGGTGCCAAGGGCGACGACCACTTCGGTTTACGTGCCGAGTTTGTGCAACTGGTAGAACTGGCGCAGAGCCTGCAAACTGCCGCCAATCCTTCCTCTTCCACCATGGCCAAGGTCGACTAGCGTGGCAGCCGCACCCTTACCCTCAGACCTGCCCGTTAGCGACGCCGAGCTACTGCGTCGCTATCGGCAGGGTGATAGCCAGGCGTTTGCCGTGCTCTATGCACGCCATCGCCTGGGCCTGTTCCGTTTTCTCTGTGGCTTGTGCGGCGATGCCGCTTTGGCCGAGGAAGTGTTCCAGGAAACCTGGATGAGCGTGATCCGCAGCGAATCGCAGCAGCGCGAGGCGGTGCAGTTCAGCACTTGGCTGTACCAGATCGCCCGTAACCGTTTGATCGACCATTGGCGCAAGCACGGCAAGCGCCAATACCTGCAAGACGAGTACGACGAACAGCTGCATGGCGAGGCCGACAGCCAACCCAACCCGGAGCAACAGCTCAGCCTGACCCGTGATCAACAGCGCCTGCAGGCGGCGCTGGATGATCTGCCGGCTGAGCAGCGCGAAGTGTTTCTCCTGCGTGCCCATGGCGATCTGGACCTGGGCGAAATCGCGGCGCTAACGCAAACCCCGGCGGAAACGGTGAAAAGCCGCCTGCGTTACGCCATGAGCAAGTTACGACGGTTGCTGACGGACACGGCGACCGCCGACGAGGTATCCCTATGACGCAAGACCCCCGCGAAAGCGCCGAGCTGGATCAGGCGATGCTTGAGCATTACCGCCGCCACAGCCAGCAGGAACCATCTCCTGAGCTGGATGCACGTATTCTGGCGGCGGCCCACGCCCACGCCCATGCTGCTGCGGTATCGGCAGCCACGACGCGGCCCGTTGAAAAAGCCCCGGCCTTGAGTCGTCTGCATGGCTGGTTGTTTGGTGGTAGCCAGCGTGCCCGTTGGTCGATGGCCTTTGCCAGCATCGCCACTCTGGGTATTGGCGTTGGCCTGGCGATGCGCACCTTGGAGCGCGCGCCCGAGCAGCAATTTGACGCGGCGCCGCTGTCGTTTTCGGTGCCTGCACCCGCGCCTGTTATGGCGCCGGCGCCAAAGGCGGAGTCGAGCGACCCCGATGCGTACTACGCCGCTGAGCCGCAGCTGGAAAAGAAATCGGTGGCCAAAGAGGTCGCGCGGGCGCGCCCGGAAATGCGCAAACCGGCGATTGTCAGTGGTGAGCTCAATGAACAGCTCAACAAAACTGAAGCGGCGCCTCCAGCTGCCGCTGCACCCTTTGCCGACGCCGTTGCCCCTGCATCACCCTCGGCCTTGGCGAGCAAAGCGCAGATCGACGCCAAGCATGACCAAGCCCAGCTACAACGTAGCCTGAGGCAGATTATTCAGCTCCAGGACAACGGTCACGCCGAGCTTGCCGAGCAGCAACTTCATACCTTGCAACAACTGCATCCCGAGCTTGATTTACGCATTGAGTTGCAACGTTTACGGGCTTTGCACGGTCAGCAGTAAAGGGCCGGCGCATAGCCGTTGCCTGGAATGCACGCTTGCCAGGGACGGCTGAGCGCGCGAGCATGTTGGCCTCTGCCGAGTTCGACGATTACCCATGATTGCGAAAAAAACGTCTGGGTTGCTGATCGCCATATTGTTGTTAGGCGCCTGCGACAAAGACCCGACCCCACCGAAAACGCCGCCTGCGCCAGCGGCGCCGGCTGTGGCTGCAACCCCGGCACCTGCTGCACAACCGGCGGCCAAACCGGCAGCCAAGGCCGCGCCGACGGCAACGGTTAAACCGCTGGAACCGTTGATCAAAACCACCCTGGAGCCGCTGCCGACTAAAGCACCGGTGGTAGAGCAAGCCGAGAAGCCGAAAGAAACGCCGGTTGTACAGGCTCGCCCACCGCAGCCACCGGACAAAATCCAGCGCCTACAAGTGAAAAAACCGCAAACCGCCCAGCAACAGAAAGCCAGCGCTGCGGTGAAACAGGCACAAGTGCCCAAAGCCAAGCTGGACCTGCATTTGCCTAAAGACATGGTGAATAAGCTGGAGCCGGAAGTGGCTGTAACACCCGGTGCCAGTCCGGCGCCGAGTGCAAGCGCCGACCCAGCGTTGTTACCGCAAATGTTCGCGGAAAAGCCCGGCGAGCAGAGTCCCTTTGAAGTGGGCGGGCGGGTGATCACCAATGACCGCAGCCGCAACCAGGACCGCGATTCCAACTTCACGGATACGGTAGAAGGGGCGGAATTGCAGTTTAAATTTCGCCATTGACCCATCGCCTCGTAGGGGGCTTACCCTGCGGCGATCGGCGTCTGTTTTGTAGGGTGTGCTGTGCGCACCAAGCGATATTTCGTCGGACGCCATGGTGCGCACACCGTACGCGGAGCGGCACACCCTACCTAGCGATTTAGAACCGATGCAGTCCCTTCTGAATCGCTTCATACACCTGCCCATCCAGCACCTCAAAGCGGTCACTGCCGGGCAAGCGCACATACAACGGGTCGGTGACCTTCAGCGGGTTATACGCCGCCATCTTTAAGTCATTCTTTTTGTATTTAAACGTGCCCGTGGTTTCCACTTCCCGCAGTAGCCGCACAAACAGCGGCGCCGCATAGGCGGGCAGTTCGCGGTCCAGGTGCACAGCCAATGCAGCACAATCTAGTTGCAGGCCAGGCGCCAACCGCAGCGCCGCCATGCCGCAGCGCCCATTGGTTCCGGGAATCTCCACGCCATACACCACGGCATCTTCAATGCCGGCAAAGGCGCCCAGGGCGTTTTCCACTTCGGTGGTGGAAACGTTTTCACCTTTCCAGCGAAAGGTATCGCCCAAGCGATCAACAAACTGCGTGTGTTTAAAGCCGATATCGCGCATCAAGTCGCCGGTGTTAAACCAGGCATCGCCTTTTTTAAACACATTGCGCAGGATCACCGCTTCGCTTTTGGCCGGGTCGGTGTAGCCGTCGAATGGCCATTTGGCGCTGATCTCGGTAATCAGCAATCCGGGCTCGCCCAGAAAGTTTTTCTTGGTCCGCAGCGGCCGGTCGTTTTCCAGGTCGTAACGCACGATGGCGTAGGTGGCCGGCGAGTAGCCCACGGTATTGTCGAAATTAAACACATTGGTAAAGCCGATATTGCCCTCGCTGGAGGCATAGAACTCGGTGATCCGCTCAATGCCAAAGCGCTGTTTGAACTCGCCCCAGATTGATGGCCGCAGGCCGTTGCCGATCATGCAGGTCAGGCTGTTGCTCTGCTCCTCAGCGCACGGCGGCTGGTTCAGCAGGTAGCGACACAGTTCGCCGATATAGCCAAAGCAGGTGGCGTTGTAGTGCTTAACGTCTTTCCAGAACGCACTGGCGGAGAAGCGTCGGCGCAGGGCGATCGCCGCGCCACCGGCTAGCGCCGCGCTCCAGCACACGGTGACGGCGTTGTTGTGGTAGCAGGGCAAGGTCAGGTAGAGCACGTCCTGATCATTCAAGCCCAAGCCGGAGTGGCCGAAGCCGCCGTAGGCTTTGATCCATTTGCCGTGGCTCATGATCGAGGCTTTCGGCAGGCCGGTGGTGCCGGAGGTGTAGATCAGAAAGCACGGGTCTTTCAGACGCACAGTGACGCTGTCGGCGACATTGGTGTTGGGCTCGCTCCAGGCCAGCTCCATCAGGTTTTCCCAGCCCTCGGGCGCTGCGCCCGGTGCGTTCAAGCTGTCGCTGTCGCTCAGCCAATAGCAGTGGCGGTCACTGCCGTGCACCTGTTCGCGCACCGCTTCGAACGGTTCGCGCAGCTCTTCGCCAATCACAAAATGGCTGGGTTTTACCAGGTTCAGGCTATGCACCAACACCTGGCCGCGTTGCGTGGTATTGACCAGCGCGCCCACCGCACCCAGCTTGGCCAGGGCCGCCAGCAACAGCAGCACCTCAATGCGGTTTTCCAGCATTACCGCGACAACGCTGCCATGGGCCACGCCTCGTTTCTTCAAGGCACGGGCCAGACGATTGGCCCAGGCGTTGAACTGGGCGTAAGTGAGCTGGCGATTTTCCTCCAGCACAGCGGGGCGATCGGCATACAGGTCGGCGGCGCGCTCCAGGGCCCAAGCCAGCGACAGGTTCTTTTCGCGGTTACGGATGCCGGCGTAATACAGCCCGCGCAACATACGCGGCACGCGGCCGAATACGGCGGGCAGGTGGGCGATAAAGCGGGCAGGGGTGATCAGGTCGGCTTGGCTCATATGCGCGTCGTTAGGCTTTTTGTCAGAGACGAGCCGGCACTGTAAAACGCCTGCGCCAGCGGCACTATGGCCCTGGCGCAGAGGCAAACGGGCAGATGGGCAAACCCGTTTCAGTCGACAAACAAGTCCTGAATCAGCGGTCCGCCGGCCGTGTCGAAGCGGTAGTGCTCGAACTCGCTTTGGCCCTGTTCACGCAAGATGTCTTCGTCAATCAACAAGCGCCCGGTAATCGCCCGGCCGCTGCTGCTGAGAATGGCGTAGGCGGCATCGGCCATGATTGCCGGCACCCGCGCCCGCTTAAAGGCTTCGCGGCTGCCCAGCTCGAATTCGATGGCGGCGGTGGCGATCATGGTTTTTGGCCACAACGAGTTGCTGCTGATGCCGTACTTGGCGAATTCCTCGCTCATGCCCAAGGTGAGCATGCTCATGCCGTACTTGGTCACAGTGTAGGGGCCGTGTTGGGCGAACCATTTGCTGTCCATATTCAAAGGCGGCGACAGGTTGAGGATATGGCCCTTGCTCTCTTTCAAATACGGCAGCGCCGCCTGGCTGCACACCATCACCGCGCGGGTGTTGATTTGAAACAGCAGGTCAAAGCGTTTCGGCGGCAGGTGCTCAACGCCCACCAGCTTGATGGCGCCGGCGTTGTTGACCAATGCATCAATGCCGCCGAAATGCTCGGCCGCTTTGGCCATCGCAGCTTTTACCGCCTCTTCGTCGCGCACATCCAACTGCAGCGCCAAGGCTTTGCCACCGGCTTGTTCCACTTCGGCGGCCACCGAGTGAATGGTGCCTTCGAGCTTGGCGTGGGCTTCGGCGCTTTTTGCGGCGACCACGATATTGGCGCCGTCGGCCGCTGCCTTTAACGCGATTTCACGGCCGATGCCGCGGCTGGCGCCGGAGATGAACAGGGTTTTGCCGGATAGGGACATAAAAGTGGATCTCCTGAGTTTTTATTGTTCTGGGGCTAACTCGGTCAGTTCGTAGGGTGTGCTGTGCGCACCAAAACGATCTCGCCTAAATCGCTTGGTGCGCACAGCACACCCTACGCGGGGTTATTCGACCTCTATCTCAACCAACACCTGACGGCTTTTAACCTGGTCGCCCTGGCTGGCCTGTACGCGTCGGACAATCCCATCGCAGCCGGCCTTCAGCGGGTGCTCCATTTTCATCGCTTCCAGCACCACCAACAGTTGCCCTTTGCTGACCCGATCGCCTTCGCTCACCAGCACATCAACAATGGCGCCATCCATCGGCGCTTTGATATGGCCGGAGGCGGCGGCGCCTGCGGCGCTGGCCGGTTCGTGGGTCACGTCGAGCAGTTCCAGGTTGCCGTTGTGGCCGTACAACCAGAGTTGTTGCTGGCTGTGGTGGTAGGCCAGGCGTTGACGGATGCCGTCGATATTGAGGGTGGCCCAGCGGCCGTCGTGGTTAAGCAGGTGTAGCTCGAGTTGCTGTTCGCCAACGCGAGCGAGCAAACGTGGTTGCGGGCCGGCTGTTTGTACGGCCAGTTCTACCGCGTATTTGTGCTCACCGTGCTTAAGCACAAAGCGCCAAGGTGCCGTGCTGGCGTTACGCCAACCAGCCAATTCAGGTTGATGCGCGCGGGCCTCGGCCACCGTGTGGTAGAGCAGGGCGGCAGCGCTGGCCAGTTCAACGGCGCTTGGTGCTTGTGGGCTTAGGCTGGGGTCGGCGTGGAAGTGTTCGCCGATAAACGCGGTGGTGGCATTGCCGGCGGCAAATTCGTCATGGGCCAGCAGGTTGGCGAGGAAGCGTTGATTGCCGTCAGCACGCAGTCTTCCACCGCGCGCACCAGCTTGCGCCGGGCTTCGTCGCGGGTGGCGCCGTAGGCGATGATTTTCGCCAGCATGGGGTCGTAGAACGGCGTAATGCGCTGGCCTTCCACCAGGCCATGGTCGATACGAATGCCGTCCAGCAGTGCCGGCTCCCAGCGCAGTACCGCGCCGGTTTGCGGCAGGAAGTTATTGGCGGCGTCCTCGGCATACAAACGCACTTCCATGGCATGGCCGGTCAAACGGATTTCATCCTGCTTAAGCGGCAGTGCGCGGCCGGCGGCGACGTGCAGCTGCCAGGCAACCAAGTCCTGGCCGGTGATCAGCTCGGTCACCGGGTGTTCCACTTGCAGGCGGGTGTTCATTTCCAGAAAGAAGAATTCGCCGCTCTGGTCGAGCAAAAATTCCACGGTGCCGGCGCCGACGTAATTCACCGACGCCGCCGCTTTCACCGCCGCTTCGCCCATGGCTTGGCGCAGCGCCGGGGTCATCACCGGGCAGGGCGCTTCTTCCACCACTTTCTGGTGGCGGCGCTGCACCGAGCAGTCGCGCTCACCGAGGTAAACGATGTTGCCGTGCTCGTCGCCAAACACCTGAATTTCCACATGCCGCGGTTGCAGTACGGCGCGCTCCAGAATCAGCTCGCCGGAGCCAAAAGCGTTTTGCGCTTCCGAGCGCGCGGTGCGGATTTGCGCGAGCAGTTCGCTGGCTTCGGTCACCAAGCGCATGCCACGGCCACCGCCACCCGCACTGGCTTTGATCATTAGCGGGTAGCCAATGCGCTCGGCTTCGCGGGCGAGCACGGCGTCGTCTTGCTCGGCGCCTTCGTAGCCGGGAATGCACGGTACGCCGGCATCGAGCATGGCGATTTTCGACAGGCGTTTGCTGCCCATCAGGTGGATGGCTTCAACGGTGGGGCCGATAAACACAATGCCGGCGGCCTGACAGGCCTGGGCAAAGGCGGCGTTTTCCGAGAGAAAGCCGTAGCCGGGGTGTACGGCATCGGCGCCAGTTTTTTGCGCGGCGGCAATAATGGCGTCGATGCTTAGGTACGACTGGTTGACCTGAGCTGGGCCGATATTTACGGCTTGGTCTGCTCGCTGGACGTGGCGGGCATCGGCATCGGCGTCGCTGTACACGGCCACGGTGCGGTAGCCCAGCGCTTGCGCCGTGCGCATAACCCGGCAGGCGATTTCGCCGCGGTTGGCGATAAGGATTTTACTGAAGGCTGGCATGGGTTAGCGCGCTCCTATTTTTATTGTGTTTGCAGGATTCCCTGTTCCCCAGCCCCTCTCCCGCAAGCGGGCGAGGGGAGCCAATCCGCGTACGGTCGGGACGGTCATCACACTGCCCACCCAGGCTTACGTTTCTGCATAAACGCCATCGTCCCTTCCACGCCTTCCTCACCGACCACTGCGGCGGCAAACAACCCGGCCGCTTGGTCCAGCAAGGTATTCAGCGGTTCATTCTCGGTGGCTAACAGCAGCGCTTTGGTCGCCGCGTTGGCACCCGGCGCGCACTGGCGAACCTGTTCCAACACGTGCTGCAAGCGCTGCTCAACGCCGGCCTCATCGGCTTCGCTGAAATGCACCAAGCCCAAGCGCAGCGCTTCTTCACCGTCAAAACGCGCCGCTGTCAGGGCCAGGCGCCGGGTCTGGGTCAGGCCGATGCGCTTGACCACAAAGGGGGCGATTTGCGCGGGAATAATGCCCAGGCTGGTTTCCGGCAAGCCGAACTTGGCGTTCTGCTGGGCGATGGCGATATCCGATACGCAAGCCAGCCCAAAACCACCGCCGAGCACCGCACCTTCCAGCACGGCAATCAGCACTTGCGGTGCGTTCTGCGCATCTTCCAGCAAGGCACCAAAGGCGCGATTGAGCTGGCGGTAGGCGTCTTCGCCGTCGGTTTGCGCTCGGGCGCGGGCGCCGGCCATGTCTTTGATATCGCCACCGGCACAGAAATGCCCACCGGCGCCACGCAATACCAGGGCGCGAATGCTGGCGTCCGCAGCGCTGGTACGCAGCACGGCGCGCAGTTCCTCGACCATGGTCAGGCTCATGGCGTTGCGCACGTCGGCGCGGTTCAGGGTGATGTACAGCACGCCTTCGGCTTGTTCCAGCAGCAGGGTGGTGGCGGTCGGTAAGGTCATGGTTTAGCCCTTCTTCTTGCCCGGCAGGGTGCCCATCAGCTTGGCGATAATGCCCAGCATGATTTCATCGGCGCCGCCGCCAATCGATACCAGGCGCACGTCGCGGTAAGCGCGGGCTACCGGGTTGTCCCACATGTAGCCCATGCCACCCCAATATTGCAGGCAGCTGTCGGTCACTTCGCGGCCCAACCGGCCGGCTTTGAGCTTGGCCATGGAGGCCAATTTGGTCACGTCGCGGCCTTTGATGTACTGCTCGGTGGCTTGGTAAACCAGGGCACGCAGGCATTCGATTTCGGTCGCCAGTTCACCCATGCGGAAGTGGATGACCTGGTTGTCGAGCAGCGGCTGGCCAAAGGTTTTGCGTTCTTTGCAGTACTCGATGGTGGCGTCGACGCAGTACTCCAGGCCCTTGATCATATTGGCCGCGCCAAACAGGCGCTCTTCCTGGAATTGCAGCATCTGCATCATAAAACCGGCGCCTTCATGGCCGATGCGGTTGCGCCGCGGCACGCGCACGTCGTCAAAGAACACCTGGGCGGTTTCCGAGCTGCGCATGCCGAGTTTATCGAGGTGCGGCGATACGCTGACGCCCTTGGTCTTCATCGGCACCACAATCAGCGATTTGTTGACGTGGGGTTTGTCGTCCGAGGTATTGGCCAGCAGGCACATAAAGTCAGCAGACGGCGAGTTGGTGATCCACATCTTGCTGCCGTTGATGACGTAGTCGTCGCCATCTTTGCGCGCGGTGGTTTTCAGCCCGGCCACATCGGAGCCGGCGCCGACTTCCGACACGCCAATGCAGCCCACCGCTTCACCGGTAATGGACGGACGCAGGAATTCCTCGCGCAATTCATCTGAACCAAAGCGCGCCAGGGCCGGGGTGCACATATCGGTCTGCACGCCAATGGACATCGGAATACCACCGCAACGGATGGTGCCGAACTCTTCGGCGGCAACAATGGAGTAGCTGTAATCCAGGCCCATGCCACCGAATTTTTCCGGCTTGGAAATGCCCAGCAGGCCGAGGTCGCCAGCCTTTTTGAAAATGTCATGGATGGGGAAGCGTCCGGCCTTTTCCCACTCGTCGACGTGCGGGTTGATTTCCTTGTCGACAAAGTTACGGACGGTGCGGCGAAGTTCTTCGTGTTCCTGGGTG
>LNAP01003091.1_pt1 | contig 17592 bp, 19 predicted proteins | sample 602601 | NCBI WGS metagenome assembly LNAP01 (sample SAMN02440304, study PRJNA202911) | soil metagenome | biome: Subtropical and temperate rainforests or woodlands; isolation source: soil samples (1 kg each in a 20% v/v slurry with milli Q water) were... ... | reverse complement strand
CGCACGTCGCGCGTGAGCACCGTGCGCCTCTCGCGTCCTTCACTGTGGCAGTGTTGTGCCGCATCGAGAATGCACTGGCGGATCAAGCTGCGGTCGGCGCGCGTCATGCGCGCCTCTTCCTTGTCCTCTCCGCCGGTGATCATCAGCCGCGCAGTGATCTCCAGTTCGCCGAGCACGTCGCGCTGCTCGTCGCCCTCCGCAGCCATGCCGCCTTCGGCACGATCTTCATCGAGCGCATCGGCGTCGAGCGTCTGCACCTGGCTCGGCGTATCGACCAGGCGCCAGGCGTCGCCGAACGGGGCCAGGCTGACGCCCGCGCCGGGCGCGAGCTTCACGCGATGCACCGTGAGGCCCAGCCGCGCTGCGAAGTCGCCGAACAGGCCAAAGCTGTTGCCCGCCTCGACAATGAACAGGCGTGGCCGATAGATCGCCGTCACCTGGTTCAGTATGTTGTTGAGCGTTGCGCTCTTGCCCGAACCGGTGGGGCCAAACAGGAACAGGTGCGCATTCATCTGCCGATCCAGGCGATTGAGCGGATCGAAGGTGATCGTCCCACCGCCGCGGTTGAAGAAGGTGATGCCGGGGTGGCCCGTGCCCTGGCTGCGGCCCCACACTGGCGCGAGATTCGCGGCGTGCTGGGCGAACATCAGTTGGGTGTACCACTGGCGCTTGTCCTGGGCTGGATCGAACACGCACGGCAGCCAGCGCAGGTAGCTGTTGAGCGGCGCGACCTCGTCCTCTTCGCGCACGGGCTGAAGGCCGGCGTTGAGCATGACGTTGGCGAGTTGCAGGCCGCGCGCATCGAGCTGGGCCAGATCGCGCCCGCGCAGGTAGAAGGCCAGCGCGCCGCGATAGAGCTTGTGCGCACTGCCGATGATCGAGCGGGCTTGCTGCACGTCCTGGCGCGTTTGCTCGGAATCCAGGGTCTCGCCCACGGCCTTCTTGGCGAGATGGTTGAGGTGCGCCTCGAGCACGTCCTGCGGCGTGGCGACCAGGGTGAGGCACATGATGGTGTCCTCCGGCATCTGGTCGAACAGTGCATTGACCGCATCACCCCCCTTGCGGGTTTCGCCGGTCAGATGGCCGGTCGTGGGCGGCGTGCGCAGCCGGTCCATCACCATCACCCGGTGCGGCAGGCCATCGAAGAACCACAGGCCGTTGGCGACATCCGACTTCGGCTGACCGAAGAACAGGCGTTGCGAGAAGTCGGTACCGCTGGCCAACTCGATATCGCCTTCCTCCATCTCGTCCGGGTACCGGGTCAGTGCGTAGAAGCGCTCACGGTCGGCAAGGTCCGGTCCGAGCGCAGTTGGGTGAGGGTTGAACCAGCGCAGCAGCCAGGCGTGGATATCGGCTGCGCGCAGGCGACGGGCCTTCACACCGGCATTGGCGAGGCCTCCCGACAAACGATCGCAGACCGTCGTCAGCGCCTGCTCGGGGGAATGTCCGCGCCGAGATGAGTCCACCGCGGCGCCGCGGCGGTAAACCACCATGCGCACCCGCCGCAGCTGGCCTCGCCACGGCAGGCGCGTGACCGTGGTGTCTTCGAACAGGCCGCCTGGTTTGGCGATAGCGCGCAGGTGGTGGGCGAAAAAGCGCAGGTAGAACGCGCTGAAGGCACTGTCCTGCGCCCGTGGCTTCAGATAGTCCGTCAACGCGTGCAGGTAGCTGTCCCAACTGGCCTCGTCCTGGGCGTAGAGCTGCACCACCCAGGGGTTGTCGTCCAGTTCGTCGAAGCTGTCCTGCAAGGCGTTTTCCAGGGCATCGCGGGCCTGCCAGAGCCAGGCCATCTCGCGCCCCTCGGTGCCGATCGGCGTCAACTCGAAGAACGCGGCGACCGATTGGCCATCGTCCAGCAGCATGGATTGGGAGCCGGGCAGGTACTCGACCCAGGGCAGCATGTCCACCAGCGACGGGCCGACGTCGTAGAGCGCTTGTTCGTCGGCCTGCGTCGCCGGTTTGCGCTTCTCGCCTGGCCTCGCACCAGGCTCGGGAATGCCCTGTGCGGCCAGCTCGTCCACATGGCGTTGCCAGGCGTCGGGCGAGTCTGCCTCGATGCCTTCCGGCGTGGGAGCGGTCTTGCGCCGCCAGGGCAACGACATCGGCATCAGTAGTCCTCCACCCGCTCGCCGGGCATGGCGTATTGCACGCGCTGGTACAGCGGAAACACGGTGCTGTAGCCCGGCACGGGTACCGGGGCGGTGCCCGCCATGTGGGGGAAGACGTACATCACCAGGTCGGGGTTCGGAAGCCGGTGGAACAATCGATAGATCTCGTTCTGCGCGGTGCGGGTGTAGGCTGCGTTCGCAGCGGGCGTGGCTTGCACGTCGGCGTCGGTGAGCGGGCGGCGCAGGGTCTGCCGGGCGTCGAGCAACTGGCGCGCGGCCTGGCCGCCACCGGCGCTGCCGCCGGTCTGCTGATTCCAGATGTCGAGCATCGTGCTGCCTTCATGGGTCAGCAGCTTCTCCTTGCTGGTGGCACAGCCGGCCAGCGCGGCGATCGCCAGCAGGGCCGCCAGCGAGACGGTCCAGCATTCAGTCCAGGTCCGAGGCATGGGGCTCTCCAATACGGTGATGGACCCGGCGCCCCTTGGCGTCGTAGTCGATGTTCAAGGGCTTCTCCAAATGCACGGCCACCTTGGCGCCGGGTTCGACGTAGACCGCGGCGAAGGCCTGGCCATAAAGCTTGTTGACCCACTGCGACATCTCCTGCACGCCGCCGGCCAGGATGCGGCCCATGGCTTCGTTGCCGGAGATGCCCACCGTCCCGAGCGAGCCGTTGTTGTTGGCGACGACGGCGACGCTGCCGTTGTCCGACTTGATGAGCGAGGCCGCGCCGGCACCCGCCGCGGTGATCAGTGCTTGCGAACCCAGGTATTGCTGAGCATTGCTGCGCCGCTCGCCGGTCACGCACGGGATTCCGAAGGGGTCGCTGATCCAGCCCAGCCCACCCTGGGTGGATGAGCCGTTGCTGTTCTGTGCGCCGTCGCCGCTGTTGCCACCGCCACCGTCACGGCGGTTGTCTTCCGGCACCGTGCGGATGGTGCCGTCCTGGAACACGAAGGTGACGCTGCGGATATGTCCGCGCACGCACGAGAGCGTCCAGTCGCCCGATGCCGTGCCACTGACCACGGCGCCGGCCACGTCGGGGATGTCGATGCCGTTGGCGGTGAGGTTGTCCGGTCCGATCAGCACCTTGAACGGGTAGGGGTCGTTGACCGTGCCGTCGATGGGCACGCGACCGATCAGCGCGGTCATCGCGATCGAGCCCATGAGCGTCGAGTTCGACGGGACGGTGTAGACAGCTTTCGTGGAAGCCCCCACGGCGCGGCTGCCGGCATCGGCAACCGAAGTGGCGGTGGTCTGCAGCGTCTTCTGCGCCGAGCCGAAACTGGTGGGGAAACCGAAGCCCTTGCCGGTGGTGGAGCCTCCCGTCTTGCCATCGGACTTGGCGTCGTCGGGTTCGATCCAGCGCACGCCACTGCGACTGCCGAAGTTCTTGCCGTCGCCGTCCTCCAAGCCCAGCCCGATCGGCAGATCGGCTTGACCACCGCCTTTGCTCCCCAGTCCCTCGAGCCGGCGTTGCAGATCCTGCAGCAGGCCCTGGGTCTGTTGCTTGTCGCCGGCCACCTGCTCGCGTTCCTGCTGCAGGCGGCTGCGCTCGCCGTCGAGCGCGCCCTGGATGCGCTGGTCGATGGCGCCTTCTCGGGCACGCAAACGATCGTTCTCGGCCTTCTGGTTCTTGTTGTCGCCCAGCGCCGTCTGCAGTTCATTGCGCAGTTGTTTGACCTGCGCGACCAGCGTGGCGACGGTGTCGCGCGGCGTGTCGCCCTCGATGCCCAGGGCTTTCATTTCCTCGGGCGTGAGCTGGCTCGCCGTCTGGCTCGAAGCAGGCTTGCCGCCGCTTCCCGAAAACAGCTTGATGCCGACGAACACCAGCAGCACCGCCATCGGGATCATCAGCCACTTCAGGAGGCCATTACTTTTCATCGCGGGCTCCTTGAGGCTCGCCGGCCGCCGCGGATGGCGGCAGGTTGAGCGAAGCGTCGATGGGGCTGATCCTCGGCAGCAGCGATTCGGCCAGGCCATGTCCGCGCGTGACCAGGTAGAGCACGGTGGTGTCGGACGGCGCGCCTGCCGGACCGAGGTTCGGGTGCTGGAAGGTAGCGGCCACGAAGTCGCCTTGCAGCGCACGCGGGTCCAGCTCAATCCAGCCGGCTGAGGCATTGGTCAGGCGCAGTGCCGTGACCCACTGGTCTCCCAGCCGCCAGGCGCCCAAGGCCTTGGCGCGTACCGGCAAGGTCGGCAGCAGGGCGTCGAGCGCCAGGTCGCGGCGCAGGTTGACCCGTCCGACACCGGCGACGGGTTCGACGGTACGCAGCGGCGCGTAGAGGTTCTGCGCGGCGTAGCGCGTGAGGATCACCGGGACAGGTGTTTCGCGCCGGGGACGACGTGCCTGCGGATCGGCATCCGTTTCTTCTTCTGGGAGACCGGATTTCCCTGCCTCGGTAGGGCGCGTGGTCGGTGCGTCGCCGTCCACGATGCGTACCGGCTCCAGCGGCCCCTGGCCGTCCTTCGCCGGTTCGGCGGCGATGTCGAGCAGGATCAATGCGCCGCTGTCGGCGTCCTGCAGTTGCAGGCGCGTTGGCTCGATCGGTGCATTGGCCTTGAAGTAGATCGCGCCGCCCGCGCTCTGCACGCGCAGGCGATCGCCGACATTGCCCGGCACGCCGACGCGCACGTTGCGGTCGATGAAGACCACGCGCTCCTGACCGACGATGAGCGGCACGGCGAGTGGCATGCGCTCCCAGCGCAGGACTTCCAGTGCCGATGCGCAAGGGACTAGGCCTGCGGACAGGAGCAGGCCCGTCAGGGCCGACAGCATCGGATGGTTCATGGCGTGCTTCCCTGTGCGGCGTTGGCGGGTGTGGCCGGGGCCGGCGTGGCGATGCGTTCGGGCGGGCGGCTGTAGCAGTCCAGCGCCAGGCCGAAGGGGTTGTGCGCGGGATCGACGTCCAGGCGCACCACCTTCAGCGGATAACGCACCAAAGCCCGCTTGACCTGTTCGGAGCCGTAGTACTCGTCCGCGCTGACATCCAGCGTGACGATCCAGTCGCGCTCGGAAACGGTCTTCACGCGGGCGGTCGGGTCATCGCCGTATCCGCGCCCTGGAATCTCGTAGAGGCCGCGCACGCGCTGGCGCAATTCGCCCGCACTGCGCCGGTACTCGAAGTCCTGTTGCAGGAAGGACCGGCAGTTGGGGGTCAGGTAGGCCGACAGCGCGTACAGGTTGCGCGGATAGTCGACCTCGCCGTTGGTGGGCCAGCGGTTCAATTGCTGGAAGACGTAGAAGGCGAAGGCGTAGACCGACTCGGGTGGCACCTCCCACCACTTGCGCGTGCTGCCGGAACGCAGGTCGGGCGGCACGTGGATGGTCAGGTCGCGGGGCGCGCTCCACCATCCGAAGCCCAGCAGCAATGCCACCACGAACAGCGCACCCGCGCCAAGGCGCAGGGTCTTGACGTGTGCCTGCAGGTGCGTGACCTCGTTCTTGAAGCGGCTCATTGGATAACCTCCGCGCTACGCGCTGCGGTACTCGCCGTGGGGACGGGCCGGCGGCTCATGCGACACCTCGGGCAGGATGGCGGCGGGTCGTCCAACAACCCGTGCGGATGATCAGCCGGTGTCCACCCAGGTACGCGGCCAGCGCCGGGTGGCGCAGGGCCAGCCACCATTGAAGGTGGCGGTACAGCCAGGTGTCGGGCCGACCGCGCTTCTGGCGACGCAGGAACCCGCCACCGACGAAGACGCCCACCGCGATGCCTGCGACGATCAGCGTGGGCACCATGGCGATGCTGCGGGTCAGCCAGGCCAGCGGCAGGCCCAACACGAGGCCCGCCGCCGCCGACAGGCCGGCGCAGATCCACAATTCATCGGCGGTGAGCCCGCGCACGACCGCGGGCTGGCGGTTCAGGCGATGCGGCAGAAAGGTCACCAGGCCATCGCGCGGCGTCTCGGCGCTACCGGGCATCGGTCATCGGCCTCACAGCACGCCCGTGGCCTTGGTGAGCAGCCAGATGCCGACCACCAGCAGGATCGCGCCCACGGCCATGGTCAGGCCGAACTGGCCCCAGGTGGCGCGGCCGGTGTGGATCTCCGAGTAGCGGGTATAGGCGTGGTAGCAGACCCCGACGAACATCGAGGCGATCACGAGCAGTGCGATCAGCGTCACGATGTCGAAGCCGTAGTTCTGCAGCGTCTGGATGATGCCGCTGCCGGTGCCGCGCGAAGGGTCTTCCAAGGTCGGCAGGCCTTGCGCGAGCACGGACAACGGCGAGACGGCGATGGCCAGGGCGGCGAGCGGGGCCAGGGCGCGGAGCGTGAGACGACGGGGAAGGGAAGGGGTTTGCATGGCAGTAGGCCTTTCGGGTGGATCAGGAGAGCAGGAAGAAAGTCAGCACCAGGTACATCGCGAGAAACCGCACGACGACGCCGAGGAACTGACGCTGGGAAATGCGGTGCTCGGACCATCCGACGTAGGCGGTGCGCATCGCCCACACGCCCCACAGCAGCAAGACGGCGAAGACGAAGCCGAGCACGACGATCGAGACGGCCGAGGGCGTGAACCCACCGTTGGCCTGGAAGGCAGCGAGTTGGGCGGCGGTGGGCGTCATGGCACTGGCTCCGCATCCGAATGCTCGCGGCGGTAGTCGCCGGTCAGCACGACCGGATCGCGTGGCTGGGCGCGCTGGGGTGTCAGGTAATCACGCAGGCCGGCGCGGATGCGGCCGATGTCATCGCGCAGGCGGGCATGGTCGAAGTGGTAGCGGGCACGCTCCGACGGCGAGAGCACCGCGGCGTGTTCGGCCAGGCGATCGAGCAGGTCGATCTGGCGCACGAGCGCGGCCAGTTGCTCACGCTCGGCGGTGTTGTCGGCGGCGAAGGCAGGAGCAAGGGCCGCCAGCAGTGACAGCACCATCGCCCGGCCCAGCCAGGGCCGCCATCCGTCCTTTGAGGTGCCTCTCGTCATCGCGCCGGTCCAAGGTCATTGGGAGGGCTCGATGCTGCGGCGCGAAGCGGACGCTCGCCGCAAAGAATGGGAACGAGGGGGCTACCGGATTGGTGGCTTGCTCACCATGAAGTCGTGGGTATTCAACGGACTCCTACAGGTCGATGTTCACCCACACCGCGGCGTGATCGGAGCCGGCGTTCTGGGGCTTCTCCAGCTCCTCATAAACCTCCCAGCGCTTGGGCCGCACACCGGGCCACATGCCCTTGCGCAGCACACCACCCGCCCCGACCTTCGCGAACAGCGTGGGCGACAGCAGCAGATAGTCGATCTTGTTCAAGGCATTGCATGAACCGTAGGTGCCCGGATAGCCGCCGTCGTCGAAGGCCGGGTGCTCGAACGCATCCCTCAGGTCCGTATGCTGGAGCAGCGGTGCCAGCGCCGTGCTGCCAGGCGTATCGTTGAAGTCGCCGACGATGGCGACGTGCTGCTCGCCCTGGGTCACCAGATTCTCATAGATGGCCTTGATGCGATCTGCCTGCAGGCGACGGCGGGCATTGGAGGAGGCTTGGCTGCCATAGCCTTTGCTCTTGAGGTGGTTGATCAGGACCACCAGGCGATTTCCCGATGGCAGTGCCAACTCGTATTCCGGGCAATCCCGAGAGAAGATCAACTGCCCGTCGGCGGATCGGTCATCGACGTGGCTGCGCATGTTACCGACGGGGAAGTTCTGGCCGGTGAGCAGACCCACGTCGATGCCGCGCGCATCGTTGCCGTCGATCAGCATCACGCGAGCGTAGGGCGTGGCGCCCAGGCTGCCGACGATGTCGGCGTTGAAGGCGGCCAGCGCGGGGCGGTTCTCTGCCTCGACCACGGCCAGTACGTCTGCCTGCAGCTCGATCATCACGCGCGCAGTGTTGCGCATGGCCTCTTCGTCCACCGGTGCGGGCGTCAGTTCGAGTGAGCCCACCCAGTCGGCGCGGCCCTCGGCGACGATCTCCAGGCCGCCGGTCTTCGGACGCTTCACCAGGCTGCCGCGGTTCTGCCGCAGGATCACGAAGCTATTGGAATCGGACTTCTCCAGGCCCAACTCGATCAGCAGTTCGACCATGCGGCGCTTCATCGCGGCGCTGTAGACGTGTTCGCCCAACAGCGAACTGAGCTTGCCGAACTTGTCGAGGATGGGTTTGCCTTCGGCCCAGTCGCCCAGGTTCATCGCCTTGGCGCGGCTGAACAGGTTCTCGACGTTGTAGCTGGCAAGGCGCATGTTCTTGTCCCCCAGGATGAAGCTCTCGATCCGATTCAATATCGAGATGGTTCGTGACGACATCATGACGCTTCTGGGGGCGAGTGAACGAGCGGCAAGGACGTCGGGGCCCATGCCCGGCCACGGCAATGGCGGGCAGTTCCATGGCACTACAGATACTTCTTGAAGCTCCCCGCCGCGATGTCCGTAGCCAAGCCCAACAGCGCCGCGCTGGGCAGCAGGATCAGCAGCGGGTTCACGCTCACCGGCAGGGCGAGATAGACCACCCACGGCAGCACGGCCAGCGGCATCAGGCTGGCCTTGGCACGGTGGTAGATGAAGCCCGATTCGCGCCCGGCACCGAAGCGGCGGATGTCCCGCCGCACCAGGCCATCGACCAGCCCGACGAAGGCGGCCATGACGAACAAGGGCAGCGTCAGGCACAGCACCAGCAGCCGTACCAGGAACACCAGCACCGTGAACGCCGCAGCGATCAGGTAGCCCTCCAGATGCACGTAGACCAGTCCAAGGTAGTACCGGAAATCCTTTGCCTGGGCCTGAGCCCCGGCACGACTCTGGGCCGCCGCATCGCGCACCCAGTCCATCAACCCCGACCTCACAAACACCCAGTCATAGGCGCGCTCGACCAGCCAGTGGGCAGTTCGGCCCGGCTCTTGGACCACCACGCTGCGGGTGAAGTGGGTCGAAAGCTGGTCCAGTTCGAAAGACAGCATCCCTTGGGCGTGATGCCAGCCCTGCTCGGGCCAGAAGAAGTGCATGCCGATGCACTCGATCAGGATGCACAGCAGCAGCGAACCGCACAGCACGCCGAAGAAGCGGAACGGCAGCGTGATGAGGCTGGCGATCAGGCCTTGCTGCTGCACCTGCTGGCGCTGGGCGGCAACAGCGGGATCGCTCACGGGGCGGCCTCTGTACCCTCACCCGCCGTCGCCATCTGCTTGAAGCCGTCCAGCAGGTCATCGGGCAATGCGCCGTCCTGCAATTCTGGGAGTGCCTGGCTCTCCCACCAATCACCGGCATCGACGTAGTGCTGGCGCATGTAGCCGGCCAGCTCCTGCAGATCCCTCGGCATGGCCTCGTCGGGATCAGGCGCCGGCAGTGGCATGCGAATCTTCCACAGATTGCCGCCTTCGATCAGACCAAAGGCTTGGCCCTTGGGCAGCGCCACCACATGCGCCGGTTCGATCAGCTGCACGCTGGTGGAACTGATGCGGTCCTGGGTGTTCGAGGTAAAGGCGGTGTTCCCGCGCGGATCGGAACTGTCGGTCGCGCCGCTCATCAGCGCGGTGGCATAGACCTCGACCTTGGGCAACTGGCGGGTCAGCAACTCGGCGGTTGCCGTCTCGCGCACGCGCAGCATGAACAGGTTGTTGAAGTTACCCACCACTTGGCCGGCCTTGGCCCGGTTGCCGATGCGCGCCTCGATGTCCGAGAGCGTCTGCGTGTAGGCCGTGACCTGGATGCCGGCGCCGCCGCCTTTGTTGACCATCGGGATGAATTCGTCGCCCATGAGTTCGTTGAACTCGTCCGCGTGGACGTTGATCGGAATCTTGGTGTTGGCCGAAGCATCGGGCAGGCCGTCGTCGATGCCGAACTTGTAGATGTGGCCGGCGACCGACACGAGGTCGGAGAACATCGAGTTGCCCACCGCGGCGGCGACTTCGGCATCCGACAGCGCATCCAGGCCCACGTAGACCACTGCGCGTTTGCGCACGATCTGCATCCAGTCGAAGATTGGCCTGGGATCGTTGAGGTCCGAGTAGTTGGGCGCCAAGAGCTGCGCGATCTTGCCGGTGGTGAGCTTCTCCAGCAGCGGCAGCAGCGAGGCCACGATCTTGTCGAAGTAGGTGCGGTCGTAGCGCACCGCGCTGCGCAGCCCATCGAGCACCGGGTCGTAGACCCGCACCTGCGACAGATATTGCTCGATGGCGACGACGCGCTTCTCGCGGCCGATCATGTTGCGCGGGATGTTCTTGTCGTTGAGCCGGCCTTCGAGCTGGACGATCACCTCCCAGGCCTTGGGTTCTGTCTTGGCGAAGAACTGCGCTGCGTATTCGATGAACAGCGCATCGATGTTGATGACGTGGCGCTGGATCAAGAGGTAGTCCGGGCGCTGACCCAGCTCGACCAGGGCGCGCGCGATGATGTTGACGAAGCGCCAGGCGAACTCGCGGAACGCCGCCGAGTTGCCTTCGCCGGACAACTGCCCGGCAATGCGCGTGGCCACCTCCGAGATACGGCCGAAGCGTCCCACGGCGTTGTAGCGCGCCGAGATGTCCGGCCAACCCAGGTGGAAGACGTAGAACTCGCCCTCGCGTCCGGCGCGCCTGGCCTCGATGTATACGCGCTTCAACAGGTCCGCGTCGCCCTTGGGGTCGAAGACGATCACCACCTCGTGCTCGCCGGCACTGTTCCTGCGGCGGATGTCCTGGGTGATGAAGAGTTCGGCCAAGCGTGTCTTGCCCACGCGCGTGGTGCCCAGCACCAGGGTGTGGCCGACGCGCTCGGCGAGCGGCAAGGCGACGTCGACCTCGTGCGGCTCGATGCCGTGCAATCGCGGTAGACCGCCCAAGGGTGGCAGGGGGCGCACGGGATTGAGCGGACTATCCCAGGCAGTCAGCCTCGCCAGGTGCGAGAACGGATACGGCGCGAACTCCAATCGCTCCTCCACGCGCCGTGCGATCCGGTAGAGGGGCGTCGGCTCGACGTAGCGCCGGAACTCGGGCCGGTAGGTCTGCATCAACCGGTGCGTGTGGCGCTGGTCCCAGCGAAAGCCCCGCCCGACGAACAACCGCTGCTGGCTTACCGGCACCTCGCGGCTCGTCATCACGTAACGCGGCAGGCGACGGATGTTGCGGCGGTAGCGCAGGATGGCCCCCGCCTCGGCGAGGCGGATGGCGCCGAAGGCCAGGAAGGTCAAGGCCGAGCCCAGTCCCAGCAGCGGATTCAGCGCAAGCGACCACGGGGCCACCAGGCACAGAACCGCGGCGCCGGCGCAGACTGCCACGGTGTATAGCTCCACCGCTGGCCGCAACAGCACCTCGACCGCATGCGGCTGCGCCATCCCACGGACCTCACTGCTCGACGCCGGTGGCCGTGACCAGCACCGGGTAGTGCCGCAGTCCCAGCCGCGCAGCCAGGTCGTCGCCGGACATCGGCGATAAGGTCAGGCCTGGCGCCAACGCGCGCAGTTCGGCCAGTGCGGCAGGCGTCTCGACCTGCACGACCAGGCCCATTGCCCCGAGATCACGCAGGATCGGCAGGCGCGCCCTGAGCCAGGCGCGCGATCGCGGATCGTCGCCGACCAGGAACAGCGGCCTCAATCCCGGTGCCCGGATGACCCGCTGCGGCACATCGCCCGGCGACAGTGCGGGCGAGCGCACCGGCAGCATGACTGCCTCGGTGACGGGTCTCGCGGGCGGTGGCGCAGCGGGCAGGGTGGGTGCCGCGGCGTCTTCGTGCGCTTGCGGGTTCAAGGCCTGGTAGTACGGCAGTGCCGACGTGCCGCCGCGATCCTCGACCACGACCAGCGGGGGTGAAGCGGCCAGGGCCGGGAGCATTTGAGCGATCAGGAACAGGCTGTAAAGCGCACGAAGGGGGATACGTCGGGTCATGGCCGGGGTGTCGAGTTGGATGAGCGGGGGAGCACGGCGCCAGGGGTCGGCCCTAGCACGCGCGACAGGTGTCGGCTGACGCTGCGCCGGTAGCGAACGGCGGGCACCCCGCCGGCGGGGCGGTGGTAGCGGCCGATGGCGAGCAGCCAGTCTTCGCCATCGGTGGTGTGCTGCTCGCGCAGGATCGCCGCAGCGATCGCCAGGTTGCGGTACGGGTCGAGCAGTTCGCAGGGATGGTCGAAGCGGTGATCCTGGTAGCCGACATTGATCTGGCCCAGGCCCACATCGACACGGGTCGGCGGGGCTTGCCGCAGCGCCTGCAGCAGGCCGGCGCAGGCTTCGACGCGGGTGCCGTAACGCTGTGCGGTGCCGACCACGTTGAGCGTCCAGGGCCATGGAACCAGGCGGCCACGCAGCTTGGCGCCACTCTCTTGCAAGGCCACCGCGTACAGGACTGCCGAGGGGATGTCCGCCTGCCGCGCGGCAAGTTGATAGGCCGGTGGCGGCACTTCCTGGGCCTGGCCGGACGGCATCGCGGCGGACAGACACAGGACCGTGCCGAGCCCGGCAAGCCGTCGCCCGAGCCAGCGAATTACTGCCGTTGCCATTGGCCGTTGACCTCGCGCACCACGGCGGGCAGTTCGCCGGGCAGGCCCAGGGACAGCCAGCGGCCGCCATCATGGTTGAGGGTGATCGTGTGCGCCCGCACGCGGCCCGGATCGACCTTGGCGCGCTGCGCCCAGTCGCGGATGCGCGCGTCGTCACGGCGGCTACCGACCATGTAGAGGTCGAACTCGGTGCCGGCGGTCTGCAACTGCTGAACGATGGTGGCGCAAGTCACGCACCCATCCTTGACGAAGACCGCCAGGCGGCCCGAACCCCGGAGGGCCGATGCCGCGCCCATGCTCTTGGGGCCAGCGCCAGGCAGGTTCACGCGCAGGGCGCCGGGGTTCAGGCGCTGCCACGCGGCGTCGTAGGCGCGCTGATAGGCCAGGGTCTTCTCGACGCGCTGTGCTTCGGCTTGCACCTGCAGTTCGGCATAGCGGCGGCGTTCCTCGTCCGTGCGCGATTCGATGCCCAGCGCGGTGAGCGGATCGAGGTTGGGCGAGTACACACCCAGCGGGCCCTGCATGACTTGCCGGTAACGCGTCCACTCCTCGGCGCGCAGGCCCCAGTCGCGTGCCAGCCGTTCGTCCAGACTGGCATCGGTGCTGGACTGGATCTGCGAAGGGACGACGCGCGCCTCGGCGGCGCGGCTGTTCTGTGCCATCGCGGCGGGAAGCAGGCTGGCGGCGATGGCGAGCGCCAGGAGGGCAAGGCGGGACGGCGGGTTCATGGCGCCTCCTACGGCACGGCGATGCGCCGGATCTGTTCGCCGACGCGGAATACGGCACTGCGTCCTTCAAAGGATTCGAGCTGCCAGTCGCCCGCGGCTTCGCCGGGACGCAGCAGCCGGGCCTGGGTCAGCGATGCCGTGTCGGTCGGTGCGATCGACAGGAAGCGTTCGCCGCCGCGCAACTCGAAGCCCAGCACCATGAAGGGCGGGACAACCGCCTTGGGTTGCACGGTCTCGGTGGTGCGCTGGCGTGCTGCCGGTGTGGGGGCGGTTTGGCGGGCGCGTTGCAGCCGCGTCTCGATACCGTCCAGGCGCCTCAGGATCGGCGGCAGGTCGTCGGCGCGGGCATTGCCAGCCTGCCCTTGTTCGAGCTTGGCCAGCCGTTCTTCGAGTGCTTGCTGCGCGGTCGTGAAACTTGCTTGGCTGAGTACCGCGGGCTGGTGCTTGCTGGCTTCGGCCTGCTGTTCAAGGTCGGCCACGCGCGCCGTCATGGCTTTGAGTTGGCCCTCCTGGGCGCTGCCCTGTGCCTGCTCGGCCAGACGGGACAGTCCGACGCTGTTGACGAGGGAGATGCCGCTGATCAGCAGCAGCCAGGTGGCCGTGGCAATGCGCAGCCAGCGCGTGCGCGAGGGAGATGAAATCGCCGACGTCATGGCTGCAACTCCGGTGCGACGATGACGGAGGGCTTCGCGGCGCCATCGACAGTTGGGGAATCGGGGAGACGGGTACTCGATGGCGTCGCAGTGGGGAGCGATGAGGGCTCGACGTGTCGGCGGAAGCAGACTTGGCGGACCGTGTCGTCGACCGACAGATCCCAGGCCGGCCCGGCGAGGGTCAGGAGGGCATCGCGTAGCGTCAGAGGCCCCAGGTGCAGATGCGCTGCCGGCAGCGGCAGCGCGTAGAGCACGGTCGTGTCGCTGTTGCCTTCGCAGAGCTGATAGCCCGAACGCAGCAGTACATGGCGTAGCGCATCGCCCACCATCACGCTTGCCGTCGGGGGGATGGCGACATCGATGGCCTGTTGCAGCAAGTCCCGTTGTGCGGCGTCGGGCACCATTTCCACCAGCGTGTAGCGGCCATAGCGGACGACCGGGATCAGTTCGTCGCGAGATGGCGATAGGGTCTGGATGTCCGGCTCCGTCTCCGGAACTGAGGCGGAAAGCGCCACGGATAATGTGGTGCATCCACTCGTCAGCACGATGGCCGCCAGCAGGCTGGCGACGAATGCGCCGCGTCTGGCGTGGTGAGTCAAAGTCGGTGGCATGCCTTGATTTCCCGGTGTCGTGGTGACGCCACCATCACAGGGAAAGGCCGTCGCATCAGCAGACAAAGGGAACCGCAGCTCGACCGATTTATCTGGCGGGCGGACCGTGGAGGCGGCTATCGTGTCGAGGACACGCATCGGGCGCGTGGATCACCTGCGCCACAATTAACATTGACTTCGCGCTACGTGACGTTTAGTGATACATTGCGCGAAATGAATGAGTCGAGCCCATGACCGCTCCCAGTCCCCTGTCCGCCGTTCTCGACGCGGCCGAGCGCGCTGGCAAGCTGAACCTGCGCACTGAGGAAATCATCTCGGCCATGCCGGGTGTCGGCCCCGAAGCGCTGCGCCAGGCCCTGCATCGGCAGCAACGGCGCGGGCGGCTGGTCCGGCTGTCGCGCGGCTCGGACCATTGGCTGATCGTGCCGCTGCAGCATGCCGCTGCCGGTGCGCCTCCGCTGGAAACCTGGCTCGACCGTTATCTGACCAAGACCCTGGACACGCCGTATTACGTCGCGCTGTTGAGCGCGGCAGAGACCTATGGCGCTTCACCCTATGCAGTGATGGTGACCCAGGTGATGGTGCCCGAACGTCGCCGGCCGATCATGGTCGGCCGGCATGAAGTGGTGTTCCATACGCGCGCACGGATCGAGCACATGCCGACCCGCTGGCACGAAACGCCGGATGGACGCTTCAAGGTCAGCACGCCGGAGCTCACGGCGCTGGAACTGGTGCAGCGCGAAACGCTGCTCGGCGGCATGGCACGGGTGCGGGCGGTACTGCAGGCGCTCTGGGCGTCCTGCACGGCAGCGAGGCTGTCGGAGGCGCTCGACGCGCTGCAGGAAGTGCCTACCGCCCAGCGCCTGGGCGCTTTGCTGGTCCAGGACGGCCAGGGCGTGCTTGCGGCCCAGGTCGCAAGCTGGCTGCGCGACAAGCCGCTGCGCATCGTGTCGCTCGAAGGTGGGCAGGCATCCATCACATCCACCGGTTTCGACGCCGCCTTCAAGGTGCGGCTTCCCGCCGACTCACAGAGTGCCAATGCATGATGCAGCAATCCCACCTGACCGCCTGGCAGGCTTACGCGCCTTGGCCCAAGCGCAGCCAGATCGAGCAGGACCTGCGGCTTGCGCGCGGCGTGGCGGCGATCTTCGCTGACCGGGTGCTGGGCGAGCATCTGGCGATGCGCGGCGGCACGGTGTTGCACAAAGCGCATCTGGCGCCGGCGGCGCGCTACTCCGAAGACATCGACCTGGTCCTCGTGAAGGCGATGGACACGGACACCCTCGACGGACATCTGCGGCGGGTGCTGACGCCGGTGTTGGGTCAGCCGACCGACTCCCTGATCGCCGATGCATGGCTGGCGATCCGCAACGTGCTGAAGCCCTCGAAGATCCTGCGCACGGCCTATCAGTTCGTGCCGCTGGGGCTGCGCCGCGAGGAAGTCATCAAGGTCGAGGTCAACCTCAACGAGAGCGCAGGTGAGCGTCGAGCTGGATACCCTGGACGACGACGGCGATGCCGTCCGCGCGTCGGCACGTTCCTACGACATCAACGAGATGCTGGGCACCAAGACGCGGGCGCTGATGCAGCGCGAACAGGGGCGCGATCTCTACGATCTCTTCCATGCCTGGCAACTCAGCGAGGCCGGCACCACGCCCTATGCCGTGGATGGCGCCAAAGCCATGGAAGCCTTCGCCTGGTATCTGGAGAAGGAAGGCACGCACCTGGGCGCCGACGAAGCACATGCGCTGCTCGATGCGCGTCTGCGCAAGGCGTCCTTCCGCCGGGACATGGACACGCTGCTGCGGCCGGGACTGCCGAAGTTCGATGTGGAGGAAGGTGCCGTGGTCGTGCGGGAGGCTTATTTCAAGCACCTGAAGCCATAGTTTTCTTGAAATCGAAAATGACCCCTCTTTTCTTCTTTTCCTAGGACTCAGTAAATAGGTAAGTGTGGTGAGTGGCCGATGCTGGCGATATTGGATGTCTCAGCTCGGCCAGTAGCGGATGTTGTCGAAAGGCAGTGCTCGGGTGAGCCAGCGCCGCCACAGGACGCGCGCCCGCGCACCGGGCAGACAATGTCGAATCGGCTTCCTTCCGTTCGTCGTCGAGGTACGAGGCGCCCTGAGGCGGGCGCGTCGGCCGGTCAACCCAACAGGAGTCAAGGCATGTCCTACATCGACGGTTTCGTGATCGCGGTTCCAACCGCCAACAAGCAGAAGTTCATCGAGCACGCGCGTCATTTCGACCCACTATTCATCGAGTTGGGCGCGATCCGTGTGATCGAGGGATGGGGCGACGATGTCCCCGACGGCAAAGTCACCGATTTCCGTCGCGCAGTCCAGGCCACGGCCGAGGAAACGGTGGCCTTTGCGTGGGTTGAATGGCCCGACAAGGCCACGCGCGACGCCGGCATGAAGAAGATGATGGAAGACCCGCGCATGGACCCGTCGACACCCGGCAATCCTCCCATGCCCTTCGACGGCAAGCGCATGATCTTTGGCGGCTTCGAACAGGTGGTCGAAGTGAAGGCCTGAACGACGGCGCGACGCCGCACCTGGACGTGGGGCGCGCCACGACGGGCGTTTGGCGCAGACCGTGGGCGCCCAGGCAAGTGGTACCGGGCTAGCGCGCAAGTTACCCGTTCAGGCTCCAACTGGTGCCGCACCCCCGCCCGCGACGATGCGGGACCGATCGCTGTAGGGCGCCGATTTCAGGGCGACGGATGTCGGCTCAGGGTCGGTTTGAGACCATCGACTTTCATCGAAATTGGCACGGGCCGGAAAAGAAACGGCCTCCCGAAGGAGGCCGCCGAAGGTCAAACGAAGTTCAGTGCACTAACTGCCGTGCCAGTGCCACCTCCACCGAGTCGCCATCCTGGTTCAGGACATCGAGCCCGGATTCAGGCACGTCTCCCGAAGTGCTCTGCGACACCATGATCTTCTTGGCCATCAAGCCAAGGCAGGTCATCTGCGACGTGTTCGCGTAGCCCAGGTAGATCACGCGCACCGGCTGCTTCTGGCCGATACGCCATGAGCGGCGTGCGGCCTGCTGCAGCGAGTACACGTTGTAGCCCGACTGCATGAACACGATCGTCGGGAACTCC
>LNAP01011739.1_pt2 | contig 17594 bp, 21 predicted proteins | sample 602601 | NCBI WGS metagenome assembly LNAP01 (sample SAMN02440304, study PRJNA202911) | soil metagenome | biome: Subtropical and temperate rainforests or woodlands; isolation source: soil samples (1 kg each in a 20% v/v slurry with milli Q water) were... ... | reverse complement strand
GCAATTCCGCCTGAGTTCTGAACCGGAGGCAGTTATGCAGCAATATTCTCTTTCCCTTGATTCCGATAATTTGAATGCCGGCGCGTTGCTGGTGCGTGAGGAGGGTGGTGGCGTGCGTGCGGCCAGCCGTAAGGAAATCCTCACTGTCGCGCGCGAGCTGGTCAATGTCGATGAACTGCATGGACAGGATCTGTCCCAGCCCAGACTCGTCAAGGATTTTCTACAATTGCGCTTGAATGCGGCGTTGGAGCACGAAGTCTGCGGGTTGATTCTGCTCGATAGCCAGCATCGGCTGATCGACTATCTGGAGCCGTTTCACGGCACCATCAATCAGGCGTCGGTCTATCCGCGTGAGATCGTGAAGATGGCGCTGCATCGAAACGCGCTGTCGGTCTTCCTGGTACACAATCATCCAAGCGGGCTGGCTGAAGCCAGCCAAGCGGATATCGCGCTGACCAAGCATCTGAAGCAGGCGCTGGCGCTGGTCGATGTCCGGTTGCTGGATCACTTCATCGTGGCCGGGTCCACGGTGCTGTCGATGGCGGAGCGGGGGCTTTTCTAAGTCATTATCGGCAAGCCTGCGGGCTTGCCTTTTTTGCGGCGGCAGGGGGGATTACCGTGTGCTTTTAAGGCACGACGTAAATCAAAAGATTTCTAAAAATGATGTTGTTTATGTTGTTGCTTTAATTTTATGTTTTTCATAAGTCTCCATTTTGTACTTTTCTAAAGACTCGATAATTAACTTGCTTGCGGCATTTCTTGATATCCCGTCTTCATTAGTATTCAATCGGAGCATTGATAAGTTTAGTGTTAATTCGCCATCAGTGGACTCATTGTTACCCGAAAATTCAAATAGAATTCTGCACGTTCCTGTGTAGTTGTCGCTCTCGAATTCATAATCGCATTGAAGGCCAAATAACTGAATGAAAGGATGAATGGACTTATCACTTACAAAGAAAGTCGAGTGAAGCCCTTGTCCCTTCATTTTCATGTCTTCAATTTTATCCCTCATCCACGCGATATCCGTCGGAGGGTTGGAAACACCATGATCTGGCGAAAAATGGATATCTTTCGTGTCAATAAATCTTAGTATTGAATGACTCGCATTTTGTGTAAATTCGTTCAAGAATAAGATTCGTGACTCGTTTGTAAAGTCCGCATACCTAATGATTGTTACATCGTCATTTTGTTCGATGTGGCCTTCGCTCTTAAAATGTTTTATTAAAGTAGAGGAAATTTTGTTCCCGAAATCCATAGTTTCGGGAGCAGTATGGCTTAGTGAAATATTTAATGATTTTCCACCGTCAATCTTTCGTATTTCAATACGGCCGCTATGAGTGGCCGTATTCTCTCCCCAGTTCTTTACCGGATCACGTCTATCAATTTCAAAATCCATGTAGATATGATCTGAATTGCCATCTAAAGCTGTGAAATCGGACATGCTGGAAACGCTGAATACACCGAACTGATCATTAAGCAAAGTTTCATACTCTAATGTTTCGGGTAACGACTCCAGAAGATTGGAATCTGAGTTCCAGTTTATAGTTCGAGTTTTCGATTTATGTGACTCTTCTTTTGTTTTATAGCTTTCACGTAAATCAACATACTCGAATGGCGATAATCCGGTTTTAATGAGAATGGGGCCTATTACCTCTTTCTGGTCTGAGCCGGTAAAAACACCTCGCGCCCGCAAGACATTTTTCAACTCGCTATTTTTTACCTTGGTTTGACCGATAAGTTGACGTAAGAAGTCTCTAGTAGGAAGAAGTATTTCGTCGTTATTATCCATTGTTTAAGCTCCTGTAGTCTGGGCGATAACTACGTACTGTTATGCGATTATGAATACTGTTTTCGAAACCTGTCGCAGCTTTCTTGACCGCATCGCCGTGGCTTAATTCAACGTAATTCGGAAACAAAAACAACAGTTTGCAACTCATATCCTGAGTGTATTCTTTGGCTGCTTGTATGAGTCGGCGCAGCGAGTCCTGCGCAAAATCTTCTATGCTAGATAGACAAAAAATATCTTGGTCATTTTCAGACTCGGCTTTGATGATGAGTGGAATCAAGGGTGAAGTCAGAAATTCTAAAGGACATGTTTTTCCGAATCGAGGGATAGTTTTGTCAACGTAGCTGAGGGACGTTTCCGGATAATAATAATGTAGTCGATCGGCACCGTATTCATGTCTCAAGAATCTCACACTATCGTGGACGAAATTTATCCGCCGATTATCAACAACATGAAATGACTCAAAATTCCAGTCTGCCTCAAGTCGTGAGTTAGCAACTTTCGACACGACATCGTCGTAGGTGTCGTCGCTACTGGAAAGCCAGAATAACACCCCGGAATCTCGACTCTTAGTTGTTCTGCCTAACAATTCCTGTTGTTGTTTTTTTAATTCCGAGTGCTTGTAACACTCCAGGCTCTCAACAAGGTCTTGAACATGTAATTTGAAAGTCGCTTTTGGGTTGTTTTCATAGGGGTTTCCAGTGTGTTTAACCGAAATTATTGCACTTTCTGCTGTCGATCCTTCGAGGGGGCTTCGGTAGCAATATAAGTAGTCAATGCCGTGCGTCTCTCTTTTCCCGTTTTTGGAGCCTGCTCTGGCATGTTTAGTTGGTTTTTTACAAGGTAGAGTTTGTCCAGGTAAGGCGCCTTCCCAGCCGAGTAGTTGAAAGAAATTACCTACAATATTTTCACCGATTTCACCGATTTTTTTGGATTTTTCACCCATCGCTTATTCCTTTAACTGAACTGTGGCCATGATCTTTGTAGGAAACATCCACGTCGGCAAACCTAAGCGCTTTAGGATCAGACGAATGTTTGCTTCGAGCCGTTTTCCCGTTGACTGTAATTGCGTTGCTATGAATGTATCAAAAATAAACGATATATGTCATCATTTTTGAGATTCTTCCTATAAGTCACGCAGGGCGTCTCTGCTTACGCAGACCGCGCTGCTCCAGGTTTCGCTCCCCGCTCATCCCTTAACGGGACGGGCTGGCGCCCGCCTTGCACATCCCTGACGCCTACGGCCCGGCTTCCTAGCTTCGGGCCTGCGCGCTGGCGCTTGCGTGCGGGCAGCACCAGATAACGGCCGTTGCCTGCCTAGCCATCTTTCCTGAGCTCATCACCTTGTCCGCGACTGTAGCCCGTGGCCGCGTGCCGTCAAGGCGCGCCAGGCCGTGTCCTCGGCTGTGCCTGCGGGCCGCACCAACCTGACGCTTCTCTCCTTGACAGCCCACCTTCGTGGGCTCCTGACCGTCGCGGGCGACGAACTCAGGAAAGACGGTGGCAACGAGGCCAACCGGGTTCTTCGTGCCGACCGCACAACAACAGCTCAACTGCTTGGGCTTCCGAATCTTGGAATCCGGTGTGCGGTGTGAACAGCAACCTTTTTTGTCAGGAGAAAGACCCATGCTTGCTTCTCGTTTTGCTTCCCGCTCCCCAGTGCTTCGTAGCGACAGCCCGTTATCGGACGATCAGATCAGGGCCGTGGTTCCGTCCATCTATGCCGAGGCTCCCCATGAAAGTCGTTCAGAACGCTATTGCTACATCCCAACGGTGGCGGTACTGACGGAACTGCGGAAAGAGGGGTTCCAACCCTTCATGGTGACGCAGACCCGTGTGCGCAACGACGACCGGCGCGACCACACCAAACACATGATTCGCTTGCGTCATGCCAATCAGGTCAATGACAGCATCGCCAACGAAAGCACGATGGTTCCAGCAGCTACCAGATGCTGGCCGGGGCGTTTCGTTTTGTGTGCAGCAATGGACTGGTGTGCGGCGACACCGTGGCCGATGTACGCATTCCGCACAAGGGCGACGTGACCGGGCAGGTGGTGCAAGGCGCTTACGAGGTGCTGCAAGGTTTTGAGCGAGTGCAGGAATCCCGCGAAGCCATGCAGGCCGTGACGCTCGATGAAGGCGAAGCCGAAGTATTCGCCCGCGCCGCGCTGGCACTGAAGTACGACGACCCCGAGAAACCCGCGCCCATTACCGAGAACCAGATTCTGATGCCGCGCCGCTATGACGACCGCCGCCCCGATCTGTGGATGGCGTTTAACCGCGTACAGGAAAACCTCACCAAAGGCGGTTTGCGTGGCCGCAGCGTCAACGGACGCCGCCAAAGCACCCGAGCGGTGCAAGGCATTGATTCCGATATTCGCCTGAACCGTTCCCTGTGGCTGCTGGCCGAGGGCATGCGCCAGTTGAAAGCCTGACCCCTTATGCGGCAGGGGCAGGCAGCAACCCTTGCCGCATCTTTCATTGCTGCATCGCTTAACCGCAAGGAGTTTTATCATGAACGCAATCACTCAAACCGAAACCCAAGCCATCGCCACTGCCGTACTCGAAGTCGCTGACCCGGCCAAGAATATGATGCTGGTGTCATTGTCGCGGCTGGTGTCGCGCCCGTCCTCGCGCAATGTGCGCAAGCAACCGCGCATGTCCATTCCCGAACTGGCCGCCAGCATTCAACGTGTCGGCCTGCTGCAAAACCTAATCGTGACTCTTGCCGCCGATGGCGAGCATTACGAAGTCGTGGCCGGTGGCCGCAGGTTGGCCGCGCTAAAACTGCTGGCCAAAAAACGCCGCATCGCCAAGGATTGGAACGTGCCGTGTTTGCGGGTGGCCGACGCCAGCGCCCGCACCGTGAGCCTGACCGAAAACGTACAGCGCGAAGCCATGCACCCGGCCGATCAGTTCGAGGCGTTTGCCGCGCTGGTGTTGGAGGGTCGGCCCATCGAAGACATTGCCGCCGATTTCAGTGTCACGCCGCTGGTGGTGCAGCGCCGCTTGAAATTGGCGAACGTGTCGCCGCGTCTGTTGGCCGATTATCGCGCCGATGCGGTGAACCTTGAGCAGTTGATGGCGCTTGCCATCACCGACGATCACGCCGCGCAGGAAGCCGCGTTTTACGAAGCGCCGCAGTGGCAGCGCCAACCCCATACCTTGCGTGAGCGACTGACCGAACGCGAGATCGATGCACAGCATCCGTTGGTGCGTTTCGTGGGGCTTAACGCCTACGAAGCCGCAGGCGGTGGTATTCGCCGCGATCTGTTTGCCGAGGACGATAGCGGTGTCTATATGACCGATACGATGCTATTGGAAACGCTGGTGCGCGAGAAGCTGGACAGCCACGCTGCCGAGGTCAAAGCCGAAGGGTGGGCATGGGTGGATATAGCACCCGCTGCCACGTATGCAGACTTGCAATCTTTCCAGTCGGCCCCGCGAGAGCGGCGCAGCCCGACCAAGCGGGAAAGCGAACGCATCGGAAAACTGGAAGCCAAGATGCAAGCCATTGGCGAAGCCGTCGATGCCGCGCTTGAAGCCGACGACGAGGAAAAAGCCGACGCCTTGCAGACCGAAGGCGACCGTGTGGGCGAACAGTTGCAGGCGCTGGAAGAGGGCTGGTTGAACTACAGCCCGACCGTCAAAGCCGCCGCCGGGGCCATCGTCACGCTAGACCGGCAAGGCGAGATTGTCGTGCATCGCGGCCTGATGCGGGAAGCCGAAGCAAAGGCGCTGCGCACTTTGGAACGCTTGCGCCAAGGCTTTGGCAACGAGGAGGGCGCGAACGATGACGAGGGCGACACGGCAAACGAGTCGCCCACGGCTGCCGTCCTGTCCGACCGGCTGGCGCAGCGCTTGAGCGCCCACCGTACTGCTGCGCTGCAAATTGAACTGGCCCGGCACCCCCACGCGGCGCTGGCGGCGGTGGTGCATGGCATGGTGCAAACCGTCTTGCAGCGTGACCGTTACCATCGTGAGCGCTTGCCGTTGGGCATCAGCCTGACCGTGCAAGACCGGCTGGAAAGCATGGCTCCCGATTGGCCGCAGTCGCCCGCCGCCGTGGCGTTGCGCGAATGGCAGCAGGTCGCGGGCCAAGCCTTGCCGCAGGACAGCGCCGACCTGTTCGCCGCCTTGCTGGCGATGGAGCAGGATGAACTGGTGCGGCTGCTGGCGGTCTGCGCCGCCGTTTCGGTCGATGCGGTGACACCCCGCGCCACGTCGCCGCAACCGGGCGAGGCACTGGCGCAGGCCGTGGGGCTGGACATGGCCGCATGGTGGCAGCCCACTGCTGAAGGCTACTTCAAGCATGTGTCCAAGGCGGTCATTCTGGAAACTGTGGGCGAGTTCGCGCCCGAACAGGTTTCTCGGCTGGCGAAACTGAAAAAGGCCGATATTGCCAGCGAAGCCGAACGGCTGGTGGACGGTACAGGCTGGATTCCCGAGTTGTTTCGTCTTGATGCCTGCGCCACGGTGACGGCCCGCGCAGCGGATGACGATGTACAGGCCGTGGTACGCGATGATGAAACCGGTGATGACGCCATGCAGGCCGATGCTGTAGTGCCTGTGGCGGCTTAAGCGAATCGCCCGGACTGACCGGGCGAGGGTAGGCACCGGGCCAGCCTGTGGGCAGGCCCGGTGCCAGGCATTCAAGGCCCTGCACCGTAAAATCGCCCCGGCCCCATCCCTGATCGGGTGGGGCCGGGGCGGCCCGCGTTGGGTTGCCCACGCGGGCAGAGGCGCTTGGCGTCGCCGCTGGCTGATCGCGCCTGACGTCAGGCGGCCATGGCCGCACTGGATAAACGCCGACCCAGTTAGGCGCGTGGCACGCGCTATAAGGCTTGTCATAAAAACTTCACCAGTTATGCACAGGCTTGCGCACAGAATATGTGGATAAGCTTGGGCAGGGCGGCGACCTACACGCCCGGTACGGTGCGTGCCCAATCTTAAAGGCCAGCTGCCCAGCATTTGAGCTTGGTGCAGCGATACGCCTTCTACACTTCGCTTGATCCTTGGTCGCGTAACAAAGCCTTTGCGTCATTCATGCCAAAGCGGAGCCGTGGAAATGATTTAAGCCGGCGTGCGTTGTCGAATACCTGAAAGTAAGCGCCCAGAAAGCTACTTTCGTCTTTGCAAAAACTTGTGTAACTGTGTAGTTCCGCATAATCAAGTGCGATGCACGGCAGGTTGATTTCATCGAAAAATCTGAATAGCTCCTGGCTGTATTCGTCATACATATCGACAAAAAGTTCTCGTACTATCGCCAAGGAGAGCACGTAGCGTTTGCCGAGATCGATTGAAATCTCTTGCTCACCCATGAGCATCCGAAGCGGGCGATTCCTGTCAACATACTTTACGGCACCGGAGAGTTGCTTTAGCGCATCTTTCAGCATGTGTGTTGATGCCAGTCGTTTTCTTTGTAGCGTGCGATTCAGCGTTAGCTCGGTATTGGGTGCATCTTTTGCCTGAATTATCAGGCAGGTTGTGTCGGTGATGACCACAATATCGGCAATCTCTTCCTTGTCGTAATATCTTTTGGGCGCGTGATAAATCTGATCGGGCCGAAAGACCCTCTGAAGCAAATTAATGATGTCCATTTCTTGATAGAGGCCAGGATCAGTTCTTTCAAGAGAGGTGAAGCCGTATCCCTTGCTCCCATGAAACTTATGCAGGTCAGGTCGCATATCTAGGACGGTTAGATCTTCAGGAAATAGGGGCTCAATGACGCGGATGTGAATGGCTTCGGCATCATCTTGTGTACTTCTCAAGGCAAACCATGCTGTTGCCTGCTCATGCGCGACGTTATAACTCTCATGAGTGAGTTCAGGGTTCCTAGCGTGTTCCAGCCGAATTTTTGCCATTAGCGGCATGTCAATTTCAGCAAGATAGCCAAGCAACTCCCGATTCTGATCGTCAAACAGGTGCAATAAAACTTCGTGTTTGGTGAGTGCATGTAGCAGGTCTAGGGTTTCGCTGCCTGAGTCCAATAACCGCCAGCATACTAACGGGTTATCGGCATCTTCAAAAAATGCACACATCAGACCGATAGAGGAACTTCCAGACACATCGACAGGTACTGCGTAGATTTTGAAGTTCTTGTTGATTTTTATCGGCAACAGGTAGTTGGCCGGTAGCTTCAAAATAATCCGCGGTCTATTTTCTCCAGGTAGGCGAATACAGTGGATCCCACCAGGGAATTGCAGAATTTGCTGGCATAGCTCGGGTTTTTCAATGGAAAGCATCATAGGGACTCGCGTATGGATCACAATTTAATGGTGCTCTGATCATTTGTATCAGCGTACTCTGTTATGCGATTTCCTGTTGCATGGGGAGAAGACTTTAGCCGTGTCGGCGCAATGCGCCGCCGGGCTTTCGGGCTGCGCCCCATGCTGACTTCGCTGTCACGGCCATTCGGCTTTAATCCCTCACGCCTTCGCGCCTAGGGCGCTGCGCGCTTTGCTTGCGGTAAAAGCAGCGCCCCGCCAAATGGCGGCGCGGGTAGCACTACGCCCCGGCTTGCTGAGGCAGGTTGCACGAAAGCGTGCCGTCCTTGATGCTGGCAGCACCTTGCCTGAACCTTACGAGGGACGGTTCACTGACTGGCCGCCCAGCTTTGCTTATGGAACTTGCACACCACGACTTCATGACCGCGCCGCAGTTTGCGACGGAGACGTTCACCCCCCTCATTGGGGGGCTGGCTCTTGCCCACGTCAGGGCACACGCCGGTGCCGCCGTCATGCGAAGAAACCGAATTCGCCATCTCTCCTTGCAGGACGGTTGGCCGGTACGCCCTTGTCTTGTCGTGAATTCTGGCGGGGGGCGGCTGCGCCTTGGGGCTATTGGCCGCAACCGTTCAGCCCAAATAATTTCCCCGCCGCCTGCTGCGGCTTCCTCGCGAGACAAATTGGTTGTGCTTGCCGGTCCTTCACGGTGTTGCGGCCGCTGTCGCGGTGCGGCCCGCCCACCCCCGCCGATCGGATCACAACAAGGACGCACTGGCGCGACCTTGGTTCACCTGAAAGGAGTATTACCATGGCCAACATCGGCACTTTTATCGCAGACAAAGACGGTTTCACCGGCACACTGCGCACCCTGACGCTTAACGTCAAGGTCAAGCTGGTTCCCAACGACAAGGGCGAAAACGACAAGGCCCCGGACTTTCGCCTGCAGGCGGCGGGCAACGACTTCGGCGCGGCGTGGAAGAAAACCAGCGAGGCTGGGCGGGAATACCTGTCTGTGACCCTGGATGACCCCATGTTCCCGGCCACGGTCTATGCCCGTCTGATCGAAAACGAGGACGGCACGCACGACCTGCTCTGGTCGCGCAGCAAGCCGCAAGCGGCTTAACACACCGCGCCCCGCCTTTTGGCGGGGCGCATGTCCACCCGATGGCCAATAGCGGCGCCGCCGCCGTAGACCTTACCGTTGGTCCTGACCGTCGGTAAGCTGGCCTTCGGTTTGGGTCATGAGCACGGCCGTGCTGCATTCCAGCGCACGGGCGATCTTGAAAATGGCCGCCAAGGTGGGCGTGTGTTCGCCACGCTCGATCTTGCCCAGGTGGGAACGCTCGATGCTGGCCAGGTTCGCCAGCGTTTCCTGGGCGATGCCGCGTTCCGTGCGTAGCGCACGCACCGCCATGCCGAAGGCTTGCGCCAACTCGGCGTCAAAAGTGGTGGCGCCGACGGGTCGGCCGCGCTGGATGGATCGCTTCTGCATAGACAGAAGCGTCGTTTGTCGACACAATTAAAACCACGTTATCTTTAACTCATTCATCTATATTTCATCTTCTTTTTTTGTAATGACGGAAATCCGTATGGGTGGATTTCCTCAAAACCAGGAAACCGCTACCGTGCTTTCTATGACTCGCGCAGAAACGACTTTACGATTACACGATTCCACGGATTTAATGGAAGCCGCCTCCATGTCTTTGCAGGAAAGCACGGATACAGATTGGCGGCTTTGCGCTTGGGTGGGCCAGCGTTTTTTCGCATCGATGGCTTGGTGGGCAGCGCAACCATGAACAACCCACTCATCACCGACGAAGAACGCGCACAATTGCTGGCCAACGGGCAAGCCCGCATCGCCGACTCAAGCATCGACCCGCTGCCGGTCGTGCGGCTTCATGTGACTTGGCTGCTCGTTTCGCTTGACCCTGAAGACGGCGACACGGCCTATGGCCTGATCGACTTGGGGTTGGGAATGCCGGACGTGGGAACCGTGCAGCTCTCCGCCTTGGCGTCCATCGTCGGGCCGCGTCAACAGCCCGTGATGCGCGACCGCTATTTCCGGGCCACGCGCGCGCTGTCAGACTATGCGCGGCTGGCGCAGGCCAACGGCTCCATCGTTGATTGACCGGGGCCGTCCGTAACCCTGCAAGGCTGGGCATTGAGACTCTTTTCTTCTCACTTCAGACCGGTTCGGTCTGAATTAGGGGTGTTGCACTAAAGCGATGTTGTCCTGACGTAAACAGTCATGATCTTTGGCGCGAAATACGGCATGGTGCTTGATGTTGCATCCTGATTTTTCAGCGGTGCCAGCGTCGCATAAGGATGATCTGCGCAACGGTTAAGACCCAATCGGACTTGATGCTTTTAGTTTGATTTTAATTAATTAGCAATAAAATATTAACTAATTGAAACTTCGTTGTGCTAGTTTTGTTCGGACGCCGCCCCCGCTGAGCCACGGAGGTTTGCGTTATGGCTGATTCGAGCGCCAAACATTGGCATCCGACCGCCGCGTATCTTTACGTGCTGCATCTTGATGGCCCGGCTCTTGCCTGGGAGTATTTGCGCCGCCATCCCGATTACCGGCGCGACTGGCTGCGCCGTCGCCGCCGGCCAGAGGCCGCCGAGTGCTGGGGGTTGCGCGTGCTGGAAGATCCCGGCCTGGATGCACGCAACGCGCACCCGGCCTGGTTTCCCGATCACAGCTCTATCCGGATGCCGATCCGCCGCCAGATGCCCTGGTCTTCGAGTTTTGGCGTATTCCTGGCGACAAGCGCCTGATCCATGATGGCAAGCGCTTGGTGCTGGTCACGCAGTGGCCAGGCTACTGCGTGCGGCTGGCTTTCGCGCCGGGCTTGGGCGATGGCATGGCCTACGTCCATGCCATCCGCGCCTGCGTTACGGCTTATCCCCGTTATCAGGCACTTGTCGCGGAGTTGGATAAGCTGGTCATCGGTGCCGTGCTTGCAACCGCCAAGCCGCGGCCATCTCCGGCGTCGCTGCTGGAGTTGCACACCTTACAGGCGCTCGACGCCACTCTGGCGGGCGCGTCCCTGCGCGAGGTGGCCGAAGGACTGTTCGGCGCAGAGGCGGTGGCCGAGGGCTGGTACACCGACGGTGGCTTGCGCTCCAAGGTGCGCCGCCTGGTGCGGCGCGGCAAGGCGCTGATGAGCGGTGGCCATCGTCGCTTGGCACAGTTCGAATGCCCTGGGGAGGGTCGTTCTGCACGCACGGCAAAACGACCCTGAGCAAGCCGCCCACATTTCTTGAGACTACCTCCATCCGGTCGCGCTGTGTGGCCGGGCTTTCCTGACCGATGGAGGTCTACCCCATGCGACCCGCACCTGTTCGATCCGCTACCGCTGCCGTCATCACGACCGCGCAACCTCAACGCTACCTGACCAACGACGAAGCTGCCGACTACCTGCGCCTGTCGCCCCGCACGCTGGAAAAGCAGCGCGTGATCGGCGGCGGGCCGAAGTTCCGCAAATTCGGTCGCCGCGTCATGTACGCGGTCGCTGACCTCGATGCCTGGGCCGATGCGCGCAGTTTTGAAGCCACATCCGATCCTGAATACGCTGAGCGTTACGCGGGTGATTACCGTGATGGGCGCTGATCGTCGGCGCGCCGGTAGCCATCGCCATGTCCAGCCCACCAGGGCAAGCCTTGCCGTCACGGGAACAGCTCGACCTGTTCCAGGCGCTGCCGGGGGATATGGCGCCGCGCGACGCTCAGGACTTGATGGCCTATCCGTTCTTCTCACTGGCGAAGTCGCGACGCGTAGCGCCCATCGACTTTCGCACAGGCAACGTCACCATTCGCGTGGAGGGTACGGCCGAACATGGCATTGCCACGATCTGGGATGCCGACATCCTGATCTGGGCTGCCAGTCAGATCGTGGAGGCGAAGGACGCTGGCTTGACCACCTCGCGGCTGATCCGGGCCACGCCTTACGAGATACTGCGATTTATCGGGCGCGGCACGGGCTCGCGCGACTACCAGCGCCTCAAGGCCGCGCTGGATCGGCTGCAATCGACCACGGTGGCCACGTCCATCCGCGAAACCACCGGGCGGCGACTGCACCGTTTTTCCTGGATCAACGAGTGGAAGGAGCTGGCCGATGCTCAGGGTACGCCGTTGGGCATCGAACTGATTCTGCCGGACTGGTTTTATGCGGGCGTGGTGGATGCCGCCCTGGTGCTGACCATCGACCCGGCGTATTTCAAGCTGACCGGTGGCATCGAACGCTGGCTGTACCGTCTGGTGCGCAAGCATGGCGGCCGACAGGAAGCCGGATGGCAATTCGACTTTCGCTATCTGCACCAAAAATCCGGCAGTCACGCGCGCTTTTCGGATTTTGCCTACGACCTGCGCGCCCTGGTGGCCAAGCAATCCTTACCCGGCTACGAGTTGGGCATCGTGTGCAGGCCCAAGGACCACAGGGAGTTGCTGACGTTTCGGCCCGTGCCGCTCACGGCACGGGGATAACCACGGGAAAACCTGTGAATAGTGTCGTGCTATCAGGAGTAAGGGGTATCGTGCTATCGGGAGTACGGCTATCGTGCTATCAGGAGTACGAAGTCGCCGAAAAGCCAATAACGGCGCGGGTTGTCGGGGTCTCTAACTTAAGTAACTTCACTACTCTAACGTTTAGAAGGGCGCCATGCCGGTGGATAAGTGTCCAAAAGCAAAAAGCGCTGCCATGCCAACAGCAAAAAAATCTGCAAAAACCACCCCAAAATCAACCCCGTTCAGCAGGACAAAAACAGGCCGGCTTTCCTGACAGGAGGGTCACGTCATGATCGTCGCCTTACTCAACCAAAAAGGCGGCGTGGGTAAGACTACGCTTGCCACGCACATCGCTGGCGAATTTGCGTTGCGCGGTCAGCAGGTGGTGTTGCTGGACGCCGACCCCCAGGGTTCATCACTCGATTGGACACAACGGCGTAGCCAGCAAAGCTTGCCAAGGCTGTTCAGCGCTGTAGGTTTGGCAAGGGAAACCCTACATCAGGAAGCGCCAGAGCTTGCCAGGCGGGCCGATCACGTCGTCATTGATGGCCCACCCCGAATCGCCGCCTTGGCGCGCTCCGCACTGCTGGCCGCCGATTGCGTGCTGATTCCGGTGCAACCCAGCCCCTACGACCTGTGGGCCAGCGCCGAGATGGTGGCGCTGATCCGCGAGGCGCAGGTGTTCCGACCCCAGCTTGCCGCCGCCTTCGTCATCAATCGCCGTGTCAGCACCACGGTGATCGGACGCGAAGCCCGCAAGGCGCTGGCCGATCAACCGCTACTGGCGCTGCGCGCCGAGGTTCGTCAACGCATCGTCTTTGCCGACAGCGTGGCGGCCGGTCGGCTCGCGCGTGAATTGGCACCGGACAGCGCCGCCGCACGCGAAGTCACCGCATTGGTGGATGAACTATTGCGGTGGTCGCCATGAGCAGCGAAAGCAACACGTCGAACGGCAAACGCATGGGCAAGCGCATCACCATCGGTGCGCGTCCGCCCACGAATCCGCACGCCGAGGCGTGGATTCGCCAGGGCGATACCGCCGACCTCCAGAAAGGCGACCCCCACACGGCCCGCCTGACCATCGACATCACACTCGCCTTGCGGGCGCGCATCAAGGTCTCGGCCTTCACGCAAGGCGTGACTGTGGCCGCCTTGCTGCGCGCACTGCTGGAGCGCGAGTTCCCGGAGAACACACCATGACTGCAAACCACGAGGCGCAGCCGGTAGCAGAATCGGCTGTGCTAACACAACCGCCGCATAAACTTGCCAGCCCGACCGACAGCGTGCCACTGATTCGCGTCTCGCTGGCGTTCGTCGAACGGCGTTTCAATCTCTACCTGCGCTTTGGCGAACCGGTGCGCACGCTCCAGCTCGATCGCTGGCGGCGCTGTGCAATGTTCCTGCCCGCGTCCATGTTCTGTCGCATCCGCTGGGAATCCAATCACTACGGAACGATCCGCTGGCAGCTTATGGTGATGCAGGCTTGCACGCCACTGGACGCGGTGCAGCGCATCCCCGGCGTACAGCCCGGCGCGCGCCTGCTGCTGCACGTCGAGGGCGAACAAAAGGTGCGCGCCGTGCTGGAGAGGATCGACGCTATCGAAGCGTTGGGTATCGCCGCCATTGACGTGTCGCCCGCGTACTGGCGCACGCTGGGCAACCGCGTGGCCGCGCGCCTTTCGCTGCCGGATTACAGCGCTGGGCGGCACATCGCTTGGATGGCCGGGAGGGGATTGCAATGACAGTAGAACCTCGCTCGCGCCTGCGCGTTCGCATCGTGCTGGCCGTCCTGTCCGCCTGCGGCCTCGCCGCGTTGGCCTGGGCGTCCTTCGTGCCGTCTGCGGTGCATATCATCTACAACCCCTCCGACAGTGTTTCAGTCGGCTGGTATCGCATCGAGCGTGCCGATTCGCTGTCACGTCCGTTGTCCGTGGGCAGCATCGTTCTGACCCGGCTTCCGGCAGACGTAGCCGCACTGGCTGCACAGCGCGGCTACCTGCCGTTGCACATCCCACTGCTTAAACGAGTGGGTGCCGTTGCGCCGCAACATGTTTGTATCATCGCCGGCCAAGTGTGCATCGACGGCGTGCCGGTGGCTGCCGTACGGCCTGCCGACCGCATGGACCGGTCCTTACCATCCTGGCCGCAGTGCCGCCCGCTGGCCGATGGCGAACTGTTTTTGTTGAGCACGACCAATCCGGCGTCGTTCGACAGCCGCTACTTCGGACCGATCAATGCATCCGCCGTGATCGGCACCGCGCATCCTATCTACCTGGAGACGCAACCGTGACCTTGGTTGACTTCCGGCCTCGCTGGCGCGTTGGCCTTCGTTTTCCATGCAGCCCATCCGTCGCGCTGCCGCCTGTCGTTGACGTGCTATCAGGCATGCCGATCGACGTGTGTTCGCCGTGTCGTCATGCGCGCTTCGGCGTGCATCCCCATGTGCAGATTGTTTGCCCCGAACGTACCCAGCGAGCGGCATCGCGTGCGTTCAGGCGGGCTGGCTGCCAGCAGCGTAGTACCGCCGGACCGCCGATGCCAGGAGCGGCAGCGAGGGGCAAAGGCGGAAGGCAAGATAAAAGGTCGCGGCACGTCGTTGCGCGAAAAAGCAGTCTGCACGTGGGGGCGACGCGGCACGCGCCGGTTGCGGCACCGTGCCGCGTGGATAGTCAATGCCTTGTCGATGTTGAAGAAAGCGCGTGCCTCGCACGCTTGGCTGCGACCGTCTTGGATGGGGGCACCGCATGAGCCGCAACGACGATGACCGTTTCCGCCTCCACCCAGGGGCGCCCAAGCAGCGCGGCGATGCCTTCATCAGCCAGGTGCTGCGCCAGACAAGCAAGGCCGGTGTCAAGGCCGCCAAGGCAAGCCGTCGACCCGGTGCCCGACTGGGACGCGGGCACGTCGCGGCCCGCTTTACCAGCGCTTCGCTCACCACTGGTTTCCGGCGCGTGACCATTAAGACTCGGCTGGTCAATCTTGCCAAGGCCGGGCCGCGTTCGACGGCGACGCACCTGCGCTATGTCGAGCGCGAAGGTGTGGGGCGCGATGGCGAACCGGGCAACGCCTATGGCCCGGCGACTGATGATGCCGACTTGGCTGCCTTTGAGGAACGTGGCCCAGTTCCGCCTTATCGTCTCGCCCGAAGAGGCCGAACAGCTCGACGATCTGCGCACCTACACCCGCCACCTGATGGCCCGCATGGAAGCCGATCTGGGAACCCGACTGGAATGGGTGGCGGTCGATCACTGGAATACCGACAACCCGCATACGCACGTCGTGCTGCGCGGCAAGGACGACGGTGGCCGCGACCTCATCATCTCCCGCGACTACATCAGCCAAGGCATGCGCGAGCGGGCTTCGGAGCTGGCGACCGAATGGCTGGGGCCGCGCACCGAACTGGAGATCCAGCGAGGCATGCAGCGTGAAGTGGATCAGGAGCGGTGGACGGGGTTGGATCGCACCTTGCAATGCGAGGCGGTGGATGGCCTGGTGCGCACCGAACGGCTGGAAGCGGAACCTCGGCTGCAACGCCAGCGCCTGCTACTGGTCGGCCGATTGCAACGCTTGCAGCGCATGGGGTTGGCAAGTGAAATCCAGACTGGCGTATGGGCCATCCATGCCGATGCGGAGTCCACCTTGTGGGCGATGGGCGAGCGTGGCGACATCATCCGCACCATGCAGCGTGCCATGAGCGGCAAGCCGCGTGAACTGGCCGTGTTCCAGCCTAGCGAGGATGGCCGCACCGTTGTCGGTCGGGTGGCCGGTAAAGGACTGGCTGACGAGCTGTACGACAAGGGTTATTTGATCGTCGATGGTACCGATGGCAAGGCGCATTATGTGGCGCTGCCTTCCAGGACAGAACTGGAGCAATACCCAACAGGGGCTGTGGTGGAGGTTAAGGGATCGACCGCCGTGCGCGCAGCGGACAAGACCATCACCGCGTTGGCCGTTGATGGCATCTACCGCACCGATCACCATCTGGCGGTTGCCAGTGCCCAGCCACACCCAGACCGGCATCCGCACGAAGTGGTTGAAGCCCATATCCGGCGGCTGGAAGCCTTGCGTCGTGCTGGCCTGGTGGAACGGCAGAGCGAAGGCGTCTGGAAAGTACCGAATGATCTGCCGGAGCGCGGCCGCCAGTACGACGCGCAGCGCCTGGGCGGCGTGGCCGTGGAGCTGAAATCACATCTACCCATCGAGCGGCAAGCCCGCGTGATCGGCGCGACCTGGCTAGATCAGCAGTTGATCGGCGGCGGCAAGGGGCTGGGGGATTTGGGTTTTGGGAGCGACGTTAAGAATGCCATGCAGCAGCGCGCGGACTTCCTGGGCGAACAGGGGTTGGTCGAGCGGCGTGGTCACCGCATGATTCTCGCGCGCAACCTGCTGCGAATGCTACGCAATCGGGAAGTGGCGCAGGCCGCACAGGATATTTCCGTCGAATCTGGTCTGGAACATCGTCCCGTGGCCGATGGGCAGCGCGTGAGCGGCATCTACCGCCGCAGCGTCATGCTAGCCAGCGGGCGCTACGCCATGCTTGATGACGGCATGGGGTTCAGCCTGGTGCCGTGGAAGCCAGTGATTGAGCAGCGGCTGGGGCAGCAGATTGCCGCGACGGTGCGTGGCGGCGGGGTGTCATGGGAGATTGGGAGGCAACGAGGACCAAGCGTTTCGTGATACTCCCGCTTTGCTCCTCTCACCGGGTATCCTCTGCCTGTCCGTCGGCGACGGCCGATACAACCGTACTTGGTTGCTGGTCAATGAGGACCGGGGGCTGCCGCAAATTATCCGCCAGATCGAAAAGCTCGAAGATGTCACCGCAGTGAGCCGGCACGATGCTGAGCATGCGGTATTCGCGCAACTGGAAGGATTTTTCCAGCCTGTTGAGCCAACCAGTGGGAAAGGTTTGATGCGTTATTAGCATATACCGCGTAGCACCTGAGACGGTGAGAGCCGACAGTCGGATGCTCTGTGCACCTTTTACAAAGAACTCGACCAAGGCCGTGTCAAGAACGAATCGCGTAGCGCTTAGGTAGACTGTTCCATCGTTGCTTGCTACTCAATGCCAGCAG
>LNAP01009082.1_pt1 | contig 17600 bp, 11 predicted proteins | sample 602601 | NCBI WGS metagenome assembly LNAP01 (sample SAMN02440304, study PRJNA202911) | soil metagenome | biome: Subtropical and temperate rainforests or woodlands; isolation source: soil samples (1 kg each in a 20% v/v slurry with milli Q water) were... ... | reverse complement strand
CAGTAGGCGCCGGCGAATGGCGTGACCAAAACACCCGAAACGCTGCCGATATTCACGACCAATCCTTTGGTCCGGCGCAGCACGGGAAACATCGCGCGAGTGACGCCGACGATGGCGAACACATTGGTTTCGAACTGGCGCTGCATGGCTGGTACGCCACCATCGAGCAGCGGTCCCATGGCGCCATAACCTGCGTTGTTGATCAGTACGTCGAGACCACCGCGCTCCTGGTTGATGCGCTCGCTCAACTGCTCAAGGGCAACACCATCGTTTACGTCAAGTTGCACGGCGGTAAATCCGGCAGCGCTCAGCATGACAACATCTTCGGTCTTGCGCGCACTGGCCCAGACTTCATAGCCGGCGACTTTGAACGCGTCGGCAAGGGCGCGGCCAATGCCGCTGGAGCAACCGGTAATCAACGCAACGGGCATGGCGCATTCCTTGTGCAAAAAAGGGGGGAGGGATCAGTCGGAAAAGCTACCCTGCAATCGCTCGGCGCGAAACTCCAGGGTTTCCGGACGGTAGCCAGGGCGCAGTGGCGGCAGCGGCAAACAGTCTTCCCAGTTGCCACCGGCCCGCAATTCACCAGGGCCACGATAACGCGGGGCGGTGTATTGATTGTCGGCCAGATTCACCGTATCGCCCGGTGCATAAGCCGCGACCCGCCAGCGCAACTCAGTGAGCGGCACGTCATTGCCGTTGTTCAGGGTCAATTGCAATGGGCGGTCGGCGGGACACTGCTGCGGTGCGTAACTGATGCGCAACTCCAGGCGTTGCAGTTGCTTGAGTTCGTGGTGGTCCATCCAGATGACCCAGGTGGCGACGATGCCCAGCCCCACGGCGGCGGCCAGAGATACGGGCAAGGCCTTGGCCGGATAGCGCAGCAACAGGATCAGCCAGGTGATGACCAGCAGGACGCCGATGAACATGACGTAAAATCTCGGGAATTGAGAGGGTCATCCTACCTAAGCGCAGGTGGGGTTGGCGATGGGGCCAGGCAAGGCACTGCAAAAACTCAGTACAAAAAAAGCCCCCGCCCAGCCTGCTGCGGATAGGGAACGCAGCAGGCTGGACGGGGGCTTCTTTACTGCGCGATGGTTTTCACCGACACGCCACGCTCAACCGGCGTCGAGCGCCCGTAGATATCTTCAAACCGCTCGATATCGTCTTCGCCCAGGTAGCTGCCCGATTGAACTTCGATGATCTCCAACGGAATCTTGCCCGGGTTGCGCAAACGGTGAACCGAAGCGATCGGAATGTAGGTCGACTGGTTCTCGGTCAGCAGGAACACGTTCTCGTCACAGGTCACCTCGGCGGTGCCGCTGACCACGATCCAGTGCTCGGCGCGGTGGTGGTGCATTTGCAGGGACAGGCAAGCCCCCGGTTTGACCGAGATGTGCTTGACCTGGAAGCGGCCGCCCATGTCCACCGAGTCGTAGGAGCCCCAAGGACGGTAGACCTCGCAGTGGTTCTGGGTTTCGCTGCGGCCCTGTTCGTTGAGGGTGTTGACCATCTGCTTCACGCCTTGGACCTTGTCCTTGTGGACGATCATCATGGCGTCCTTGGTTTCGACCACGACGATGTTTTCCAGGCCGATCACCGACACCAGCTTGCCGTTGCCGTGGATCATGCAGTTTTTGCTGTCCTGGATCACCACGTCGCCTTTGGTGACGTTACCGTTGGCGTCTTTTGCATTGACTTCCCATAGTGACGACCAGCAGCCGACGTCGCTCCAACCCGCGGTCAGCGGCACGACGCAGGCGCGTTGGGTTTTTTCCATCACCGAGTAGTCGATGGAATTGTCCGGGCAGCACGCGAAGGTGGCTTCGTCGAAGGTGATGGTGTCGGCATCCTGGTGGCTACGCTCCAGGGTCAGCACGCAGGTGTCGTAGATGTCCGGATCGTGCTTCTTCAGTTCTTCAAGGAAGCGGCTGGCGCGGAACAGGAACATGCCGCTGTTCCAGAAGTAACCGCCGGACTGGACGAACTCGGTGGCGCGCTTCACGTCGGGCTTCTCGACGAAGTGCGAGACGCGGCTGACGCCTTCAGGCAGCAGCGAGTCGTTGGTCGACTTGATGTAGCCATAACCGGTTTCCGGCTTGGTGGCCGGGACGCCGAACAGCACCATTTCACCGTTTTCGGCGGCGACGGTGGCCAGGGCCAGGGCGCGTTGCAGGGCTTTCTGGTCTTCCAGCACGTGGTCCGCCGGCAGCACCAGCATCAGCTCGTCGCGACCTTCATTGACCAGCATCATCGCGGTCAGGGCCACGGCTGGCGCGGTGTTGCGACCGAACGGCTCCATCAGGATGCGCTGGGTGTCCAGCTTGCGCGCGGCCAACTGCTCGTTGACGATAAAGCGGTGGTCCTTGTTGCAGACCACGATTGGCGAATCCATGCCTTCGAACACCAGGCGTTCCAGGGTTTGCTGGAACAGGGTGTGTTCGCCGGTCAGGGCCAGGAACTGCTTGGGGAATTGCTTGCGGGAAAGCGGCCAAAGACGTGAGCCACTACCACCTGACAAGATCACCGGAATCATGTTTTTACTCCTTGAAAATCGATTGGTTAGAGCTACTGCGTTCTGTCGTTTCACTCTTGTTTTTGTTCCGTGTCCGGGCTGACCTTTGTAGGAGCGAGCTTGCTCGCGATGGACGTCAACGAAAACGCGTGCTGTCTGGATAAACGCGTTGCCCTTGCGTTTTTCGCGAGCAAGCTCGCTCCTACAGGGGGACATGGGTCAGCCTGAAAAATGTATTAGCGCGTCGACACCGGGCGTTTCACCCAGACCGGCGACAGGCTGCTTCCGCTGCCGGTGACGTACAGCACCGCGGCTTCACCGCGTTCCAGGGCGACCGGTTTCACGTCGCCGACTTTGGTGGTGCCGTCGTACAAGGCCAGGCTGACCTTGACCGGGTTGATTTCACGCTCGCCGCGACCCTTGGGCGCAACGTTCGGGACCACGTCGGTCTTACCGTCGGCGGTCTTCAGGGTCAGCGCCTTGTCGCTGAGGTTTTGCACGCGTACCAGGGACTTCTGTTTGTTCTTGAACGGCGGCTCTTCGATCAGTTGCGGGGCGCCGCTGGCGTTGTTGACCAGGGTGTAATAGTGGTCGCCGGCCAGTTTCACCGGCAGGGTCTGGCTGCCAACCTTGGCGCTGTAGTCGCCGCCCGGCATGAAGCTGAAGTCAGTGCTGGACAGTGGCGCGACGTCGCTCAGGTTGGTGCTGCCGACGGTGGCGCTGACTTCTGCGTTGCCGGCGTTGTAGATACGCACGAAGGTCGAGCCTTTCGGTGCGGTCGGGCCGTACAGGGCGGCGTCGCCTGCGGCGAAAGCCTGTACCGACAGCACGCTGAGGCCGGCAACCAGGGCAAAGCTTTTAGCGAGACGACGAGGAGTTGTAGTGAAAGTCATGGTGTACCTCTCTTTCAGTTTTGCGCCCGGTCGGGCGTCTCGGATTTAGTGTTTGCAGCTACGTTTTGTTGGCGGGCGCCGGCTTGTTTAAGCTCTGCGACCCACTGCGGGTCGGCGTCGCCGATTTCGTTGTTCACGGGCAGATATCGTTCAGGGAACTCCCAGATCAGCACCTGTGGCGGGCTGTTCTTGAAGGCGTCGCTCTTGAGGTAGCTGAGCATCGGCAGAATCGGGCCGTGGCCGTCTTCGGCGTAATTGACCACGTCGCTGTTCAGCGCTTGCTTGAGCGCACCGACGAAGTTCCAGTTGGGGTTGGCGCTGTAGCTGGTGCCGATCAGGGCCACCGGCACTTCGGTGTTGGCGAACAGCGCGTCGTCACCGGCGGATTGATCTTCAGCCACGACCGTATTGCGCTTCTGCAATTGCTCCTGTTTAGGCATCAGGTTTTCGAACAGCGGGTCCAGTGGCAGGAACAGACGCAGGTCGCCCTTGTGCGTAATGGTTTCGGCAGGTTCAGTGACGAAACGCTGGGGCTCGCCGCTCAGCGGGTACTTGTCGGCAATGGTCCTGGCCAGACGGTTGGCGGCGATCTCGGCACCTTGCGGCGTCCAGTGGGTGTCGGTGCGCAGGAACACTTGCTGGCCATTCTGCTTGGCCTGTTGCAGCGGGCCAAGCAGGTCAGGGGCCGGAATACGGTCGGCGGCCAGGCGCTGGTGGAAGTCCTTGTAGAGGTTGGCGTGGATGCTCGCCGGCTTCACTTCACCGAGGTGTTCCGGGTACAGGCGCACTTTGGCCGGCACCACCGCCATCACCAGTTGCACGCCTTTTTCCTTCAAGGTCTGGCGTACGCCTTCGACCAGCGCGTAGTTGCCTTGCAGGTTCAGCTCTTCGTTGACTACCGGGTGGAATTCTTCATCGCTGTACAACCACTGGTCGCGACCGAGCACCACGCCCGGACGACCTTCGTTGAACAGTTTGAAATCCAGCGCAGCCCAGAGGTTGGTGCCCAGGCGCTTGATCGGGAACTCGTCGTCGTAGTGCGTTTCCACGGCTTTGCTCCAGCGGCCGTTGAGCACAGTCGCATCGGCGTTGGTGCTGAAGCCGAAGAAGCTGCGCACCGACCACAGACCGAGCACCAGCAAGGTCACCAGGAACAGCGCGATGTAGAAGATGCGTAATGAGCGGGTCATGGTCAGATCCCTCAGAACTGGAAGTAAAGGAACGGCGAGAAGCTCTGCGCCGAGAGTTTGAGAATCGAGGCAATGAACAGCAGCAGCACCAGCGCACGCATCACGTAACGCGACCAGTCAGCGGTCCAGTAGGCCGGTTGTACCTGGGCTTCGACGCCGACGGTGTAGCCTGGCTGGTGGATGCTCGCCGGGTTATCCCCAGGCACGGCCTTGATCGTTCCCGGTGTCGCAGCGGCCGGGCCGTCGGTGTCGACGCTCACGGCAGGCTTGGTCTTGACCGGAGGCTGGTTGGTGTAGAAATCGCGCAGGCCGAAGAACGCCAGGGTCACATAGGCCACGATCAGGGTCGCCACTTGCAGACCGGTGAGGCTGGCCTGGTTGAGTTCCGACAGCGACCAGTCGCCGAAGCTGAACATCGCGCCGTACATGCGCCCGGCGACGTGCAGGTTTTCCGCGCGGAAGATCACCCAGCCCATCACCACCAGCAGGAAGGTCAGTGCCCAGCGGATCGGGTTGAAACTGCGTGGCGAGGTGTTCAGGCCGATGGCTTTTTCAATCGCCAGCCACATGCCGTGCCACGCACCCCAGACGATGTAGGTGATGTTCGCGCCGTGCCACAGACCACCAAGCAGCATGGTCAGGAACAGGTTGCGATAGGTCATCAGCGTGCCTTTGCGGTTACCGCCGAGGGTGATGTACAGGTAGTCACGCAGCCAGGTCGACAGGCTGATGTGCCAGCGCCGCCAGAACTCAGTGATCGACTGGCTGATGTACGGCTGCTTGAAGTTTTCCATGAAGCGGAAGCCCATCATCAAGCCCAGGCCGATGGCCATGTCGCTGTAACCGGAGAAGTCGAAATACAACTGCGCGGTGTACGCCAGCGCGCCGAGCCAGGCATCGCCCGTGCTCGGGTTTTGCAGGGCAAAGCAGTGGTCGGCCACCACCGCCAGGGTGTCGGCGATGAAGACTTTCTTGATGAAACCCTGCATGAACCGCGTGCAGCCCTCGGAGAACTTGTCGAGGGTGTGGGTGCGGTTGTTGAACTGGTCGGCCAGGTCACGGAAACGCAACACGGGGCCCGCGATCAAGTGCGGGAAGATCGCCACGAACGCTGCGAAGTCGATCAGGTTGCGGGTCGCCGGGGTGTCGCCACGGTAGACGTCGATGATGTAGCTGATGGACTCGAAGACGTAGAACGAGATCCCGATCGGCAGCAGCACGTGGGTCAGGATGAAGGGTTCCAGGCCCACCGACGTCATCATTGCGTTGATGCTGTCGACGCCGAAGTTGGCGTACTTGAAGTAGCCGAGGATGCACAGGTCGACAGCCACGCCGAGCAGCAGCCAGCGCTGCGCCGGTTTGGTTCTGACCCCGGCGGCACCGACTTTCAGGCCGATCCAGTAGTTCCACAGCGTAACGCCGGCGAACAGCGCGAGGAAGTCCACACGCCACCAGGCGTAGAACACGTAACTGGCAATCAGCAGCAGCAAATTGCGATAGCGTTGCCCGCTCAGATAGTACAAGCCGAGGAAGATCGGCAAGAATAAAAACAGGAACACGTTGGACGAAAAAACCATCCCGATCTCTCCTTGTTTGAACCAACAGTCAAGGGCCAACGGCCCCCCCAAACCCCCCATGAAAAACCCGGGGGGCTAACTCACAAAACTCACTGTCGACACCGACCCTGTGGGAGCAAGCTCGCTCCCACAGGTTTTGTGTCTGTTTTCAAGAACCCTTGCTGCCCTTTTCATTGGCCGGGTCGTAGACCTTGGTCAGGTCACCGCCGAGACGGAAGGTCTTGAACGGTTGCATCTTGTGCTTCTTCGCCAACACCTCTGGCGAGCAGGTGTAGAGCGAGCAGAACGGTTCGAGCCAGGCGAATTTCGAGTCGACCTTCAAGTCGGTCATGTCCTGTTCCTTACCGTTCTTTTCCTCGAACTCATCCGGGTCTTTCACCCCGGCGAGCACGCGATCACCCAGGCGTTTCAATGCGCCGTTGTTTTCCTGGCGCAAATCCACACCGTTGACCTGGGCGAAACTGGCGATCATCGCCAGCGGCGGCAGGGCGTAGTTGTGGTAGGCCAGGGCCCGTTGCTGACGCTTGAGTTCGTTGGGCAGGTAGCCGTCGGCGTCGACCTGGTTGGCGCCGACCTTGTATTCCTTCACTGCCCAGTCGAACAGGTCGCGACGGTTGGTGGCGACGGACGTGGCCATCACCGACCAGGCGGCCCAGTACGAGTGGTTGTTGGTCTGATCGAGCGGCAGGTTGTCCCAGTCGCTGACCACCTGGTCGGCCATCTTGCTGAACCAGGCTTCGATCAGCTGCGACTCTTGCTGATGGTTGGCCAGCGGACGGGAGTCGGAGAATTTCAGGCGAATGTACGACGACGCCATGCTGCCCAACGCCCATTTGCGCATGGACTTGCCGGTGTGGTTGAAGTCCTTGGACATCAGCGCATCGGCCTTGGCCCAGGCGGTCAACCAGGTCAGCGTGCACTCCAGTTGTTCCGGGCGCCCGTCACGCATGAACTGCATCACGCGCTTACTGATGCCTCGCTCGATCTTGGTGATGTCGGCGGTGCTTTCGCGGAAGGCTTTTTCCGACTGCTCGTTCAGGGTCGCGCGGGCCTTGTCCGAACCTTCGTATTTGCTGCGAAATTGCAGCGAGCCGGTGTACGGCGTGGGCATCGCATCGCAGCCTTCGCTCTTGTCGCCGGTCTTGGTTTTTTCAATCGGCGCGAAGTATCCCTGCGGCGGGCGCAGTGGCGCCGCAGCCTGCGCTGCACCGGCGAATATCGCCAGGCTTAACAGGGTGGGTGCCAACAATTTTGAAAGTTTCGGATTTCGCATAGCAGACCTCATTGCCCGACCGAAGCAGTACGCTGTTCGGCGCTCGGGAATACGTTGCGTTTGCAGATTTTCGCTTCGACTTTCTGTGGCGTGGTGGCGTTTTCAGGCCCCTGGATTTCGACGGCCAGCAGATTCTGCGTGGCCCAGTCTTCGTCCGTGCGCAACTCGAAGGCGAAACGCCCGTCGGTATCGGAGGTTTCCGGTTTTTCGATCTTGATGTCCTCGTGGCGTCCGTTCATGTACCAGAGGGTGGCTTGCAGGGTTTTCACCGAGGTGTCGGCGAAGCGGATGTCGACCTGGTGACTGCCGTTTTGCAGGTTCAGGTTTTTGCTGTTGACCATCAGTTCATTCTTGCCCGGCTTCAGGGTGGTGCTGCCGGACATCTGTGCATCCTTGCCTTCGCAACCGTTGTCCAGCAGCGCCATCATCTGGCGGTAGATGGTTTCCTGGTCGAGGCGATACAGCGGCGAGAATTCCCAAATGAGAATCTTCGGCGGGTGTTTCTGGAACTCGTCGCTGCCCAGGTACTGCAGCATCGAACCTTCCAGGCCGCCGCCTGGGAACGCCACGTTGAGAATGTCGGCGCCGATGGCCTCTTCGAGGAAACCGGCGAAGTTGTAGTTCTTGCCGCTGTGGGAGGTACCGACCAGAGTGATTTCCGGATTGCCGGAATCGCCGAACAGATCGCCATCGCCCGCTTCGCCCTTCGGCTCGGTGGTGAACTGATCCATGTACTGGATCGCGTAGCTGGTGCCACAGAGTTGACCGGCCATGTTGTGCAATGTTCCGGTCTTACCCATGCGACCCGACTTGTGGGTCTCGAATTCGCGCTTGGGAATGTCGGCGAACTCAGGCAATTGCTTGACCTTCTCGGCGACGATTTTCGCCGTGCGCTGGGCACCGTACGGGGTCCAGTGCTGGTCACCACGGAAGTAGAAATCGTGGGCGGGCAGGGTGTCAGGCAGTTGCTCGTTGGTCAGCGGCGAAAGGTCCGGAACGACATAGCCCATCTGCGCAAAACGACCGAGCATGGACTTGTAGTTCCTCAGCGCCTTGTCGAAGTCGAAGCTGGCTTTCTCTGCCGGGTTGAGCTTGTTGCGGTTCACCAGGCCACGGGTCGGCTGGTACACGATGACCAGTTCCACGCCTTTGCTCTTGAACGCATCGTGCAGTTGTTTCATGCGTTTGTAGCCGGCGGGCGTGGTGTCGAATTCGGTGCGCAGGTCTTCCTGGGTGCGGAACAGCCAGTCGCCCTGGGCCTGTACCAGGGTGGTGAAGTTCTGCTGATAACGGGTGGTGTAGTTCTTCGCATCGTGGGCGGCCGGGCACAGGCTGCAGCACGGTTCTGCGGTGAAGCTAGGCGCTTTGACCTCATCGGCGCGAGCACCGCCGCTGGCCGCGAGAATACCGGCGGTCAGGGCCGACAGGCTGAGTAATTTGATCAAGTGTGGGTGCATAAGATTATCCTCAGTCCCGCATTTCGGTCTGGGTCGATCAGCACGGCTTTCTGCTGGCGCACCAGCAGGTCGAGAATTTCATCCTGGCGCTCGCCAAGAATGCCGGTGAAGCTGATGCCGCTGGATTTGGTTGGTGCGAGCATCGACACGCGATACAGCTCGACACTCAACGGCGAGTCGATGGACAGCGGGCCGCTGCCGTTGGCCGCCAGCTCTCCGCCGACCACGATCAGCGACACCTGGGCGTCGAACGGGTCGAGCTTGATGTCACGGTCGGTGTTGGTCAGGTCCTTGATGTGGCCGTAGACGCCGGTCAGGCCGTTGGCCATGGATACGTTTTCGTACAGGCGAATGTTCACGCTGTTACGAATGCGGATGCCGTGGCGTTTGTTGCTCAACACGCGGTTGCCCCACAACAGGTTGTCGGCACTCTCGTAGAGGGTGATGCCGTCGGTGTGGTTCTGGTAGATCTCGTTGTAGGCGATCAGGTTGTTGACGCTGTTACGGTCGATCACCAGGCCCGACAACTTGTTGTCGTAGCTGCGGTTGTTGAAAATGAAGCTGTCGTTGACCTCACGGGAAATAATGATCCCGTGCTTCTTCTTCGTACCAAACACCGTGTTGTCGGCAATGATCAGGCCGTGGGAGCGGTCGTGGGGGTCGATGCCGTAGACGATGTTGTCTTTGTAGGTGTTGCCCTTGACTACGAAGTCGCGGGTTTCATAGCAGTAGAAGCCGTACCACATGTCCGAGAACTCGGAGCCGACGATCCAGCCGGTCGGCTCGGGACGCTTGAGCACCTTGGCCATGTTCGGCGTGTATTGGGAAATACTCACGCCGTAGGACTTACTGTTGGCGTAGCCGAAACTGGCGATCTTGCTGTTGGCGATATAGGTCTCGGTGCCACCCCATGCGAGCAGGAACGGACGGAATTCCTTCGGCGATTTGAACGTCGCCGGGCCGTTGTCCTTCTCGCGCCAGCCGGTGATTTTGGTGTCACGCACGAACAACTGGCCGTCGTTGACCAGGAACGAGCCGGCCTCCTGGGACAGGCGCAGTTCCTGGGTCTGCTTGTCGATTTCCAGGATGCCGTGGCGACCGACCACGATCGGCAACTTCGCCAGGAACACGCCCGGCGAGGTTTCGCTGAAGTACTGCTTGGGGACCTTTTTCGCCAGGTCCTTGAGGTTCATGTAGCCGTCGTCGACGAAAATCGCCTGAGGGATGCCGTGCTGACGCACTACCCACTCGGCCATCTTGTTGTCGCCACCGATGAAGTCCTTCAGGGCGTCTTCCTGCATCATCCGGCGCAGGCTGATCTTGCCTGGTTTGCTGCGCACGATCTTCGCGGCGATGGCTTCGGCTGTGTAGCCGGAAACGTCCGGCAGTTTCGGCGTGGCCAGTTCCAGCGGCGCGGTCGGTGCGCTGCTGACGGTATAGGTCTTGGCCTGTTGCAGTTCCTTGGCCATGGTTGCGGGCTTCGCCGGCTCCACATTGGCGAAGGCAGTCGCGCTGGCCAGCAGCATCGCGCCGGCCAACAGGCTGATCGAGCCTTTTCGGGCTTGATGATTCATCTGGGAGACTCCCTTCGCGATGTGCATCAGAAGCGCCAGATCACGTCGATGAACGCGCGGTGCATGTAAGAATCGACTTCCTTGCCATAGGCATCACCCGGCTTGAACACGCCGCCACGCAAGCGCACCAGGGCCGAAGGCTCATCGATCGCCTGACTCATCGACGCCGGCAGCAAGCCTTGCTTGAAGTACTTGGTCACTACCAGGTCCATTTCCTGACCGAGGTCTTTCTCGCCATCGTTCAGCGGCAGCGAAGTACTGGAGAGGATCGCGCCGGTGACGTCGTCGGTGTTGTTCTGCACAGCATCGATGCCGTTGCTGCCGACCGGCTTGTTGCCGTCAACGCGCCAGAATTTGTGGTAGATCAGGCTGGCGTCGTATTCGTCGTTGAGCATCCACGAACCGAACAGGGTGGCCGACTGCATGTTGCTCATTTCGCCACGGAAGGCCTCGCCGAAACGGTGCACGCGCGAGCGGGTACCGGTGTAGTTCGAGCGGTTACTTTCCAGACCGTTCTGTTCATAGTCTTCGCTGGCGCGGGCATAGGCCGCACCGACTTGCCATTGCGGATCAAGGCGCAGGCGAACACCCAGGTCGGTGGCCCAGCCATCGACATCGCCGCTGCGCTTGGCTTGTGCGGGAGCGGTGCCATCGGCGTTCAGCGGGTTGACCGTGTCGCGGTCGCCGCTCATGCCGGTGATGCTGCCCCAGTAGTTGACGGTGTTGGTGTTGCGCCAGTTGTAGGCGTCGCTGTCGGCGGTGAGACCGAGCCAGCTGATATCGCCGTTCTGCTTCTTGTCCAGCGAATCGCTCGGCACGCCCGGTTGTGGGTAGTCGAGTTTGCCGTCGTCGTGGGTGTGGTGGCCGCGAATGCCGACCCAGTTACCCGGTGTCCACTGATACGCCGCATCGGCGTAGGCGTGCAGGCGATCCTTGTCCTCTGGCGCGAGTTCCTTGAGGTCGGTGCGGTATTCACTGAAGCGTTCTGCGATACCGACGTTGGCGCGCAGCAGGGTGGTGTCGAAGGTCCAGTTCAGCGCTTCGATGTTGGTGTCGCGCCATTGGCCGTCGTCGTTGCGCAGGCGCTGGCGACCGAACTTCAGGATCTCGCCGGGGTATGGCGTGAAGCCGCTGTAGCCGACCCAGAACTCACGCATGGCCAGGTAGTTTTTCTTGGTCTCGCGATCACCGTTGTCAGTGTTCTCGGCGCCATCGGATTGTTGCAGGGTGTCGGTCTCGATGATGTCGGTGGATGTCACCGCCTGACCCATGGCGTAGGCGCTCCACGCACCGCTTTCGCCATAGACCCACGGACGCAGGTCGAGACCGACGCCGTTGACGTCGCCGCCGTCGGCGGTTCCGAGGTCACGGTCGTCTTCGGACTGGCCGGTGATTTTCACGTCCAGGCCAAAGTTCTTGGTTTCTTCAGTCATCGCAGCAAGCGTCGGACAAGACCAGATCAGCGCGAATGTCAGGCCGATGCCGGCCTTCATGAATGGATTGAGTTTCATAGGGATTCCTCACCGTCTTCTTCTTGCAGGGCGTGCAGTGGCAGCGTGTTCTGGCTCAAGTTGCCGCGAATGGCCTGTTCCTGTTTCAACAGGCGTTGGGCCTCGGCCAGCTGCGCAGGCGGCAGTTGGGTTTCGAGTGTTTGCGCAAGCTCGGTGGCTTGCGGAGTGTTCTGGGCCTTGGCCAGTTGGCTGAAGACGTAAGCGTTGAGCGGATCAGGCTTGGTGCCTTTGCCTTGGGAGAACAGTTGGGCGATGGCGAAGTCGGCACTGTTCTGGCCGTTGCGCGCAGCGGTCAGAAGATGGTCGAGGGCCTTCTGCGGGTAGACCTTGCCCAGGTAGCCACGGCGGTAAATCTGGCCGAGGTAGTAATCGGCGGCGACTTCGCGGCCGACCGCTTTCTGGAAATGTTCCTCGGCGACCTTGGCGTCGGCCGGGACCATTTTGCCTTCGTAGTAGAGCTTGCCCAGCAACAGCTCGGCGCGGGGCTGGTCGGCGGCGCGACCGTTGTCCAGGTACTTCATCATCTGGTCGACGTCGCCCAGTTCGGGGAAGTCGTAGAGCAGTTGCGCGAGGGTGACCCACGACGCCGGGTAGCCCGGTGCGATCGGTTCGAGCAGCGACTGCGCGGTCTTTTCGTCGGGCGTACCCAGGGTCGAATCCGCGAGCACGCGGGCGACGCTGTCCACACGCTGAGCGGACACAGTGCCGCGAGCATGACCGGCCTGCATCTGCTTGATCAACTCGACCTGTTGTTCAGGCTGGGCTTTTTTCTGATAGACCGTGGCCAGTTCGACGTAGCAGATGTCGCTGGTGTTGAGCGCGGCCTTGCAGATTTTTTCCACGTCATCCAGATGCTGGTCGTAGGTGCCCTGAGTGCGATAGAGCAGCACCTGCGCCAGACCCGCTTCCGGCTTGCCTTCGGCGCGCCATTGGCCGATCTGCTGCTGGGCATTCACGTTGGGGAAGCTGTGCGGGTATTGCAGGTACAGCATCGCCAACGGGATCAGCGTGTTGCCTTCGCCTGCGGCGGCGGCTTTTTTCAGCAGGGTTTCGGCTTCGTGCTGCTCGGCTTCGGTGGAGCCAGGCTTGGCCACCAGCAAGCGACCGAGGCGTGCCTGGGCGCGTGGCGAAACGCTGGCCGCGGCGCGGTAAGTCGCCTCGGCCTGTTTCATCTGCGCCGGGTCACGGCTGTCGACCTGGATATCGGCCATGCCAACCTGCGCTTCGCTGTAGCCCAGGTCTGCCAGTTGCCGATAATTCTGCGCCGCGGTGGCGGTATCGCCGCGTTTGAGCGCTTCGTTGGCCAGGCGTTGGTCGGGCAGGCCGGCGCAGCCGCTGAGGCTGACCGCCAGGGCTAGCGAACAGAACGCAAATCCCATGTGGGAGCGAGCTTGCTCGCGATGCGGCTGGCTCGGTGCATCAGACAGACCGCGATCCCATCGCGAGCAAGCTCGCTCCCACAGGGTCGGCGGCGTGTTGAGGGTTGGAGTAGTCACAGGCATGTCCTCGACTTAAAGACCGACAGCCATGGCTTTGTCGATCAGCCAGTTCAGGTTCGGGCCACGGTCGCTGTTCACTTCCACCGGGCGGCCGGCGAGAGAGCTGTCCAGGGTTTCGTCTGGCTGGATCAGCACGCGGATGTCCGAAGACAGGTCGGCGCTTTTCAGACTGGTGCTGCTGACGATCTTGCCTGTGCGGCTCTTGTCCTCGCCGGCGATCTGGAAGCGCACCGAAGTACCCGGGCGCACGTCGCTGAACTGGCGATAGGAGAAGCGCGCTTCTACGTTGGCTTCGCTGTTACGCGGCACCAGTTGGAAGATCACGTCGCCCTTGCTGGCGTACTGGCCGTTGGCGACCATTTGCTGGGCCACGGTGCAGTCGCAAGGCGAGGTCAGGGTGCCGGTCATCTGCTTGCCGAACAGTTCTTCAACCTTGGCCGGTTGCAGTTGGTCTTCGTCCAGATGGCCCTTGAGCACGTCGAGCATGCTGGTGCTGAAGGTCGCCAGCGGTGCGCCCTTGGCGGCCACACCGTCGGCTTTCACCAGACTCTGCACGGTGCCGTCGCGGGGCATGGTGATGTTCACGCCCGGCACGCTGACCAGACCGGCCTGGGCGTGGCTGACGAAGTACATGCCATACACCGATTTGAAGACAAAGCCGAATGCAGCCACGCCGACAACGAAGATCCCCAGGCTGAAGGTCACGGCTTTCAGGCGTCCAAACGCGGACATGCCGTGGCCGCCGTCCTTGACCTTGCGCGCCTTGGTGAAGTTGTCGCGCTGCAGGGTCGCCAGCATTTCACCCACGCTGACGATGTCGCCAGCCAGGTGCGAAGTGATCAGGTGGCGCAGGGTCGAGATGTCACGTGGCTCCAGGTTCTGGAACTGGCAGCCGGCGCGTCCGGTCTCGCGATCGAAGGAGCGGACCTGCAACTCGACGTCCATGGCCAGGCCGAGGTTGTCGATGACGAATTGCAGGCGGGCCTTGTACACGTCACCCATCTTCAGCGGCAATTGACCGGCGTTGAACGCCAGGCCACCGGCGGACAGGTCGATCACCCGGGCTTCGACCGGCGTCCGGTCAGGGCCGAAGAAACGCAACTTGGCCGGGATTTTCACTCGGGCGTGTTGGCGCTGGGCTTCGGATTCGTGCACTACGTTGGCGTTGACGGCGGTATTCATAGGGGGCGTTTTCCTAGTTAATTCAGGCGAGTTCGGTCAGACCATCAACAGCAGCACGGCGACAAAAATGCTGCCGGCAGAGAAGGTCATGGTCCGAGACGACCAGGTGTTGAACCAACGTTGAAAGCTGGCGAGATCACGGGTCAGAGACGTGGGTTGGCGGGTCCAGGACTGTTGGTCGAGGCGGAAGAACACGTAGATCTTCACCAGCGCGCCGACGATCTGGTTGTAATAGAGAATCGCCGGGTAAGCCGGGCCGATCCGGTGTCCGGAGCACGACAGCAACAAGGTCGATGCCGATCCACAGCAGGTACACCAGGATGAACGCGGTGCCGTACTTGAAGCTGGCGATCAACGCCACGGTCAGGCCCAGCAGCGAGGTCCACATCGATACGCGCTGGTCGAACAGCACCACCGAAGTGAACACGCCGAGGCGTTTGATTCCCAGGCCCAGGGCACGGGAGTTCTGCCGCAGGTTGTTGCCGTACCAGCGGAACATCAGTTTGCGGCTGGCCTTGATGAAGCTCTTTTCCGGCGGGTGTTCAACGGTGTTGATCGCCGCGTCGGGCACATAGAACGTGTCGTAGCCCAGGCGCATCAGGCTGAACCAGCTCGACTTGTCGTCGCCGGTAAGGAACTTGAAACGACCCAGGCGCCAGTGTTGCAGCGAGTCGCTTTCTACGTCGGCGATGAAGTCCGGGTTGGTGACCACGGTGGCGCGGAACACCGACATGCGGCCAGTCATGGTCAGCACGCGCTTGGACAATGCCATGGAGCACATGTTGATGTGACGCTGGGCGAAACGCAGCTTGTGCCATTCGCTCATGATGTAGCCGCCGCGAACTTCGCAGAATTCATTGGTGGTCAGGCCGCCGACGTTGCCAAACATCTGGAACCACGGCACGGTCTTGAGCACCACACCTTCGGCCAGCACGGTGTCGCCATCGATCACCGCGACCACGGCGCGATCATCCGGCAGGTGCCGGGAGATGGCGCGGAAGCCGTAGGCCAGGCCATCGCGTTTGCCGGTGCCGGGAATGCGCACGAAGTCGAGCTTCACCCGGGACGGCGGGTTCATCCGGTTCCACAGGCTTTTGACCAGCAGCTCATCGGACATTTCCACGATGGAGCAGACCACGGTGGTCGGCAGGCCGCAGTCGATGGCTTCGCGGATCACGGAGCTGTAGACCTGTGCGGTGGTCAGAGCGTCGATGCGGAAACTGGTGACCATCAGGAACACGTGGGACGGGTCAGCCGCTTTGCCCAGCTTGCGAACTTTGCGCCGCAGGTGCGGGTAGACGATGTATAGAAAAATCATGCCGCGCACAAAGTGGGTGGCACCCATCGAATAGCGCCAGATACCCACGGCGCCAATCAGGAAAATAAAGTCCTTCGACTCGGAGTCGAACGTGGACACGGGCAACGCCATGGCGAGGCCCATCAGTAAACTCAGGTAGAACAGCCAACCGGCGGCCTGGAGTAGGCCGTGCTTTAGCCTGTGCATAATCGGAATCCTAAAGTCAGTTGCAAGCCCCAAGCTTCAAGCCCCAAGCGAGGAGCTTTGAACTTGCGGCTTGGAGCTTGAAGCTTGCGGCTGCTTTACCAGCAGATACCTTCGGCCCGGCCGGTCGTGCTGGTGGCCTTGGACATGAAGCCAACCAGGTCGATCACCTGCTTGCCGTGTGGAACTTCCTGCACCAGGGCGCGGAATTTCTCGTCACGGTTACCGAGGATGATCACGTCGGAGTTGTTGATCACCGCGTCGAAATCGGAGTTCAGCAAGGACGAAACGTGAGGGATCTTCGACTCGATGTAGTCCTTGTTCGCACCGTGAACGCGGGCGTACTCAACGTTGCTGTCGTAGATGCTCAGGTCATAGCCCTTGCCGATCAGCATTTCTGCCAGGTCGACCAGCGGGCTTTCGCGCAGGTCGTCGGTGCCGGCCTTGAAGCTCAAGCCCAGCAGGGCGACTTTGCGTTTGTCGTGGCTGGAAACGATGTCGAAAGCGTTCTGCACCTGGGATTCGTTACTGCGCATCAGCGAGTTGAGCAACGGGGCTTCCACGTCCAGGGAACCGGCGCGGTAGGTCAGGGCGCGCACGTCTTTTGGCAGGCACGAGCCGCCGAAGGCGAAGCCTGGGCGCATGTAGTACTGGGACAGGTTGAGGGTCTTGTCCTGGCAGACCACGTCCATCACTTCGCGACCGTCGACGCCGACCGCCTTGGCGATGTTGCCGATTTCGTTGGCGAAGGTGACCTTGGTGGCGTGCCACACGTTGCACGTGTACTTGATCATCTCGGCGACTGCGATGTCCTTGCGGATGATCGGTGCGTCGAGCTCTTCGTACAGCGATTGCAGAACGTCGCCGGACGCCTTGTCGAATTCACCGATGACGGTCATTGGCGGCTGGTCGTAGTCGGCGATGGCGGTGCTTTCGCGCAGGAACTCAGGGTTCACGGCCACGCCGAAATCAACACCGGCCTTCTTGCCGGAGCAGTCTTCGAGAATCGGGATGACCACATTGGCCACGGTACCCGGCAGTACGGTGCTACGCACCACGATGGTGTGGCGGGTGGTCTTGTCACGCAGGACAAAACCGATTTCGCGACACACTGCCTCGATGTAGTTCAGTTCCAGATCGCCGTTCTTCTTGCTCGGCGTGCCCACGCAGATCATCGACAGGTCGGTGTCGCGAATCGCCTCGGCGAAGTTGGTGGTGCCACGCAGACGACCTGTCTGGATGCCCTGGGCCAGAAGTTCGCCCAGGCCTGGTTCAACGATCGGCGATTTGCCGGCATTGATCATATCGATCTTGTCTTTGGCCACATCGACGCCAACGACGTCATGGCCCCGTGCAGACAGGCAACCGGCACATACTGCGCCGACGTAACCCAAACCAAAAATGCTGATGCGCATCGCAATTACCTCT
>LNAP01007979.1_pt1 | contig 17607 bp, 14 predicted proteins | sample 602601 | NCBI WGS metagenome assembly LNAP01 (sample SAMN02440304, study PRJNA202911) | soil metagenome | biome: Subtropical and temperate rainforests or woodlands; isolation source: soil samples (1 kg each in a 20% v/v slurry with milli Q water) were... ... | reverse complement strand
TGGCGGAGAGAGTGTCGTCCATGTATCGGTCCATAGCAGTCCGGGAAAGACTTCGATCCCGTCATTTATCCCGCTTCGTCAACACCTTACGCCCGCATGGCATCCAGTACCATCCACGCACGTGCGTGCGCAGCGGCGTACAAATGGCATACTGAATGGCATACTGAAACCACCCAAGGGCCTCATGGCACTCCTCACAGATCTCAAAGCCAGAGGCATCGCCCCCGGTAGCCATCCGGTTCCCCACGGCGGCGTAACTGGTCTGACGCTGCTCCCCTCGAAGAAGCAAAAAGGCAGCGGCAAGTGGGTACTCCGCTACGTAAGCCCCGTTAGCGGCAAGCGACGCAATGCAGGGCTGGGCGCCTACCCCGAAGTCGGAATCGCCACGGCTGCAAAGATCGGCCGCGAGATGCGTGAGCAGATCGCAAATGGGCAAGACCCACTGACTGAGAAGGAGGCCCAGGAACAGAGACAGGCAGTCCCAACCTTCCAAGGGGCTGCGATCCAAGTACACGAAGAGCTGAGGCCCGGCTGGAAGAACGCCAAACATGCTCAGCAATGGATCAACACGTTGACTGAATACGCCTTCCCCAGGATCGGCGCTATCCAGATCGATCAGCTCACTCCGCGCCATGTGGCCGACGTACTAAGACCTATCTGGCTGGAGAAGGCGGAGACAGCCTCGAGGGTCAGACAGCGGATTCATGCTGTGATGGCATGGGGATGGGCCCATGGGTTCAACAACGCGAACCCCGTCGACGTAGTGGGCCATCTTCTTCCCGGACAGCCGAGCATAAGCATCCGACGGGAGCACCAGCCCGCCATGCCATGGCAATCACTGCCAGCGTTTGCGGCCTCAGAGCTTGACAGCGCTGCGGATCTGGACGTCACAAGGCGAGCGATGCTCTTTCTTATCCTCACTGCCGCCCGTTCCGGGGAGGTCCGCGGGATGACCTGGGATGAGGTGGATCTCCAGGGCGCAGTCTGGACAATTCCGGCTGGCCGGATGAAGGCGAAACAAGCACATCGAGTACCCCTCTCGAGGCAAGCGCTGCGCCTACTCCAACAGCAGATGGGGCAGCACCATCAGCTGCCCTTCCCGTCTGTTCGCGCGAGAACCGTAATGTCTGATATGACCCTAACGGCACTCTTGCGGCGGCTACAGGCTCCCAGCGACTCAAATAGTCGAGTGGCCACCGCACACGGCTTTCGCTCCAGTTTTCGGGACTGGTGTAGCGAGCACGGCTATGCCAGAGATCTTGCAGAACGTGCACTGGCCCATACTGTTAAGAGCCAAGTGGAAGCGGCTTACCATCGCACCGACCTGCTGGAGCAGCGTCGACCAATGATGCAGGCATGGAGTGATTACGTACTACCTAACTATGGGTGAGGCAAGACCCCGGGGCAACCTCCTTCCGGCATCTGTGTCTTACCGGGTCGTCGACCACAACCGCGACGGGCCTTACATGGCCGGCATCCCCGATCTTGGAGCAGCGCCGGCGACCGTTGCCATTCCGGAGAACGGAGGCAACTTTCGGTGAGGGACAGACAGCACTTGCCGCCCGACTGTGGACCCAAGACGGCAAACGCTGGAGATTTCGACGAAGCAACTTTCATCTAGATAAGCTGCTAGCAGTCTTCTATCAGAAGTGGGCGTCAGCCCCAAGTGCTAAAGCCAATGCACAAGGCTGGAGCTATCCAGGTGCCATCTACATGCGACTACGATAGGGTACACACCCCACTCCATCATCAACAGGCCACCCAAACCCGCGTGGTTAAAGGACTTGGCTGTGATCGACATGGGTCTTTACCGTCGTTCTTACCGTCAGAAGCGCAGATCTTTTGCTGTCGCAGGAGATGGGGCGATTTGCGGGAGAGCGACTCTGGTGACACCATCATCAATCAGGCGCAAGCATACCGCAAGGATCCGTGTCGCGAGACCATCGAGGTCGTTCGGGATGCCCTCACGCCCAGCACATGCGGCCTACGCAATGTGCGGGGTAAGTGCGTGAGATGCCAACCAGCGGAAGCGGCAAGCGGCTGCCAATCGATATAAACGTGGCAACCGACGTGGGACATCAGTCGAGACCTGTCATTCATCTCCATCGAAGACGGTCTCAGCGTGCTTGAGCCGTTCGTCACGCCAGTACTTTGCCGTTTGGCGCGGTGCGCGCTTCACCGCTGCCCGCAGCACCTGCTCGGCCCGCGACTTCGGGCTTGGCAACTGCGCTTGCCCGGCTACTAGCGATACTCCACGCTCAGAACCCACCGAAAACTCTTGCAGGAAGTTGGTCTCCACTATGGGAATACCTAAATCAACCGAGCGATGAAACAAGCGCACTGCCGCACCGACGCGCTCCTGATCCCGATCAAATGCAGCAACACTTTCTTCATTGAGCCGACGTGCCTCAACAAGCAACTCCTTCACCACTTGCGCATTCACTGGAGCGCGCGGCAAGGCCACGCGAGTGGCTCCGAATTTGCCCACCTGTATGCCGTCCCATGGCCGGGCATAGACCACTGCCTCAGTAGACGGTGCACTAGTCGGACTTGCGACAGCATCGCCCTCAAGTCCATAGATCGGCGTCCAGGAGGGCTCGGCCGGGCTTTTACCGTAGAAAGCGAAGTACGCTCCTTCGGTGCATAGGGCTCTGGCATAGGCTTGCGCTGCCAAATAGGCGGCGTGGAAGCGCTTCGTCTCAAGTTTTCCCCGGTGCACGGCCGCCATCGTTTCAACCAGAACCGAGGCCCCCATCGCGAAGATCGGTAGGCCTCGGCCAAGCGCCACATCGAGCTTGGCACGAATCTCTGACTCCTTGGCATCCTCGCGCTGCAGCGCCAAGGCGGCAGATACGATTGCGCCATCGGCCATGTAAGGGAACCATTCGACAAGGTTGTCCACCCAATCCCGGCGTTGTTGAAGGCGACGGCTTTTGAGCAAGAGATAAGCGCCAGCTGCAGCCGAGACTGGGTCTTTTTTCTTCTCCTGGAGCATCAGATCGGCTACGTCCCAAGCCTCCGCCAAACGATCGGCTTCCGCGACCGCACCGCGCGCCAAGTAGGACATGATCAACTCATCATCAGGGTCACTTCGCCCTATGGTGATCTCGAGAGAATCCCCTTCTTCTGTCGGACTGCGCGTGAGCGCCACTCGCACCGCCCTACCGGGCGGAAGTGACACCAGCCGCCAAGCGACCTCCTCGCCTCCGATCTGTAGCAAATTGGGGAACAGAGGGACATCGATCACCAATTGCAGCATGCCAGCGTCGCGCTGACGATCGAAGACCTGCACGCCTTGGGCTTTCCATCGCCCGTCCTCTAAAGTCCACAGCGTCATCCAGACCTGCCCGATCCGCCTGGGCACAACGGTGCTCATCTCGCCGCCGCTTTTGAGGTGACTTAAGGAACGAAATGGCGTAACCCACTGCAACCATTCGTGCGGACTTTGCTCACCTTGATGCAACGTGACCTCCGCCTGGCCACCGCGCAACTCGACCGTCTCCTGCAACGAGGCCCCATTAGGCAGCGTGGCCAGAACGTAGACACGGTCCAGCATCCTGCCATCGCGTGCAGGCAAGTCGAATGTGGCTGCCTGGCGCGGCGAAGCCGTGCCCTGGGCGAGCATCGTCCCGTCGTGTGCATAGATATCCACGAGCAGCGTCAACAGCCTCGATTCAACTCCTAAACCCGAAACGTATACCGTCAATTGCGTCATGACCAACTTTGACCTCAGGGTATGCGGAAGCGGCAGGCGTGGACCGCCTTGGTCAAGAACTGCCGAACAAAGAGTTGCTCGGGATACTCATTGCCAGTGGCGTTGGTGCCGTAGGACCATTCACCCTGCTCCTTGAGGAACCTGACCGGACCGTCCGCCAGTAGCTTGAGATCACGCTGTTGCATTCCGTTCTCCATGAAGGCGCGCGCGACAGGTCGATAGCCATCAGGCTGGATATCCATCTCCACCAGCACCGAAGGACGCTTCGTCTGTACGTGCAGTCCCACATCCCAGCCACCCTCGCCTTCTGTCTGTCCGAGCTTCTGGCGTTCGCCCGCCTCTGTCTGCTGCGACAGTGTGAGAAACCCGGTGGCCGCTTCTCGAAGATCGGAAATGCCAACACTGAAACCGGCAGCTGCCGCGCGTTGGCCACCACAATGGCCACGCAATGCCTGCAAAAGCGCAGCAGTGAAGCGGGCTACGTCGTTAGGCGGCGCATAGGCCAGCCGGTTCGCAGTCGTCGCGCGTAGCACCGCCCATTCAGTGGTCATAGGTTGCCCCGTCCGTTTGCCACCGATCAAGGCCTTCGGGTCATCAATCTGGTGGATCAGCTCTTCACTAAGCTCCATGCAAGCATCAATCAGGAAGAACAGGCTGGCCGAAGTCTTCCGGATAGTCGCCTGGCAGGTGTTCGAAACGTGGAAGACGCCCGACCAGGGATCGTTCTGGTCCGCGCCAAAGTCGTCAGCCACCAAATACTGGGTAATTCCATTGCTCACGCCGTGACCGCAGAAATGCAATATCCCACGGCTGTTCGCGTTGGCGCCAAGTCGAGCGAGCCACTGCGCATAGGCATCGCGGATGTTGCCCAAGGTCGGCCGCGTCGTGGCCGAGACGGCTCCAGAGGGCGCTTGGTAAGGCTGAGCGGGTGACGTCAGCATCACGAGCGAACCCAACGGCGCGTCCGGATTGTGGAAGGCCTGATCGGACGGCAACCCCTGACCCTGCGGCATGGCGTCGTCACCTCCGAGGAACCAGTTCGCCATAGCCTCGGCAGAAAGCCGAGGTGAGGTAAGTGGCTTCAAACCACCAAAACCTGCCGCGGCCAAGCTCGGATACTCACCGCACCCGACTAGCAGCACATGAGTTGCAGCCGCGTGTGCATTCTGTTGGACCTCAGCCGATTCGAAAATGACCCCCATCACACGCCCTTGTTCAGTCGGATAGCCAGATGCTTGTAAAAGCTCGGGCGCGAAAAATACCCGCCGTGGGCATCCAGCAGCCCGTAGCCCGTATCGAATCGATAGTCATCCACGCCCTTGAAAACGCCCTCGGTGCGGAAGGAGAACACATCGTTCGTGTCGTAGACGTTCAGCCACCGTGAAGCGCGGGCGGGCCGTTCCAGGCGATCCGTCTTGGGATCGGCTGGTGGATCCTGCTTGCTGTTGCGGTACAACGCCATCTCCTCGAACAGAGCAACTTGTGAGCCCACAGTGACGAAAATATCGACATTTATGTCGGGCGCAAAACAGGTCAACAGGTCGTACATGATGACGCCGCCCAGACTATGGCCGATCACAATCAGCTTGTCGTCTCCGGGCTGCTTGGCCGCCTGGGCCGCACGAAGCTTAGCGAGCACATCCTCAAGGATCTTGCCGGGCGCGGCCACCTCGCCGCGCTTGTCAAGATAGACGAAAACGTCGCCCAGAAAACGCGAGGCCTTGTCGTGAACGGACCTGCGCGCCAAGCCGACTGCCAACGCAGAGGCAGCATCGCCCGGTATGCTGGCCAAGCGACTTACCGCCTCCCGAAGGGATTGGAACCAGTTGCCGAGTCCCAAAGCCTCCGCCGGCTTCGCCACCCCTTTGAGTGGACGGTAAGGCTCGATTTCAGCCATCAAGCGATCGACGAATTCTTCATTGGGTAGGGATGGCTCCTGGAAAGCCCAGGCTGGCACAGGATGCGCTGCGGCATATGCGATCGAGGCCAGATACCCTTCCAGTAAGTCGCTGTAGCCTTGGTCAGGCTTGAATACGGCCGAAGCCGTGTCCCAGACCAAGTCGACTGCCGTTGCGAATCCCTTGGCCTTGCTCAGTTGGCCTAGACTGACTCCCTGCTCGCCATACTGAAACCTAGCCTCGCCCAGCCAAACTTCAGAACTATTGGCGTTGGCGCCGGGGGAGCCCAGCGCCAGCGCCTCAGCGTCATCCCCGCCGGAGGGAACCGACGCTTGATTCCAACGGAACTTCACTCCTTCGCTACCCCAGTAGGGAAAGCTGATGGATACCTTAGTGGCGTCTAGACCGAGATGTGGTGCAAGAAGGGATTTGAGGAATTCTGCCTTGCGAGCTACCCCTTCAGCGTAACCAGCATCCTCTACGCGGCTATTGACACCATGCACGAAAACAATAGGCATGCCTCCTCCTTAATTTTCTGCGGCTTCTTTCGCCAATCCGCTCAAGAAAAAATCGATTGAAATCAGATTTGCAACAAATCTTAACTCAGTCAAGACCTGAATCCGGGTGCGCATTACTGCACCAACGTGCCATGGCTAGGCGATTTTCTTGCCACAAAACCTCTAAGCAACGTAATCACCGGCTTGGTCTTCAGCCGGATCACTAAACAAGGTCGAGAAATCGCGTTGAAGCCTGGCAACGAGTTCATGGTCAGGGAAACGATCTATAGCTGCCCCCAAACCTGCGCCGCCATTGCTGCGTCACCGCAATTCCAGTGAGCTCCGCCAAGGTCAAACATCGCCAAAGCATAGTCCGGGTCGAGCGAAAGCGCCCTCTCATAGGCATTGATCGCCTCCGACCAGCTACGTAGGCTTGCGTAAGCCGCAGCCAGCTGAAACCAGCTCATAGCATCCGGCTGAACGATCTGAGCCTGCTCCTGCAGCAGCGGCACGCTCTCATCGAAGCGTTTCAGTTCCTTCAGCGCAATCGCTAGGCAATAGCCGTAATCGCCACCCGCCAATTCATATGCCTTGCGAAAGCAACGCTCTGCCTCTGTCCAGTCCTCCTCATCTTGCGCCCAGTGGCCCAGACGATCCCAAGGCAGTGCGGCGTTCTCAGCGTCGATGTGGCAAATATGCCGATCGAACTGCTCGCGGAACTCGCTGTAGTTCTTCGCGACCTCCTCGCCTTGATTGCGCAGAAAGAACGTTGTCATGAGAAGTTCCCACCTCGCTGTGGAATCCTCGGGGTTCGCCCTCACATAGCGTTGCCAGAAGGAGAGAGCTTGGCGGGCGTTGTCCACATTCGCACGTCCGAAGCCAGCGACTAGACGGCAACACCAAGGCCAGATCCAACGGAGGCGGTCAGCCTGAGACAACAGGCCATTGATTTCTCTAAACGCGGCCCGGCCATCATCAAGGTTGAAAAGGACATTGGCGCGCCACCCGGAAACCGCGGAGGTCCGACCCCGCCTTTGTTCCGAAAAGACGACTTTGTCGAAGTGACTCAAGGCGTCCTCGTACCTACCCAAACGGACATAGTGGGTGCCCAGAGCGCTGTGGGCCTCCGCAAGATCGGGATTTAACCGTAGCGCTTCGCAGTAGTGCTCCACCGCGTGTTCTTCGTCGCCAAGCATCGCGTGACTAGAGCCAAGGTTCTTGTGGATCTGGGCAGCAAGTTCGGAAGAGGCAGTGAGCGCCGGGTCGGCGAGCGCAGCGTCGAAGGCGCGCAGTGCCTCCTGTTCGTTACGGAGAGCGTGGAAGGCGTTTCCGATCGTATACTGCAGGTCACAGACCCGGTGACGATCGTCGGCTAGCCTCATCCGGAAAAAGCTGATCGCCTCTTCAATTCTCTCTGTGTGGCGGCTCATGCCATCCATGCCGAGGTTGATCTCGGACATATAGCAAATTCCCATCTCGTCACTGCCTGCGCCAAGAGTGGCCGCGAACTTGGTGAAGCTGGCGCTAATCACCTCGTCTGCGTTCTTCTCGTAAAGTTGCGCGAGCAGCTTGCGCGCCAGGGCCGAGTCCTCGGGAACATGAACGTTAGGAAGCGACTCAAGAACGTGCCTGGACAGGCCCGCTGCGGCCGCGCCGACTTGGTCCACGCGCAGGTCACGTAAGGATTTTGCGTCAGCACGAGCGAGATCCGCGAGCCGGCCCAGGCGCTCGACCGTCAGTTCTTCAACGAAAGAGACTGTCAACGATCGCTGGACTGTCCAGTTCATACCGCGGCGCTCATATTGACGAGCAACACTCTCTGCCGTGCGAATGCGTAAGGAGTCTGTCGGGGCGTGATAAGCAATGTACACGCTATAGGGCTGCATCAGTAGATAATTGAGGTTAGTTCGATGCACCTCGACACTAAGCGAACCGTCAGAGTTCAGCGCTCCCTCTGTTCCCTTGAGTTGGACGTGCAGCCTAGCGTTGGTAGCACGTCCATCAGACATCACCTCGATCTGACAGTCAGTCCCGTAGTCCTTACGGTCTGTCGCCTGCAGAATGAAAGCTCTACTTTCGGTAAGCCGCATCTGGAACGCGGCGATGGCCTTGTCCTCGGTCTCGTGATTTCGGTCACGACGCGGAAGTTCGTCAAAATGGCTCATGACACTTAGCTTGTTGCAGGAGTTCGGTTGTTTCCACATTGTTCTCCAAAGCCACTCCACAGCAGTCACAAAGCGTTGTGGGGCGAGCACACACACTACTTTCGTTCATGGATCAATCGGAAAAGTTCGGCTTGATACTGTGCATCGTGAAGGGCGTCGTGATCTCCCTTGAGTGTTGGATGCAATGCTGCAGCTATCTGACTGGATCGCGTTTGCGCCCAGCTGCAACTTGCAGCTCCCATGTACATCGACTTGATGTCAAGCGCCGCAAATCCGAAAGGGTTCTCTCCCAGGTAGCGATGGAAATAGTAATTCACAAAAGACCAGTCAAACGGTAAGACCGGCGTGGCATCAGGTCCTGCGGTGCTGATCACCCAGTCTCTGAACTTCTGCATGCCCACCGCAGGATCAAGTCCATCGCGCTCCAGTCTGTCCAAAGACAGGCCCGTGACTTCCAATGCTTTTGGATCGGCGTTGCGCGTGGTCGGCTTCAGCTCGCATGAAAACGTCTGCTGCGGCTCGAAGACATCGCAGGCGCCAATAGTGAGGAGGCTGAATTCGCCAGGAATGGGACCCGACGTTTCAACGTCGACCGACAGAAATACTTCGCGATCGTTGGTCATGGGATCAGTGGCTCCGTGGGAACGAGGGGTGGACGATTCTTGATCGCATTCCAATGCGTACGAAACTCGCGACGCCGATCCTCTGCGCTACCAGTTGTCTTCCAGTGGTGGCCCGATAGCGAATAGATGTCAAAAGGATGTTCCGTTCCGGCCTTCGCCAGCAGCATGGTCGGCAGCCCTCGGCCCAGCGCATAGCCCAACTCCAAAAAGCAATTGGGGCGTAGGCCGGTGATGTCAGCAAGGACGACGCGACTGCGATGCAGTTTCGTGAAGATCTCCTGATCGATACGAGCATGGTCGTACGCTTGGTTGCCGTCAACGACCGTCAGCTTGTACCCCAACTCGCCCTCCATCACCGGTTGCACAACAGTGTCGAAGAAGTCCTGAACATCGTCGTAGTCGGCGTGTGTCGGATTCAGCAGCCGCACGACAAATGCCTTGGGCGGAACCAGCACCTCGAGCAGGTCCGACAAGTCACGCACACTGTCTGCCACATCTTTTCGCGCGGGCATCTCGATAAGATTGAGCCAACTATGTGCAGAATTACCGCCTTCCGTCTGAAACAGCCGCTGCGCATTGCTGCCGGTGAGGCCGTATTCAAACAAACGAAGCGCGCCGGTGTTCGCTGGTCCCAGCTTCAGGTTTAACGGGATCACGGGCTTGCCGGCGTCGTGGTAGAGATTGGCCAGGAACAGCACCCCTTCTCCACCGCCAAGTGCGATGAGGATGTCGCCGTGCCGCGCCTGCGCTTCCATCCGCTTGCTGTTCATGTTCCAGTGCGCAGCGCTTTCGATCTGGACCAGTGCCGAACCGCGCAGAGCGCCCCAAACTCCCGCGAACTGGTCGGGAATTTGATCTTCGTTCTTGTGGTGCTTGACCGCGACCACCAACGGATTTGGAGCACCCTCAGGACGTGTGTGCAGATTCTTTTGAATCGTGTCCCAGATCAGCCAGTCGAAGCAGATGGGCAAGCCATCCGATCGCGTCTTCTCGGCATCCACCGGGACAACGAAGCTGGCCCCCTTGCGAAGCAGATCTTTGACCAGCACTTCCACAACCTCACGTGCACGGGCTACTTCCTCCGTGGTCGCCACTGAGGCGTCGGCCGCAATGCTGCCGGTGATATGGATACGACGCCCAAACAGCGATGACCGCGCCATTACTTGTCCTCCATGACAGGTGATGGACGCAGTGCCGCTGCCGCGTCGTGGAGATGTTTAAAGGTCAGCGGATGGTCGGGAAACGCCTGCGCCATGGCGGCTGGATAAAGCCTGGTTCGAATGTCCGAGAACGTCCACCCGGGGCGCTTGCTGTGCGCGCCGGTGGTCGCGACGAGCTCGTCGATCTGGCGCTCGGTAAGCGCGAGGCCGTCCAGATCCATCTTGAACAATGCGCGCCTCTCTTCGTCACTTGGGCGCTGAAACTCTTCCACGACTGCGGCCCGGCGCTGCAGGGCGGCATCCAGCACCGACAGACGATTTGTGCACAGGAACACGACAACCCTGCCCCCGAAATGCCGCAGGTCATCTACGCATTGGATCAAAGTGTTGACCGCAACCTTATCCTCATGGTGGCTGTGCTCTTGCGAGCGGGACGCTGCAAGTGAGTCACCTTCATCGATCACAAGGACAGCGCGACGCGTCTTTCCTGCCGACTGCGTGACTTCATGGAACGCTTGGGTCAACAAGGTACCCATTTCTCCGACTTTGCCATTGCCGCGCACACGGTTGCTGAGCTTGAACAGCAAGGAATCTTCGGTGCGTGATTCTTTCGCCAGGCGATTGGCGATGCACTCGGCCGTCGCTGTCTTGCCGGTACCGACATCCCCGTGGAAGATCACAAGTGGATACTGCTCGGCCACCAAATCACAGATTGCAAGCTTCTGACGATGGTGCTTCTTGCTCCATGTCGCGAGTTCGCCAAGGTTGAGCAGGAGCCGCAACTGATCGTGAATTTTCTGATAGCGCGCGTCGAAACCCAGCAGCGTCTTCTCACGCGCCGCCAAGCGAGCGTCCGGCAGTGGAATCTTGCCGTCGAAAATATTCTGTTGGCTCATTAACTGAAGTCCCTTCGCTGCATGCCGTAACCATTGCTGGCGTAATCACGACTAGCACTGGATGTCAGGGTGGCGTGGCTGGTATCCGCACTGGTCGGCACCCAACCGATGCGCAGCTTGCCACCCATCTTCTCTTTCGCCGCCGAGTCGTACGCAGCGGTGTAGTACAGAACAATTCGCAAGTCTGGATTTGGCACCTTCGGCCACAGCACCCCACCAGGACGGCTCATCGTGAAGTCGCCCGCCTCGGTGTTCACCTCGAAGCGGGTGGCCTTTTGCTCGACTCCATTACTCATCAGCGTGAGGTCAACCATCCGCAAGTAGCCATTCTTGGCCAGCGCTTCGATGTCATGGCCCCAATCGCGCGCCTTGTCCTCCGATACGGCACCAGAGCTGCTTGCAATCATCACCAGATCCGCCGTCACGCGGCGCATGACGACTTCGACATCGGCGACGGAATAGGTTTCAGTGGTGCTATAGGTTTGACTCATGCTTCCTCCTTGACTTTGAATCGTGGTCCAAACAGTTCCTTCCAGATCTCAATGTCGTCTTCGGTCGAAGCAAAGTTGGCTGTCTCCCAAGCCTCCGTGGCAGCCGCGACGATTTCCAGGCGCTCGTCTTCGGAGATGCGACTGGTCACGTTGTTGATATTGCAAACCGGATCGAGGATCACCACGGGATCGGCGAACGCAGGAGAAACCTTGCCGTTCTCTGGGAACGTGATGACCTCCTTGAGCCCTGACTGCGCGATATAGAGCAGGAAATCGCGGAAGCGCTTCTCGATTAATCCGTCCTTGCCATTCTTGGCCAGGAGATGCGCCATGATGAGCTCGATGGCGAACGATTTCAGCGGCTTCAGCTCAACTCGATTGCGCCACTTCTTAGCAAGCCGAACGAGGGTTCGAAAGTCGCCATCTACATCCTTGCGATCGCGAACGAACTTGATCTGGCAAGGCGCGCAGGTCTGAACCTTGGTATTGTCGTGAATGTCGAACTGCCAGCCGTAGCCCGGTCGCGCGGGGTCTTCGATGACCGGCACGATGTCCACACTCAGCCCCGAACCAACGAAGGTCACGGTTGCGGCCTTGCGCTGGATCTCAAAGTCTTCGACGGCCTTGTTCGGATACAGCTTGATCAATGCGTCGTAGATCAGCTGGCTCAGGCTCGCGAGAGTTTCCTTGTCAACGCTGCGTCCGGAGATATAGAACACCACGTCGACGTCCACCGGATCTTCTGACGTCTTGCGTAAGATCGTGTACTTCGCGAACGAACCAGCCTTGACCACCTTCGTGATCTTGATCTCGCTCTGATCCTTCAGGCGCTTGCTGAGTTCGGTCACGAGCCTGTCTACCTGCTCGTGGTACTCCTTGCGTTTGTCGGCAGGCAAACGCAGAACGTTGCTATCGTAGTATCGAATTTCCGTGTTGTTCAGGGACATTTTCTTCTCCGGCTTCCAAGCTCACAAGTTACTGAGTGATTGCGCTTCGACGTTGCCTGGCTTGGGTGCTAGACGCGGATCGGCAGCGACACCTGCGGCTGGATCGGCACCAGCGTTTTCGCGTAGGCACGCAAGATTTCGTTGTAGAGGTCGACATGCTTCGGTGCTTCAACAGTGATGATCAGCGCGTAGCGAATCTTTTCGGCGCCCGTGGCACGACCACCTGCTTCACGAGCGTTGTAGTGGATGTCGAAGACCGGATTCTTGAGACTGGTGCCACGCATGCTTTTTGCGCCGTGCAACACGGTTTCCCACTTGCCCATGTCGGAACGCCGTTCTTCCTCGGTCGCGTACTTCTTCATGTCGAAGAAGCCTTTCGTATCGGCGTTGGCCTTGCCATCCTTGATCTTCTCGTCGTTGGGACGGAACACCGTCTCCAACCCGGCGCGGGTGTAAGCGGCAGCGTCCTGCGGATCGGTCGGCGAGGCGTAGCAAAAGGTCGCCTTTAGGCGGATGTTGCCGTTGAGACCGCCAGCCGGCAGCGGTAGCGAGGCGCGCAGGTATTTGCCGGGCTTCAGTTCCCCTTGATAGACCACGCGCGCCACGCCTTCCGGACAGGTGATGATGCTCATCAGGTCTTCAGGCACCTTGCCCCAACCCACCTCCAGCTTGTCGTGCTCCAGGGGCTCGGCGGCATGGACCAAGAGCGCCTTGATCGCCAGCGGGGTCAGCTCCGTGCCTAGGATGGCGCGAATGCCGACTGCGCTTCGCAGCAGATAGGGCGATGCAAAGCTGGTCCCAAGTTGCGGCAAAAGCGAGGGCTTCTTGCCTGACGCCAGCACATGGAAGTACTTGGCCGCATCGCCACCGAAGGCCATCAAATCCGGCTTGACGACGCCAGGGCTGCGACCCGGACCGATTGCGCTGTACGGCGCGCGGGCCCAGCCGGCCTCCGTATCGTTCGAGGCGCCCACCGCCAACGCATTCACGCAGTCCGCAGGCACCTGCACACGGGCGTTTCCTGACAGTCGGTCTCTTTCGCCGTTGTTGCCGATCGCAACCGTCATCAACGTGTCGCCGTCGCTCAGCAGATCGTCGATGACCGAGGTCCAGGCATGAACATCGGTGTCCTCGATCGGCAAGTCCGGGCCGAGGCTGAGGTTCACGAATTGGTACTGACGCGACAGCAAGACTTGCTCGACGAAGCCCAGCGTTCGATACAGTTCCAACGGATCTTCAGTCTCGGCATCTTTGTCGAGCACGCGCAAATGATCGACGTAGGCGAACGGACGGGCAGCAGCGCCATTCGGCTGGATCGGTCCAAACAAGAATGCCGACGTGACTGCCAGACCATGTTCGAGACCTTCTGTATCGTCGTCAGCATCTTCGTCGAGAACGCGATACGAACGGAGCCACGGGCCGATCGCGTGCTGCTTCGGCAAGCCGCCGTCGAGAATGGCGACCTTCGGTTCTGAGGACAATGGTTGCTCCGTTGGGAGGCTGCAGCCGACCGAAACCCCTCCGCTCCGATGCACTGGCCGCACGCCGCGGAGCTTCGGCACGGGTCGGATGACGCGCACGAACACGAACTTGGCGAGTCTCTCGATATCACCATGCTTGCCTTCGACCGGCACGAACCAGAGGTTGCCGGCTGTGAAGCCGAGATCGCTGTGCACTTTGACATCCACATCCTTGGCGTAGCGCACGAAGGCCCGCTGGACGAACAAGCGGTCTTCATCGGGCAGCAAATGGATGCCCACTTCGAAAAATCGATCTTTCTTGCCGCCGTAGTTCGCGATTCGTTCTTCGGGTGCGAAGACGGAGAATTTTTCTATATGCGCAAGATCCAGCGCCTCATCGGATTCGGCGTCGATCTCGAGTGTCCAGCCCTTGAGATTGCGGAAGGCCTGACGCTTGCCGGCGACGAACAGTTCGGTGGTTGTGCATTCCTGTGGCGTGCCCTTCTTGGTCCAGCCGTCAGGAATCACCTTCACCGTGCGGCTGCCGACCGATTCCAGACCCACGGTGCGCAGCATCGCCACCGGGAAGAACGATCGCGCGATGTAGCTCGGGTTCATCGTCAGCCGCGCAACGCCGAAGTCGCCAGGACAAGCCTCTGGTGGCAAGGTATCCAGCGCAGTCGCGGTTTCGGAGAACTGCGGCCTGAGTCGTCCTGCGGCTTCTTGCAAGGAGTAGACCTCAGCCTTGCCAGGCTTGCGCTTTGGTCCCTTGATATCGTGGGTCAGCAGCTCGCCGCGCCCGATAAGGAAATTGGTTTGGCTCATGCGTCAGGTTTTCCCTTCGAGATCTTTTTCGCTGCAGGCGATGGCTCGTTCGTGTACTTCCGGATGGTGTCGCGACTCACCCCAGTGATATCGGAGACGGTGTGCTGGGACAGACGGGTCTGCTTTGCCAGCAGCACGGCCAGATCGATGCGAGCCTGCCGATCCAGGACGAGCGCACGCGATTTGATGAACTCTTCAATGAGATCGGCATCCGATGCGGTGCCCAGCGCTACCGCACGGCGGAAACGCTGAAGGTCCCGCTCGATGTCGCTGAACGACTCGCCGTTAAATGCGAATGTCAGGATGTCGATCCAGCGACCGAACAACGCGTAGTCTGGACCGAGGAAACGTTTGATCGCCGCTTTGACAGCCGACATTTCTGGCGCTTTGAACGTAATCACCAGATCGAAGCGGCGCCACAACGCAGGGTCGATAAGTTCAGAGTGGTTGGTGGCGGCAAGCAACAGTCCGGTAGCTGGCCATTCATCGACCTCCTGCAGGATGACGGTGACCAGGCGCTTCAGCTCGCCGACATCGGTATCGTCGCTGCGGCGCTTGGCGATGGCATGCAGCAACACGCACGGACTGCGTTTCGCGAAGTCGAGTGCGGCGCGGAGATTGGTCCCGCTCCGGCCGAGCAGACTGCTCATGACAGCGGTCAGATCCAACACGTACAGCGGCACACCCAGTTGCGAGGCGAGCCAGCGCGCAGTCAACGTTTTGCCGACGCCGGGTGGCCCCACAAAGATGGCGGAGCGCGTCGGGCTCAATCCCATCGATGCCAGGCGTTCCGTCTGGCGTCGCTCCTGAATCAATTGGCTCAACGTCTCCTCAAGGTCGACCGACAGCAAGGGCTGCTCTCTATCGGGCGTGTCCTTGAAAACTTTCAGCAAGGACAGCCGCGATTCGTCGTCCACCGGCAAAGCATGCGCGGGCGTCGCAGGCGGCGTGGCCTTGCGCATGGGCGCGCTCGTTCGAGGCATCTTCGCGCGCAGGTAAAGGTCCATCTGCTCCGCCAGCTCGGGGTCGGTGTTGCGGTACTTCCGGACGAGCCTGGCCACGAACAGGCGCACGTCCTCGGTCTGCTCAGCGAGAGCCAGCCGGACCACCTGGGCTAAATCAGACTGTGATTCGTTCATTTCGTCCAACATTCGCATAACTCATTGATTTTCCACGATTCTTTTAATCTTTCAAACGGACGACTCCATTGTATAGCGTTTTCATCTGGTTGTGAAGGCAGCGGATTGAAGGAAGAGCGCAGATGCCTGCCACGGCTGATGCGCCACGCGGTCAAGGTCCTCGGTTCGGCGGGGAACTAGCGTCCTGGCATATCGCTATCGGGTTTGCGGGGCGCCACCCCCGGTGCCTTGTGCCGAATCACGGCCATCCGGCTCCGATCGCTGATGCCTGCGGCACCGACGGGCCTGCGCGCTGCGCTCGCCTCCAGGGGATCGGCTGGCAGCCCATCCCCGCCGCGCGTCACTTGGCGCCCCTGGAACACCTCCGACCAGGCTGCGCCTGATCGGTCCGAAACCAAGTCACCGAAGGGCCTCGTCGGTGGCTACTTGGCTCCGTCGCGTTCACGCTGACGGAGCCGCTTCACGTAGGGGCCATCGACCAGATCGTCGGCGCCCAGGTCCAACACACAGCTCGCCAAGGTAGCGAGCGTGTTGTCGGTGACCTTGAAATCGTTGGGCAGTTGGCCGTGGTTGCGCCCCCTGTTCTCGTCGATGGCTGCGAGCAGCGCCTTGATGAAATCCGCGCGGGACGGACGCGACGCCATGGTGGCGGCCGCGGTCAAGGGGTCTGTGGCTTCAATGACCGCGTCCTCGGCATCGGAGGCCAGCTCTTGCAGGAAGTCGCTCAGCGACGGCCAATACTTCAAATCGAACTGGCCGTGAAGAGCATCGAGGCGCTCCTGGACGTACGACGTGAAAAGGTAGTTGCTCTTGGCCGCCGCCTCGATCACATCTGGGTGTCGGTGCTGAAGCCGGAGGTGTTGTGCAGATCCGAGCGCTGCTGCAGCAGACCAGCCAGCTCTGCCGCCTTCCTCGCAATCTGCTGGTTGACGTCGCCGAGATCGCCTCGTGCGGTACGCGCCTGCGCGATCTTCTCCGGGCTCCAGAACGCGGCAGTGCTGAGGACAAGCCCTAGAAAGACCTGCAGCGCATGCGGATGTACGTGGAGCTTGCCGTGCAGTTCCTCATAGGCCTCGGTCAGCTCGATGCCACGAGCAAGCAGTCGATCGGCAACGGCATTTTCACTGGGCAGGATGCGGTGCTCGACGTTGTAGCGCTTCCCCTCGATGAGGATGTTTTCGCAGATCTGCTTCGGATTATCGGATTGGGGTGCGCTCATGGCCTGTCTTGGATGGTGAAGATGCCTGGCAGCGTAGTTGACCCAGTCAGTTCTGTCGGTACCCCAGTGCCTGTCATCGAACGAGTGCTCAGGTACCCCAATGCCGATTCAGGTCTAGACGTCCCCGGCCAAGTAGGCGGCCGGGCGCGCTGTCGTGCTGCGCATCGAGCCGCCCTGCCCTGCGGTCCTGGCGTCTCGCCCCCTTCGGGCTTCCATCGTTCCCTCGCTCCGCTCGGCTGACGCCTTCGGCCCGGCTTCCAGCTTCGAGCCTGCGCGCTTCGCTTGCGTGCGGTCGGCACAAAGGGATGGCCGTTGCCTGTCCAGCCGTCTTCCCTGAACTCATCACCTTCTTCGCGACTGTAGCCCGCGGCCATGTGCCGTCAAGGCGCGCAGGGCCGTGTCCTCGGCTGCGCCTGCGGGCCGCACCAACCCTGCGCTTGCCTCCTTGACGGCCCCCGTCCGCGGGCTCCCTTCCGTCGCGGGCGATGAACTCAGGAAAGACGGTGGCAACGAGGCCAACCGGGTTCTTCGTGCCGACCGCACCGAACAGCCGAAAGGCTGGGCTCCGAATC
>LNAP01002674.1_pt1 | contig 17609 bp, 15 predicted proteins | sample 602601 | NCBI WGS metagenome assembly LNAP01 (sample SAMN02440304, study PRJNA202911) | soil metagenome | biome: Subtropical and temperate rainforests or woodlands; isolation source: soil samples (1 kg each in a 20% v/v slurry with milli Q water) were... ... | reverse complement strand
GGCCGGGCTGGCCCGCGTGCCGGGCTCCATCGTCGCGCTGGTGCTGGCGACCGCGGCGGTGGCCGTGTTCGGCCTGCCGGTGGAAACCATAGGCAGCCGCTTCGGCGGCATTCCGGCGGCGCTGCCGGACTTCACCTTGCCGGCGTTCAGCTGGGAATCGGCCAGGTTCCTGCTCATGCCCACGATCACGCTGGCGGCGCTGGGCGCCATCGAGTCGCTGCTGTGCGCGCGGGTGGCCGACGGCATGATAGGCGACCGGCACGATCCCAATCAGGAGCTGATGGCCCAGGGCGTCGCCAACTTCGTCACGCCTTTCTTCGGCGGCATGCCGGCCACGGGCACCATTGCGCGCACCGTGACCAATGTGAAAAGCGGCGCCACCAGTCCCGTCGCGGGCATGGCGCATGCATTGGTGCTGCTCTTGGTGATGCTGGCGGCCGCGCCCTTGGCGGCCTCGATCCCGTTGGCCACACTGGCGGCCATCCTGATGTTCGTGGCCTGGAACATGGGCGAATGGCGCGAGTTCGCCCGGCTCAAGACCTACCGCTTGCCGTATCGGGTCACGCTGGTGTCGGTGTTCCTGCTGACCGTGGTGTTCGATCTGACGGTCGCGGTGGAGTTCGGCATCTTCGCCGCCTGCCTGACCTTTATCTACCGCATCTCCAGCCTGTCGCGCGCCGAACGCATCACGGCCGCCGAGCAGCCCCTGCTGGCCGGCCAGGACGGCAAGATCGCGGTCTGGCGCCTGTACGGCACCGTCTTCTTCGGCGCTACCAAGCTGGTGGAGTCGCTGGAAGACGGCCTGCCTGCCCGCGCGCTGGTGCTGGACCTGAAGAACGTGATCTACGTGGACTCGACCGGCGCCGAAGCGCTCGAAGGGCTGAGCAAGGCGTGCGAGACGCGAGGGGTGACGCTGATCGTTTCGGGCCTGATGGGGCAGCCGATGGACATCGTGCGCCGCATCGGCCTGTACCAGCGGCTGCAGGGCCACCTGCAGCCCGACGTGGCGAGCGCCACGGCTGCCGCCTTGGCAGTGGCTGGGGCGGAGGGGAGTTCCTAGGCGGCGCGCCCGCGCCGCCCTTGTCGTGAGAGGCCGCTCTGGCGGCGGTCCCTTGCGTCTAGCGGAAGACGACGGTCTTGTTGCGGTTGAGCAGGATGCGGTGCTCGACGTGGCTGCGCACGGCGCGCGACAGCACCAGGGACTCGATGTCGCTGCCGACCTGGGTCAGGTCCTGGGCGGTCATCGTGTGGTCCACGCGTTCGATGTCCTGGTCGATGATGGGACCTTCGTCCAGGTCCGAGGTGACGTAGTGGGCGGTGGCGCCGATGATCTTGACGCCGCGCGCATGCGCCTGGTGGTAGGGGCGCGCGCCCTTGAAGCTGGGCAGGAAGCTGTGGTGGATGTTGATGGCGCGGCCGTTCAGCGCGCGGCACATGTCTTCCGACAGGATCTGCATATAGCGGGCCAGCACCACCAGGTCGATGCCTTCCTTATCGACCAGGGCCAGCACCTGCTGTTCCTGCTGCGCCTTGGTGTCGGCGGTAACCGGCAGGTGGTGGAACGGGATGCCGTAGGACGCCGCCAGGCCGGCGTAGTCGTTGTGGTTCGACACGATGGCGGCCACTTCGGCGTGCAGATGGCCGCTGTGCACGCGGAACAGCAGGTCGTTCAGGCAGTGGCCCTGCTTGCTGACCATGATCAGCAGGCGTTCCTTGCGGCGGGCGTCATGCAGCTTCAGCTCCATGCCGTATTCGGCCGACATGCCGTCCAGCCGTGCCCGCAGGTCGTCCACGGACACGCCGGCGGGCACGTCGAAGTGCACGCGCAGGAAGAAGCGGCCGGTCTCTTCATCGCCGAACTGCTGCGAATCCAGGATGTTGCAGCCCAATTCGAACAACAGGCCGCTGACGCGGTACACGATGCCCGTGCGGTCGGGGCAGGACAGGGTCAGGATGTAGTCGTTGTGCTGCATGGTTCAGGGAAGAGGAGAGAAGGAGAAAAGGGTGATGGCAGTGTAGAGCCCTCCCGCCGGGCCGCCCAAGGGAGGGCAGCCCCCTCGGGGGGCAGCAAGCACGCGCAGCCTGGGGGCTATCCGGCCTATCCATTCAGGCGGGCCAGCGTCTCTTCAGCCAGGGCCAGGCTGGAGGTCAACCCCGGCGATTCTATGCCGAACAGGTTCACCAGGCCGGGCACGCCATGTGCGGCCGGGCCGGCAATGACGAAGTCGGCCGCGGGTTCGTGAGGGCCGGAGATCTTGGGCCGGATGCCGGTGTAGCCGGGCGCCAGGGCATCGTCCGGCAGGGCTGGCCAATAGCTGCGCACGGCCTCGTAGAAGACTTCGGCGCGGGCCGGATCCAGCGTGTAGTCCTCCGTGCCGACCCATTCGGTGTCGGGACCGAACTTGGCCTGGCCGCCCAGGTCCAGCGTCAGGTGCACGCCCAGGCCCGCATGTTGCGGCACCGGGTAGATCAGGCGCGAGAACGGCGCGCGGCCGGACAGCGTGAAATAACTGCCCTTGCACAGGTAATCGGCGGGGATGCTGGATGCCGGCAGGCCGTCGATGCGGCGCGCCAGCGCCGGCGCGTGCAGGCCGGCCGAATTGATCAGCACGTTACAGCTCAGGGTCATGCCCTCGTCGCCGCCGAACTGCAGCTCGAAACCGCCCTCGGGGCGGACCCGGCCGGACACCAGCGGCGTGTGGAAGACGCACTGGGCGCCCGCGTTTTCGGCGTCGCCCTGGAACGACAGCATCAGCGCATGGCTGTCGACGATGCCGGTGGACGGCGAGGACAGCGCGGCGGTGCAGCGCAGCGCCGGCTCCAGGCCCATGGCGTCCTCGCCGGAGATGAACTGCAGGTCGTCCACGCCATTGGCGCGGGCGCGCTGGGCGATGCCTTCCAGCTGCGCGGCCTGTTCGGTGGTGGTGGCGACGATGAGCTTGCCCAGCCGCTTGTAGGGTACGCCGCGCTCGGCGCAGTAGGAATACAGCAGGTGCTTGCCGCGCACGCAGAGGCGGGCCTTGAGGCTGCCCGCCGGGTAGTAGATGCCGGCGTGTATGACTTCGGAATTGCGCGAGCTGGTGCCGGTGCCGATGGCCTCGGTGGCTTCCGCCACCAGTACCTCGCGTCCGGACTGGGCCAGCGCCCGTGCGATCGCCAGGCCGACCACGCCCGCACCGATGACGACGCAATCCACATCCACGCTCATGGCGCTTTCCTTTCTGACGGTGCGCCGGCCGGGGTCAGGTCGAAACCGCCGGCATGGAACACCAGCGGCGGTTCGCCGCTATGGCCGCAGCGTTCCACTTCGCCCACCATGATGACATGGTCGCCTTCGACGTAGCGGCTGCGGTTGTGGCATTCGAACCAGGCGGCGCAATGGCCGTCCAGCATGGGCGTGCCGCCCGGCGCGTGGTGCACCGTCAGGCCGGCGTAGCGGTCCGGCGTCTTGCCGGTGGCGAAGCGGCGCGCCAGCGCGATCTGCTCCGCGCCCAGCACATTGACGACATAGCGCTCGCACTGCTCGAAGGCGGCCAGCGACGACGAGCTGCGCGACAGGCTCCACAGCACCAGCGGCGGGTTCAGCGACACGGAGTTGAAAGAGCTCACCGTCAGTCCGATGGGCGCACCATCGAGGCCGGCGGCCGTCACGACGGTCACGCCCGTGGCGTAACGGCCCAGCGCGGTGCGGAAAAAGGCAGCGTCAAAATCAGGGGAGGAGGCGGTCATGCAATCGTTGGTTGGGGGCGGGCGCGCGCGGCGCCCGGCATCAAGGCGACAGGCGTTCGATCTTCCAGCCCTGGCCGTCCGCGACATAGCGCAGGCGGTCATGCAGGCGCGAGGGCCTGCCTTGCCAGAATTCGAAGGCGGTGGGCTTCAGGCGGTAGCCGCCCCAGTGCGGCGGGCGCGGCGGCTGTTCGCCGAAGCGTTCGCGGAACTCCTGTTCGCGGGCTTCCAGCTCTTCACGGGTGATGGGCTGGCTTTGGCGCGAGGCCCAGGCGCCAATGCGCGAACCGGTGGGCCGGCTGTGGTAGTAGGCGTCCGACTCGTCGTCGGCCACTTTTTCGACCACGCCCTCGATCCGCACCTGGCGCTCCAGCGGCTGCCAGAAGAACAGCAGGCCGGCGCGCGGCTCGGCCTGCAGGTCCAGGCCCTTGCGGGATTCGTAATTGGTGAAGAACGTGAACCCGCGCTCGTCAAAGCCCTTGATCAGGACGATGCGCGCACTGGGCTGGCCGGTGGCGTCCACCGTGGCCAAGGTCATGGCGTTGGGCTCGGCGACCTTGGCGGCCAGGGCCTCGTCGAACCAGCGAGTGAATTGCTCGAACGGGGAGGCCGCAGCCTGGCCTTCGAGCAGCACGTTCTTGTCGTAGCTTTGACGCAGATCAGAGACGGACATGGGGCTAGTAGTTCAGCGTTGATAACAAGGAGTTTATACCGCCTGGGAGGCGGTACCCTTATTGACCCCGCTCAGTGCGCAGGCAAGATTTGCCGGCCGCGTGCCTCAGGCGCCTTCCGGCAGGGTATGCCCGTCCAGTTCCAGCCGGCGCGCGATGGCGTCCAGGCGGGCGTCATGGATGCCGGCGGCGCGCAGCGCCTGGGCGGTCTGCACCACGTATTCGGTGCAGGGGCCGTAGCGTCCGGAGGCCCGGCGCACGATGGCCAGCAGTTCGGGCTCGGGCAGGGCGCGGATATAGGCCGGGTTGTCCCGGTTCATGATGAAGACCAGCGCCCGGACGATGCCGGTTTCAGTGGCGCAGTTGATCCAGCGCGGCAGATAGGCGCCAGTGGACATCTCGCGGTCCCAGAGCGCGGGGAAATAGGTGGGCACTTGGCCCCCTGCCAGGCGGTAGACCACCCCTCGGCACGAACCGCCCCGGTCCAGGCCGAACACCAGGCCCGGGCATTCCGGGGTGCCGCGGTTGACCCGCGACCACAGGCACAGCGCCCGGTGGTGGCCGCGCAGGGTCGCCAGCCGGCGTTCCACGAAGTCGAAATCGGGGCGCCAGATCAGGGAACCATAGCCGTACACCCACACGTCTTCACCGGATTGCCAGTGGCGCAGGGCCTCCTCCAGCGAATCCTGCCGCTCTTGCGGAGTCCAGAGGCGAAAGGGCAGGCTGGCGCCGGCGATGCCGGCGGCGGGAGGAGAGGACTGCATGGTCACGGCTACGGTTTACGGTCGGATTCGATCGGGGGATTGCGGTTGGCCCAACCTCCGGCCATCAGGGCCACGGAATAAGCCCAGAAGAGGGGGGCAACGCCAATTACCGCACCGAGCGCGCCGAAGGTCAACGGCAGCGAGACCTGCGAACCGTTGATCAGGGCCATCCGCAGGCCCACGGCCTCGGCGGCGCGGCCCGGCGGGGAATACTGGTGCAGCAGGGACAGCATGCTCGGCTGGCAGCAGCCCAGGGCCAGCCCGAGGATGAACGACAACACGATCAAGACGGTAACGTCGGTGAACAGCGGATAAAACATGAAATCGATAGCGGCCGTCGCCATCGCCACGCGCACCAGCGTCCAGGACCGAACGCGGCGCTGGATAAAGGGCAATATCAGCCGGATGACGAAAGTTGCCGCCGCGAACGACGCAAGAATGACGCCGATCGTAGTCGCCGACAGGCCGATGGCCACGCCGAAAATGGGCACGACGAACAAGTGCGTGTCCCAGGCCCCGGACAAAATGGTATTGACCATCAAGATGCGGCGTAATGCCGGCACCGCCAGCAATTCGGCAACGCGCCGCTTTTCGGCCTCTTTTTTGCCAGATAGCTGCGAATCGACTGCCTTCAATTGGTGACGCAAGGCATAGAGCCCCCCCGCCGACAGCAGCGGGCCCAGGGTCAGCAGGCCGAAGGCCATGCGCGTGCCCAGGTGGTCGATCGCCAGCCCGGCGATCAGCGGTCCCGAGAACCCGGATCCCGCCAGCGCCAGCGACATGAAGGAGAAATTGCGCAACCGTTGCGCCGGTTCGGCGTGGCCCAGCAGGTCTTGGGTAGCGACCTGATGCAGCATGAAGCCGATGCCGATGCAACAGGAGGCAACCAGCAGGGCGAATTGGGTCTGGGAGATGAAGGGCAGCGCCGTGCCCGCGGCGACGAGGGAAGTGCCGATGACCAGCGGCCGCACGATGCCGACGCGGTCGACCCAGCGGCCGGCGCGGACCGAGAACAGCATGGGCAGCACCGCGAACACTGCGACCAGCGTGCCGACCTTGAAGGTCGACAACCCCATCTGCAGCGCGGTGAGCGAAACAGTGATCCGTCCCCCTGTGAGCGCCACATGATTCATCATGGCCAGCAGGCACAAGAGCACCGCCCCGGAAAACTCTGGGGAACTGGGCGACGAAGAGGGGGATCTATGAGAAGTGGACACGGATACGGCGTAACTGCGTTCATTCTGGCCATATCGTCGCCCTATGTCGAGCCAAGCCTGTTTTGCAGCGCCGCAAACCCATATTGGCGCCAATCGCATGATGGCGGCCATCTAGAGGCAAACTCATGTGCTTATGGCGCAAGATGGCGGCACGTTCGCCGCATCTGCGGGCAAGGGGTTTCAGGAGGATTGGACAAAGCGTTGTATCGTTCATGCAACGGAACAATCGCACGGACCTTGACGTTCCGCCCCGCTTTACTGTTTTTCACCGTTTCGCCACAGATCGTCGATGGTTCTGGCGGACGAGACGTTTAGGATGAGCAGGCATCGTGGGCAAGATCGCTTGCCTGGTCCGCAATCCGCACTACCGGCGCCGGCCCCGAGAGGCACGCCACATCCGGCAGGTTCAATGAAAAAGTCTCGCAGCAAGTTCAAGCGCTACTCCCTGATCGCCGTTTTCCTCCTGCTAGTCGTGTTCGGCGTGCGCGCCGCGTTCTTTGCCGCGCCGCCGCCGCCCACCTTTGCGGTGGCCGAGGTCACCCGCGCCAATCTCGAGGACAGCGTCCTGGCCAGCGGCACCATCGACGCCATCGAGCGCGTCAGCGTGGGCGCCCAGGCCACCGGCCAGCTGAAGTCCCTGAAGGTGGCGCTGGGCGACCGCGTCAAGAAAGGCCAGCTCGTCGCCGAGATCGACGACATGACCCAGCAGAACGAGCTGCGCAACGCCGAAGCCGCCCTGCAGACCCGGCGCGCCGAGCGCGCCGCCAAGGTCGCCATGCTGAAGCAGGCCGAACTCGCCTTCCGCCGCCAGCGGCAGATGCTGGCGGCAGACGCCAGCTCGCGCGAGTCCTACGAGAGCGCCGAGGCCACGCTGGGCGTGACCCGCGCCGAAATCGCTTCGCTGGACGCGCAGATCGCCCAAGCCGAGATCCAGGTCGACACCGCCCGCGTCAACCTGGGCTACACCCGCATCGTTTCGCCCATCGACGGCATGGTGGTGGCGGTGGTTACCAAGGAAGGCCAGACCGTCAACTCGATCCAGAGCGCGCCCACCATCATCAAGGTGGCGCAGGTCGACACCATGACCATCAAGGCACAGATCTCGGAAGCCGACGTCACCCGCGTGAAGCCGGGCCTGCCGGTGTACTTCACCATCCTGGGCGAACCCGACGAGCGCTACCGCGCCCAGCTGCGCGCGGTGGAGCCGGCGCCGGACTCGGTGCAGAAAGACGACGCAACAGCTTCCCTGACGGGTTCGACCAGCGGCAGCTCCACCACCGCCGCGGTCTACTACAACGGCCTGTTCGACGTGCCCAACCCGGACGAGAAGCTGCGCATCTCCATGACCGCCCAGGTCTTCATCGTGCTGGGCGAGGCCAAGGACACGGTCGTGGTGCCGGCCTCGGCGCTGGGCAAGCGCGGCGAGGACGGCCGCTACGCCGTGCGCGTGGTCCTGAAGGACAACAAGACCGAAACGCGCCAGGTCCGGATCGGCATGAACAACAACGTCCAGGCGCAGGTGCTGGAAGGGCTGGAGGTGGGCGAACGCGTCGTGTCGGCGGACGCCGCGCCGGCCGCCGCTGTGCCGGGGGCCTGAGATGAGCGGGCCTCTGATCTCGCTGACGGGTGTGCGCCGCGAGTTTCCCGCGGGCGAGCAGACCATCGCGGTCCTGAAGGACATTAACCTGACCATCGAGGCCGGCGAGATGGTGGCGATCGTGGGCGCGTCCGGTTCGGGCAAGTCCACGCTCATGAACATCCTGGGTTGCCTGGACCGTCCGACCCGCGGCGAGTACCGGGTTGACGGTCGCAGCACGGGCGAGCTGGATCCGGACGAACTGGCCCAACTGCGCCGTGAACATTTCGGCTTCATTTTCCAGCGCTATCACCTGTTGTCCGATCTGACGGCGCAGGGCAACGTCGAGGTGCCGGCCGTCTACGCCGGCAAGCAGCGCGAGGCGCGCCTGGCGCGCGCCGACGACCTGCTCAAGCGGCTGGGCTTGGGCGACAGGTCCGGGCACCGTCCCGGCCAACTGTCCGGGGGGCAGCAGCAGCGCGTGAGCATCGCGCGGGCGCTGATGAACGGCGGCGACATCATCCTGGCCGACGAGCCGACCGGCGCGCTGGATACGCACACCGGCCAGGAAGTGCTCCGCATCCTGGAAGAACTGAACGCCGCCGGCCACACCATCATCATCGTCACGCACGATATGAACGTGGCCCGCCATGCCCAGCGCATCATCGAGATCAGCGACGGCGAGATCGTCGCCGACAAGCGCAATCCCGATGCGCCGCGGCGCGAGCGCATCAAGGAAGACGCGCCGGCGCTGGCCGCGCGGCCCGTCTGGCAGGCCTATCTGGACCGTTGCGGCGAGGCGCTGCGCATGGCGCTGCTGGCCATGAACGCGCACCGGCTGCGCACCTCGTTGACGATGCTGGGCATCATCATCGGCATCGCGGCCGTGGTGTCGGTGGTGGCGCTGGGCGAGGGCTCGCGCCGCAAGATTCTGGACGACATCAGCGAAATCGGCACCAACACGGTGGAGGTTTTTCCCGGCAAGGACTTCGGCGACGAGAAAGCCGTCAATATCCGCACCCTGGTGCCGGCCGACGCCGAGGCGCTGGCGCGCGAATCCTATGTGGACAGCGTCACGCCGGAAGTCTCCACCAACAACACGCTGCGCTTTCGCAACGTGTCGGTGACCGGCATGATCCAGGGCGTGGGCGAACAGTACTTCCGGGTGCGCGCCATCAAGCTGGCCCAAGGCAAGTTCTTCGACGACACCAGCGTGACGCGGCGCGCGCAGGAAGTCGTGATCGACGAGGCCACGCGGCGCAAGCTGTTCGGCTCGCATACCGAGCCCATCGGACAGGTGGTGTTCCTGGGGTCCATGCCGGCGCGCGTGATCGGGGTGACGCAGAAGAAGGACACCGTGTTCGGCAGCAATGACACCTTGAACGTGTGGATCCCCTACACCACGGCCCTGTCCCGCGTGCTGGGCCAGCAGCACCTGAAGAGCATTACGGTGCGCGTCAACGACGCCGCGCCGCCCGCCGCGGCGGAACAGGCCATCGTGCGCACGCTGACGCGGCGTCACGTGACCAAGGATTTCTTCGTGTTCAACACGGATGCGATCCGCAAGACTATCGAGCGCACCACGGCCACCATGACCTTGCTGGTGTCCATGATCGCGCTGATTTCGCTGATGGTGGGCGGCATCGGCGTCATGAACATCATGCTGGTGTCCGTGACCGAGCGCACCCGCGAGATCGGCGTGCGCATGGCGGTGGGCGCGCGGCGCAGCGACATCATGCAGCAGTTCCTGATCGAAGCGGTGCTGGTGTGCCTGATCGGCGGAGCCATCGGCATCGTCCTGTCCCTGGGGTTGGGCGTGCTGGTGTCCAAGGCCACCCGCGGTTCGTTCCAGATGGTTTACTCCACGGCATCGATGGTCGCGGCGTTCAGCTGCTCGACCTTGATCGGTGTGCTTTTTGGCTATTTGCCGGCGCGCAATGCGGCGCGCCTGGATCCCGTCGAGGCCTTGGCCCGGGAATGAGGAAAATGAAAGCGGTTTCCCTGATCTGCAAACCCGCCGTCCTGGCACTGCTGCTGGCCCTGGGCGGTTGCGGCAGCTTGCTGCACACCGACTATGAGCGGCCTTTGACATCCACACCTCCGGCCTGGTCCCATGCTCCGGCCGGCGGCATCCAGGCCGGGGCGCTGATTGAGGGCGGTGAGTGGTGGCGCAACTTCAGCGATCCGACGCTCGATGGGCTGGTCGATGCCGCGCTGGCGCGCAATAACGATCTGGCCGCCGCTGCGATCCGGGTGCGCCGGGCCCAATACCAGGCCGGGATTACCGAGGACAAGCTGTTGCCGCAACTCGGCGGCAGCGCCGATGTGACGCGCAACCGCAATCTGTACGGCGATCGGGCCATCTCCCGCACCAATGCGGCGCAGCTCACCGTCAGCTACGAGGTGGACCTGTGGGGCAAGCTGTCCAGCCAGCGCGACGCGGCAGAGTGGGAGTCGCTGGCGACCGAGCAGGACCGCCAGAGTGCCGCGCTGTCCCTGGTGGGTACCACCGCCACGCTGTACTGGCAGACCGCCTTCATCAACCAGCGCATCGCCAGCAGCGCCGAGAGCATCGCCTATGCGCGCAAGACCCAGGACCTGGTGCGCGCCCAGTACGCGGCGGGTGGCGCATCTGCACTGGAAATGGCCGAGGCCGAACAGACCGTGGCCAGCCAGGAGGCCGCGCACGCGCTGCTGGTGCAGCAGCGGGTGGAATACGCGAATGCGTTGGCCATCCTGTTCGATGGCCCCCCGGACCGCATGATGGCCGACCCCGCGCGGCTGCCGCAGTATCCGCTGCCGCAAGCCCGCGCCGGCGTGCCAGCCGAATTGCTGGGTCGCCGCCCGGACCTGCGCGCCGCCGAGCTGCGGCTGCGCCAGTCCCTCTCCACCGTTGACGCGACCCGCGCCAGCTTCTATCCGCCGCTGACGCTGACTGGCGCCTTGGGAAGCTCGAGTCCCACGCTGTCCGATGTTCTGAAGAACCCGGTCGGTTCGCTGGGCGCGGCGCTGACGCTGCCGTTCCTGCAATGGAACCAGATGCAGCTCAACATCAAGATCTCCAAGGCGGACTACGAAGAGCGGGTGGTGAACTTCCGGCAGGCGCTGTACCAGGCGATGGCTGACGTCGAGAACGCCTTGTCGAACCGCACGCAGCTGCGTCTGCAGGGCGAGCAGCTGGACGCGTCGTTGAAGGCGGCTCGCGAGGCTGAGCGGCTGTACGAAGTGCGCTATCGGGCGGGAGCGGTGCCGTTGCGGGACTGGCTGGATGCGCAGGAGAAGCGGCGGGTGGCTGAGGTTTCCCGGGATGAGAATATGTTGAATCGGTTGGTGAATCAGGTGACGGTTTATCAGGCGCTTGGTGGTGATGATGTTGGTGGCGGTGGTTCGGGAGTTGCTGCTGGCGCTGCGGCGGGTTCTTAATCCGTCTGGCGTGTCGGTGCGCTGGGGCGCGCGGGGCAACGATTGCGGTCCGGAGCCTTCGCTCCGGACTGCCCCATCGTCATCCTCGTCCTCGCCTTCGGCGACTCCTACGGATTCCCTCGGGCTTATCGACGCCCCGCGCGCCCCAGCGCACCGACACGCCAGACTCCGCTTTTGAAACTTGGCGTCCGCTGGGGCAATTGGTCTTCGTAGGGTTCTCGCCGACAGTGGGGATGGGCGAGGATCTTGCGGGGCCCGCCCCAGGCCGGCCGCCCGGGCGGCCTTTTGGGGCTTACGCGGTGTCTGGCGTCGGGCGATGGCGCTGCGCGCTTCTGATGATCTGTGCGCGAACAGGAAGCGTTGTTGGCCGACGAGCTGCATATGAATGCGCGCAGCGTCATCCGCACAACTGACGATACCCATATGCCAAAAAAGGCCGCCCGCGCGGCCGTTTTTGGCGTCCCCGCAAGATCTTTCTCTCCTTCTCGCCAGGGAGAAAAACGCCAAGCACACAGCCCGCCCCGCCAGGCGTCTAAAGAACCAGAACACCGTCTGCAATAAAATACGCCCCCATGAACACCCCCGATCACCCCCAGGACCTTGCCGCCGACCTCGACCGCCGCTTCGGCAGTCTCTCCCGTCTTTACGGCCCCGAAGCCCCCGCTCGTCTCCGCAACGCCCACGTGGCAGTAGCAGGCCTGGGCGGCGTAGGCTCCTGGACCGTCGAGGCCCTGGCCCGCTGCGGGGTAGGCGCGTTGACGCTCATCGACCTCGACCACATCGCCGAATCCAACGTCAACCGGCAGATCCACGCCCTCACCGCCACGCTAGGCCAGTCCAAGGTCGACGCCATGGCCGAGCGTGTGCTGGCGATCAACCCGGAATGCCGGCTGACCCGGGTAGATGACTTCGTGTCGCCCGAGAACGTCGCCCAGGTCCTGCCCGGCCCGTACTCCGTCATCATCGACTGCACCGACCAGGCCGCCGCCAAGATCGCCATGATCCTGCATGCGCGGGAAATCGGCGTGCCCATGCTGTTGTGCGGCGGTGCCGGCGGCAAGACCGACCCGCTCACCCTGCGCGCCGGCGACCTGTCCGCCGCGGTCAACGATGCGCTGCTGTCCAAGCTGCGCAACAAGCTGCGCCGCGAACACGGTTTTCCGCGGGCCTCCGACCAGAACGGCAAGGCCTTGAAGCGCGTGCCGAAGATGGGCATCCACGCCCTGTGGTTCGACCAGCCCGCCATCCTGCCCGACGCCTGGACCCGTCCCACCGAAGGCGAGGACGATATGGGCGCCTCGGGCCTTGCGGCCCTGGCGCCGCAAGGCCTGTCTTGCGCCGGTTATGGTTCGGTCGTGACTGTCACCGCCGCCATGGGCATGGCGGCGGCCAACGAAGCCTTGCGCCTCGCCGTCTGAACAACGGTCCTACAGCGCCACGAACACCACGCCGTCCTCGATCCTGACCGGATAGGTGGCCAGGTTGTCGCGCAGCGGCGAACAGAGCGCGCGCCCGTCGCGCACGTCGAAACGCCCCTGGTGCAGCGGGCATTCGATTTCATGCCCCATCAGAAAGCCGTCGCACAACCGCGCATTGCCGTGCGTACAGAGATTGGCGGTGGCGTAGACCTCGCCGTCCACGCCATACAGCGCGATCTCGCGGCCGCCGGCCTGCACGGCGATGACGTCCTCTTCAGGCACCTCGTCCCGCGCGATGGCCTTGATCCATTGCGTGCTCATAGCTGTCATGTCCTTGGTCATATGGGATAGATAAGCGAATTCGGCACCAGCTCGCTGTCGAAGATGCACAACCGCGATTCGAACTTCAGTCCGTCCGGCCCGCTGCGCACCACGTCCAGGTAGCGGCCCACGTTGAACACCGTGGTCAGCTGGCTGGGCTTGGTGCGGAATACGGCGTAATTGGCTTCGGACTCGATGCGGTCGCCCTGCACCGACAGCACGCGCGGCGCGCCCACCACGTGGCGCTGGTAGTAGGGGTCGTGGAAGATGGTGTCGGTGGCGCCGTAGATGCGGTCCTTCAGCATGCCGCGGCTTTCGAAGGACAGGGTGGCCAGCGGATAGCCGCGCTCGTGATTCTCGCGCGGCAGCACCTTGTACACGCAGTCTTCCAGGAAGAAATCGGGCCATTTCTCCCATTCCTCCGCGTCCAGCGCGGCGGCGTAGTCGTTGTACAGGCGGGTCAGTTGGTAGTAGAGGGAAAAGTCCAGCATCGTCAGGCCTCCATGACCCGCCGCCAATACGCGTACATGCCGCGGATCAGCGTTTCCGTGACCATGTGGTCGGTGTTTTCGGCGGTCTTGCCGCCCAGTTCCGCCACGCTGCGATGCCAGGGCTTTTGTTCAAAGCCCGACTGCGAGAATTCGATCACCTCGCCGTCGTCCGCCGACACGAAACCCGCCGGGCCGAACAGATTGGCCTGGCGCAGGCGGCGGCGCGTCATCTCGGGCGTGTCCTCGGCGAAGCCGAAATGCGTCCAGACGAAGTCGAAGGCATCGTGGCCCACCGGCTGGATATGGCGGGTGGACAGCGAGTTCACCTGCTGCTGGATGATGACGCTGGGGAACAGCGTCATCAGCACGGCGGTGGGACCGTTCCACCAGGGTTCCGGCACGATGTCCAGGAAGCGGTCATCGTTCAGCGACATCTGTTCCTTGAAACTGGACACGCCGCTGGTCACGCTGCCCTTGCCGCCCTGGCCGCGCGTCGAGATCATGGCGGCGTGGCGCAGGTGCTGATCCATCTTCAGTTCGGAGCGGTTGTCCGCCCGCCACAGGCCGAAGGTGACGAACCAGGTGTGCAGCAAGCCAGGATGGTAGGGATCCTTGATGTTCTCCTGCATCAGCTTCCAGTTGCCCGGGATGCGCTGGCGGCTGTAGCCGTGGATCACCAGTTCGCGGCCATCGAAGACGCGGTCGAAGTAATGCAGGATGTCCGGACCCAGATAGTCCTCCAGCGGCTCCACGTCGTGGTCGAACGAGGCGAACACCACGCCGTTGCGGCAGGCCACGGCCAGCTTGGTCAGGCCGTGCTCTTCCGGCTTGAAGTCGGGCGGCATGCCGCCATTGACCTTGCCGTCCTGCTTGACGCCGCGGCGGAACGGCACGCCGATCAGGTTGCCCTGCAGGTCGTAGTTCCACTGATGGTACGGACAGACGAATTCGCTGCGGTTGCCGGAACGCTCGCGGCAGAACTGCACGCCGCGGTGGGCGCATACGTTTTCGACCACGCGCACCTGGCTGTCGTTGTCGCGCAGCAGGATGACGGAACGTTCGCCCACGGCGGTGCGCTTGAAGTCGCCCGGGTTGGGGATCTCGGCTTCCAGACCCACATAGCTCCAGTGCGCGCGGTAGAAGAACCGCTCCATTTCGCGCTGGTGCAGGGCGGCGTCCGTGTAGACGCCGAAGGGGATGCGATGGGAGCCGTCGGTTTGCCAACGCGGGGCGAACTCGATGGGTTGCTCGGGGGCGCTCATGATCCGCTCCGGCTACAGGGCGCGGCGGCGGGCAGCGTACAGGTACGCATGGCTGGTCTCCTTGGTTCGGCGGGCCGCGAGGGCGGTCCGGCAGAGCCGGCGCGGCATGGGCGCTGGCGTTTTCTTGCATCATCGGGCAGCTTGTGAAATAAATAAATAGAATCTGCTTGATGAGATAAATCACCAGAATCAATATTGGTGGAGACAAGCGCATGAACCTGCAAGACGTGGACCTGAACCTGCTGGTGGTCTTCAATGAACTCTGGAAGCATGGCCGGGTGTCTGCCGTGGCCGACAGCCTGGGCATCTCGCAACCCGGCGTCAGCAACGCGCTGGGCCGGCTGCGCAAGCTGCTGGGCGACGAGCTGTTCCTGCGGACCTCGCGCGGCATGGTGCCCACGCCCTATGCGCAGGACCTGGCGCAGCCCATCGCCGCCGCGCTGGAGGCGCTGCACAGCACCCTGAACGCCCGCGCCGCGTTCGACCCCGCGCACAGCGGGCGCGCCTTCGTGATCGGCGTGAACGACGTGGGCGAAAGCTATTTCCTGCCGCGGCTGATGCGCGCGCTGGACCGCGCCGCGCCGAATGTCACGGTGCGCACCGTGCGCACCACCTCGATCGATGTGAAGGACGAAATGGAGCGCGGTCGCATCGATCTGGCCATGGGCTTCTTGCCCGATCTGAATAGCGGCTTCTTCCAGCGCCTGCTGTTCCGCCAGCCCTATGTGTGCATTTTCCGCCGCGACCATCCCTTGGCGCGTACCGGAGTTTCCGCCCGGCAGTTCCGCGCGGCCGAGCACGTGGCCATCGTGTCGGAAGGCACGGGCCACGGCGTGGTGGATCAGGTGATAGGGCAGGCCGGCATCCGCCGCCGCCTGCGCCTGACGGTGCCGCACTTCATCGCGGTGGGGCCGGTGCTGGCCGCCACCGACATGATCGCCGTGGTGCCGCAGCGTTTCGCCGACTGCGCCTGCGGCCCGTACGGCCTGGCGACCGCGCCCTGTCCGGTGAAGATCCCGGAGTCGGTCATCAATGTGTTCTGGCACGCCCGCAACCACCGCGAACCGGCCAACCAGTGGCTGCGGCAGGTGGTGGTCGACGAGTTCGCCGACTAGGCGTGGTCAGGTTTCGCGCAGTACCACCGGAAACCAGCCGCGCAGCGCGTTGGACAGGCGAATCTCGTCGGCGGCATGCAGGTCGGCCAGGGTCAGGACGCGTTCTTCCACGTTGCCCGTTTCGAGCAGTTCGGCACGCTGCACGCCCGGCAGGCAGCCGCTGTCCACGGGCGGCGTGTACCAGTCGCCGTCCAGGCGCAGATAGACGTTGCTGCGGCTGCCTTCACAGAGTTCGCCGCGTTCGTTCAGGTAGAGCAGATCGAAGATGTGCGGATGCGAGGGCAGCCATTCGATGGTCTTGGTGTACCAGGGGCGGTAGGTGGTCTTGTAGCGCAGCAGTGGTTCGGAAGAGCGCAGCGCTTCGGGCGCCAGCATGGCTTCCTGCAAGGCGGGCAGGGGCGGCAGCGGCGCGGTCTGGATGTTGCGGCTGCCGTCGCGCGCCACCAGCAGGCGCAGCCGGTGCGGGCCAGGGGTGGACAGGCCCAGCGCGGTGATCATGATGTCGGCTTCGACGGCCCGGCCGCCCCAGCCGTAGCCCAGTGCCTTGCAGGAGGTTTCCAGGCGCTTGAGGTGGCGCGCCAGCAGCGGCACGCGTCGTTCGGCATCGACCAGGATGGTCTCGATCAGTTCGGGTTGCATGGGAGTCTCCTGGTGTGTAGATGCGCTGCCGCCGCGCTCTATCCTACTACCGATGCGCGGGCGGTTGTCGCGGGCGCAGGGCAAGCGGCTTCAGGCCCGCAGGATCCGGGCTTTCCAGTGGCATTCCTGCCATTCCTCGGCCGGGTCGGAATCGTGCACGATGCCCCCGCCCACGCTGTAGACGCCATGTCCGGCCTGGTCCAGCACCAGGGTGCGGATCGCGACGTTCAGCGAGAAGTCGCCGTCGGGCGCCAGCCAGCCGATGCTGCCGCAATACAGGCCGCGCGGCGCCGCTTCCATCTGGCGGATGCGGCGCATGGCCGCGACCTTGGGGGCGCCGGTGATGGAGCCGCAGGGGAACAGCGCGCGCAGCACCTCTTCCAGCGACGCCTGGGGCGCCAGCGCCGATACCGTGGACGTCATGGTCCAGACGGTGGGATAGCGCTCCAGCGAGAACAGGGCGTCGACCCGCACCGAGCCCGGCTCGGCCAGCCGGCCCAGGTCGTTGCGCAGCAGGTCCACGATCATCAGGTTTTCGGCGCGGTTCTTTTCGCTGGCCAGCAGCGCCTGGCCCAGCCGTTCGTCCTCGGCTGGATCGGCGTGGCGCGGGGCCGTTCCCTTCATCGGGCGAGTGGTCAGGCGCGGGCCGTCGCGGCGCACGAACAGTTCGGGTGAAAACGACAGCACCGTGCGTTCGCCGTCCTGGATGTAGGCGCCATGCGCCACCGGATTGCGGGCGGTGATGCGCCGGTACAGCGTGGCCGGGTCGCCCTGCAGCTGCAAGTCCAGCGGCTGGGTGTAATTCACCTGGTAGAGCTCGCCGTCGCCGATCAGGCCGCGGATGGCGTCGATCTGGCGCACGTAGTCCGCTTCGGTCATGCGCGGCGTGGGCAGGCTGATGGCGGCGGGCGCGCTGCCGGCGTCCGGCGCGTCCCAGGGCGCTTCGTCCTGCTTGTGTTCGAACACCAGCGCCGTCAGGCGTGGTT
>LNAP01004042.1_pt1 | contig 17612 bp, 16 predicted proteins | sample 602601 | NCBI WGS metagenome assembly LNAP01 (sample SAMN02440304, study PRJNA202911) | soil metagenome | biome: Subtropical and temperate rainforests or woodlands; isolation source: soil samples (1 kg each in a 20% v/v slurry with milli Q water) were... ... | reverse complement strand
GGTCAATCGGGTTGACGAACTATTGCCCTGGAACGTGACGCTTTAGTCGTTGGCTGTATCGGATCAAACCGTCAAGACGGCTCTGGGCGGGTGCTTACGGTAGAACACACAGGCAACCTCATCATTGCCAAATTCCGCCACGAGACAGCACGCCCTACAGAAGGCGCTGCCCCCGATCCTCACCTACACGTCCACGCCCTGCTGATGAATCTGACCCAGCGGGCCGACGGCAGTTGGGTGGCCTTGTCCAATGAAGAAATCTTCAAACTGCTGCGCGTGACGGATTCGATCTACCAGGCAGAGCTGGAACGCAATGTCCGAGCGCTGGGATACGCAGTACGCCATGAAAAGAGCCATATCGAACTGGCCCATATCAGTCGCGAACAGATTGAGTTTTTCAGTAAACGCAGCGCCGGTATCACTGCTGAGCTGTCTGCGCGCGGCACCAGTCGTGAAGAAGCCCCTCACGCCCTCCGCCAAGGCATCACCCTGGCCCACCGCCAGGCGAAGACTCAGGAACTCAGCCGCACGGAGCTGCATCGGCAGTGGCGTGACGCCGCTAGCGCCATAGGGATGCAGTTTGATCAGGCCAGGGAGCAAGCAAACATCCAACCGGCACAGATATTGGGACAGCCTTCAGACCTAGTGGCCCAAGCCTCACTGAACTGGGCAATCCAACACCTAGCTGAAAGGGAGTCCGTCATGCCTTTGGCGGATTTGCTGCAAAATTCCGTTCGCCATGCTGGTGGCCATACGGACATTACAGCCATTCAGGCAGCGATTCAGGGCCGTGTGGAGTCTGGCACACTGATCCGGGAAGCGCCGCACTACCGCAGCACCCAGGACGGGCTGGCCCTTCCCATGACGCGCGAAGGCTGGGCTGCAGAAGCCATACGCCTGCGCGGCCTGCCCCAGGACACAGCACTGCAACTCGTTGACCAGGCCATTGCCGAAGGACGTCTGCTGATGGAAAGCCCACGCTACGCGACCCGGAAGGCCTATGAAGCCGAGTCTAGGATACTGGCCGCTGAGCAAGCAGGTCGCAGTGGCTGGCAGACCACGATTGCAGATACCAGTGCCGAAAGCAGCTTGGACACACGCCTGACACCTGGCCAGCGCGAGGCCGTCATGTTGATTGCGACCGGTCCCGATCAGATCGCCGGTATCCAGGGTCTAGCTGGCACTGGCAAGTCCTTCGCTCTGCAAAATGCCCAAGCCATCCTGCAACAGCAGGGGCACACCATGGCGGCCCTGGCCCCTTACGGCGGAATGGTTCGCAACCTGCGCAAAGATGGAATACCGGCCAACACGATTGCATCAGTGCTTGCAGCTTCCGACAAACGCCCCTTCATCAACACCCTGGGGCCGAAAACCATCGTAGTGATTGACGAAGCCGGCGTCGTACCGGTGCGGCAGATGGACAAGCTGCTGGCCCTCATTCAGCCGACAGGCGCAAAAGTCGTGTTGCTGGGCGACACCGCCCAGACCAAGGCCATTGAGGCAGGCCGCGCATTTGCCATGCTTCAGGAAAACGGCATGAAAACCGTACTGATGGCAGACATCCAGCGCCAACGCTCTGAACGGCTGCGCCAGGCGGTGCAGTTGGCCGCCGAAGGTCAAGCCAGCCGATCCCTGCCGCTCCTGGATCAGGTGCTCACCATCCCAGATCAGTTCACTGCCGACGAGCATGGCCAAAAGAGCCAGGACAGTTCCGCCCGATATGAGGCCATTGCACAAGCCTATATACAGCTTCCAGCGGCAGACCAAGCGGGCACCATCGTGGTGACCGGTACCAACGCATCGCGCGTCGCCATCAATGAACGGATCCATGCCCTGCTCGGCTTGGAAGGCAAAGGACATCAATGCCAACTGCTGGCTCGCCATGACACCACCCGTGCAGAACGCAGCGTAGCGCGGTATTACACCGTGGGCGACATTGTCGTTCCTGAACGAGATTACCAGTGCGGCCTGAAACGTGGCGAACTGTACCGTGTGACCGGCAGTACGCGCCATGACCGCATCACCGTCGAACCGATCCAGCCCGGCCCATCGCAAACTCAATCCATGGAAATTATCCCGAAAACCATGAGCAAGCTATCGGTCTACCACCTGAGCCGGGCAGAGCTGTCTGTGGGCGACCATATCCGTAGCACACGCAACGATGCCCAGAATGACCTGGTCAACGGCCAACTGGCGAAGGTCGTGGCGACTGGTGCAAGCAGCGTCACCATTGAAACCAACGGTCGCCGCCTGCAGCTGCCCACAGATCGACCGCTAAACATGGACTATGCCTACACTACGACCGCGCATAGCGCCCAAGGGCTAACCTGCGACCGAGTGCTTTACAACGCCGAAAGTTTCAGCCGTACGACCGCCCAGGACACTTACTATGTCAGTATTTCGCGCGAACGGCACGAGGTCGTTGTGTTCACTGACGATGCGAAAAAGCTGCCTGAGCGGGTGGATCGGCTGACGTACAAGGGACTGGCACATGACCTGCAACCGGTGGTGACCAAAGACCTGGCGCACGGACAGAACGAACTGGGGCCGCTTCCCCGACACGCCGAATCTGAGCTGGAAATAGGATGATCCAGTTTTGGTAGGCGTATTGCAGCAACCCTGTCGCTACATAGCAGCCCGTATGCTGTCATCGTGCAGCTCCCATGCTGTCTTCATGCAGGCAAAGCGCAGATGGAAAGCCGTCAGTATGCAGTCGTTATGTTGAGGATGCAGGTCGGCCACAGCGTCTACATGCAAAAGTGCCACAGTTGTGGCCCAATTTCTGCCCAAGACATCAATGCTTTACGTCACTTTGTCACAAGGAATTCGGTCATTTGCTCGCAAGCGATTGAGATACAAGCGTTTTCCTTACCCCGCCAGGGGTGCGTCTTGTGTGGCACTTTTAAGGCCACAAATGAGCGATAGCGAATTTGGGGATTTATAAGTGCCAGCCAGATCGAAGAGCTGGCAATGTCACATATCAGGGCCCCATCGAAGATGGGACACCAATCCTACTCAGTTAATAGCCGAGACATAGGTTCTGTCACAATAAAGCATGTGCAATCGCTATGTGACACCGACCCAAGCTGAGATTGAAAGACTTTGGCATATTGGAAACCGGAACCAGCCTCGATGGAGGACTAGCCTGGGGAAGTATCAGCCATATCGGCATCGCCGGGTGCTCGCGCGTGCTATTCCGCCTGGAACGAAACGCGCCGATTCGTCGCAGGAGTAGCAGCCATGACAGTTGACGGAATGACGACAGAAGTACGGCTCATTGAGCGCTACGGCATCCTATTATCTTTGGAGGATCTAGCAGAGGTTCTCAAGCGTCGTCACGACAGATTGCGCATAGCGTTGCGTGGCGACTCGGAGTTTGCACGAACGTGGTACCCAGCTAAGAAAAAAATCGGTCGGCGTGTTTATTTTCGGGCAAGCAATGTTGCTCGACTAATTGATGAGCACACGCAATGTTGAGCTGATCAGTAGTCACTCTGTAACGAGCTCGTTGGGGTTTAGCCTGTTTGGCAGCATCAAAGGGTACTTGGTTGCCGATCATTGGATCAACTGTGAGCTGTCGATGAATAACGACACTGACGCGGGTTGACGGTCGGCTGCGGAGCATGGTTAAGCAGCATTATGCCCTCTAGACGTGCCGCGACTACACGAACCACGCCGCCCGTAGCAAAATAGCCGTCACTGCCCATACCAGCAAACATATATTCCAGACGGCTGCCACCCAGGAAACCGCCCTGGAATGGAGCTGCTCTACAGATGTGACTAGGCCCGCACCATACAACAGAAGAACATAGGCAGCAATGAACTGGACTCGTTGTGGCTTAATACGTATGGAATAGTTCATTGCAAAGGCGCCGCAAAGCTCCATGACCCCGAGAAACGCGATCAGAGTTGCAGCTAAAGCTAGTTCTGAAAATGACGCAATGGCCAAGACTTGGCTATGGGATTTGGTTACGGCGAGATGCAACAACATAGGAGCAGCTGACAGCACAATAATTAACCACCCAGAGTTAATTTCAGCTACATGCTCTTGCCCATAGTGCCGCCGGGCTTTTCGCGACGTAAATAAGAACGCGGCAACAATAGATATGGTCGTCGCTATCAGTAATCCGCCGTGAGAGAGAATTTCTTTCATATTGCTACGCTAGGTTTAGAGACAACCACATCGCGAAGTTTGAACTGATATTGGATAGTTTCATGATTTACACCATACGACTCGTCCCTTCGTGATCCAGAAATGGCACTGGCAAAGCCGCTGTTGGTGGATCGATGGCGAGATTGTAGGGCGGGTCCAAAAATCGTGCGCTATCGTCCAACGTGGCCGACGGTCGGGGTTTAGTGAAAGCGAGATTTGCACTCCGCATCCTCCGGGGCAACTGAGGCATGCCCACTTTTTTACTCCCCCGTCGGTGACGAGCCATAACTCCCCTGCGGGAACGGTCGTTTTCCCTGGATGCTGGACGACTGATCTTACTAGAAAGTCGAACTCCAACCACCCAAGACGGCGTAATGACAGTGCAAGAAAACGTCTCATAGATTCACCCGATTACGCCCAAGAAGGGCGCTACATCACCACGTCCCCATATCACTTTTGTGTCGCATACCGGACATGCCGTCAGAGGCTGGCATGTCATGGCGCGATCCTCTACTCGATCAAAGCGACGAATTCTATTATGTGTCATGCCGTCCGCGCCTCGAAAGCCTGTCAAGCCTTGTATTAACTCATCTACGGCAACACAGGCAATGCTGGTTGTAAACGTCACCACAGCCGGTGCGGGGTCACCACCACCTTCTACATACGCTTCGGATTTTCGACGCTCAAACTCCTTCGGGTCGGCGCGCTGCAATCCTTCGGCAGCGGCGCGCTGTGCGCTGACGACACCAAGGCACATTAAACAGGGATTACCTGGCAGGATGGTGGTGACGCGCCCGGCCATGTCGTAATCCACCCCGCTTTTGGCTGACCGCATACGCAAACCAAGATCAATCAGTGGAATACCGTAGTAGTGGGCAAAGCGATTGAGGGTCAAGCGACCCTGATTGTCGTCGGTACAACCGAATAACACATCACACGAGCGAAGAGTGTCTCTTAGTGATGGATCGCCTACCCACGCCTTTCGAGTGACGACTTGGTTGCCTAGTCCGAAGGCTTCGATCTCACGTGCGAGGATGTCAACTTTTGCCCTCCCTTCAGCAACATCGACGGCGCGAGATCCGTGCACCCGGTTGAGATTGGTTGTGTCGATCGTGTCGTTATCGATCAGCGCGAGATGGCCAACCCCTAATCGGGTTAATAGCGATACCACGGCACTGCCGGTGCCGCCGCAGCCAATCACCCCAACACGTAAGCTGCGTATCATTGGGTTGAAATCCTTGCCGAATAACGCTGCCTGACGAGCAAGGATGGGCGTTTCAGTGACCTCGCTCTTCATGCTGCGGATATTGATTTGACGTCCGATAACGCTAATGGACGAGGTAGATAGAGTCGTCTTCATTGAGGTCCATAGTCGGCCTGCGATGGCATCGTGCTGACCAAACACCAAGCTGGCTAATCCATAGTTGCCCTTGTTGAAGGCGGTGCGTGCAAGCTCGGCCTCGTTGCGATCGTCTTGCGTGGAGAAAAATGCATCTGCGTTTGGATGCGTGTGAACCAGCCCAGGAACTAGGTTTCTCTGTTTGGCTGCCCCCAGTAACCGCATGAATCCTTGGGTTGACCAAGTTACGTGTACCGAGGAAGACGAGACCATTTCATCTGCGGTGATAGGCACTACCTCGTGCGAAATCAAGCGAGTGCGCGGCTGATGTGTCCAAGGATCCGTTTCGATGTCCGCCGTACCGAACAGGATATAGGCGGCAGCCTCGGAACCGTCTTCTCGATGAAGTAGTGTGCGTAACGCTTCTTCATGGGATTTTAGTAAGGTAATGTCCAGCGTCCTGATTCCCATTATTTAGCCTCCGCAAGGGCATGCTCGATGCGCTTGATCATCGTATGTAGGCCGTCGACGCCGGGTCGCCAATTACTGTTGTGGCGAGACCAACGTTGCCAGGAGCATCCTTGAAAGGCATGCGGCTGGTCTGCACACGACGCATAACGGCCTACAGAGGTTAGTGTCAGCCATGGGTTGCAAAAAAACATGTCCGGCGCTATATCGGGATACCCGGGCGGCAGGATGACCAATACGTCTGCGACGGAGTGATTGAACTTCCCAATGGGGAGTTGTATTTGTTTGAGCACAACGCCGGTATGGGGGCCATCGCTGGTCACCTGCGCATTAAAGCCATGGCTGTCAAGGTAGCGCTGATCGGCTTCGGGTAAAGCTGTCAATCCTTCCGTGGTGTCGCGGATCAGTGTGATGAAACGCTCGATGCCCGGCTTGCTAAGATCGATCAGGTCGGAGTCGCGGATCAGCACATCTTGACCACCGCCTCGTACTTCAAGATACACGTCATAAGTATCTGCCGGAACATCGGCTAGTGTTTTCAATACTTTTCCGCTAATGATTGGCTTACCCCAGTCAAACTGACGGTCATCAATCGTGAACTTGAAAGCACGGTCTGTCTGAAAGATGACAAAACGTTCTGCACCACGTCCTCGCAGATCGTAGGTTTCGTCAAGCCGCAGATCCTCAAACTCGCCTAAAGGTAAGATGGCGTAGATACTGTAGTCTGCAACCTGTCGAATACCGGCTGCCTGAAGGATTTGGCGGCCAGTGGGAATCGGATCGGTTAGATCTGCATGACGCTCGGCAAGGTTCTCGTCGAGTACCACGATGCGGTAGAGGTGTGCAGGACGTAGGCAGCGGCCTTCGCGGATTGCAGTGCTAACCTCTTCGAGAGGGATGGGGCTGTCTTCGCTAGGATTTTGTGTGTGCATATGGACTACCCTATTATTGGCCGTCTGCAGGATTGCAGGTTTCTTGGCCTTCAATAAGACAATCGCCGGGAACTTCCAAACCGGAAAGCTAATTCAGGATTTATTTATCATGACGGTACCGACAGGAACAATACCGCAGATGAAGAAGTGTGGGCAGCGTGGGCAGGTGCGTGCATCTTCTTTAGCTGGGAAATTGCCCGAGTGGATGCGTTCGGTGAAATCCTGGAGCTTGTCGGTACGTGTCTGTAGCTTTCGAGCTGTTATTGATAATGGTGTGGTTATTTCGCTAGTTAGGTAGGTCACCTCGACTTGCGTCGACTCACCATAGGCCTGGTGGGCTGCGAGTAGCAGAAGCGTGTATTCGATATCGTCAAAGGCGTTGGATCTTAATTTTCCGATTTTGATCCGCCTTAGGACCGTCTGTCCCCCATTCCCACATGTGATGAAGTCTGGTGTGACCGCAATGTTGCCGCCGATCCTTGTGAGAAGGATCGGTGCAGTAGGTGACGTGACGCCGGGGCCCCGTGCTTCCATGAGTTGATTCACCAAGTGAAGAGCAATATTTCGGTAGTCATCTGCATAACCATGGTTAGTTGCTCCCTTTGCATCCCATGCCAGATCAAAGCGTGTCGCAAGCTCGGCAGTGGTCGGCGCTGTCGTTTGATGTGTTGTTTTTATCCAGTTGAAAACCTCGCTAACTACGTTATGCATCTTCATAAAGGCAGTTTCAGTGCGGCGCCCGCCTAACCTAAGGACATGTGAGTACAAGAAACGACGTGGGCAGCGTTCAAACAGATTGATCTGATGGTCAGTCCAGATGGGGGGCTGCTCCCAGATAAACTGGGTAGCTGTCAGCGGCGGCTTTTTCGCCTTTAACTGTGCTGGATGGAGTGGTTGCAGGATTGAGTTACGAATGATCGATATAAATTTCGACGGGTTACGCTTTTTGCCATCGGATAGCTCGGAGGACGCATAAAGGAACAGTCGATCGCGCGCGCGAGAAAGGGCGACAAAGAACAAGCATTCTTCCTCTTCATCGTGACCGAGCTTAATGGCATCGAGTCCCGTCAGACTTTCCGAGCCATGGATTAGGCCGTCGGGAGGTAGGCAACGCGGTGTTCGATTATTGCGCGGTAGGCCAGAGGTCACTAGCCCAGGAATATGTACGGTATGAAACTCCAATCCCTTGCTGGCGTGAATGGTCATTAGGGGTACAGCATCAATACTTTGGGCACTCGCTGGTAGATAGCGTAGCCCACGATCTTCCGAAAGTAGGACTAGTCTGCGGACTCGATCAAGAAGACGTGTACAAGGTAGGCCCGTGACCGAGGGCTGCCGGCGGCAGAAGTTGAGGAACTGCCAGAGTGCTAGCCCTTTCATTCTGCTTCGTGCCGTCTTGCCCAAGTACAAAGTCCGGGCCAAACCGAGACGGTCAATGATCCAGACGGAAAAGAGGCTCCAGGGATGGTCAACGGGCCTTATATCTTTAAACAGATCCGCAATACGAGCTAACGTATGCTTGCTTGCATTGGGAAGGTTCGCTGGCCAATGCGCTTCATGGCGCCAGTCGAGTACGGAAGCCTCGATTGAGCGTAGATGCGCTAGGATTAGCGCCACATCCTGCAGTGGCATAGAGTATGCCGGCATAGTGGCAACTCTAATTAGGCCCACTGCATGTGGGTCATTCAATAAGGAAAGCAAGGCTAATAGATCTTTTATCTCGGGGCGTTCGAATAGACTGCCTAGGTGCAGCACGGGGATGTCTCTGGCCTCTAGGCCCTCGGCTATTGCGCTAAGGCGAGCATTAGAGGCGCATAGAATGGCCTGCTGGCGATACGGGGTTCCCTTTTCATGCTCAGTTTGAATCGCTGCCGCTACTGCCGAGATCTCATCATCAGCTGAGCCTACAACTCGGAACTCTGGTGTTGAGCCCAATGCACCTCGATGAGCTTGTAGGCCGAGCGGTAACGAACCAGCAGACGCCTTCATCGTGGTTGAGAAGGTCGTGAAAGCATCGATTACTTCCTGCCCGGACCGATAGTTGATACCTAGCTGATTAACCATTGCGCCAGGAAAATCCGAGGTAAATGTCACCATATTTGTGGACGATGCACCACGGAAGCGATAGATAGATTGACGTGCATCGCCAACAACCCATAAATAACGGCCGTCCCCTACGATGGCCTTTAGGAGTCGTACAGAGGCGCGGTTAACGTCTTGATACTCATCGACAAGCACGTGCTTGTGGCGAGTTCTCAACGCATTCCTAACCTCGGAATCAGTCTCGACCAGTCGTACTGGAGAAGCGACCAAATCACCGAAGTCAATCAATTGCTTCGCTGTCATCAAACGCTCGTAAGTTTCATACACTAACGCCACTTCCAGGCATTTCTCAGCGCGTACTCTTGATTCGCTGTCTTCGAGGCTGTGCGCCAGCATGGCTTGCGCCAAGGCCCGATAGCGGGCAGCGTCAACCACTTCATCCTTGGCGCGTGATATTGCGCTGAGTATGTCGCTAAGATCGAGAGCCGGATCCCATAGGTTCCGATAATGGCTTAGTGGGAGTCGTGGAAATTCATCTTCCAGCAGCTCGATAGCGTCTGAACGGTCAAGCAATCGTGGGTTTGGAGGTAATCCGAGCTTGTCGTGAAATCGCCGGATAATATCTAGCCCGAAGGCGTGGAAGGTGCCAATCCACATGGCTGCAGCAGCCTTGGGATGGTGTGCAGCAAGCCTTTCGTTCAACTCATTCGCCGCCTTGTTCGAGAATGTAAGAGTAAGGATGGAAGTAGGGTCTATCCCTTCGGCCAGAAGGCGTTCGATACGTTGCACCAGAGTTCGAGTCTTGCCAGTACCTGGGCCTGCCTGCAACTGAAATGCAGAGTGACGATGGGTAGCGGCACTTATCTGAGTCGGATCGGGAGCTAACTGCTCTTTTTCGCCGTTGAGCGGTATTGTGGATGGGGCTTCTGTGGGGAGGAGTAGCGCATCCAGTAGTTGTTGTTGAACTACCTGTACAGGCGCATTGATTCGTTTCGCTATATCGGTAGAGGTGCAGCCTTCGTCCACGTGCAAACGCAGCATCATGGGGCGTGGCAGCAAAAATTCGCGTGCGAATAGATCCATCCGGACCTCACGACGTTCGTGCGGCCCATAGTCGAGTACGCGTTCAATGCCGACTGGCGCGTTTTCGGATGAGCGGTCAGGTTCTACATGAGTTGTAATTACATCGTGTTCACCGCCCTCCAGAATGAGATGGCCGAGTTCGTGAGCGATGAGAAAAGCACGATCGAACGACGATCCGACTTCTTCATACATGATGCTGCCGGTCTGGCTATCGAATACGGCCTGCCCGCCTTTCAATGCCGAGTCGTTCTTGGGCAGTGCATAGACATCAATGCCCCTTCGTGTTGCTTCTTTCTGGACCAATTCAAGTAAATTCCAGGGATCGTCACCAGCCGCGACTGCCGCCTGATGGATACGCTGTGCTTCGCGTCGTGCGGCTTCGGTCGCGTCCATGGGGTTAATCCTCGAGTGCTATGAGCGCCTGCTGTTGCTCCGCTGTGAGCTGGGACGTTTCGACTGCACGCTTGAACGATATTTGGCCAGTTACCTGGGGCTTCAAACTCGATCGAAAACTTTGTCCAGCAGCGATCGTTGGCGGGCTGCGTAAATAGGTGGACATCACATCGAAAGGTGCATCAAGTTCTATAGCGAGCCGTTGTATGAAGCGCACGGGTATGGTCGTAACGTCAATCGCCCGATCACGAAAGCGAGCTAATAGCAAGCTGTTGATATCTAGTCTTTTAGCGACAGATTTAAATGCGATAGTGCTTAGTTGAGTAAAGGGGTTCGCGGTCGCTGTGTTTTTTTTCGATCTCACTCCGGCTTGAAACTGCTGCCAAGCACGCTCGACAGCTTGCTCCGGCGGCATCGTTGATTCATCGCTCTCATCCGAGGTGTCGATTGTCAATGCGATGGCGCAGTCGACGAGAGCTTGAGAAAACTCAGGGTACTCGCGTAGGTAATGTTCCAATATCTCGCGGTTATGCTGGTGTTCAACGGAAAACTCCAGAAGAATCTCTTCTTCGGTAAATTTTGAGCGTTCAGTATTCATGCTTCGATCTCCTTTTCAAGATCTGCCTTAAGAGTTTTATACGCACGATTTAGCCTGTTGCGAACTGTTCGTTCGTTGCACTGTAAGATGTTTGCAATTGTCGTGGCACTTTGATCTTTAGCGTCAATAGGTATGCCCTCCAAGAAGAGGTAGACTACCCGTCTCTGATCTTGGGGTAACTTGTTAATCGCAGTAAACAGCACCAACCGGAAAGCGGGATCATCAATTTTTTCCGGATGTCCGGTCCGAAACCTTTCCAGAGCAGTCTCTACTTCCGGCGAAAAGTCGTGGTCGTTGTCCTGTTGCGAGTTCAGTGGAACTAGTGTGATATCGCCAGCGGCAGCCTGAAATTTTCGTAAAACAGACGTTCGAAGTGCCTTCATGGCGCTATCGAAATGAATTTCATAGAAATCTAATGATCCGGAGCCTGTATTGCAGTCTTCGGTGATAAGTACAACAAATCTGCCGATGATTTCATCGCAAATATCAGTGGCGGTACCTATACGGCTATCCCATATCTTTGAACGCAACAATTGATTAACGCGTGCTAGCAGGATACGAAATATTTTTTCAAAGTTATCTTTATTGCCATCAGCCCAACTGCGTCGCAAAAAGTAAAGGACAGCCTCTGAGGGCACATAGCCGATAGCTTTTCTTGAAAAGGTAGTGAACAGTGTAAGCCGTGCCGCTGGGTCTATGGCCTCTAGTGTTGAGATATGCGTTTCAATTTCAAGCGGACGCTGGTAGAGCGTTCCGCGCTTCCTTTCCTTGCGTGTTAGTGGTACCGGCATTCCTTTTCTCCAGGATCATGAATGTGAGATAGCTATAAAGGCGTAATGGATATCACCGAATACGGATTGGCAATGACACCTGAGGCTGGATTGGTACCAACGTCTTCGCATAAGCGCGCAGGATGTCATTGTAGAGGTCGGCATGCTTGGGCACCTCGACAGAAATGATCAGTGCGTAGCGGATTTTTTCGGCACCCGTTGCTCTGCCGCCCGTTTCACGCGCGTTGTAGTGGATGTCAAATACAGGGTTTTGAAGGCTACTGCCTCGGAAGGTTTTTGTGCCATGAAGTACTGTTTCCCATTTACCGCGGTCGGAGCGTCGTTCCTGTTCGGTGGCGTACTGCTTCATATCAAAAAACCCCTTGGTCTGAGCATTGGCCTTACCATCCTTTACTTTCTCGTCGTGAGGACGAAAAACGACTTCGAGCCCTGCTCGTGTGTAAGCGGCCGCATCCTGTGGATCGGTAGGCGAGGCGTAGCAAAACGTGGCCTTCAGACGCACGTTGCCGTTGAGTGCCGCTGTGGGTAACGGCAATGTAGCGCGCAAATACTTGCTAGGTTTTAGTTCTCCTTGATAGACGACACGTGCGACGCCATCTGGACAAGTGATGATGCTCATGATGTCTTCGGGTACTTTGCCCCATCCGACTTCGAGCTTGTCATGATCCCTGGCGTCCGCCGCATGCACCAGCAGCGCCTTGATAGCCAGGGGCGTCAACTCGGTGCCGAGAATCGCGCGGATGCCCACGGCGCTACGCAAAAGGTAAGGTGACGCAAAGCTTGTGCCTAATTGGGGGGCTAGGTTAGCTTTTGCGCCAGGGGTCAAGACATGGAAGTACTTTGCTGCCGGATTTCCGCCGAAAGCCATCAGATCGGGCTTGACAACGCCTGGGCTTCGACCGGGGCCTGTGGCGCTGTAGGGGGCCCTGGCCCAGTTATCATCTGTGTTGTCTGCGGCGCCCACGGCTAGGGCGTTGACGCAATCTGAAGGAACCTGCACCCGGTCATAGCGAAGTAGGCGGTCGCGCTCGCCATTATTGCCGATGGCCACCGTCATCAAGGTATCGCCATCACTGAGCAGCTCATCAATCACCGATGTCCAGGCATGCACTTCCTGATCTTCGATTGGGAGGTCGGGACCGAGACTCAGGTTGATGAATTGGTAAGAGCGCGATAGCAGTACGGTTTCGATGAGGCCTAAGGTACGGTATAGCTCTAGCGGGTTTTCTGTATCGGCATCCCGGTCTAAAACACGCAAATGATCAACCGGCGCGAAAGGTCGTGATGCCGTGCCATTGGGCTCGATGGGGCCAAAGAGGAATGCCGATGTGACTGCCAATCCATGTTCCAGACCATCAGGGTCATCGGCGGCGTCTTCATCCAGCTTGCGGTAGGCGCGCAGCCAAGGGCCTATGGCGTGCTGCTTGGGTAAACCGCCATCAAGGATGGCGACGCGTGGTTCCGAGGAAAGTGGCTGCTCTGTCGGTAGGATGCAACTCACCGATGCACCGCTGCTTCGGTGGAAAGGACGAATGCCGCGTAGCTTGGGAACGGGTCGAATTACTCGCACGAATACAAAGTTGGCCAGTTTTTTGATGCCACCGCGCGCGCCTTCGACCGGAACGAACCACAGATTGCCTGTTACGAAGCCCAGGCCGGTGTGGACCGTCATGTCGGCCCCCCCTGCAAAGTCTATGAAGGCGTGTTGTACCAGTGTCGGATCCTCATCGGGCAGCAGGTGCAATCCGATCTCGAAAAAACGCTCTTTGGCACCGCCGTAATCGACAACCCGTTCAGTGGGTGCGAATACGGCGAACTGTTCGATGTGGGTGAGCTCTTCCGCCTCATCAGAATCGTCCTCGATCGTGTTGGCCCAGTGCTCAAGATCGCGAAAATCCTGGCGTTTTCCAGCCACGAAGATCTCAGTGGTCGTGCTTTCTTGTGGTGGTCCCTTTTTGGTCCATGCCTCGGGCGTAACCTTGACGGTACGGCTACCGATTGATTCGAGACCGGTCGCGCGTAGCAGTCTGGTCGGAAAATAGGAGCGGGCGATGAAACTGGGGTTCATCATGAGGCGTGCGACACCAAAATCATCGGGGCACGCCGCTATCGGCAACGTGTCCAGTGCCTGGATGGTGCGTTTGAACTGAGGGGTCAGGCGTTGGCGTGCCTGATCGACGGTATAGACTTCAGCCTTGCCAGGAGGGCGTTTGGGCCCCTTGATGTCATGTGTTAATAGTTCACCGCGCCCGATCAGGAAATTGGGTTTATTCATGCTTCAGCCCTCTTTGTGGTCTCTTTCTTTTTCGCGTTTGCCGAGTGGTCGCTAGTATATTTTCTGATAGTGTCGCGGCTCACACCGGTGATGTCAGAGACGGCATGTTGGGATAGGCGTGTCTGTTTAGCCAGCAGCACTGCCAGATCGATTCGACCCTGTCTATCCAGTGCCAAAGCACGCGCCTTGATGAATTCTTCTATTAGGTCCGCGTCGGACGCAGTGCCCAGAGCCAGCGCACGTCGAAACCTCTGTATGTCGCGCTCAATGTCACTAAATGAATGGCCATAGAAGGCAAATGCAAGGATGTCGATCCAGCGGCCAAATAGGGCGTAGTCCGGCCCAAGAAAACGCTTGATGGCCTCTTTGATGGCAGCCCCTTCCGGTAGTTTGAAATGAACAAGCAGATCAAAGCGCCGCCACAAAGCAGGGTCAATCAATTCGGGGTGATTCGTGGCGGCCACCAGTACGCTGGTAGTCGGCCATTCATCGACTTCTTGCAGGATAACGGTGACCAGGCGTTTGAGTTCACCCACATCGGTGTCGTCGCTACGGCGTTTGGCGATTGCATCAATTTCATCCAGCAGCAGAACGCAGGGCTCGCGCTTGGCGAAGTCAATGGCCGCACGCAGATTGCTGCCACTCTTGCCAAGCAGGCTGCTCATCACGGCCGTGAGATCTAGGATGTATAACGGAACCTGTAGTTGAGCTGCGAGCCAGCGCGCTGTGAGCGTTTTGCCAACGCCGGGAGGGCCTACAAAAATCGCCGAGCGTGTTGGCGTTAATCCCATAGCAGCCAGCCGTTTTACCTGCTGGCGCTCTTGGATTAATTGCCCCAGGGCTTCTTCCACGTCCAACGCCAATAGTGGCGCTTCGCGTTCTGGCACATCCTTGAATACTTTCAATAAGGACAGCCGCGACTCGTCATCGACGGGTAATACTTGCTGCGCCATGGGCGGCGGGGACACTTTGCGCAAGGGCGGCCGAGCGTGCGAGGACTTTGTCTTTAAATACAAGTCCATCTGCTCTGCTAGCTCCGGCTCGGCGTTACGATACTTGCGCACCAGCCGCGCGACGAAGAGGCGTACATCTTCGGCTTGCTCGGAAATTGCCAGCCTAGCAAGCTGGGCTAAATCTGAACCAAGTTCTTTAATTTCGTCCGTCATTTCTACAACTCATTGATAAATATATATTAAATTAATTTTTTAAATGGACTAATTGTATTTTACACCTATCCAATAAGAAGTTAAAGAAGATAGTTTTAAAGAAGTTGGGGCGCGATCAAACGCGCTCTGGCGTATCTGAATGATTGGCGTGAACGAGGTGAACCATGAATGCGTGCGATAGAAGCTACGAAGCAATGACCGTTGCGGCAATGCGCGACCTTGCCGCAACGGCTGCCTATCTGGAAGCGGTGGTCGAGCTGGAGGCTGCCGTTCACTCTCGTGCCGCCGGCCCATTTGTCCGGGCACACGATATCGGGCATGAGCTGGTAGTCGGCCAGTGGGCGCTTATCCCGCACTTTGCCAAGTCGGCGAAGCTGCCATATCAGACGAATAACGCTCGTTCCGAAGAGTTGGCCAGCAAGGCAAGCTATCGCCAACCCTGGCAGCGCGGCCAGCGCTGTATTATCCCGGCGATGTCTTTCGACGAGCCTTGCTGGGAAACCGGTCGTAATGTGTGGTGGCAATTCCAGCTGTCAGACGGTGCCCCTTGGGGCCTGGCCGATCTGTGGAATACCTGGATCGAGCCGGCAACGGGTGAAGTTCTGGAAAGCTACACGATGCTCACAATCAACGCCGATGAACATCCCTTGATGCGTCGGATGCACAAGCCTGACCCGAAGAAGCCAGCCACTGCCCAAGACAAGCGCTCAGTCATTCCAATCGAAGTGAGTAATGTCGATTGTTGGCTGACAGGCTCAGTTGAGGAGGCTAGCAGCCCCTTGCGCTTGGCACCGGAAAATATTTTCGCCGCCAAGCCCTTCGAGGTGCCTCCGCTGGGCGGTGCCAACGTCATCGCACAACAGGCACTGTGGTAATAATTACTCCGACATTTTTAACAATAGCTTTACGGTCTGAGACAATGTCAGCCCGTCGTTCCAGGCTGACGCCAACACGTCATTACCCTGTAATTCCTGTGCTTCTATCATCGCCTGAGCATCTGACCATGTAATGTCGCCCTGCTCACTCAACAAGTCATATACAGTGCTTTCCCAATCGTTTCGTGGATCGGATGGCATTCTGTTCTCCGTCTTAATTGATGCCCCAGCTAAAGCTGGGGCAGACCTTCTTACATGCAAAGCCAGCTGCGTCCCGCACCGGCCAGATTGAACGGTAAATCGTCTGCCACGACAGCACCGCCACTCGTGGGGGCAGCAGCAGCGGCCTTACGCGCTGCTGGCCTGGCCATCTGCACCACGGCCCCCGAGCATCTGCATCTGCTCTGCGACGATCTCGGTGCTGTAACGGTCAGCACCTGTTTCTTTATCCTGCCATTTTCTAGTCTTCAAGCGCCCTTCTACATATACCGCACTTCCCTGGCGCAGGTGCTCGCCGGCGATTTCTGCCAAGCGGTTGTAGAACACAATCCGATGCCATTCGGTTTCTTCTCGTTTCTCGCCTGTCGCCTTATCTTTCCAGCTTGTCGATGTGGCCACGGAAACGGTGCAGATCCCGGCTCCATCCGCGCTATAGCGGATCTCTGGATCGCGACCTAAGTTGCCGATAATGATGACTTTGTTGACTGATGCCATGCTGTTGCTCCTAGTAGTGGTTCGGCGTGCTGGTCGACAAATGTCCCAGGCCGATAAAGCGGCCTGGGCTTCGGTTTAGTTTTCGGACGATTCGTTCAGAATTTGCATGACGGCTTTAGCCTGCCAAATAGCGGCGTTGTTCAATTGACGCACCCACGCGCTACGGGTTGGGCTCCACCGAAAACCATGGCGTTTTAGAATTTCGCGGGTGGCTTTTTCCGGCTTGCCTTCGAACATAAACATCACACGGTTCTCTTCCACGTCCTCGGCGTATGCATACCCCATCCCCTGTATGCTGACCGGCGCGCGCTCCTGGTTGGCCTGTAATTGTTTTATCCGTTGCCCAATGCGGCGAATGTTCGCGTTATTGTTAGTCAAGGTAAAAGACGGGAAGCCCGCACGCCCGGCATAGTCCGGCGCGATCAGCTTCTGTGCGCTTTCTTCCGAGTATCCAAGCTCAAGCAAAGCACGCCGTTGGCCCTCTGCATCGCCCTTATGCTTACGGATCACCTGATTACTCTTTTTCATGCGTTCCTGATTTTCTGTCAGTTGCTCCACCTGGCGCATGAGTTTGCTTATTGCATCCGGGTCATCGCTGGAAACTCCCCCATCGCCTACTGCAGCCGCCTTCTGCACATAATGGTCAGCCTTCTTTTGCAGATCAAAGGCTTTGCCGTACGTGCTATGGATCCGCTGCCGGTAATTGCGGTCTCGGCCTTCGCTATGGTGGCCAACTAGGATCGGCTGTCCGAATGGAATCGCTTCACCCATTTGCTTTGCGC
>LNAP01003120.1_pt1 | contig 17615 bp, 14 predicted proteins | sample 602601 | NCBI WGS metagenome assembly LNAP01 (sample SAMN02440304, study PRJNA202911) | soil metagenome | biome: Subtropical and temperate rainforests or woodlands; isolation source: soil samples (1 kg each in a 20% v/v slurry with milli Q water) were... ... | reverse complement strand
GTCGGGGCGCAGGCGCATCGTGGCGCGCACCAGCTCCTGCATCGACACCACGCCCGCACGGGTGCGCAGCGGCACATGGTCGCGCGCCGCGCATTGCAGCTCGATGGTGTCTTCGAGCACCAGCACGCGGTCGCCGGTGGCGGCGATCTCGGCCAGCAGCGCGTTCGCCAGCGTGGTCTTGCCGGTACTGGTACCGCCGGCGATCAGGATGTTCTGCCGCTCGCGCACGGCGCGGCGCAGGAAGTCCGCCTGGCCGGCGGTCAGAATGCCGTCGGCCACGTAGCGATCCAGGCCGATGATGTTCACGGCACGCTTGCGCAGAGCGAACGCCGGCCCCGGTGCGGCCGGCGGCAAGATGCCCTCGAAGCGTTCGCCCGTCTCGGGCAGCTCGGCGGTCAGCAGCGGCTGGCCGCGATGCACTTCCGCGCCGACGTGGGCCGCGACCAGACGGATGATGCGTTCTCCATCGGTCTCGGGCAGTTCCACGCCCAGCGGCGAGCGGCCCGACGACAGCCGATCCACCCATAGGGTGCGATCGGGGTTGAGCATGATTTCCACCACGTCCGGGTCTTCGAGCGCGGCGGCGATCAGCGGCCCCATTGCCGTGCGCAGCATCTGGATGCGGCGATCCAGCGAGGTCGTGGCCGACGAACGCGGTTCGGGCGGGATTTGCGGAACGGCGCTCATGAGGCACGCTCCCGGGCTTCGGCCAGCGCCGCCGCGTCATCCATCCGTGCGGTGTCCGGGTGCAGTTCCTCCACCACGTCCCGCACCAGGCTGCGGCCGCGCAGCAGGTGGCGCCCGAGTTGTTCGACGAACTGCTCGAAGCGTGCCTTGCCCTGGGCGCGGGCTGCGTCCTGATGGGCTTCGGGCACTGGCGTGCTGACGGTCAGGAAGTAGCGAATGAACAGCGCCAGCGTCTCGATCTGGATGTTCTGGTCGCGCTCCATGCGTTCGGCCTGGCGCGACAGCCTATCCAGCCGCTTGGCGATGGCGGCTTCGCGCTGGTCGCCCGCGTCCGGCGACAGCCAGGACGCGAGCGCCGCCGCGACGATGGAGGATTTCGACACGCCTTTCTTGGCGGCCAACTCGTCCAGGCGCTGGGCGTGCTCGGGCTGGATGAACAGATTGAGGCGGTATTGGCTCATAGGTCGATTCCGTCGTTGGGGTCGAGGGAAGCCAGCCGGGCCGTGCGCTGCATGGCCGGATCGAGCTGGCCGGGAAGCGGCAGCGGCAGGTCGTCGTCATCGAGCAGCGCCAGGTCGCTGGGCGTGTACTCCGGCTCGGGGTCGTAGGCGACGGTTTCGGAGAGTTCGGGCTGACGGCGCGGGCCGCCGTCATCGGTGCCGCCCAGGTCATCGGCGGATGCCGTGGCCGGCGCGGCGGGGACGGTGGGAATCGCCAGGCCGCTCCAATCGTCGGGTCGGGCCGGCGGCGCATCGGCATAGCGCCCGGCCGCAAGCACAGGCGGCGACAGCACGCGCTGCTTGAAGTTGGCGTCGGCGTAGTAGCGCAACTTCTTCGCCTTGATCGGCGGCAGGCTGGACACCATCACCACCGACTCGTCGGGCGGAAGCTGCATCACTTCGCCCGGCGTCAGCAGCGGCCGCGCCGTTTCCTGCCGCGACACCATCAGGTGCCCGAGCCACGGCGCGAGCCGGTGGCCGGCGTAGTTCCGCTGCGCGCGTAGCTCGGTGGCCGTGCCGAGCGTTTCGGAAATGCGCTTGGCCGTGCGTTCGTCGTTCGTGGCGAACGTCACCCGGACGTGGCAGTTGTCCAGAATCGAATGGTTCTGGCCGTAGGCTTTGTCGATCTGGTTCAGGCTTTGGGCGATGAGGAAGCTGCGGATGCCGTACCCGGCCATGAACGCCAGCGCCGTCTCGAAGAAGTCCAGGCGCCCCAGCGCCGGGAACTCATCGAGCATCAGCAGCAGTTTGTGCCGGCGCTCGATGCCGTCGGAGCCATCGAGCGATTCGGTGAGCCGTCGCCCGATCTGGTTGAGGATCAACCGGATCAGCGGCTTGGTGCGGCTGATGTCCGAAGGCGGCACCACCAGGTACAGCGACACCGGATGCTCCGATGCAATCAGATCGGCGATGCGCCAGTCGCAGCGCGAGGTGACTTCGGCCACGGTCGGATCGCGGTACAGGCCGAGGAACGACATGGCCGTGCTCAACACACCCGACCGTTCGTTGTCCGACTTGTTGAGCACTTCGCGGGCGGCGGATGCGACAACCGGGTGCGGTGCATCGCCCAGGTGCTTCGTCGTCATCATCCGATGCAAGGTCAGCTCGAACGGGCTGGCCGGATCGGACAGGAAGTTGGCGACACCGCGCAGCGTCTTGTCCTCGCCCGCGTAGAGCACATGCAGGATGGCGCCCACCAGCAGCGCGTGACTGGTCTTCTCCCAATGGTTGCGCTTCTCCAGCGCGCCTTCGGGATCGACCAGGATGTCGGCGATGTTCTGCACGTCGCGCACTTCATGCGCGCCGCGCCGCACTTCCAGCAGCGGGTTGTAGGCCGCCGACTGCGCATCGGTCGGGTTGAACAGCAGGCAATGCGAGAAGCGCGAACGCCAGCCGGCGGTGATCTGCCAGTTCTCGCCTTTGATGTCATGAATGACGGCGGATGCAGGCCAGGACAGCAGCGTTGGCACCACCAGGCCCACGCCCTTGCCCGAGCGCGTCGGCGCGAAGGTCAGGACGTGTTCCGGGCCTTCATGGCGCAGATAGTCGTTGCGGTACTTGCCGAGGAAAATTCCGGCAGGCTGGTCGAGGCCCGCTTTTCGGATGTCGGCGGTATCAGCCCAGCGCGCCGAGCCGTAGGTCGTGACCAGCTTGGCCTGCCGCGAGCGCCACACCGACATGGCGATGGCGACCACCACGGCCAGCAGGCCGCTGCCACCCGCGATGGCGCCGCCGGTGTCGAAAACCTGCGGCGCATAGGCGTCGAAGAAGAACCACCACTCGAACAGCCGCCAGGGGTGATAGACCGGCGTGCCGAAGAAGTCGAACCAGGGCGAGCCAAGGCGTAGCTGGTAGCCCAATGCGGCGGCTGTCCATTGCGTGGCACCCCACACACCGGCGATCACGATGCCGAAGACGGCGGCGATCTGCCCGAACAGCACGCCCTGACCTTGCATAGACTGGCCTCCGATTCCTCTGCGCTGATTCCTCGTTCACACGCGGCACAAGGGCGTGCCGCATAGCGCGAGGATCAGTGCCGGGTCGGTGCCGGTCAAAGACCGTTATCGGAAGAAAGGTCGAGAAATTGGAAAGAATTAGGGCTGCGTCGAAATAAATAAAAACGCCGCAAGCGAAGGCGCATTGCGGCGTGTCGAGCAGAAAATTAAGGGTTCGTGGCAAATCGCCCACGATCAAAACTTGGGCGGATTCTCCGCCGGCGTATAAGGCGTGTTGCCATCGCCATAAAACCGCTTGCGCGTCGCTTCGGCTACCCGATTGCATAGCACGTCGCCCAGGGTGGCGCGGTCGGTCTTGCATTGCTGGCGTAACTCTTTCAGACGTGCAGGATTGGCAGCCAACTCCTCTACGGTCGGTATGTCAGCCTGCTTGGGAGTATCGGATTGGCCGCATCCAGTCAGCACCACGGCTAGCATGAGCGGGATCAAGTTCTTCATGGCTTGGGTTCCTCCGGCGGATCAGGGAAATAGCCAGGCGCTGGTCTGGCGACTTCGGGGGACTCGATGGCTTGCACACGCTCGATGAAACGCGCTAGCGTTTCCGAGGGTTCCATGTCCAGACGCAGCAGATAGGTCGTGAGCATGGGCGTGCGGCCTGCCAGCGGTCGCGCGACGACGCCCTGTTCCTGGCTCGCCGCGATATGCGCGGCCCCTGTCAGGCCAAGCGCAAAACCGGCAGATACCAGCGCCATCATCAAGTCGCAGGATGTCACCCGTTCGGCCACCAGCGGTTCCATATCCACACGGCGCAGCACACGATCGACCTGCCGGGCATGGCCCTCGCACGCCTGCGGATCGCACAGCACCAATGGATAACGCAGTAATTCTTCCAATGGAATGCGCTTGTGGGCCAGCAGGGGATGGCGCGCCGGCACGGCCACCGTCAGCGGATCATTCCAGACGGGCAAGGCGCTGATGCCATCGCCGGCGTCATCAGCACGGGCGAAACCCACATCGTACAGATCATCATGCAGGCCCTTGATCTGCTGCGACAAGGGCACCTCGAACAGGCGAATTTCGACTTCGGGTTCTTCTTGCCGGCACAGCGCCAGCAATGCCGGCAGGCGCGATGGCGTGATACCGTCGGAGAGCGCGATGCGCAACTGGCCGTGGAAGCCATTGGCGGCCGCTTTCACACTGTCGCGCGCCTGCTGCAAAGCGGCGAAGACGCGCGGCACATGTTCCAGGAACAACTTGCCCGCGCGGGTCAGCCGCGTGCTGCGTGTGGTGCGCGCTAACAGCATCACGCCCAGTTCTTCTTCCAGTTCCTTGATGGCACGCGACAGCGGCGACTGTTCAATGTGTAGCCGTTCGGCCGCGCGTGCGAAATGGAGTTCTTCGGCAACAGCCAGGAAATAGCGAAGATGGCGTAGTTCCACAGGTATCCACTCAAGAGAAATCAATTGATTTATTGGTTTTCATGTGAGCCCAACACCTTTTCCGACTAAATCCATATTACATCTATAGTCGTGTCTCTCTATCTGTCAGCTTGTTCTTTGCGACCGACTTGATAGCCGTTCACACTCATTGGGACAAATGCCAAGAAAACCCCCAATATGGCCAGCGCAAATACATAGAATCCCGGCGCACGTAGATCATGTATGACCCATATCGAAATCAACAACGGTGTCATCCCCCCAAACACTGCATATGCGGTGTTGTACGAGAACGAGAGTCCGGTAAAGCGCACGGGCGGGGGAAACGCGCGTGTTGCGATAATGGGAGTAAGTGAAATGGCACCGGCAAAAAGACCTGTGACAGCATATCCCCAGATCAATGAAGAAGGATTCCCTGGTAGCTGCGCATAGAACCACCAGGCAGAGACAGCAAGCCCGGCCCAGCCAATCAGCATGGTGCTGCGAGTGCCGATTCGATCAGATAGCCAGCCAAACAAGAGGCAGCCAATGCTCAGCGTCAGCGTGGCCGCGCAGTTGGCCTGCATCGTCAGTGCTGGAGACAAATGGAACCAAGTCTGCAAGTAGGCCGGTGTCATGAGAATGACGACCACAACTGCACCAGACATGATCCACGTCATCGCTGCGGTCAGCACGCAGGCTTGCCTGTGTTCGCGGAGCACGGTCTTGAGCGGAAGCTCGCTTGCCTTGGCACGTCGAGCTGCCAGCTCCTTGAAAACTGGCGTTTCATCCAAGTATCGACGCAGAAAAACGGAAATCAGCCCAAAAACACCGCCAAGTATGAATGGTATGCGCCAAGCCCAAGCGCTGACTTCTTCGGCTGTAAAAATCGTGTTGATCCCAATCGTTACCAGGGAGCCAAGTAAATTCCCACTGGCAATACCGGCAGTCAGTGCGCCAACACCAAAAGCATATCGGTTGGCGGGCACGTGTTCCGCCACGAAGACCCAAGCGCCTGGCATTTCCCCTCCAATCGCGGCCCCCTGCATAATTCGCATTGCCAGCAACAACAATGGAGCGGCGATTCCGATACTGGCATAGGTGGGAAGCAGCCCGATGATGAGCGTGGGAATGGCCATCAAGAAGATCGAGAGCGTGAACATGCGCTTGCGACCGATCAGATCGCCATAGTGCGCAATGATGATGCCTCCGATGGGCCGGGCCAGATAGCCAGCAGCGAAAATGCCAAATGTCTGTAGCATGCTCAACCATGTCGGCATATCCGCGGGGAAGAACAGCTTGCTGACAACGGCTGCGAAAAAGACATAGATCACAAAATCATAGAACTCAAGCGTGCCACCCAAGGCTGAGAGTCCCAGTGTTTTGTAATCATCACGGCCCAATGGCCGATGCGCAGATTTGGTCAGTTGCCCGGCATATACATAGGTTGTCGTCATAATTATTCTTCGGGTATTTGCAAGACCTTTCATTGAAAGGTCTTGGCTACGGCAAGCATCCCTGCGCCGTCGAGGAACTTCTATTCACTGGTACGTTTCGCCGTCGCCGCGGCGGCCAGAAGCATGCCGGCGAAGATCAAACCCAATCCTGTTGCGAAAAGCGGAGACAGCCGATTTCCGAGGAGAAACACCGAGGCCAGAATGCCGATCAGTGGCACGCCCAATGTGAAGTTGGACATGGCGAATGTGCTGATGCGGCGGCCATGCTCTGCCGAAATCACAAAACAGGCCGAGGTCGCAACGGGGCCGATGAACAACAGCAACTCCACGAGCCGCAGGTCGAAAGCGATGTTTGCGGGAGATCCCTCCAATGCCAGCGCAAAACCCGTGAGAGGCACCGTGGCCAGCAGCATCTGCCAAGGCGCGAGCGCAAGGGGAGAAGCGACCCAGCGATGGCGCTTGATGTGCAAGATCACCACCGACCAACTGATGGCGGCGATCAGCAGGAATGCCGACCCCATGACGGCGCCTGGTGCAGACCAGTCCATCTCCCAAGGCGAGCAGATCAACCCAATGCCTGCCAGGCCCACGCCAAGGGCAGCAAGTTGCCATCGCGTTGGCGTATTGCGGTACATCAGCCAACCGGCGATCACGCCCCACAAGGGCGTCGTGTAGGCCAGCAGCACGGCGCGACTGGTGTCCACGTGCGTCATGGCGATCATCCCAAGCCCCGTGAACACCATCATCTGCAACAGCCCCATGCTGGCGACGATGGGCCAATCTGCCCGAGGCGGGAAAGCGAGCGAACCGCGAAACGCGAGGAATGCAAACAGGCACACCGCGGCACTTCCGAATCGAATGGCGGCAAGCCACAAAGGGGGGACTGTGGCCAGCGCCAGCTTGGTCGCAGGCCAGCTCAATCCCCAGAGCAGCACCATGACTCCTAGCCACACGAGGGTCTCCACACCGGCGAAGTGTGGGTGCTTGGAGCGAAGCGGAGCAGAGGTTTGCGACATGGGCATGACAGAGTCTCGAAGGGCGTTTTCTCACGGAAAATGTTACCCGCGCACGGCAGAAATATGTCACCTAATTGACCCGTCTCAACTGCTATACTGGTAAAACTTTCTCAACAATCCATCACAGAAGGAATAATTCACCTTGAACGACATTGTTCTGGATGAGGCCAGCCTGCGCATCCTCGATGAGCTGCAAAAAAACGCGGAGTTGAGCAATGCGGAGCTGGCTGAATTGGTGGGCCTGTCGGCCTCGCCTTGTTGGCGCCGCGTTGCGGATTTGAAGCAAAGCGGCGTGCTGCGAGGCTCAGTCTCGCTAGTCGATCCACTCAAGCTCGGCTTGGCGGTCAACGTGTTCGTTCACGTCACGCTCAAACAGCAGGACAAGGACTCCCTCGAAGTTTTCACGCGCGCCATCGCCATCCGCCCAGAGGTCATGGAGTGCTACCTCATGAGTGGCGAGGCGGATTTCATGCTGCGTGTGGTGATCGAAGACTTAATCAAGTACCAGACCTTGCTGCTGGAATGCTTGACGCAAATACCTAGCGTTGCAAGCATCCGATCAAGCTTTGCCCTCAGCCAGGTCAAGTACACCACCGCGCTGCCAACAGGTCATCTACGCAGGCGATGAATTGGCCGCCAAGCGGCAACGTGAAAATGGGGCGAACGTCATGATGACATCGCAGCTTCGTACATAGCCTTGCATATCGGTCAACATGCGTTGGTTGGCCGCTTATAGCTGACTAGGGCAGCGATTGCTATGGGTATAGCAATCAGCATATATGTCCATCGCAACCCTCCCAATGCGTGAATTGCCCAAGCCAGTGCGATCGGGCCAATCACGCTGCCGAGAAAAGAAAACATGAGCGCACCTCCGGTGGCTTTTCCTTCCAAGCCCCTTGGCGCAATGCGGGCGATCTGGGCAAGAAACACCCCATTCCATCCAACGGCGGCAGCCCCATAGACTGACATCAAGAGGGCCAGCGCCCAGATCGGTGTCGAGGTATTCAGCGTGCTCATGGCGATCGCGCAGACTGCCATTGTCGCTCCCAAAGCCGAAAGCGTGACTCGTCCTCCCCACCATTTGTCCGCGGCAAAACCCCAGCAGATGCGACCGACAATGCCACCGGCCTGTGCGATTGAAAGGAACAGACCGGCAGCAACGATTCCCATGCCCAAACCCTCGCTCAGATAAGTCACTGAGTATGCTGTGATCGAGAGCTGAGCAAGAACGAATGCCATGGAGCAAAGTGCGAGGCGGCGCAGATCCGGGTGTGTCATCACCATTCGTGCCGGCTCTAACATTGCGCCAATATGTATTGGCATTTTGGGCTGGATATCGGTGTCGATACGCCGTCTCAAAGGCTGGGCGAACAATGCGCAACCGGCGCAGAGAAGGCCAAGCAAGGTCAGCACAACCTGCCAACTGGTCAACACCCCCAGTGGCGGGCCGATGGCGCCGGCTGCGAGGCCACCGAGCGGCACTCCCGTTTGCTTGATCGAAAACACCAAGGAAAGCCTGCTTGGTGAAGTCGTGCGCGAAAGGATATGCGAGCTTGCTGGAGTGATGGGGCCATTACCTGCACCAATCAGAAAAGCGCCGAGCAATAAGGCCCAATAGAAGCCGGAACTTCCTATGGCCAGGCCGACCGCACACGCCAGCATACTGATCTGGGTGAGCCTGATTGCGCCGAGGCGGTAGATGAAGGGGCCTCCAATGACGCTGAAGACAGCGGCCCCGAGATACGTGAGCGCAGCCACACTGCCAGCGACCAGGCTGGCGCTGCTGCCGAATTCTTTGGCAATGAGCGGACTGAGTACCGGCAGCATCAACGTTGACATGCTAACGAGGGCCTGGATCATTGTCGTAACCGCCAACGTGTTCCACGGTTTCGAGTCGTGGCCGTTACCGCTACCTGTGTCGTCTTCCATGATTGCACTTCATTGATTCAAGCAGGCCGCCTCCAGAAACAGCTTGCGGGCGCCGCTCAATCGAGTGCGGCCGGTTCGGATGAAAGCTGCGCTCCCAATGTCTTCTTCAAGTTTCTTGATAATCAGTAGTCGCGCTGACGGCCTTATGTGCTTGTTCCATGCTGCGTGGGAACGCTACAGTTCCTCGGCCGAAGATCAAGAGCAGCGCAAACGGCGCGGCTCCATGAACCATCCGATGGCAAGGAATTATTCCCACAAATCTGTAGAAAGGTACTTTAGCCCTGAATCACAGATCAGAACGGCAATGGTCTCGCCTCGCATCTCATTCTTGAGCAAATGAATCGCGGCAGCCACATTGGCGCCAGAAGAAAATCCAGCGAAAATCCCTTCGTATCGAGCCAAATCACGAGTGACTTGCCGGGCATCATCCCCGGAAATCTCCATGTAGCCATCCACCTTGGTTTCCTCCAGGAATGGCAATTTGGCAATCGAGTATCCCGCCCCTTGGATGGGATGGTTTGAATGAGTGAGCGGCTTGCCAGCAAGCACTGCTGCGCCCGCAGGTTCAACGACATAGCAGAGCGTTGCTGGATTCCTCTCTTTGAGAGCCTTGCTCACGCCCGCAAAAGTCCCACCAGAACCCGCCATATCGACAAAGCCGTCAATCTTGCCGGCGGCTGCCTCCCATAGCTCCGGGCCAGTGGTTTTGTAATGGGAGAGCCAGTTTCCGCCCACATTGAATTGATCTGCATGAAACGCGCCGCGCTCGACGGCAATCCTATGCGCCTCACGATCGACCAGCTCCAGGTCGGCACCGGAAACGTACCCCGGAACACTGCCCGGCAGTTGATCCACCAGCACGACCTCGGCGCCCAGCGCGCGCATCATTCGGGCACGCTCTTCGGAGTTGCCCTTCGACATGACCGCAACGAAGTGATAGCCCTTGATGCCGCATACGATGGCCAAGCCGGTTCCCATGTTGCCGGAGGTCATTTCAACAACAGTCTGGCCTGGAGACAATGCTCCGCTCCGCTCTGCCTCCTCGATGACGCCAAGGGCTGCACGGTCTTTCTTTGAAAAGCCCGGGTTCAGGTAATCGAGTTTGGCGAGGATCGTTCCATCCAAGCCATAGTGTCGTGTCAGTCGATCCAGCCGAACCAGTGGCGTGTTGCCGATGGCTTCGACAACAGAGTTCAGTATTCCACTCATTGCATTCCTACCCATGCAATTAAACATTCGCCCAGGGTAGGCGCATCCCATGTCGTTGGATTGGAAAATCCTGCTGTCGAACCCAAAAACGGCCATGAAGCCAAGGCGGCCGCGGCCATGCCGAACCGTGACCCAGGCAGGAGGACTACGCCCCGGAGCGCAGGGGCCGCAGGCCCTTCCTGTCAACTTGCGAGCAGCGGCAAGCACCCCCTTGCGTCTTCAAGCATTTCATGCTCGCCTCTGGTATCATCGACGTGCTCACGGCGGCAAGGCTGCGCATCCGGTCGCTCCGTGAACAGGCGGATGAGCAGGCTGGATTTTCCTGCGCATCCAGACGGTTGCGAGCGGTATCCGTGCCGCATGGCAAGGCTGGCGATGCCATGAAGAATCAGCGAGACAAGATCGAGTTGTGGAAGGACGCTGGTTTGCCCGGCGGCCTGGAACTTCTGCGCGCGTCGTGCTTCGATCATCGTTATCCGGCACATTTCCACGATGAGTTCGTCATCGCGGCGTTCGCCCGAGGTGCGCAGCGGTACCGTGTGTCCCGCCACGAAGACATCGCCGGGGCCGGCATGGTGATGGTCATTGCCCCCGGCATTGTGCATGCGGGCGAGGCAGCCCAACGGGATCAGGGTTGGGACTACTGCGCGTTCTATCCCTCCCTCTCCCTGATGATGCAGATTGCCGATGACACTTTGGGCGGACAGGGTGAAGTCGATTTCGGCCGGAACCTGTTGCGTCACGACCCGCTCCTCGCTCAGCAAATGCTACGGGCTTCGGCGGTCATGGCAATGAGCGATGATTTTCTTGAAAAGGAATGTGCAATCTACGAGGTTCTTGGCAACCTCATCAGCCGCTACGCAAAAAGAGCAGGACGGACATCAGCTGCGCCCTCTGTTCGGGCCGATGTTCAGCGCGCCATTGAATTTCTCAATGAACATTATTCGCAGCAAGTTTCCGTATTGGATGTCGCCGCCTCGGTGGGGTTGAGCGAATTTCATTTCATGCGGACATTCCGCGCCAAGACGGGAATTTCTGTGCATCGCTATCTGACGCAAATTCGTCTGAGTCGAGGCAAAGCACTGTTGGCGCAAGGGGTCAGTGCAGCACAGGCGGCGTCGAGTGTGGGCTTCTTCGATCAAAGCCATTTCATTAAGTATTTCCGCACTCACTTCGGGATCACTCCCGGCTCCTTTGCGTCTGGCTGCCGGTAGGTGAGGTTGTGCGGTGCAGGCCATCGCTCGCCAGTGCGGCGGTGTCGCGGCTGGCGGCGCGCGGCCTATCCTTTCACTTCCACCAAGGCGCTTGCGGGGTGGTTCGCCAGTTCGTCGCGGGCATCGAGTGCGATGCAATGGGCCGTGCCGCCTACGCCGCCGTCATCGGATAGTTTCGGTCGCGCGACCCATTTTCGCCCTTGCACAACCCTCCGTCACTATGGTTTTTCCAGGCGGACGCCTGTGCTCAGGATTCGGTGGCGCTCATCTTTGTTCATTTTTCTATTAACCAAAAAGAGAAAAATAAACCAGATCGGCGTCATCAATAGCGCCCGAAGCGTATCGGGTTCGAGAGCCAATATGCCAATCATGACAGCGAAGAACGTTAGGCAACCGTAAGCCATCGGCACGCCACCAATCATCTTGAAAGCAGACTTTTCATGCAGGTCGGGACGTTTCTTGCGATAGGCGATATAGGCCGCAAGAATCATCGACCAGACGAAAATGTAAAGGATGGCGCAGATGGTCGAGAGTAGCGTGAACGCCGTCATGATGTCTGGAATTACGAAGAGCATTGCTAGTCCGGCGAGCATGCAGCCGCACGAAAACAAGAGACTTCGCATGGGAACAGATGCTCTGCTCAGTTTCTTGAAGTACGCTGGCGCATCTTTCTCCAAGGCGAGGCCGTATAGCATTCGGCTCGTGGAGTAAACGCCGCTATTGGCTGACGACATTGCCGACAGCGTCACCACTAGATTTATTGCGCCCGCGGCCATGGGAAGTCCGGCCAGCAGAAAGAGCTGGACGAATGGGCTACTGGTCGCTTCGATTTTTGCCCAGGAGCAAACCGAAACGATGCTGGCGATCGTCAGCACGTAGAAGACGAGAATCCGAATGGGTACGGAGTTGATCGCCCTGGGCAAATTCTTTAGCGGATCCTTTGTTTCGGCGGCTGTGGTGCCAACTAGCTCAATGCCCGCGAAAGAGAAGATGGCTATCTGGAATCCGGCCAGAAAGCCCATGATCCCATGAGGCATGAAGACGCTTCGATCCAGTAGATTGCCCAAGGATGCCTCCACGCCACCAGGCGACACATAGGCTGTCGATATCAAATATCCGCTCACCAAAATAAGGGTCAGGATGGCGACTATTTTGATGATCGCAAACCAGAATTCAATTTCCCCAAAAAGCTTGACTGTCAGAATGTTGAGCAGCAGCAGGATGGACAAGGTGCCCGCCGCAGGTATCCAAGCCGGCAAATCTGGCCACCAGAACTGCGCATAGCCGCCGACGATGACGCATTCCGAAATCACCGCGACCGCCCAAGCCAGCCAATAAGACCAAGCAACGTAGAAGCTCGCCGAAGGGCCGAGGTAAGCCGCGCAGAAGTCGGCGAATGACTTGAAGTTGAGGTTGGAGAGCAAAAGCTCACCCATAGCCCGCATCATCAAGAACAGAAAGAATCCGATGATGGCGTATGTCAGGATGATGGATGTTCCGGAAAGACTGATCGTCTTTCCGCTGCCCATGAAAAGACCGACGCCGATGGCTCCGCCTATGGATATGAGTTGAATGTGCCTGTTCGAGAGGCTGCGCTCCAGTTTCCCGTCCGTACTGCTGTAATCGCGACCGCCAAGCAGATCGCCTTCAACTGTTTTCACCATGTAATTCGCGTCTATATGAAAGTTTGAAAATCCTAAGTGCAGGCTACCCATGCGAGTTGAGTGGCATTAGAACGCTCGCTCGGGCATGTCTGTCGCTTATTGCCTGTTTGCGTAGTGCCTAGTGATAAGGTCTTGGATGAGGCGGGGGCATGTTGGCTCCTTGATGGCAAGAGCACCTAAAGCTTGTGGGTCAGCAAGTACAGCCACTATGCGGGCTGCTCGGTAGCGTCCGAGGTGCGGTCGAATGTCGATATCTTCACGATATCCAGAAGAAATCCGTCGGCCTTCCCAAAAAGTGCCTTCGCTATCAGAAAACGGACGCCATCACGCTCGTTTCGTTGAAAATAGGAAATTCAGGCATGTTTATTGCTTGTTTTTGCGCGGCATGAGCTTGGGCTGATGCAGCAGAGGTGACCGAACGAGGCGCGCAAGGAAGATGGCGGGAGATGGCATGAGTAAGACGGCATGGCGCAACTTTTCTGATTTCCACCGATACTCAGGCTACGGAAAATTCCGCCAAGAGCACCGCGCCTCGCAGGGACGACTCCCGTTCCGGATGCTCCGAACGGAGCAGGAAGCCCATGAGTTCACGGATCCTTGCCTGAAGGAAACCGTGCTGACTCTTTCGCTTGCAGTAGAGCCACATTGCAACTTGCATTGGTCGATGCTTGGGCGAAAAACCCATGTCAAAGCCGAGCAAGGCACCATGGTGGTGCTTCCGTCGCACACAGAGAGTGCGTGGGCTGTGGATGGGCGGCGAACGCTTTTGGTGCTGTGCATTCCGGACGCCACTTTCCGGTGCGCGCTGGGGCAGGCCAGTCCGTCACGAATTGACACGACGCTCCATCGCATCTCGGCGGATCCTTGGTTTGATCCCTTCGTCGAAGGACTGCTCAAGCGCTTGTGGGATGCGTGCGTCTACGGCCATCCATACGACCGCAGCCTTACCGATGGACTGATGATGTCGATCCTCGCTCAGCTGCTGACCCGCGCCACTGGCGACACCCTGGGCGACACCTCCTTCGTGGCCTTGCCCGAGTGGCGTCTCAAGAGGGTTCGGCAGTATGTTGAAAGCCATCTATCCGACAAGCTATGCGTGGATGATCTCGCCGAAGTTGCTGGCCTGAGCCGCAGGCATTTCACCCGCAGCTTCCAGCAGCAAGTCGGTGAAACGCCGCATCGTTGGCTACTACAGCAGCGCATTGAACGCGCTCAGGAAATGCTGAAGACCAGTGACAGCACGCTCAGCCAAATAGCCTACGCTTGCGGGTTCTCCAGTCAGAGCCATTTCACGGGTATCTTCAAAACGCATACGGGCACGACGCCGAGCCTCTGGCGCCAGCCGCACAAATGTCATTGAAGTGCGCTTTTGTGCAACATCAGATTGCACATTGATCGTTGAGCCTCTGGTGCGTGCAAGTGCCCGTGGTTTGGTGGAGCATTCGCCAATGTCAGCGCACGATTCATCCCACCGTTACGCCTCGTGCTCGCCCAACCTCCCAGGACACCCCGCCGCCGCGTACCGTCGCGGCGATCTGCTGCCCCAGCCGCGGTTCGATCACCGGCCGCCACGGCACCAGGCTGAACCCCATGCCGTCATCGAGCATCGCGTAGCGCCCGCTCGCCAGCATGACGGAGCGCCGGTAGATGCCGGCTACGCGCTGTCCGTCGGCCACTGGCCGATGTTCCAGGCCGGTTTCGGCGGCAATGTCCTGGGCGGCCTGCACCAGTTCCCGATTGCGCAGCGTGCCCAGCAGGTTCCGGGCGAGGATCACGCGCTGCCCGCGCCGCTCGGCCAACCCCTGTTCGGCCAGGAAGTCGGCGCGCTGTTGCATCGCCTGCTTGGCCTCGCCGCCAAAGCCCAGGTCACCCAGGCCCGAGCCGCCGCCGATCAATTGCTGGTCGAGCCAGGTGGCCCCGATCACGCGGGCTTGCCGCTCAATGGGCAGGTGCGATTTCAGCTCCACAGCCACGCCACCCAACCGTTGCGCGTCGTACTGGCGGCCACGCTCGGCCAGGTCGTCCGGCACCTTCCATAAGCCCTCGGCCACGCGCTCCACGATGCCGGCCCGGCGCAGGGCTTCCAGCCGGCGAACATGGGCGGCGACGACCTCCTGCGGGTCGCGGCCCGCCTTGGCTCGGCCCTGCTCGATCGCCAGGTGATGATCGGTGCGGTACAGGCCATCGCTCGCCAGCGCGGCGATGTTCTTGTCGGCCGCCCGCACCTCGGCCGATCCCTTCACCTCCACCACGGCGCCGGTGGGATAGTTCGCCAGCTCGTCGCGGGCGTTCAACGCGACGTAGTGGGCCTTGCCGTCCACGCCGTCGATGACCAGATAGCCGCGGTCGTGCAACTCGTCGGCCAGCCCCTTGGCAGACACGCGGCCGACGATGGTGCGGCCGTCGTCGCCCGGCTCGAACACCGCCAGCTCGCGCGGCTGGCCGCTCATGGCGCGCTGCATCGTTCGGATAATGTCGCCACGCTCGCCCAGGGCGCGCAAGGTCTTCTCCGCGTCCGCATGGACGGCCCAGGTGCCGGGCTGCGTCTCGTCGGCCAGGCCCAAGCGTTGCAAGCGTTGCAGCCGGCCGATCAACAGCAGGCGCTGGCGTTGCAGCCGGGGTTCGTTGAAGCGTTCGATCTGTACCCGGCCATCCTCGCCGGCCTCGCGCTGCAACGTGCGGTCGAGGCTCGTCCACCGCTCTTGCTCCACCTCGCGCTGCAAGGTCTGCTGGATCTCCAGTTCGGTGCGCGGCCCCAGCCATTCCGTCGCCAGCTCGGCGGCCCGATGGCGGAAGCCGTGCGCGATGTAGTCGCCGGCGATGTTGCCGGTGTCGTCGCGCCCGCGCACGATCAGGTGGGTGTGCGGGTTGTCGGTGTTCCAGTGATCGACCGCCACCCAATCCAGCCGCGTGCCCAGGTCGGCTTCCATCCGGTTCACCAGATGCCGGGTATAGGTGCGCAGGTCGTCCAGCTCGGCGCCGTCCTCGGGGGAAACGATGAAACGGAAATGGTGCCGGTCGTCCTGGCAGCGTTCCTTGAACGCATCGAGGTCGGCTTCATCCGTCTGCGGCCCGTAGGCCCGGCCCGGATCGCCATCGCGGCCGGTGCCGTCGCGCTCGATGTAGCGCAGGTGCTTGGCGAGCGACTGCGGACTGGCGTTGCGCTGATTGACCAGTAGGGTCTTGATGGTCACGCGCCGCGACATGGGCGTCAGCTTCGCACCCGCGAAACGCGCCGCCGTATGGCCGCGCCCCAGGCGCGAGCCGGGCCGCTGGCCGGTGCCGGCCGCCCCAGGACTGCGCACCGCTGACTTGCCGCTGCTGGCTTTGCCGGCCTGCTTGAGCACCCTGGAAACGAAGCTCTGCCCCTGGCCCTTGCCCCGGTTCTTCGGGGCGCTGGGGCGCACCCGGAAATCGTCGTCGCGGCGGTCGGTCATGGCTGCGCTCCTTGCAAGCTCTGGCGTGTCCTGTCGTGCGAAGCACGCGGACATGCCTGCATTGGCGCGACCCTCGCGCCGAAAGCGGCACGGCGGCGAAGCCGCTCCGTGCCGCTTTCCCCCCATGTGCAGACTGGCTTTGCGGTCGGCAAGGTGCCGAACCCTTTTGTCTTGCCTTCCGCCTTTGCCCCTCGCTGTCGCTCCGGGCAGCGGCGGCCCGGCGGCGCTGTGCTGCTTGCAGCCAGCGCGCCGGTGAACCCGCCAATGGCCGCAGGCCGGGCGCATTCGAGGCAAGACGCCTGCACGTGGGGCGGCTGCGCCGGAGGCAGTGCGAAGTGCGGTGCGAATGCACCCGCACTGCACGCACGGCGACATGGCGACGGCCAGCAGAACGACACGCTCGATGACACCACGAGATGCACGGCAACGTGCAGCGAATTGGCGGCCATCATGGGCGTGCCTTCAGCCAGACCGGATGCGCGACGCCGATCACGGCGGATGCGCTGACCGGGCCGAAATACCGGCTGTCGAAAGACGCCGGATTGGTCACGCTCAACAGGAATAGCTCGCCCGGTTCGAGGCGCCGGCAAAGCTGCAAGGATGGCAGCGGCCGGCCCAGCCGGTCGGCAGGCAGCACGGCGGCCGAAGGCACGCCGTCGATGCGTACCTGACCGGCGACGATGCAAACGTGTTGCGGTGCGACTGCGCCCACACGTTTGAGCAGCGGAACGCGCGTCGGCAGGTAGCCGCGCTGCGCAGCCAGTGCGGCGGCCTCGGCTGGCAGCGGCACCAGCACGATGCTGTCCACGGACAGCAGACGTGGCAGCGAGGCGGTGCGTGGGTCGAACGGTTCGATGCGATACCAGCCGACCGCCACGCTGTCGGATGGGTTGTACGTCAGGCGAGGCAGCGGCGACACGAGAGCCGCCCAGGCCAGCGCAGCGAGGCCGCAGGCGGTCAGGCCCGCCAGCACGATGCGAGCGCGCAGGCGCGAGCGAGGACGTGGCGCGGGGCCGGTCGTAGAAATGCTGGTCATGGGGTCTCCTCGTTTTCAGTGCAATAAGTGACGGTACGCAAAGCTAGCACTGGCGCGGGGGTGGTCTGGGTAGACCGTTGATTTCATTGACTTTCC
>LNAP01002671.1_pt1 | contig 17620 bp, 12 predicted proteins | sample 602601 | NCBI WGS metagenome assembly LNAP01 (sample SAMN02440304, study PRJNA202911) | soil metagenome | biome: Subtropical and temperate rainforests or woodlands; isolation source: soil samples (1 kg each in a 20% v/v slurry with milli Q water) were... ... | reverse complement strand
CCATGTGAGAGTAGGTCATCGTCAAGATTAAATTCCGAAACCCCTATCTGCGTATGCAGGTAGGGGTTTTGTTTTGTCCGCAGGAAAGTTCGTACAGCAACATCGGACGGCTCCCGGCTGTCACAGTCTCCCGACAATGCTAAGGTTCGGCCCTAGCTTTTGTATTTTTCCAAGGAAGCCTTTATGCCGGACGCGACGTCCCTCAGTGCTGGTTTTATGGTGGTTCACGGTAATCGCCTGGACGAGTTGCGCAGTCTGGTGGTCAGCTGGATGCGCCGCTACCCGTTGGCTCCCTTGGAAAATGAAATCGCCCTGGTACAGAGCAACGGCATCGCCCAGTGGCTGAAACTGGCTCTGGCTGAAGACCCTGAAGAAGACGACATGGGTGGCTGCGGCATTGCGGCAGCCATCGACGTTCAACTCCCAGGCAGCTTCATGTGGCAGCTCTATCGCATGGTTCTGGGTCGTGATGAAATTCCGGTCAAATCCCTGCTCGATAAAGCTCCACTCACCTGGCGTCTGATGCGTCTGCTTCCCCAGTTGATCAATCAACCGCACTTCGAACCGCTGCAACGCTTCCTTACCAATGACACTGACCTGCGCAAACGCTACCAACTGTCCGAGCGGCTGGCTGATCTGTTCGACCAATACCAGGTATACCGGGCCGACTGGCTTGAAGATTGGGCGGAAGGTCGTCATCAATTGCGAAACGGCCGAGGCGAAGCCAAGCCCCTGACCCCAGCCAACTGCTGGCAGGCAGAGTTATGGCGGGCTCTGTTGCTGGATGTGGGTGAGCAAGGCATGGCGCAAAGCCGTGCCGGTGTTCATCAACGGTTCATCGAGCGCATCAACAGCCTCGACGTGGCTCCCAGCGGATTACCTTCCCGGGTCATCGTTTTCGGGATCTCCTCTCTCCCGGCGCAAGCGCTCGAAGCTCTCGCCGGACTGGCGCGATTCAGCCAGGTTCTGCTTTGCGTACACAACCCATGTCGTCATCATTGGGCAGACATCGTCGCCGATAAAGACCTTCTGCGGCATCAATACAAGCGTCAGGCTCGCAAGAGCGGAATGCCTGTCGTGCTTGATCCGCAAACCCTTCACCAACATGCACACCCGCTATTGGCGGCATGGGGCAAGCAGGGGCGGGACTACATCAATCTGCTCGACAGCTACGACGATCCCAACAGCTACCGCTCGGCATTCCGTGATGGGCGCATCGACTTGTTCAGTGATAGCCAGCCACAGACCATGCTCAACCAGTTGCAGGACGACATCCTTGAACTGCGCCCCTTGAATGAAACCCGCGAGCTCTGGCCGCCTGTCGATCTCAATCAGGACGAATCCATTCGTTTCCACATCGCCCATAGCGCCCAGCGCGAAGTGGAAATCCTCCACGATCAGTTGCTCGCACGCTTCAGTGCCGATCCAGACTTGAAGCCTCGCGACATAATCGTGATGGTTCCGGACATCGACAGCTACGCTCCGCATATCCGTGCAGTCTTCGGTCAACTTGATCGCTTCGATCCGCGCTTCATCCCCTTTACACTGGCGGATCAAGGCCAGCGCGGTCGTGATCCACTGCTGATTGCTGTCGAACATCTACTCAAACTGCCCGACAGCCGTTTCCCCGTCAGTGAGATCCTCGATTTGCTGGATGTTCCTGCACTGCGCGCTCGCTTCGGTGTCGAGGAACGTGACCTGCCCACCCTGCATCGCTGGATCGAAGGCGCTGGTATTCGCTGGGGAATGAATGCCGAGCAGCGCGCGGGTCTGGGTTTGCCTCAAGAACTGGAGCAAAACAGTTGGCGTTTTGGCCTGCGCCGGATGCTGCTTGGTTATGCCGTCGGCAGCGCCGCTGCTTGCGAAGGCATTGAGCCTTACGACGAGATTGGCGGTCTGGATGCTGCGCTCATCGGTCCTTTGGTTGCGCTGCTGGACGCGTTGGAGATTGCCCATCAGGAACTGACTCAACCTGCACCGCCTAAGCAATGGGGCGTCAGGATGCAAGCTTTGGTGCAGTTGTTCTTCCAGGCCAGCAATGAACATGACGACTACTTGCTGGGTCAACTCGAAGAACTGCGGGAAACCTGGCTCGAGACCTGCGAATCAGTGGGCTTGCATGATGAGCTGCCCTTGACCGTGGTCCGTGAAGCCTGGCTGGCAGGCCTCGACCAGGGCCGGCTGTCCCAGCGTTTTCTGGCCGGAGCCGTCAACTTCTGCACCTTGATGCCGATGCGGGCGATCCCCTTCAAACTCGTCTGTCTGCTCGGGATGAATGACGGAGATTACCCGCGTGCACAACCGCCGCTGGACTTTGATCTCATGGGCAGCGATTACCGCCCGGGTGATCGTTCCCGGCGCGAGGATGATCGCTATCTCTTGTTGGAAGCCCTGTTGTCGGCACGTGACCAACTCTATATCAGTTGGGTCGGCCGTAGTATTCGGGACAATAGCGAGCGCCCAGCCTCGGTACTGATTGGTCAACTGCGCGATCATCTTGCCGGTGGTTGGCGATTACAGGTCGACAGTGAAAAGCTGCTGGAATCGGTGACTCAGGAACACCCGCTGCAACCCTTCAGCGCACGCTATTTTCATGAAGGTAATGACCTGTTCAGTTTCGCAAGCGAGTGGCAGGTGCTTCATCAAGCCAGTGAACAGGCAACGGACATCAAGCCCCTTGATGCCTATGTTCAGGAAGAGCCGCTGAGCCTCGGTCAATTGCAGGATTTCCTGCGCAATCCCGTGCGACATTTTTTCAGTCAGCGACTCAAGGTGTTCTTCGAAGCGGCTGAAGCCCCCTTGGCCGACGAAGAGCCCTTTGTACTCGACGCTCTCCAACGCTATAGCCTCAGTGACAGTTTGCTCGAAGCGGCGCTCGGGCAACTGGATCACGTCGATCATGCGCTTGAGGCCCAGGCAACGCGTCTGCAAAACAGCGGGCTCTTGCCCATGGCCGGTTTCGGCGAATGCCTGCAGCGAGAGTTGATCGAACCGCTGCCGGATCTGTTGCAGCGTTATCAACAACTCCTTACGTTGTGGCCAACGCCGCTGACTAGTGCGTTGCCTGTGAATCTGGAACTGGAAGGCCTGCGCCTGGAAGGCTGGCTCAGTGGCCTGCACCAACGTGCGGATGGCGGCCTGTTGTCGATTACCACGATTCCCAACAGCATTGGTTCGATCAAGACCCGCAAGTGGCATCGGCTGACGCGACCTTGGGTCAATCACCTGGTCGCTTGCGCCAGCGGCATGTCGATGACCACCGCGCTGGTCGCCAGTGACGACAGTCTGCTACTGGCCCCTTTGGAGCAGGGCGCTGCACGTCATGCCTTGAGTAACCTGTTGCAAGCATGGCAAACCGGCATGCGCCAACCCCTGCCGATTGCCGTGAAAACCGCCTTCGCGTGGCTCTCTCAAACTGACCCGGCCAAAGCCGACGCCGCTGCTCGCAAGGCCTATGAAGGCGACGGTCAAACCACCGACGGCGAACGCCGCGAAAGTCCGGCACTGGCACGACAGTTCGCTGATTACGACGCGCTGACCGCCGAGGAGACTTTCGCCGATTGGTGCAACGCTTTGTACAAACCGATGCTTGAAGCCCCCTGGCGTTCATTGACCAGCGAGGAGGCGCGCTCATGACCACGAAAACACCGCTGGCCCTGGCTTTTCCCCTGAGCGGCAGCCAACTGATCGAAGCCAGCGCCGGTACCGGCAAGACGTTCACCATTTCTGCGCTGTACTTGCGTCTGGTCCTTGGTCACGGTGGCGAATCGAGTGGGTTTGGGCGTGAACTCTTGCCGCCGCAAATCCTCGTGGTCACGTTCACTGATGCCGCGACCAAAGAGCTGCGCGAGCGTATTCGTACCCGACTGGCCGAAGCGGCCCGATACTTTCGTGACGAGACCCAGGCACCCGATAGCCTCATCGCGGAGTTGCGTGACCAGTACCTCCCGGAACAGTGGTCCGGCTGTGCAAACCGTCTGGACATTGCCGCGCAGTGGATGGATGAAGCCGCCGTCTCGACCATTCACAGTTGGTGCCAGCGCATGTTGCGTGAGCACGCGTTTGACAGTGGCAGCCTGTTTACCCAGACCCTGGAAACCGATCACAGCGACTTGCTGGGTGAAGTCCTGCGTGATTACTGGCGGCTGTTCTGCTATCCGATGCAAGGTGATGCGCTGAACTGGGTGCGGGGTAATTGGGGAGGGCCAGCGGCGTTATTACCGCGAGTACGTAGTTTATTCGCCAGTGAGCGTGACAGCACTGAAGGCAAGGAGCCTGCCGAGCTGATCGCCGAGTGCTTGCAGGAACGGCGACTGGCCTTGCTCGAACTCAAGATGCCCTGGCGCCAATGGGCGGACGAACTGCTTGCCATCTGTCACCAAGGTGTTGCGAGCAAAAGTGTCGATGGTCGAAAGATGCAGGCACGTTATTTCGAACCCTGGTTCGAAAAGCTCAAAGCATGGGCTGAAGATGAATCCCTTGAGCAACTGGATATCGGCACGGGCTTCACTCGCCTGACGCCTGACGGCATGGCCGAAGCCTGGAAAGGCGCCGCCCCCAGTCATCCGGGGCTGGACGCCATGCCCGGGCTCAAGGCCAGCCTCGACGGCTTGCCAACCCCCGACGCGGCCGTTCTGCAACATGCTGCGCAATGGGTCGGGGCACGGTTCGAAGAAGAAAAACGCCGCCGCGCGGAAATGGGCTTCGACGACATGTTGCTGCGCCTCGATGCGGCGTTGCAATCCGAGGGTGGTGAACGCCTGGCGACCTTGATCCGCGAACAGTTTCCGGTGGCGCTGATCGATGAGTTCCAGGACACCGACCCGGTGCAGTACCGGATTTTCGAAAGCATCTATCGCATCGAAGACAACAACCCTGAAGGCGGCCTGTTTCTGATCGGCGATCCCAAGCAAGCGATCTACGCCTTTCGCGGCGCCGACATCTACACCTACTTGCGAGCCCGCCAGGCCACCGCCGGCCGTCTGCATACCCTGGGTACGAATTTCCGTTCCAGCCATGGCATGGTCAATGCGGTGAACCATGTGTTCGAGCGCGCGGAGTCTCGTGAGCTGGGGCGCGGCGCGTTTCTGTTTCGTGAAAAGAACGGTGAGAACCCGGTACCGTTCCTGCCCGTCGAGTCCCAAGGGCGCAAAGAAGTTCTGCACATCGATGGCCAGCTCGTGCCGGCTCTGAACATCTGGCACCTGTCCGCCGATCAGCCGCTGTCCGGCGTGGAATACCGACAAAAACTCGCCGCCGCGTGCGCCAGTGAAATCACCGCGTTACTTAATGGTGGCCAGGAAGGTCGGGCAGGTTTCATTGAGAAGGACATGGACTTCCGGGGCCTGCTACCCGCGGACATCGCGATTCTGGTTCGCGACGGCAAAGAGGCCCAGGCCGTGCGTGGCGAACTGTCTGCACGCGGGGTGCGCAGCGTTTATCTGTCGGACAAGGATTCGGTGTTCGCCGCTCAAGAAGCCCACGACCTGCTGACCTGGCTCAAAGCCTGTGCCGAGCCGGATGTCGAGCGACCGCTGCGAGCCGCATTGGCCAGCATCACGCTGAACCTTTCCCTGGCGGAACTGGAGCGGCTGAATCAGGACGAACTGGCCTGGGAAGCGCGGGTCATGCAGTTCCGCGGTTATCGCGAGCTGTGGCGCAAGCAAGGCGTGCTGCCCATGTTGCGGCGCTTGCTGCATGACTTCCAGTTGCCTCGATCGTTGATCGCCCGCAGCGACGGCGAACGGGTACTGACTAACTTGCTGCACCTGTCCGAGTTGTTGCAACAAGCCGCTGCTGAGCTTGATGGCGAGCAAGCGCTGATTCGTCATTTGTCCGAGCATCTGGCGTTGTCCGGTCAGGCCGGCGAAGAACAGATCCTGCGTCTGGAAAGCGACGAGCAACTGGTTAAGGTCGTGACCATTCACAAGTCCAAGGGCCTTGAGTATCCCTTGGTGTTTCTGCCGTTCATTTGCTCGGCAAAACCGGTGGATGGCAGCCGTTTGCCGCTGCATTACCACGATTCAAACGGCAAGGCGCAGGTGACCTTGAAACCGACTGCGGAGTTGATCGCCCTGGCCGATGATGAACGTCTGGCGGAGGATCTGCGTTTGCTCTATGTCGCCCTGACCCGGGCGCAACATGCCTGCTGGCTGGGTGTGACCGATCTCAAGCGCGGCAATAACAACAGCTCGGTGCTGCACCTTTCTGCATTGGGTTACTTGCTCGGCGGTGGTGCCCCTCTGGCCGAGTCCGCAGGTTTGAAACGCTGGCTCGAAGACCTCCAGCAGGACTGCCCGGCGCTTCTGTACGGTGATATGCCGCCAGCGACGGCCGAGCATTACCATCCGCCACGCAATGACGCGACGTTGCTTGCGCCGCTGATACCCAAGCGCAAGGCCAGTGAAAACTGGTGGATTGCTTCGTACAGCGCTTTGCGTATCGGCGACAGTCTGAGCGTAGGCAGTGACGAGGCCCCGGAGAACCCGCAGGCGCAAAAGCTCTTTGACGATGAACGTCTCGATCCGCAGGCGCCACGAGAAGTGGCCGTCGGTGGTGCCGATATCCATCGGTTCCCCCGCGGCCCCAACCCCGGCACCTTTCTCCATGGTTTGCTGGAGTGGGCCGGTGATGAAGGTTTTTCTGCTGCACCACAAGTCGTGGAAGATGCCATTGCCCGCCGCTGCAACCGCCGAGGCTGGGAAGGCTGGATCACCACGCTGAGTGATTGGTTGCAGCACTTGCTCAAGTCTTCGTTGCACCTCGGCGGGGGGCAGCCTCCGGTCGTGTTCGAGCAGCTCACTCAATACCGCGTCGAGATGGAATTCTGGTTCGCCAGCCATAAAGTCGACGTGCTCAAGCTCGATGAACTGGTGCGCCAATACACCCACAACGGCGTCGCCCGGGTCGCCGCTGAACCGGTCTCGCTCAACGGCATGTTCAAGGGTTTCATCGACTTGACGTTCGAACACGACGGCCGATATTACGTTGCCGACTACAAATCCAACTGGCTGGGCCCTGATGACGCGGCGTACACCGAGCAGGCCATGGAGCAGTCGATTCTCGACAATCGTTACGACCTGCAATACGTGTTGTACCTGCTGGCCCTGCATCGCCAGCTCAAGGCGCGGCTTGCCGACTACGATTACGACCGGCATGTCGGTGGCGCTCTGTATTTGTTCTTGCGCGGCACACGGGCATCCACCCAGGGCGTCTATTTCTCCCGTCCGCCCAGAGAGCTGATCGAGCGTCTGGATCGGCTCTTCCAGGGCAAGCCAGAACCCAAGGCCGAACCCGCCTGGGAACAGGGAGTATTGTTATGAGCCGCACCTTCGCCGATTTGCTGCCCACGTCATTGGCAGCCGAAACCATGGCGGATCTGGCACCCCTGAGTCGTGCCGATGACTTGTTGCTTTTACTCTCGCGCTGGGTCGAACGCGGCTGGCTGCGGGCGCTGGACAAAGCCTTCGTGGCCTTCCTCCACGAGCTTGCCCCCGACGACGATCCGTTGGTGTTGCTTGCCGCCGCATTGACCAGCCACCAACTGGGTCACGGCCATGTCTGCCTGGACCTGTTCGAGACGCTCAAAGAGCCGGATTTTGCCCTGTCGCTGCCACCCGAAGGCGATCTGCAAAGTGGCGCGATGCTGTTGCCGTCGCAACTGCTTGAGGCGCTGGATGGCGCCCATTGGTGCAAGGTCCTGGCGTCCAGCCGTCTGGTGGCTCTGGCGGTCGATGGTCGTGAGGCTGCGCAATCACGGCCCTTGGTGTTGTCGGGCAAGCGCCTGTACCTGCGTCGCTACTGGGTTTACGAAAGACGCATCGACAACGCCCTTCGCCTGCGCCTGGCTGAACACGAAACAACGCCGAACGACTTGCCCCAGCGACTCACTGGTTTATTCGGTCCAGCCAGGCCCGGCGAAGTGATCGATTGGCAGAAACTCGCCTGTGCCCTGGCTACCCGCAGTGCGTTCAGTATCGTCACCGGCGGCCCGGGGACCGGTAAAACCACCACGGTCGTGCGGTTGCTGGCATTGCTCCAGGCGCCAGCGGTGGAGGCCGGCAAACCGTTGCGAATTCGCCTTGCCGCACCCACCGGTAAAGCGGCGGCACGGCTGACAGAATCCATCAGCCAGCAAGTCCGGACGCTGGAAGTCGATGAAAACGTAAGAAACAAGATCCCCTCTGACGTGACTACCGTGCACCGCCTGCTTGGCAGTCGCCCCGGTACCCGGCACTTCCGTCACCATGCCGGTAATCGCTTGCCGCTGGATGTGCTGGTGGTGGACGAAGCCTCGATGATTGACCTGGAGATGATGGCGAACTTGCTCGACGCGATGCCGGCTCATGCCCGGCTGGTGTTGCTCGGTGACAAGGACCAACTGGCATCGGTGGAGGCCGGCGCCGTGCTCGGTGATTTGTGCCGCGACGCCGAGGCCGGTTGGTACAGCCCGCAGACGCGCCAGTGGCTGGAGACGGTCAGTGGTGAAAGCCTGCTGGCCAGCGGTTTGCAGGAAGACACTGACGCGACTCACCCCCTGGCCCAGCAAGTGGTGATGCTGCGTCACTCGCGCCGCTTCGGTGAAGGCAGCGGCATTGGCCAGTTGGCGCGATGGGTCAATCAGCAGCAACCGGAGGAAGCCCGCACGTTGCTGGCTGCTCGAAGTCACGCCGACGTGTTTTCCCTGCCCCTCAAAGGTGAGCACGACCGGGCGCTGGAACACTTGCTGCTCGAAGGCCATGGCGACGGACCGCAAGGTTATCGCCACTACCTGAGTGTTCTTCGCAGCCAGCGGCCACCGCTCGACAGCCTGCTCGAAGACTCCCGCTGGACCGATTGGGCGCGTCAGGTATTGCAAGCTTTCGACGCCTTCCAGTTGTTGTGCGCGGTACGCAAAGGGCCATGGGGCGTGGAGGGATTGAATCAACGTGTAACCGCCGCGCTGCTCAAGGCTCGAGTGATCGACAGCGACCAGCAGTGGTACGAAGGTCGACCGGTATTGATGACGCGTAATGACTATGGCTTGGGGTTGATGAACGGTGATATCGGTATTGCCCTCAAACTGCCGGAACGTGATGGGCCTGAGGCTGGCAAGCACGTACTGCGTGTGGCGTTCCCGCGCAATGATGGCCAGGGGGGCGTGCGATTTGTTCTACCGAGTCGACTCAACGATGTCGAGACGGTTTATGCCATGACCGTACACAAATCCCAGGGCTCGGAGTTTGCCCATACGGCGTTGATTCTGCCGGATGCGCTGAACCCTGTACTGACCAAGGAGTTGATCTACACCGGGATCACCCGGGCCAAGAACTGGTTCACCTTGATCGAGCCACGGGCCGGAGTGTTTGAGGAGGCCGTGCGGCGCAAGGTCAAGCGCTTGAGCGGGTTGATGCTGGAGTTGGACGATGGGGTTGAGCCGAGCCATCGATAGGCTGGCGTGTACGCCGGAAACTGTCCGAAGTGCCGTAGTGCACCGCCTCGCTGGGGGGTAAACGCTATGCTATCGTTGCGACATTATTTCGTAACATCGAAGAGAATCCCCGCATGAAGGTGGCTGTCTGGACGACAGGGCGCGTCGTTAGCCGCAAGCAAGTGCTGCTCGCGGGGCTCCTCTGCTTGCTGACCGGTGTCGTGTTCGCTCAATCGGAAACCCCGGTGAGCATGGCCGACCAACGTGCCAGATCGGTCACTCAGGTTGTCCTCGGGATTCTCAGTTATGCGCGCTGGCCTGTTGAGCCTGCGCAACTGCGCCTGTGCGTGGTCGGCCCCACCGAATACACCGACGACCTGGTCAAGGGCACAACCCAAGCCACCGGCCGGCCCGTCACTGTGCGCCGGCTGTTGGCCGACAATCCGTCGATCGTCGGTGAGTGCGATGCGGTGTACATCGGCAAATTGACCGACGACGAGCGCCGCCAACTCTTTGCTTCGCTGACAGGACGCCCGGTGTTGAGCATCAGCGAGAGCGATGATCAATGCACCGTCGGCAGTCTGTTCTGCCTCAGGGTCACTGATGATCAGGTATCTTTCGAGGTCAACCTCGATTCCGTCGCCCGTAGCGGCGTGCGCATTCACCCCAGTGTGCTGCAACTGTCCCGCCGCAAGCCGGCGGCGCCATGAGTCTATTCAAACCGGGTAGTCGTCCAACGTTGCGCTCGGTCATTGGCCGGGGACATTTGATCGTCGCCCTGGTCGCCGTGGCCATGGCCAGCGTCTCGCTGACACTGCTGGGTGTATTGGCGTTGCGGGTGTATGCCGACCACAACCTGCACCTGATCGCACGCTCGATCAATTACACCGTGGAAGCCGCGGTGGTGTTCAGCGATAAAGCCGCAGCCACTGAGGCCCTGGCATTGATCGCCTCCACTGAAGAAGTCGCTGACGCCAGGGTGCTGGATGAAAAAGGCCGGTTACTGGCCCGTTGGCAGCGACCGGAAAGCGGCTTGCTCTCTGATCTGGAATTGCAGATCGCCAAAGCCTTTCTGGAAAAACCCATCGACATGCCGATCGTTCATCAAGGTCGGGAAATCGGCAGCATTCAGCTCACCGGTCACGGTGGCAGCTTGATGCGTTTTCTGCTCAGCGGCCTGATGGGCATTATTCTGTGTACGGCCATCAGCGCCTGGGTCGCACTCTATCTGGCACGCCGACAACTTCGCGGGATCACGGGGCCTCTGCGAAGCCTGGCCGCCGTAGCCCACGCCGCCCGAAGCGATCGAGCCTTCGACCGGCGCGTGCCACCCGCCGATATCGCTGAACTCGACAACCTGGGCAACGACTTCAATGCCTTGCTCGATGAACTCGAGTCCTGGCAGACCCACCTGCAAAGCGAAAACGAAACCCTGGCGCACCAAGCCAGCCACGACAGCCTCACCGGATTGCCAAACCGGGCGTTTTTCGAAGGCCGTCTGATGCGTGCACTGCGCAATGCCCACAAGCTCAATGAGCGCGTAGCCGTGCTGTTTCTCGACAGCGATCGATTCAAGGAAATCAATGACAGCTTCGGTCATGCCGCCGGCGACGCCGTGCTGGTTGCCGTCGCCAGCAGGGTTCGGGCGCAGTTGCGTGAAGAGGATCTGGTGGCGCGGCTGGGCGGTGACGAATTTGCGGTGTTGCTGACGCCGCTGCATAAAACCGAAGACGCCGAGCGGATCGCTGACAAGATCCTTGCCAGCATGGAAGAGCCCATCCCGTTACCGGGTCATACCCAAGTCCTGACTTCACTCAGTATCGGTATCGCCGTGTACCCGGATCATGGTGCCACCCCGGGCGCATTGCTCAATGCCGCCGATGCGGCGATGTACCAGGCCAAGCGCCTTTCCCGAGGTGCGCAGCACACGTCCGGGGCGGAGCACCCGGTCGCCCACGTACACACCAGGAGCTAAATTGCCGTGTTCTCAATTACCCAGCGTTCCCCGCGATTTTTCGCAATCACCTTGTTCATGGCCGTCCTGGCATTGACCGGGTGCCAGACCGCACCGCAAAAGGGGCTGACCCCGGCGCAAATCACTGTACTCAAACAGCAAGGCTTCGAGCTGACCGATGAGGGCTGGGCGTTCGGTCTATCCGGCAAAGTGCTGTTTGGCAGTGACGATGACAGCCTGAACGCCGCCAGTACCGGGATCGTCCAACAGATCGGCAAGGCCTTGCTGGGTGTCGGCATCGAGCGAGTGCGGGTCGACGGTCACACGGATGCCTCGGGCAAAGAGTCCTACAACGAACAACTTTCCCTGCGTCGCGCGAAAAGCGTCGGCAAAGTGCTGACCACGGTGGGCATGAAAGAAGAAAACATCCAACTGCGCGGTCTTGGCAGCAGTCAGCCGGTGACGTCGAACGACACCGCCTCTGGCCGCACCGAAAACCGCCGGGTATCGATCGTGGTGAGCGCCGATTAGTCGGCGAACAACATCTCCCGGCTTTCGCCCATCAACAGACTCTGATTCTGCTCGGTGACCGAACGGATGTAATCCCACAACAGGGTGATCCGCTTGAGCTTCCTCAGGTCCTCGCGGCAGTACATCCAGAACTGCCGCGTGATGTTGATCTCTTCCGGCAACACCGGAAGCAAGCGCGAGTCCTGCGCCGCGAGGAAGCACGGCAGAATCGCCAATGACCGTCCTTGCTGCGCCGCCACGAATTGTGCGATCACGCTGGTGCTGCGCAAGTTGGCGCTGGCGCCGGGCAACACATTCGCCAGGTACAACAGCTCCGAGCTAAACGCCAGATCGTCGACATAACTGATGAATGAATGCTTGCCCAAATCTGCCGGGCGGCGGATCGGCGGGTGCTTGTCCAGATAATCCTGCGTCGCATAAAGCTGCAGTTTGTAGTCGCAGAGTTTGCAGCAGACGTAAGGGCCATGTTCCGGGCGCTCCAGGGCGATGACGATGTCCGCCTCGCGCTTGGACAGGCTGATGAAGTGCGGCAGCGGCAGGATGTCCACCGAGATCGCCGGGTAGGCGTCGACAAAATGGCTCAGCTGCGGGGTGATGAAAAAACTGCCGAAGCCTTCGGTGCAACCCATGCGCACATGCCCGGACAGCGCCACGCCGGAGCCTGAAACCTGTTCGCAAGCCATGTGCAGCGTGCTTTCAATCGATTCCGCGTAACCGAGCAATCGCTGACCTTCGGTGGTCAGGACAAAACCGCTGGTCCGGGACTTCTCGAACAGCAATGTACCCAATGCCGCTTCCAATGAACTGATGCGCCGCGACACGGTGGTGTAGTCCACCGCCAGGCGCTTGGCCGCCGTGCTGGCCTTGCGGGTGCGGGCGACTTCGAGGAAAAACTTGAGGTCATCCCAGTTCAATGAGCCTAACGACGTGATGTTTTTTTGCATGATGGACCGGCTTTTATGTGCGTTCTTATTAGAAGTTTGCACATCTATACTCCAAAAACAGTCCGACAACCAATTCGCGACACACGCCTCATCTCAAGGCTGCTTTCTCGCCTTGGCTCTCAAGATAGTTCTCTAGATAACAACAACGTCCCGGAGACCCAACATGAACGCATCGCTCACGCCAAACGAAACCACTGTGCAAACGGTCAAGCTGTTGATCGACGGCGAGTGGGTCGAGTCCCAGACCACCGAGTGGCACGACATCGTCAACCCGGCCACCCAGCAAGTGCTGGCCAAGGTTCCGTTCGCCACCGCGCAGGAAGTGGACGCTGCGATCAGCGCCGCCCACCGTGCTTTCCAGACCTGGAAGCTGACGCCGATCGGCGCGCGGATGCGCATCATGCTCAAGCTTCAGGCGTTGATTCGCGAACACTCCAAGCGCATCGCCGTGGTGCTCAGCAACGAGCAGGGCAAAACCATCGCCGACGCTGAGGGCGACATCTTCCGCGGTCTGGAAGTGGTCGAACACGCTTGCTCCATCGGCACCCTGCAAATGGGTGAGTTCGCCGAAAACGTCGCCGGCGGCGTCGATACCTACACCCTGCGTCAGCCCATCGGCGTCTGCGCCGGCATCACCCCGTTCAACTTCCCGGCGATGATTCCGCTGTGGATGTTTCCGATGGCCATCGCCTGCGGCAACACCTTCGTGCTCAAGCCGTCCGAACAGGACCCGATGTCGACCATGCTGCTGGTGGAACTGGCGATCGAGGCCGGCGTTCCGGCAGGCGTGCTCAACGTCGTTCATGGCGGTAAAGACGTGGTGGATGCGCTCTGCACCCACAAGGACATCAAGGCTGTTTCCTTCGTCGGTTCGACCGCCGTCGGCACGCACGTCTACGACTTGGCCGGTAAGCACGGCAAGCGTGTGCAATCGATGATGGGCGCGAAGAACCACGCCGTTGTACTGCCCGATGCCAACCGCGAACAAGCGCTGAATGCGCTGGTCGGTGCCGGTTTCGGTGCGGCCGGGCAACGCTGCATGGCCACCTCCGTGGTGGTGCTGGTGGGCGCGGCCAAGCAATGGCTGCCGGACCTGAAGGCGCTGGCGCAGAAACTCAAAGTGAATGCCGGCAGCGAGCCGGGCACTGACGTCGGTCCGGTGATTTCCAAAAAGGCCAAGGCGCGGATTCTGGATCTGATCGAGAGCGGCATCAAGGAAGGCGCCAAGCTGGAGCTGGACGGTCGCGAAATCACGGTTCCTGGTTTTGAGAAGGGCAACTTTGTCGGCCCGACCCTGTTCTCCGGCGTAACCCCGGAGATGCAGATCTACACCCAGGAAATCTTCGGTCCGGTGCTGGTGGTGCTGGAAGTCGATACCCTCGATGAAGCCATCGCACTGGTCAACGCCAACCCGTTCGGCAACGGCACTGGCCTGTTCACCCAAAGCGGTGCGGCGGCGCGTAAATTCCAGACGGAAATCGACGTCGGCCAGGTCGGCATCAACATCCCGATTCCGGTGCCGGTCCCGTTCTTCAGTTTCACCGGTTCGCGCGGGTCCAAACTCGGCGACCTCGGTCCGTATGGCAAGCAAGTGGTGCAGTTCTACACTCAGACCAAGACTGTCACCAGTCGCTGGTTCGATGACAACAGCGTCAACGACGGTGTGAACACCACCATTAACTTGCGTTAAGGAGCCGGTCATGAAAATCGCTTTTATCGGTCTCGGCAACATGGGCGCGCCGATGGCGCGCAACCTGATCAAGGCCGGCCATTCGTTGAACCTGGTCGACCTGAACAAAACCGTCCTGGCGGAGCTTGAGCAACTGGGCGGCAGCATCAGCGCTTCGGCGCGTGAAGCGGCTCAAGGCGCAGAACTGGTAATCACCATGCTGCCCGCCGCGGTGCATGTGCGCAGCGTGTGGCTGGGTGAAGACGGCGTGCTGGCGGGTATCGCCAAGGGCGTGCCGGCAGTCGATTGCAGCACCATCGATCCGCAGACGGCGCGTGATGTTGCCGCGGCGGCGGCCAAGCAAGGCGTGGCCATGGCGGATGCACCGGTGTCGGGCGGTACCGGTGGTGCGGCAGCCGGGACCCTGACGTTTATGGTCGGCGCCACCCCTGAGCTGTTCGCCACCCTGCAACCCGTGCTGGCGCAGATGGGCCGCAACATCGTTCATTGCGGCGAAGTCGGCACCGGGCAAATCGCCAAAATCTGCAACAACCTGCTGCTGGCGATCTCGATGGTCGGTGTCAGCGAAGCGATGGCGCTCGGTGATGCGCTCGGCATCGACACCACGGTGCTGGCCGGGATCATCAACAGTTCCACAGGGCGTTGCTGGAGTTCGGAAATGTACAACCCGTGGCCGGGCATCGTCGAAACGGCGCCGGCCTCGCGCGGTTATACCGGCGGTTTCGGTGCCGAGTTGATGCTCAAGGATCTGGGGCTAGCTACTGAGGCAGCACGTCAGGCGCACCAACCGGTGATGCTCGGCGCGGTGGCCCAGCAGTTGTATCAGGCGATGAGCCAGCGTGGGGAAGGTGGCAAGGACTTCTCGGCGATCATCAACAGCTATCGCAAACCGCAATAAGGAGTTTTCCGGGATTGTGGCGAGGGGGCTTGCCCCCGTTGGAGTGCGTAGCGCTCCCCCGCATTCCCTCAGGCATACCGTGTAGGCAGGTTTTACGACGGCTTCGCCGCCGAACGGGGGTAAACCCCCTCACCACAAAAGCTGGCTCCCACAGGGGCAGCATTGTTCCTATCGACATTTACCGGGAGATCACGTCGGGTGATCTCCCGGTTTTTTTGCATCAGGCAAACACGAAATACTTGCGCACGGTTTCAACCACTTCCCACGTGCCTTTCATACCCGGCTCAATGACGAAAATATCACCGGCGCGCAGATGGATCGGCTCCTTTCCTTCTGGGGTGATGATGCAGTACCCCTCGCGGAAGTCGCAGTATTCCCACTTCACGTATTCCACATACCACTTGCCCGGCGTGCAGATCCACGTGCCCATGATCTTGCTGCCGTCTTCGCTGGTGTAGGCGTTGAGGTTGACGGTGTGCGGGTCGCCTTCGAGTTTTTCCCATTTGCAGGCGTCGAGTACCGGCAGTGGATGGGTATCGCGAAGAACGGTAATAGGTGCGGTCATGTGGACTCCGAGGCAATGGACTAGAGAACTGAAGTCGCACCCTATAGCGCCTGTCCACCGGTCAGTTGTCTGTGCTCGACATTGAGCTGTCCAGAAACGCGCATTGCCCTCAAAGATTGTTCAGCGGGCAATCGAACCGGCTCTGTTCGAGGCTGGCTTCGAACTCGACCAATTGCGATTGCTGCTGCGACAGCGCAGCGATCCGCTCGCTGATTTCCTGCTTCTTGGCAGCGATGACCTGATGGGCCAGTTCCCACGGCATTTGTGGCCCTTGGTGTCCGGCGAAGATCGACTGCAATTCCTTGAGCCTGAAACCCAGCTGTTGCGCGCATTTGATGAAGATCAGCAGGTCAACGCTTTGCTGGTCGTAGACGCGGTATTTACCCAGCCGCTGAGCGGCAGGCAGCAGGCCGATCGACTCGTAATGGCGGATGCTCTTGATCGTGGTTCCGGAGCGTTGCGCGGCTTGGCCGATGTACATGGAAAGTCCCTATTCGCCGTGGTAGCCCGGTGCATTATCGGCAGACTCAGCGGCTGGCGATAGCCTGGGCCTGCAGCAACCAGGTTTCACGCTGGTCAGCGCTGGAACCGAGAATCGGGCCGAACGTGAGCGTGCGTCGTGGCTCGATGCCGCAGAATGCGAGCGTGGTTTTGCGTACCTGATGCAGTCCAGGCATGCGATAGATCCAGCGGTAATACCAGGGTGGCGTGTCCATGGTCACCAGCAAATGGGCGCTGCGACCGTGCAGCAGTTTGTCGGGAAAGGCTTTGCCTTCGCGGTATTTGAAAGCGAAACCCGGCAGGAACACTCGATCGAAAAAGCCCTTGAGCAACGCCGGAATTCCGCCCCACCAGATCGGATAAACCAGCGTCAGGTGCTCGGCCCATAGGATGTCGGTCTGTGCCTGACGCAAATCGGCTTCAAGCGGCTGGACCTGTTGATAACCTTCACGCAGCACCGGGTCAAAATCCATTGCGCCCAGAAACAACTGGCGCACCTCATGCCCGGCACGCACCGCCGACTCGGCGTAACGCTCGGCGAGCGCGCCGCAGAAACTGTTGCTCGCCGGATGACCCAGAATCACCAGAATTCGCTTGCCCATCGTCTCTGTCCTTGAATATGAAAACTCAAGGGTAAAGTCTGCCCCTCAGGGGAGAGTCAAGGCGTGCAGCAGGGCCTTTGCATAACCTGGCAGCGTTTCAAAGTCCCGCGCACAGAGCAGAAGTTGGCGTTGAGCCCAAGGTTCTTGCAGGGCGAGACTTTTGAAAGATTGTTCGTCGCGCCAGCGCTCAACCGCCGCAAGCGGGACGATCGCCAGCCCGGCCCCCCGAGCGACCATGCGCATCACGCCATCGAAACCGTCGGCGCGGATGCGGATTTGCATGCGTGACCCGGTGTGCAGCGCCTGTTCTTCCAGGTACACCGCTAACGCGCTGTTGGCGTTCAGGCCGACATAGTCGTGGTGCAAGGTGTCGCTGAAGCTCACGACACTTGCGGGTGCCAAGGGATGATCGCGGGGCATGATCAGTACCAGCGGATCGTCGCGAAACGGGCGGGTTTGCAGGTCATCGGTGTCTACGGCGTCGGAGACGATGCCCAGGTCTGCGGCACCTTGGCGCAAGGCGTGA
>LNAP01002670.1_pt1 | contig 17628 bp, 18 predicted proteins | sample 602601 | NCBI WGS metagenome assembly LNAP01 (sample SAMN02440304, study PRJNA202911) | soil metagenome | biome: Subtropical and temperate rainforests or woodlands; isolation source: soil samples (1 kg each in a 20% v/v slurry with milli Q water) were... ... | reverse complement strand
CGAACGCAAACGAGATGTTTACCTTCTGGGTGGATCTAAAAGACATACTCAATCCTTGGATCTTTCTGGCCATGGACATTTGCATGTTCTTTCGCACAGTGCGGTCCGCCACCGATAGATTCGGATCCTCTGACTGCTTGCCGAACCTCTTCAGCACGTTTTCAGCATGGTGGAATAAATCGGTGATCTCGCGGGTCTTTCCGTCAATCTCGCGCTCCTGGTGGGCCTCGTCAGTCTCGAAGTTGACCATAAGACGCTTTGTGTGAAGAGCAGACAGCTCTCGGACTGTAAAAGGTTGGGAAAATGAAGGGGTTAGACGAATGCGAGACCACCTGCCGTTTACCGCATAAAAAACTCACTTCTAGCTTGAATTTTAGTGACATCCTCCTCCGCAGCTTCTATTTGGTCAACCCAAGCAGGCGGCAAGGAGTTCTTAGCGCTGGTGTATCCTTTATCCGACTGTGAGCAGGGGTGTAGGGAGTGTCAGTAAAACAAACGACTGATCATATCAAATGAAGCCATATTCTAACCTTCAGCAAAGTACTGTTTGTGCTGTCGTTTGAGTCGTGACCACCTGCAAGACTTCGATTGGCTTTCGCGCCATTTCGTATATCAACAAATTTCTTGGTAAGATTTCTGCAGGCCATATCAATGTATATATGCAATTAATATTTGATGAAACGCCGGTATAAAAACTCTTATGACTGTTAAAACTGGTTGGGACGAATCAAGACGAAAGAACTGATCCGATCGTGCTCAACTATTGCTGTCAACTGTCCTAAAAATGCTGAGAGTTGATCGAAATGATCGTTGGTGTCGAACGTAAAATAGACTGTTAAACCACCCCGCCCAACGGAACGAAATATTAGATTTTTATGCTTCTAAATGCAAATTAAACAAGATTGTTATGCGGACTTCCTGAGACTGGTCGATTGGTGTGCAGAAATATGGAAGAACAGGGTCTGAGAAAGAGTGTCGGGGATTTAAAAGACTACAGAATTGTCACCTTGGAAGGTTCCCGTCTGGAGTGCTTGTTGGTGAGCTCAGAAAATACGTCAGAGGGCAAGGAAAATGTGAAGGCTGCTGCCGCCATGTCCGTCCAAGTTGGAAGCTTTGCAGATCCAGCCGTGGCTGGTGAGTTATATACATTGAAATAATCTTTTGTTGTTTGTACATAATTATAAAGTTTATTTCCCGTTTCGCTTTTACAGAGGGCTGTGCGCACTTTCTGGAGGTAACGCAGTAAATCGAGAATCCGCCTTTCGTTTATGTCTAAACACCCCTCTACTTTGTTTTTTGACAGCACATGGTCTTTATGGGTAGTTCGAAGTACCCTGGAGAGAATCACTATGACTCTTTCGTTACATCTCATGGTGGTAGCTGCAACGCTTTCACTGAGGGAGAATACACTGCATACCAGTTCGACGTCAACGCGGAGCACTTCCGGGAAGCGCTTGACATCTTTGCCAGTTGCTTTATCTCTCCCCTTTTGTCAGTCAACGCCGCTGAGCGAGAGATTAGTGCGATCGACAGTGAATTCAATTTGGCTAAGATTGACGACGGGTCCAGGCTGCAACAACTGTATTGCCACCAGGCGCAGGACGGTCACATTCTGCGAAAGTTTTCATGGGGCAACTTGGACAGTCTCAAGCGCACCCCGGCGCAGAATAATGTCGATGTTCATACGATTTTGCGCGCGTTTCACTCGAAGCACTATGTGCCTCAGAACATGAAGCTCGTAGTGGTGGCGCCGCAGTCGTTGGATGACCTGGAGAAGTACGTACGTGAGTGTTTTTGTGAATGGCACAACCCTTTCGCAACAGATGCCGACGCGACCAGTAGTGCTCTGAAGAAGCAGAGAACCCACAGTGACAGCGGTGTGGCGGGAAGCGTAAGCAAGGTAGATCTGGCCTCTCTGGCCTTGGAAGCTTCGTCTGCGAGCCTGCCAGACGCGGAAACCTCGTCCAAGCGAGTCTTCAATCTGACCACAGAGCCGTTGAAGACCCTGGAGGAATGCTTGGAGCCAGTGCGTGGCACGGAGGTCATCAGCAAGACCGCGCTGGCGACACTGACCCGTGTGCACCCGTTGAAGCACACCAACAAACTCATGTTGGTGTGGCAGTTGCCTGCTTTCTGCAAACTCTATCGCACCAAGCCGTGCGCCTACATTGGCCATCTGTTGGGCCACGAGGGCTCCGGCAGTGTGCTGAGTCTGTTGAAAGAGAAGAATTTCGCGACCAGTTTGTCTGCGGGTGTGTCCGAGAGCAACTTTGATGACAACTCGATGATCACATTGCTGGAGGTGAGTGTCGCCTTGACCGACTTTGGTCTGGCGAACTGGACCGCCGTGGCGCACTGTGTGCACCAGTATCTGCACATGCTCAGAGACGTTGGGCCGCAGAAGCGCATTTTTGACGAGCTGCAGCAGACTTGCAATTTATACTTTCGTAAGCAGTCAATTTTCCTCCACAAAAAGTTTTCAATGTTTTTAACGCTCTCGTTTTTTTCCTGTCTTTTCAGGATACATTGACGAGGAAGAACCTTCCGACTACGCGGAGCGTCTGTCTGTTGAAATGCTGCCTTACTTCGATCGCTACCCTCGCTCGGACGTGATCGCCGCCCCGCACTTGTTGTGGGACTGGAGCCCTGATCTCATTGCTCAGATCCTCGCAGAGCAGTTGACACCCCGCCGGGCCAAAGTCACTCTGGTGTCGACGGCCTTCACCGCGCAGCAGACAGGCGAAGGGCAAAAAGAAGATGGACACGACAGTGCAGTAGCTAAAGAGAACGATGAGAGTGCAGGGTCTGATGATGGCAGCGGCTCCGATGTATCCTCAAATGAAGGTGCTGATGAAGATTCGGTGTCAGGTTCCGAGTCAGGTTCCGAAGATGGTTCTGAGGAAGAAGAAGATGAAGAGGAGGAATCCAATGAACCAGCAGTGGCACATCTCAGTGCTGAGAAGATTGCCTCCCTGTACGAAGGTCCCGCAGAATGGTTGCCTCTCGTGCTGCCACCTTCGCAAGAGCGTGTGTGCCTCGTAGAGCCTCACTTTGGCACACAGTACTGGGAAGATGGGATTCCGGAGAGTCTCTATACGCTATGGGAGGGCAAAAACGAGTCCTTTGCGGCACTCCACCTGCCTCCGCCAAACCCTTTTATCCCCAGTGACTTGTCCTTGATCACGGTGTAAGCCAATGCTGAAAGCAAGGATGTGGCCCCAGAGCGGCTGTTGGTCACTGTGGAGAATTCGGTCTCCACTGCTTTGCTGTGGCACCTGCCTGACGTGACATTCGCCTCGCCCAAAGTAGAGATTAACATCCGCTTGGCCTCTATCGTGCCCCTGCAGGACGCGCACTCGTCGCTTATGCTGGACATTTTGTGCCGCATGTTGCGGGAGCGCGTGAACGAAGAATTGTACATGGCCTCCATGGCCGACCTAGACTGCAATATCAGCACTGCCGACAGCGGCTTGGTGCTCAAAGTCTCTGGTTTTAGTGACAAGGCTTCCTTGTTGGCGTCCTCTGTTGCCTCGGCAGCGATGGCCGTGGGCAGCGTCACGTCCTGGACACCCACCGAGCAGAGATGCTTCGAGCGGGTGAAAGAACAACTCCTGCGGTATTACCAAAACGCCAACATGAAAGCCAGTCATGCGGCGTCCAACGGTCGCCTGCGCGTGCTGAAGCCGTCCAAGTACTCAGCTGCAGAGAAGGCCGTCGCCCTGGAGGCGTTGGTTGATTCCACCGCGGGCAGTACCGGAGAGACGCACCTGGCGGCGTTTCGCGAGAAATTCTGGCAGTCTGTCAGCTTGGAGTGCCTGGTGCACGGCAATGTAACAAAGATCGCGGCGGTGTCGATGGTGCAGGACATACTTAGCCACCATGCCAATGAGAAGTGGAGTCTGGCACAGGATGTCTCGCAGCCCGCTTTTCGTGTGTTCTCCCCACCACAGCCGATTACGCAGATCCCCCCACACTCGGCTTTGGTGCTGCGCCAAGTACCGGACAATGTACAAGAGAACAACTCCTGCGTCGAGGTGTATTTCCAGCTGGGCGCGTGGAACCTCGTCGATGTGACGCTGTTGGATTTGCTGGAGCAAGTCATTTCGGAGCCGTTTTTTGATGACCTGCGAACCAAGCAGCAGGTACGAAACATTTTTCAACAGCAAACAAATAGTTTTATTTTATTTTTATCAAAACATCAACGCAATTAACTCACAATACGTTTTATATTGATCAGTTGGGATACAGTGTGTCATGTGGCGTGCGCCAAACTTACGGCACCCTGGGCTTTTGCTTCCAAGTGCAGTCCTCCAAGTTCCCCGTGCACGAGATCACCCACTCCATCCTGGGCTTTGTCTCGGACATTCCCAGCAAAATCGTTGCGGAGCTGGCTGCGGAGCGCTATCAGGAGCAAGTCAGTGCCCTGCGGGGCAACAAGCTGACCCCGCCGCCCTCGCTCTCCGAAGCCGCACGCGCGCACTGGAGTGAGATTGAAGACGCGCACTACTGTTTCTTTTCGGCCAAACAGCAGGCCACTCTGCTGGAAGATGTTACTCTTTGTGGGCAGTCGGCCCTGCAAGCCTTCAGTCACAAGCTGTTCCTCGGGGCGCCGAAGGTCCTCGTGGTGCTGGCCACACGCGACAGCAATGTGCAACAGGAAACGTTCGCTGCGTTGAAAGCAGATAAAAAAGTGTCTGTGCTGAGTGATACCAATAACGCATGTTCTATCCATGCAGTGATTCCTACGACGGTTTAAACAAAGTTTTCTTTCAACTTGTGATAAACTCTATTTGCTTTCTACTTCATTTTTTTACAAGAAAAGAACAAACAGCGAAGCAAATATTACGCAAATCGCAGCACACGCTTATTCTCTAAGATAGACCTTCTCGTCCTTCTCGAGCTGGGCGGATTCGATCTTGTTTTGCAGATAGTGCTGCAAAAAAAATTGAAAAAATATTGTGGGTTGATTAAAGTTGATTTCGAGAGGAGCAAATGGCATGCGGTTTTCAAACCTCGAAAGGATTGTAGGCAGCAGCGACTTCAGGTGCGAGCTCTTTCTTCTTTGCACTAATGTCGAAAGCTCTGACAATTCTTCTCTCTCTGTTAAACAACGACAGCATGGAGGAGATAATTACTTCTAGCGATCTCAAACATGCTATGGGATATGCACATACCTCTCAACTTTGGTGGCATTGTCAATTCTAGAAATGGCCATATTGACAACGGGTCTCTCAATAAGGATATCGTCATACTTCAAGCCTGTGCAAAAGGAGTGACAATAGGTCAATGACGCTGGTTCAAATACCGCATGGGATGAAATAATTACCATAAACTCTGAGCTTCTTGCCCAACCACTTCTGGTAGGGTCCAGCGAAGCGGTGAATTAAAGAGTTGAACAAGCTCGCCATTTGCTACGATATAAGGAGAATGTGTTTTGCTTTTCAGCTGTGGCATCTCCATTGATGACCAGAAACGGTGATGGCAATGTACCTATATTTAGACGCCATACTTCCTATGATTAATCATTTTTACGTATGTTTATTTGTTCTCATTGTTGGTGCTCGGTAAAACATGTTCGTTTACTTCTAAAAGTGGCAAACTTCTCGGAGATTGCATTCAATTTGCAAGCTAAAGCCACATTGTTAGCATGGCACTGCAAGAATGGGTCAACAGTAAGTCTGTTCTTGTCGCTTATCATCAATAATAGTCTTTCTAATTATTTGTTATGCTTTTAGAAACCGTTAGTATCATCACGAGTGACGGGCGCAACATCGTGGTAAGTCCCTTGCAAGCGCGACTCTCCCCTGTCATATGCTAGGTGTGTCCTCTAAACAAGCAGGTGTACTTACAGATTTCATTTGATTCTGTTTTAGGGAAGTTTGAAAGGATTTGATCAAACCATGAACGTCATATTGGAACAAAGTCACGAAAGAGTATTCTCTGAAGATAAAGGAGTCTCTCAGAACCCACTGGGACTTTACATTATTCGAGGAGATAATATGTAAGTGATCTAATTTGTAGGCTATTGTTGTATGCTATCTTTTTGGTTATATGTCATTTTTTTCTCTGCAGTGTGGTTGTGGCGGAACTGGACGAGGAGGAAGACGCGAAAACCGATTTTAGTTCAGTCATGGCCCCTCCGTTAAAACCAGTAATGCACAGTTAGTTGTGGCTTAATTCAATTATACATTAGGGCGAATGAGTTAATATAAGTACCAACGTTGGTACTTTGGTGGTATTTTACACCATTCTCTAGTCCTGTCGTGTAAAACCAAATTTTTGTTTGACGAATCAAATTGTATGTCTACCAATTTCATTTGGATGGAAGAGTATTAAGTTGATATTTCCTACTTTGATATGAGTCAATTGAAGTAGTTGGCCGGTTGCTATGACGGTTGCGCCACGTATACACGGCTGGTCGTGGTGTAGCTACAAAATACGAATATTGCCGAACGCGTGTGCCTACAAACTATTTTCAAAATGCTAATGCACGGCCGAGAATCCTACAGCTCTTGTAGATTATGTGTTTACCTTCCGGACAATAGATAATGAGTGCACGGATGCAACCGTGCGAGTAGTAAACAACCCTTTCCGACCGCGTCAAGGATCGTGACCAAAAACATCACAATTTGCCATGTTCTTCTCAAGTCCGGCAGTTCAAAGCGTGAGCAATGTTAAATCAGCGCAGCAGCTGGAAGCGGTTAGTCAAAGGCTAGGCGAAATCACAGACAAACTGTCAAAAGCCGCCTTGAAAGAGAATTCACAGCCCGCAGTGCAGAAAGGTGGACCTGGCTGGGATTGGACAAAGTCATACGCTAATTGGGGTGATTTTGAGGATGTAGAAGATCTGAAGCTACGAAAAGAGAAAGAGGAAACGAACCTGGAGGATATACACAGTAAGAAGGATGCTTTGGGTCACTATCACGACCACTCCAAAGAAAGAGGATTCTTTGAACTTCCCGAGAGTGAAAAGTTCTCTGCATGTGAAGACAATCGCTTAATGGGAAATTATTTGTTTAAAGAGGGAATATTCCCTAAAGCTGCTGAGCATTATCAGATCGCGATCGCGTACTATGAATACTGTTTTCCAAGTGAGGACAGCGAACAAGCTTTGCTCGACGAGCTGCGACGTGCTTGTCTGTGCAATATATCTATCTGCTACCGGAATATGGGCTACTTACGACAAGCAGTGGAGATGGCAACCATGGTTTTAAAAGAAACGGATGGTTTGCATTGCAAGGCATTGTTTCGTCGTGCTCAAGCGTATCGAGATTTGGATGAATACGAGTAAGTACCGTATAAAGATAACTGCTGTTCTGTTCACTGATATATTTATAAAGTATATAATAGATCACTGACATATTAGATCACTGATGATACAGATAAAGTACCTTCGAGTGATATAATCGGCATGCTTAACTAGTATTCTGTCCTGAATTGTTGCGCTTACTTACCCTTAGATCGGCAGTCCAGGACCTAATGAAGGCCAATGAGTTACAACTGGGAGACAAAACACTAGTGGCCGAGCTGCAGCTTCTCCGGGTAAGAAAACCTTTTGTTCATGTCCATGTCAGCTATGCCAAGTGAACTAAAGTTTTTGCCTTTTTTCAATAACTCCTTCTATGTACCTTCTTGTGTGCGTATTGAATTAGACCCTTGCGAGCGGATACAAACAAAATCGGAAAGAGTTCGCCAAACAGAGCTTGAGCAGCACCGACAGCAGTCACAGTTACTGCGAAAGTTATTCAGCGACGCACAGCATACACCATGCGGCAATATCTGAAAGTGAAATTTCTTCCGATTCCCTCTTCAATCCAGCTATGGTACGTGCTTTTTATTTCCATTCTTACTTCGTAATTGCACGTACGTTCTTTATTTTAGCTTATGTTATCTCTTTTTTTATTACAGCCTTTGGAGCCGGTACTTCCCACGGATTTGCAAATGTTAGGAAAGCTTTCTGTTGTAAATGTATAGTTCTTATGCATCATGTGTCAACGCAAATTCGGTTGTTGATTTCAATCTTCTTTCAGTTTCTGGCGCTGGTGTGGTACAACCTGAGTTACATTCCTTTTGCAAGAGAAATCATGAAGAATATGTGCCAGACCATGTGCTGCAAAGATTGCGCCTCCCAAACGACGGTACGTACCCGTTATTGTTATTGTTATTGTTATTCGCGCACTTTGTTTGCAGGCAATAACTGTTGTTCTCGTTTTTTTTCAATTCACATGGTCAGGTTACTGGGCGCAGCTGAAAGATCGGTGATTGGAACTACTTGTTTATAATGTATATATCTTGAACACTTCACATTTGAGCTGCGGATAGCGCAACCCTCACACATCATGTCTAAATCTTATATGGCAAACTCGTATCCTAAAGCAGATCGAAATTGTATCAAATTTTGAGTCCAAGCAGTAAAATAGTGCATGCAGGCGACAGTCACATTTCACTTGCTATTACATGCGTTGTGCGCAAAGAGCTAACAAGTACCAAGAATTTGTGTTTGCGGTGCGTGTAGGGTGTTTTCGATAAAGTAGAAACTTGACCACATGTATTTGTTTTCAAAGTTACCAGTTCAGAGCAAAAAGTTTTTAATGTTCGCAGTATCCCCCTGAGAAATACTACAAGCAGTAGTCTCCACTGGGAAGTATGCGGTATATGAACTATTACGCCACATTATCGTACACATACACTATGGAAAAGTGTAGTGCAGACACGCATAATATAAACATTCTAGCCCACTTATTTATACCTCAGGCAGGTCATTCCAGGCTTGGAGAAGAGCGGCTTCGTCGGTACCCTTTCTGGCTGCAGTGATGATCTGCACGGGCACGGCGGTCATCTTGGTGATGTCTTCGTCGGTAGTCTGGGGCAAGTGAGTGATCAACTCGCGCGCTATCTTGAGCGCTTGAGAGCGCGCGCCTCGCACCTCTCCGCGCAGTTCTGCGTCGTCCAGCGCTGTGTTGTACTCCTCCACAGCGGTGTTGTGTTGTCTCAATACGTCGGGATCAACGTTGATCGTATTGAGCTCGTTGTAGAATTCAACCAGGCCCGGCACCACATCCTCCCCAGCACCAGCTACAGCACTCAGATTCTCGACGTGCTTTGTTGTAGGGATCTTGCCTTTGCCTAAGTTGTGGTCCTTGAAGGCATATAACCATCGATCCAGCGGCGTGGAGAGGTCGGCCTCAGCCTTGGTGAACATGGACAGCGCGATCACGACGATTCGCGCGTCCAGTTGTGGCATCAGCGGCAGATGAGATGCTGCGAGGTTCAACATGCTAAACTCAGTGACAGGTGCGGTAATGGCGGGGTTATGAATAGCATGATTGGTAATAACGCCAACTATGATGCGGCGAATTCTCTTCCAGAACTCTGCAGATGATTTTGTGGTGGACTTGGTGGTGGCCTGCGGAGCTGCTTGTTCTGAGCCTTGCGCACCATTTTCTAAAGTTTCCAATGCTGCCACCGATCTTGTTCTTTTCTTCTCCACAATTTCGGGCGCCTTGGAGTCGAAGTTTGCCACCAGACGGCAAAACTCCACGAATACTTTGACCGTGTATTCCTCTCTATACTGGTTCTGCATTTCGATCAAAATGAGTTCGTTGTTGGAAGTACGGCAGAGTAGATCGACGCTGTTGTTGGCTCCTTGTTGAAATGTGGAGCCGAGCTCCGTGTTGATGCATTCCACGCTGGTGATGGGAGGGGATATATTGAAAATCGTGTTTACGAATCCGCAAATAACTGCGCTCGATTTAGTTACTCGCTTGAATCCATAATCAGTACAAGGATGTATAATGTCGAAAGGAGCGTTTGACATTGGTGCAGGCTTGAGGGCAAAGATCAAATCTAGACCTTGCTTGATCACAACGAACGACCCAAGGAAACGACATCAATATTGCGTGTGTTTAAAGACAATTTTTGTGCTCCGAGTGATGATACGAGGAAAGGTAATTTTCGGTACGGCTTTCGGCTCGCACGGAAGCATTACCACAGAATAATTGGTAATGAACGATTTGGAAAGAATGGTTGAGGAATGTTTGACACAATATGCAATATTATGATCCGTACAGCTCTCAACAAATGGAAAATAGCTATCTTCAATCTACTGTAGTAGGTTCGGACATACCCTTGTATTTGAACATCATAGAGCCGTATTACACACCATCGCATCATAGGAATACATAAAGAGACTGATCACCAATCTATACAACCAGCTTTGAGCAATAAATAACTCACCCTGCTTTGTGCAAATATACCGTATTGATAGGTCTTGATAGGGGTTCAGCCAAACGAACCCATACGTTTGTAGAACAATTAAACGTATATGCAAGCATTGACGTACCACTCAGACCTTGACCTTCGAGGCCAGAAGAAATTCGTTTCCAGAGAGGTACTTCTACGAAATGCTGCCCAGGTGCCATCGGCAGCCACACACTGCCGCGACCTCTAAATCCACGGAAACCCTGTTCTGAGCGTTCCCACACCTATGATACCACCAAAACCAACATAAAGTTATTCAGATAAAACTATGAAAAGAGAACGCTGCCAGTGGCTTAATTTTACCTCACAGACGAAAATGGGCCATCCTTCACTACTGGACGAGGCAAATTGTCAATCAATCTAATCCTTGTACTTGTGCAGTTTGCTCAGTTTCGGTACACTCGGGTGACTTATGGTAGAAGTCCCAACCGTTAAAGATGACTGGCACGTATGAGTCTCACCCGAACTAACTCCGCGCTTCATGTACCATGCACTATTTCCTGAAATGGGTCATCAGTTATACAGCACATTGAAAATAATTCACACCACTAGGATACATCGCAAATTACCTGGAACAATCGCCCAAGTGACTGATATTTCCTCTACATCGACAACGCTAGAGGCTATCTCCCCAACAAAATTTACTGTGGGCATGTCGGCAAGCAACGAGAAAAGTCTGCAAAAACTTGCGAACACGTTCAAAACTGTGAACCACATGTGGAACAACAAACCAGTTCAATACCTGGTGGGTGCAAACATCTGCTTAACTTGTGAGACTGGGCCATACAGAAAGCAAGTGGAAAACAAGCCCACAATATTTCCTATCGTGTACATGGTGGCAAAAGGTTCTGGGTCGCCTTCCATGAGCTTGATCGAGCGAAAAGTACTACCCATCGACAGGATGAATCCGATCAGTAAACATGTTAGACAACCAATAATTCTCTGCTGATAGGTGAGCGCTGGAAATATTGAGCACACTTGTTCCTCCAAATCTAAAGAAATGCGAGAGCACAAGATGAGCGACAAACGTCCAACACTGTTCTAAGAAATTCTCACCTTCATACCACTCCTTCTGCCTCTGCTCCACGGGAAGAAGCGTATAAGCTTGCTTGAAATATTCAGACATCCCTGACGCCGTGTTTTTTCTCAGAGCGAGTCAAAATGGCAGAGCAATGAAGTGAAAAAAAAAATGAAGTGAGTGTGGGATAAACTGTCGTGGCCGAAAATAACAATTCGTTCAACTCAAACTTTGCCTCAAAGTTTGTGCATCGATGACACACAAAAGTATTTGTACTACGCACATTTTTGAAGTAGTAAAACGACTGCGCTCCCCCAATCCAGCTTACCCTTCCTTTTCTTTTCACCACCTCATCTGGTACGAACAGATTAGTTGCCACCGCAGTGTATCTGTTCTTCATGGTCACAACTCTCTTGTTGGCATTCTATCCAGAATACATCCCACTGAGAGTTATGTCACTTGGGTAATGAAATGAGAATTTTCAAACATTTTAACTTATTTACTGTGCGGCCAACGACTTCGCGTGCGTTATATATACAAAAAGTACTCATTCCTTCTATGACAAATCAGTGCGCTCTTTCATGCACCGAAAGAAAGCAACGAAAAAAGTTATACAATTTTGCTTTTGTCACATTTAGTCGTGCTTGAGGGGGAAAACTTCCGTGGAGATGCCAGACTTTCTGATGACCTTGATCTCCACACTGTCTCCGGTGTATATGTCACGCTCCGTGGCGATCACAAAGATCTCCTTCACGATGGCCACCACTTCCTCGGCAGTGAAAGACTTCTTCTCGTCCAGCCGGTTCTTGTGGCCAATCTACGCAGCAGGGAAAAGAAAGCAAAAAGATTAATTACAGAGCTAGTAAAGATACATTGAAAAGTGGGATAAAACATGAGGTAATTCAGCTTCTGAAGTTGTGAACGTACCAAGTTGTCAAGAATTGGCATAATATAGTTCTGTCCAGAGCCCATGCATCCGTAATCATCTCTCTTGAAAGAGCCCACTGCATCGTATCCATACACAGCACCTCTGCCTTCCTCGTCCAAGCCACCAATCATGCAGAAGGCATAGTAAGGAAAGAAGCGGCGGTAGTACAGAGTCACACTCAACAGCTGCGCCACCGCGGAGCTACTCATAGCCGATGCATGACTGTGCTCGTACTGCGTTAACCGTGCGCCCAACATTCTGCGCAGCGTGGTCACATCAGACATGCATCCAGCGGCGGTAAGTACTGTCTGGTCGGTTCTGTTGGCGGAGGTTTGGAAAGGAGAAGAATTATAAAGATGCTTAGGGCAAAAAATAGAAATGTAAGGTTGCACTTACAATGCAAACAGTTTGCTCTGGTTTCTGGACTGAATCTCATAACCTGTACTCATTCTCGTGCAACCAGCACATACAACGAAATCATCTCCGGCAATGGCCACGGTGGTGCTGTTACGAAAACAAATGATCAAAACAAAGTTAGCAAAAGGCACAATTCGCACTTATAGGAGAAAGTCATTACCCGCCGTTGAAATCATAAGGGTTGAATCTTCTCTCAAAGGGTGTTGTCTTGACAGCATCGACGGAGAGCTGATCGAGGGGCATATTCACAGCTCCGTCGGAGGTCCAAACAGCAGCACCAGGTGCAGAGCGAGCAGATTGACTATTCAGTTAAAAATAAGACCTCCAAGTAAGCAAAACGATACCTTGATGATAGAAACAAAGAAAATTACCTACCTAGACACGAAATCCATTGTTGACGTAGTTTTCAAATGGGCAAAGTTCGAGTTCTTTGGCACTCTTTTTATCGAAAGGGTTATTCAGATGCACTTTGCAAGTGTACGATATTAAAGCATCTCTTCAATAGGGAAATTATCCATGTAGCGTCTATATTATGTTACATGCGTATCTGAGATAACCGGGAAAGCGGGAAGGTGCCGCTATTTTTGTCCGTTGCTGTTTTGGATTCTTCGGTCTGCTGGCAACAGAAATCACAAACAAATACCTAGTTAGTCAACTCTATCACCAAGATCTATCCATCATGTCTACCAAGATGAGTAACGACCTCAATGTAACTCGGCCCACGAGCCGAGTTCTCCGCGCCCCCGGCGGAGGCTCCTCCTTTTCAATTGGTAAGTCCTGTTGCCTTCTGTTGCCTATGATAATTCCTTCCATTGGCAATTTCATTAACGGTGTCAAATTATTTTGTTGAATCAATAGCTGAGGGCAGCACTGATGCACCTGTCGCCAACCGCGGCCGTGCCGGCCATGGAGGCGAATCCACTTTCAGTTTCTGTAAGTTGCGTGTTGCATCAAAATTTTCACCATGTATATTTCTCGTCTCCTTGCAAAAATAGTTGGCTGATTTATCTCTATACTTTTTATACAATATATACAGCCAACGATAGTGCACCCACCGGAAACGTTGCTAACACACCTGGTAAGACCACATGTGAGTAGCGGTCTTACTTCGTTTTCAAATCTTTTACTTGTTCCACAATGTTTTTTGCAGCCAAGAAGCCTGCTCCTTTTGGTGCTCGCAGTAGCATGGACTCCTGGAACGATGCTCCTCCTGCCCCTGCTGCCTCCGCCAAGGTGGCTCCCCCTGCTCCTCCTGCCCCTGTCGCTGCTGTTAAGAAGTCTCCCGTCGTTGGAAAGGTCGGTGTTATCATCGGTGGTGACCTCGCCACTGATGCTATCACCGCGGCTGTTGCCAAGGCTCTCGTCGCCGAGGGCATCTCTGGCAGTGTGATGACCTCCGCCCCTGAGCTGTCCACCTTGGTGTTCGCCACCAAGAAGTTGGCCTCTCAGGTGGACACCGTCATTGTGGCCGCCATCGTCGCTGACAGCAGTCTTGCTCCTGCCCTGCAGAGTGCCCTCACCCAGCTCTCCCTCTCCACCGATGTCCCTATTATTCCTGGACTCGTGGTGCGTGAGTCTCTGCTCGAGGCCAAGGCCCTCCTCAGCACCAACGCTGCTGCCTGGGCCAAGGCCGCCGCTTCCGTGCTTTCCCTCAAGAACGGCAAGATCAAAGTCGAGCCTGTCCCTGAGCCTGTTATTGCCCCTCCTGCTGTGATCACCCCCGTCATGGAGGACGCCAATGCCCTCATGAATGTGCTCAAGGAGTCCCTGAACTCCCACGGTGCCCGCGGCATTGCCGGCATCAGCAGAAAGTTCCGCATTGCCGATGACGATAACAGTGGCAAGATCGACTTCAAGGAGTTCGTGAAGGTGATCTCCGAGCACGCCCTCAACTGGTCCGCCAAGCAGGTGCGCATTGTCTTCGATCATTTCGACAGCGACCGCTCCGGCGCGATCGATTTCGACGAGTTCATCTTTGGCATCCGTGGCCAGCTGAACGACCGCCGCAGACAGCTCGTGCTGATGGCCTTCGAGATCCTCGACTCGGACCACAGTGGTGTGGTCGAGCTGAACGACATCTCCGCCAAGTACAACGCCGACAAGCACCCTGATGTGTTGGCGGGCCGCCGCTCCAAGGACGATGTGCTTCGGGAGTTCCTGGACACCTTCGACACCATCGATAAGGATGGCCGCGTGACCACGGCTGAGTTCATCAAGTACTACGGCAACTGCTCCAGCAGCATCGATGACGATGACTACTTCGAGCTGATGATCCGCAACGCTTGGCACATCAGCGGTGGTGAGGGCTGGTGCGCCAACTCCTCTTGCCGGCGCGTGCTGGTCGGTCACACCGATGGTTCTCAGACCGTTGAGGAGATCAAGAACGACCTTGGCATCGGCGCTGACGACAGACAGAAGATGGTGGACCGCTTGATCGAGCAGGGTGTCTCTGATATCGAGTACATTGAGAGCAGCGATGGTGTCAAGTTCAGACCCAACGGCGCCGCCCCCGGCACCCCTACCAGACGCTCTGCTGACTTCGCGGACTCTCCCTCCAAGCCCAGTAACCTCGCTGCCACGGGCAACCGCCGCAGACACGGAGGTGGAGGTGCTTCCACTCTTCAGTTGTTCTAAATATGTATAAATACTGTATGTATCAACTCTTTTTTGAGCGTTGTGTGGAAAACTCTGTCGTTTACTTTTCCTGTAGTACGTAGTGACTTTTTTGTGCTAAAATAGCGCATTCTTTCACATGGTGCCACGGGTGTAATAAATTATGGTTATTTTTTTAATGAATGAGATATTTGCTTGAAGTAACATTAAATTATCTGGAATAGCACTATGAGTTTACAGAAACAATTGTATTGGTAGCTTCGTTAAGCTCTATAACAACATCTGCTTCTTCATCTAGCAGCGCGTTTATCTGCACGGCAAAGTCCTTTACGTTCGCTGGTGTGTAGTCCTCTTTCCAAAGCTGGTCGTTCGTGGCACTCAGCAGTGTCAGCGAGCCTTTCTCGTCAATTGTCTGGACTAGCCACTTGGTGTTGACTACTACTGGTGCGGTTGAACTGGACGGAGTATTATCATCCATGGCTGCACTGAGATCTTGATACCACACCAGTACTTTCTTTTTGATTGTTGCCGACAACAGCTTCCCTTCTGGTAGTTGGAGATATGTACCGAGAAGGGTAACTATCGCTTCCTGTGCTGTGGGATTACTTCCCGACGAAAGGTAGAATCGATAGTATCCCTCTATAGTCTGAAGTAACTTCGTCTTTGTACCATCAGGCACCGTTTCATTTTGATGCTTCAAGATATAAGTTGCCAACTTCTTTACTTCGGCCAGAATCTTCGGCCAGTTTTTCGCAGCAATCAACTGCTTAGAAGTCTCGAAATACGATTCTATCCTTTCCGTTGCCATGAGTGGTCTGGTAACTTCTGTGGCATACACACAAACACAGTGCTTGCTGAACACTTATGAATAAGTAAGACTGATGTTATTTTTGCTGCATGCGCACTGTGCAGGAAACTACAGTAAACATAAAGTGCGTGCCTTTAAATGATATTTTATTTAAATGTGCAGTTTGCGATAGAGTTTAAAGGAACAGTTGGTCGAACTCGCAATTCAACCAACACGACTAACGTAATGAACTTCCGCACGTTTCCTTTGTGATTTTTTGGAGCTTTTTTGTATGTGCATAAATACTTGGGGTTTTCATCTTGTTTAGTATCTGTGCCAGTACGAGCGGCGGCGGATCCAGTTGTAGTCGGGCAGCTCGAAGATGGGGCCAATGGCAGCAAGCGCGTGGTCCTCATCGTTGATCACCTTGTTGGCGGTTCTCTTGATGTCGTCAGTAGTGATGGCGTCAATTCTCGCAAAGGTCTCCGCGGACGACATTCTGCGGCCGTAGGTGAGCACCTGGCGACCAATGTCCTCAGCGACGTTGGAGAAAGAGTCCAGCTGCATGAGCATGGAGGCCTTGAGCTGGGTCTTGGCGCGCTCCACCTCCTGGTCGGTCACATTGTGGCACAGACGGACCATGTTGTCCAGGGTGTACCACATAGCGTCGTCGAGCTTGTTGTCGGGGGCAACGAGGTACACGCCGAAGAGACCAGTGTCCTTGTAGGAGGTGTTGAAGGTGGTGAAAGAGTGGCCCAGCTCGTGGTCCGCGAAGTTGGCGGCGAATCTGCGAACACAAATGTACAAAACAGAATCATTAGATGAGCGCGTAAAAAGCATCTGTTTCAGGTACTAGCACCATCACTAGCATCCCAACAACTACGATGAAATAAACAAAACAGCCACAAGATATGTGTATACCTGGAGCTGACGTTGCGACCGGCCGCAGAGGAGCGGTCCCAGCTGCCCAGGAGAGTCTGCATCACCATGAGAGGATAGGCATACTCAGAGGTCCAGGACGCGCCCTGGAAGGCAAGGGCAACATGCGCCTCCTGTGAGAAGTAGATAACAGTAGAAAGGAGAATAGTTAATACAGAGAACAGAGTGGAGTGTGTAATATATGTGACGAAACAAGAGGAACAAGAGGTGAGATGAATACAGTTTGTGTGCGTGGCTTAGATAGTGGTGCATGTAATTGTCACTCATTAGAAATCAGAACAGGTCTGTGATTCTACATGAAAGTTTCTCATCATCGCCAAGACACAGATACAATAAAATACAGCAAATAAGGCTTAGATAGTGGTGCATGTAATTGTCACTCATTAGAAATCAGAACAGGTCTGTGATTCTACATGAAAGTTTCTCATCATCGCCAGGACACAGATACAATACAACATATGATACACTACAACTAACAACAAAAGAGGCTTAGATAGTGGTGCATGTAATTGTCACTCATTAGAAATCAGAACAGGTCTGTGATTCTACATGAAAGTTTCTCATCATTGCCAAGACACAGATACAATAAAATACAGCAAATAAGGCTTAGATAGTGGTGCATGTAATTGTCACTCATTAGAAATCAGAACAGGTCTGTGATTCTAC
>LNAP01002667.1_pt1 | contig 17635 bp, 15 predicted proteins | sample 602601 | NCBI WGS metagenome assembly LNAP01 (sample SAMN02440304, study PRJNA202911) | soil metagenome | biome: Subtropical and temperate rainforests or woodlands; isolation source: soil samples (1 kg each in a 20% v/v slurry with milli Q water) were... ... | reverse complement strand
TAGCCAGGAAGCTGCTAACCGTGCTCAATGCCATGATGCGAGACAAGAAACCCTATCTGAACGCCAAGCCAACATAACAGTTGCCGGCTCTGCGGAGCAACGCGCAGAGCGTTGCACCGCGTCCGGGACACGATCTTAAACAAAAAATCCCACGCCCATCGCCAGCACACTCAACAGCATCGCTGCGGTCGAGAGCCATCCGAGCCAATACAGCGGACCGCTGATGACAAAGCGCCCCATCACGACCCTCTGCCGCGACATCACCATCAGCAGCACCATGACGGGAACGGCGAGCACGCCGTTGATGACGGCGCTCCAGTACAGCGCCGAGATCGGATTGATCGAGGTGAAATTGAGCGCGATCCCGATTCCCGCCGACAGCGCCAGCACGGAATAGAACGCCGCCGCCTCTTTCGGCTTGCGCGCCAGTCCGACCGGCCATCGGCGGCCTTCGCCCACGGCGTAAGCGGTCGCGCCGGCCAGCACCGGAATGGCCAGCAGCCCGGTGCCGACGATGCCTAACGCAAAGATGACTTCCGCAAACACTCCCGCGATCGGCCGCAGCGCCTCGGCGGCCTGGGCCGAGGTCTGGATATCGGTCTTGCCGGCAGCGTGCAGCGTCGCCGCCGCAGTGACGATGATCGACAGCGCGATCAGGTTCGAGAACGCCATCCCGACGATGGTGTCGGCGCGGATGCGATGGAATTCCTTTTGCGCGCCGTAGTGCTTGTCGATCAGCGGCTGTTTGGTGACATCGACGCGCTGGTCCTCCGCCTCTTGCGACGCCTGCCAGAAGAACAGATAGGGCGAGATCGTGGTGCCGAGAATGGCGACGATGGTGGTGAAGTAATCGACGCTCCAGGTCGGGCGCGGGACCAGTATGCCGATCAGCGCCTCGCCCCACGAGATGCGCGCGAAGGCCAGCGCGCCGACATAGGCGAACAGGCTGAGCGTCAGCCATTTCAGGACCGACACATAGCGCTTGTAGTCGAGGAAGATCTGCGCCACGACCGACGTCACGCCGAACAGCACCACATAGACGATGCCGTGCCCGCCGATCAGGAGCTTGGTAGCATCCGCCATCGCGCCGAGATCGGCCGCGATATTGATGGTATTGGCGATGAACAACAGCGCGACCACCACATTGAGCAGCGATAGCGAGTAATGCCGGCAGACATTGCCGGCGATGCCGTGGCCAGTGACGCGTCCCACCCTCGCCGAGATTTCCTGGATCGCCACCATCAGCGGAAATGTCAGCAGCATGGTCCAGCCGATGCCGTAGCCAAGTTGCGCGCCGGCCTGGCTATAAGTACCGATGCCGGACGGATCGTCATCGGAAGCACCGGTGATCAATCCGGGTCCGAGCGATTTCAGATGGTCGCGAAAGCGGAACGGCTGGTGCGGTTCGGTCTTCGGCGAAGGCTTTTGGCCAGCGGCTTTCTTCGGGTTCTTGTTGTCGTTCTTGCGAGTGATTTTCTTGCGATCTGTCATGCCGGATCCAGCCGCCGCGACAACGATCCGAACGGTGTTCGGTTCCGGATAACGAATTTGCCCGGGGGCGCCGCGGCTTCTTTTTCTATGATTACCGTCTCTGGAATACCGAGTCATCCGCTGGAGCCTGTTATTATTTGTAGCGCTCCGCGACTTCGCCGCGCCATCGCGTGCTGCTATAGTCCGCCCGAAAGTCGGCCAAGCAGAGCCAGACTCGGGGGAAACCAATGTCCAACAAAGAATTGACACTACCGTCGCGCCGCGCGGTTCTGCGGGCCGCGGGTTTTGTCATCGGCGCGGCAGCGATGCCCGGCCTTGACGCAAGGCGCGCCAGGGCGGCGGGCTACCCGGAACGGCCGGTCAAGATCGTCGTGCCCTTTGCGCCGGCCGGACCGACCGACATCATGGCGAGAATCCTGAGCCAGCATCTTGGTGATGCGCTGGGCGGCACCGTGATCGTCGAAAACAAGCCGGGAGCCGGCGGCAATATCGGGATCGGAGGTGTGGCTCGCGCCGATCCGGATGGCTACACACTGCTTCTTACCTCGAGCGCCTATGTCGTCAATCCCGGCCTCTATGCAGCTGTCCCTTATGATCCCTACAGGGACTTTGCGCCGATTGCCGAACTCGGGACCTCGCCGAATGTGATCCTCGCCAATCCCAAATCCGGCATCACTTCGATTGCCGAATTGATCGCGCGGGCCAAGGCCAATCCCGATGAACTTAATTATGCCAGCCCCGGCATCGGCACCACGCCGCATCTTTCCGGTGAACTTTTCAAGATAGTCGGCGGCGTCAAGATCACCCATGTGCCGTTCTCCGGGGCCGGGCCTGCGATCCAGGCTGTTGTCGGCGGCACCACCCAAATTGCCTTTGCCGCGCTGCCCCCTGCGCACCCGCATATCGTAGCCGGCGCGCTGAAGGCGCTGGCCGTCACCGGCACGCATCGCTGGTTCGACCTGCCCGACGTGCCGACGATGGTTGAACTCGGCTACAAGGATTTTGTCTCCGACACATTTCAGGGGTTTCTGGCGCCGGCCAAGACAGCCCCGAACATTATCGAGTTGCTGTCGGTCAAATCGCTCGAAATCCTGAAACGGCCCGCGATATCCGAGCAATTGCGCAAGAGCGGCTTCGAAGTTCTCGCCAACGGGCCTGGCGGCATGCGAAAGCGCATCGACGACGAAGTGCCGAAATGGCGCGACATTGTCGTCAAGGCCGGCATCCAGCCGGTATGACTCGAAAAAACATTTGAAGTCGTCATTGCGAGCGAAGCGAAGCAATCAATCGAGCGGCAAAGTAAGTGTGGATTGCTTCGTCGCAAGCGCTCCTCGCAATGACGAGGAGAGACTTACGAAAGGATTCCCCGTGAAGATCGTCGATCTCAGCCGTGAGCTCTATCATCGTACCCCGAGCTATCCGGGCCACCCGCCCGTCATCCACGGCGTCTGGAAGACTCACGAAGATTCGTTCACCGAATCCGGCCAGGTGCACGGGCTGTCGTCGATGTTCATCTCGATGCCGGACCATGCCGGCACGCATATCGACGCGCCCAGGCATTTCAACAAAGATGGCCAGCCGATCGCCGAATACCCGCTGGAAAACTGCATCGTGCCGGGCATCTGTATCGATCTGCGGCACATCGCGCCGCGCGCCGAGATCACGCCGGCCGACCTCGAAGCGGCGGTCGAGCAGGCCGGTGCAACGGTACCGAAGGGCGGCACCGTCCTGCTCTGCACCGGCCACCATGAGCGGACCTTTCCGCGCAAGGAATATGCGACCGACAATTCCGGCGTGAATGTCGCCGCCACCGAATGGCTGGCGAGACAGGGCGTCGTGCACTTCGGCATCGACTCGATGCGACCCGCGCCTGAAGGCCGAGTGAATTCGCTGGTTCACAAGGCGTGCGGCGAACTCGGTATCACCCACATCGAGAGCCTGTGCAATCTGGAAACCCTGCTTGGCAAGGGCCCGTTCACCTTCATCGGCCTGCCGATGAAATGGCGCGACGGCACGGGATCACCGATCCGCGCCGTTGCCGTGTTCGATATGTAGTGAAGACCATCAGGCGTGATGCAGCAGTTCGATCTCGGTTGCGACGCCGGGCTCTAGAATCCTCAAGCGCGATCCGAAGCCGAGTGTGTCGAAGGAGGCGCGCAGATCGGCGCTGTTCTGGCGGAAATGCGCCCATCCTTCGGTGTGCACGGGGACGATCACGGCATCCGGAAATGCGCGCGCGGTTTCGATGGCGTCGTTGGTGTCCATGGTGAGATAGAACGGACCGCGGGTCTGCGCCCCGCCCGCGAACGGCAGCACCACGCCGGCCTTGAAACGCCGCGCGACCTCAGCGACGCCATCATACCAGACGGTGTCGCCGCTGATATAGATCGGTCGGCTGTCCTTGTCGTTCGAGGTCACGACGAAGCCGATGACATCGCCGGACAGGGGTTCGATCCCGGCCGGGCCGTGACGCGCGGGCGTCGCGGTGATCGTAAGTGTACGTCCGCCTTTGCCGGTCAACTCAGTGGTCGCCCATGGCACAAGACCCTCGGCATGGCCGCCGAGCCGTTTCGCGCCGGCGACCGTGGTCAACACCCGCGTTGCCTTGGCGAGAAAGTCCTTGCCCGAATGATCGAGATTGTCCGAATGCTGGTCGTGGCTGAGCAGCACGGCGTCGACTTGACCCACAGCGTCCGCGCTGAGCGCGGGGCCGGATAATTTTTCGAGCTTCACATGCGGCAGTTGATAGGCGCCGGGCGCATCGAAGGTCGGATCGGTGAGCAGCCGAAAGCCGTTAAGCTCGATGAGCGCGGTGGGGCCGCCGATTAAGGTGATACGAAGTGGATTCATGCTGACCTCGCTGGCTTGGTGGTCCCCGGGCGTGTCACCAGATAGATACCGAGCGCCACCGGAACAATGCCCAGGAGATCACGGGTTTCGACGTGCTCGCCGAGCACCATCCAGGCGAACAGCATCCCGAGCGGCGGCATCAGGAAGTGATAGGCGCTGGCGGCGGTTGCGCCGCAGACTTTCAGGAGATGGAACCACAGCAGATAGGCCAGGATCGAGCCGCCCAGCACCAGGAACGCGAACGCGCCCAACAGCCGCGCACTTGGAACGATATCGCCAACGCTCGAGAGCGTGAACGCGAATGGCAGCAGCGCCAGACCGCCGGCCAAATTCTGCACGCCGTTGCCGATCCACAGGCTGCCCTTCGGGGCCAACAGCTTGAACAGGATGGCGCCGGCCACGATCGACGCCAATGACGCCAGCGTGAACAGGACCCCGTGCCAACTGTCCGATCCGGCCGAGATGCGGTTCCCGACGATGAAGCCGACGCCGACGATGCCGAGCAGCAGCCCTGTCACCTTGCGCCAGGTGAGCTGTTCTCCAAGAAACGTCGCGGCCAGTACTGCGGTGAACACCGGATTGGCACTGACGATCAGGCCGCCAAGGCCCGCCGACACGGTTTGCAATCCGGTATAGCCGAGGCCGAGATAAAGCGCGTTGTTGGCGACGCCGAGAATCGCGAATACGCCGGCGTCGCGCCACGACAGCGACCATCCCTCGTTGCGCAATGCCGCGAGCCCGAGGATCAAAACGCCCGCCAGCGAAAATCGCAGCGTGAGCAGGATCAGCGGCGGACAATCGGTAACGCCGATCTTGCCGGCGACAAAGGCAAAGCTCCAGAGCAGACAGAACAGGCCGATATAGATCGGCAGCGGGTTGAAACCGACGCGGGGGACCGGAATCGAGGGCGCGAGCGACATGGGAATTCTCCTTTGCCCATGACCTAAGCCCGCGCCTTGATATTTCGAAATTAAATGATAAAATCTCTATCAGTGGAAATGTAAATAGGTGTCCACATGTTCGATCTGGAGCTTTTGCGGAGCTTCGTCTCGGTGGTCGATTCCGGCGGTTTTACGCGCGCCGGCGAACGCGTTCACCGCACCCAGTCGACCGTCAGCCAGCAGATCAAGCGGCTTGAGGAGGACGTCGGCCAGCCGCTGTTGAACCGCAGCGGCAAGGATGTGACGCCGACCGAGGCCGGCGAGCGGCTGTTGTCCTATGCGCGGCGGCTATTGTCGCTGGCCGAAGAGGCCCGTGACGTGCTGGCGCGGCCAGACAGCGAAGGTGCCATCCGGCTCGGCGTACCCGAGGATTTTGCCGCCTATCGTCTGGCGAAGCTGCTGGCGGCGTTCTCGCGCTCGCATCCCGGCCTGCGGCTCGACGTGCGCGCCGATCAGAGCGCGCATCTCAAGCGTGAGCTCGAACGCGGCGAACTCGATCTGGCGCTGTTCAAGCGTACGGCCGGCGAGAAAGGCGGCATCGCGGTGTGGCCGGAGCGCGTGCACTGGGTCACCAGCAAGAGCCATCCGCGCGATACGCGGCTCGGCTCGGTGCCACTAATCGGATTTCCGACCGGCTGTCTGTATCGCGCGGGCGCGATCCATGCGCTGGAAAGCGCCGGGCGTTCGTGGCACATGGCTTACACCTCCTCCAACCTCTCCGGCATCCAGGCCGCAGTCGCCGCCGGCATGGGCCTGAGCATCCTCTCGGAGATGGCTATTCAAGCCGACCACCGCGTACTGACCGCGAAGGATGGTTTTGCGCCGATCGATCGGACCGAAGTGGCACTGGTGGCCGCGCCCGAGGCCAGCCCGGCGACATTGCGGCTGGCGGATCGTCTTGCCGAATTCTGCAACACGGTGCAGGCGAAGGCGGCGTAGCTTCACCTCTCCCACAGGGAGAGGTAAGAAAGAAACAACTCCGCCGACGACTAATAACAGCGCGAAGCGGCGATCGCATGCAGCTTGCGATCGCCGAGCACGTGCGCCATGAAGCCCGGGGTCTGGAATATTTTTGCGAACGCCGCGTCGCGAATGTTCAGGCCGCCGGTATAGGCGCCGAACGCCGGCATCACAGCGCGCTCGCCGTCGCTGGCAAAGCACCGCCGCTCCATCGAACGTCCGCGCGTCGACACCCGCGCCTTGGGATGCAAATGACCGGCGATTTCGCCCGGTGCGCCGGTCGGCTCATGCCGGAACGCGATCGGACCCACCGACACTTCGCTGGCGACCACGCCGCCGAGATCGGACGGGATTTCCGGATCGTGATTGCCCGAAATCCAGATCCAGTCGCGCCGTACCTGCAGCGCCGCGATGGCGCCACGGTCCCCCGCCGCAAGGCGTTCATGAGCGCGGCGGTCGTGAAAACTGTCGCCGAGTGCGATCACCGTACGCGGGTCGTGCCGCGCGATCACGGCGGCAAGGCGGCCGAGCGTCGCTACCGTGTCATAGGGCGGCAGCAGCACGCCTCGCGCGGCAAAGCTTGAACCTTTTTCCAGGTGCAGATCCGAGACGACGAGCAGGCTTTCTTCTTCCCAGAACAACGCCCCGGAGAGATCGGCTACCAGCGTCACGCCTGCAACATCCAAAGCGCTTCGGGAGACGACGGAAAGAACGACGTTCTCCGTCATGGCCGGGCTCGTCCCGGCCATGACGGCGTTGATGGGTCAGCGCGTAACGAGTTCATCTTGTTTTACGACATCGCCTCTTTGACGAGTTCGGCGGCGGCTTCCGCCAGCAACTCGTCGGATGCTTCGCCATAGACCGACTCGCGGCCGATTTCCAGCATCACGGGGACGGCGAGCGGCGAAACGTGATCGAGTTCCCGGTGGGTGATTCGCCCCTGGATGCGCGACAGCATATCACCGAGCCTGCGAAGGTCGAGCAACCCGGTCGCGGCATCGGCTCGCGCGGCGCGCAGCAGCACATGATCGGGTTGGTGCTTGCGCAGCACGTCGTAGATCAAATCGGTCGAGAACAGCACCTGGCGCCGGGTTTTTTCCTCGCCCGTGAAACGCCGTGCGATCAACCCGGAGATGATGGCGCAGGTGCGAAAAGTGCGTTTCATCAGCGCCGATTCCGCAAGCCAGGCTTCGAGATCGTCGCCCAGCATGTCCGGATCGAACAGCGCGTTGAGATCGAGCTGGCCATGCCGGATCATGAACGACATGTCGCCCAAGCCCCACACGGCCAGTGCATATTCATTGGCGACAAAGCCGAGCGGCCGCACCCGCGCGCGCTCCATCCGCCGTGTCAGCAGCATGCCAAGCGTCTGGTGCGCCAGCCGGCCCTCGAAGGGATAGCAGATGAGGTAGTGCTTGTTGCCGCGGGGGAAGGTTTCCACCAGCAGTTCACGTACCCCGGGCACGCGCGAAACATCCTTCTGCAGCAGAAGCCAATCGCGCACTTGATCGGGCAATGCGTTCCACGCGCGCCTGTCGTCGAGCAATCTGCGCACGCGCTCGGCCAGATAAGTCGAGAGCGGAAACTTGCCGCCCATGTAGGACGGTACTTTTGCATCCTTGTCGTTGGCGCGCGAGACATAAACCTGGTCTTCCGCCAACGCCTCGTAGCGAACGACTTCCCCGCCAAACACAAAGGTGTCGCCGACCACCAGCCCTTCGATGAAGACCTCCTCGATTTCGCCGAGCATGCGGCCGCCGCGACCCAACATGCCGGTCGATCCAGAGCCGCCGCCGCGCGAACGCACCAGCCGCACTTTGAGCATGGTGTCTTCGACGATGGTCCCGACATTGAGGCGATAGCTTTGCCGCACCCGCGGATTGGCGACGCGCCAGCGCCCCTGCTTGTCCTGCTTGATGCGTGCGAACCGTTCGTAAGTTTTCAGCGCATAGCCGCCGGTGGCGACGAAATCGACGACGTCGTCGAAATCGGTTCGTGTGAGTCCCGAATAGGGCGCAGCCGTCAGCACCTCGGCGTAAAGCTCATCGGAGAAAAACGGCTCGCCACAGGCGCAGCCGAGCACATGTTGCGCCAGCACATCGAGCGCGCCGGTGCGCAGCGGCGGGGTGTCCTGCGCATTCTCCGCGATGGCATCGATCGCCACCCGGCACTCCAGCACCTCGAAGCGATTGGCCGGAACCAGGACCGCGCGCGAGGCCTCGTCGATGCGGTGATTGGCGCGGCCGATCCGTTGCATCAGCCGCGAGGCGCCCTTCGGCGCGCCGATATTGATGACGAGATCGACGTCGCCCCAGTCGACGCCGAGATCCAGCGAGGAGGTGCAGACCACACCGCGCAGTTTCCCGGCCGACATCGCGTCCTCGACCTTGCGGCGTTGGGCGACGTCGAGCGAGCCGTGATGCAGCGCGATCGCCAGGCCGTCGTCGTTCATGCGCCAGAGATCCTGGAACAGCATCTCGGCCTGGCTGCGGGTGTTGACGAACACCAGCGTGGTCTTGTTGGCCTTGATCAGCTCGTAGATTTCGCCGAGCGCGTGGCGCGCGGTGTGGCCGGCCCACGGCAGGCGTTCGCGGGTGTCCAGCATCTCGACAATCGGCGCCGCGGCACCTCCGGCGACGACGATATCAGCGGCTGCGCTTTTTCCCTCGCGCTGCGGGACCAGAAACCGCGCCAGCGATTCCGGCTCGGCGACGGTGGCCGATAGACCAATCGCGCGCATCTGCGGCGCCAGCCGCCACAGCCGCGCCAGCCCGAGCGACAGCAGATCGCCGCGTTTCGAGGTGACCAGCGCGTGCAACTCGTCGAGCACGATGCGCTTCAGGGACGAGAACAGAAACGGCGCGTCGTCGGATGACAGCAGCAGCGCCAGTTGTTCGGGCGTGGTCAGCAGGATGTCCGGCGGGTAGCGCCGCTGCCGCTGCCGCCGCGACACCGGCGTGTCGCCGGTGCGGGTCTCGACCTTGATCGGCAGGCCCATCTCGCTGACAGGCGCTTCCAGATTGCGCGCGATATCGACCGCAAGCGCTTTCAGTGGCGAGATATAGAGCGTGTGGAGGCCGCGGCTGCGCTGCAGGCCACGGCCGGTGGAGATGACGTTTTTCTTTGCACCTTCTCCCGCCGGCGGAGAAGAGAGCTCCACCAGTGTCGGCAAGAAACCAGCCAGCGTCTTGCCGGCGCCGGTCGGGGCGATCAGCAATGCCGAACGGTCGTCGCGAGCCTTTGCCAGCAACGCCAGCTGATGCTCGCGCGGCGACCAGCCCCGCGCCGCGAACCATCGAAGGAAGCGATCGGGCAGCAGGGGCTCGGCTTCGGCCGAAGGCGCGGGCAGGACGAGGGACGACACACGTTAAGAGCTAAGCCGTCCGAGCCGCTACGTCGAGGGGCCGGTTACCTCAACCCGCTCAGGTAGCGAACGAACGACCCACATCGTCATGCGGGACAAGCCCGGGCATGACGATTGGAGAAGGACGGGAACAGAGAGAGAATCACTCCGTGACCGGCTTGTCGGAGATATCCCAATCCTTGCCGTTGAAGATCGAGATGTAGAGCGTCTTCATCGGCGTGTAGTTATCGGGCGTATAGCTATATGTAATGCCGTCCAGGAAATACGGCGAATGGAACCCGTTGAGGTTCGACGCCTGCTTCAGCACGTTGGCGCGGGTGAGATCGTCGCCGCAGCGGCGCAGGATTTCTGCCATCGTCGCTACCTGGCCATAGCCCGCAAATGCAATGGTGTTATCGGGATCGATATTGGGCAGGTATTTCCTGCGCAGCTCCTCGAACGCCATCACGTCGGGATCCTTTTCCCAGCGCGGCACACCGACTTCCTTGGCGTAGCGGATGGCGACGATGCCGGTCGCGTTCTCAAGACCGGCGGCGCTCAGAATCGAACGGCCGGTCGAGCCCGCGGACAACAGTTGCAGCGGTTTCCAGCCAAGCTCGACGACCTTGCGGATCGACTGCGACGTCGCCTTGCCGGTGCTGATATTATAGAAAACATCGGCGCCGGATTTCGACAGATTGATGAGCTGCGAATCGACGGTAGGCTCGGTCAGGTCGTAGGTCTGCTCCATGATCACCTTGGCGGTGCCGCCGGCGTCTTCGAGCACCTTCTTGAACGGCCCGAGAAAATCGCGGCCGAAATCATCATTCTGGTAGAGAATGCCAACCTTCGCATTCGGCTTCACGCTCACGACATGCCTGGCAAGAATCCGCGCTTCGGTCGGATACAGCGGCAGGCCCGCCATGGTCCATTTGTTGTTCTTCGGATCGTTCCATTTCGACGCGCCGGTATTGAGCAACAATTGCGGAACGCCTTTCGAGTTGAGATATTTATGCACGGCGGTCTGCGGCGCGGTGCCGAGCGAGCCGAACAACGCCAGCACCTCCTCCTGCTCGACCAGCCGCCGCGTCGCCTCGACGCATTTCGGCGCGCTGTAGGCATCGTCCATGGTGAAGAACTTTATCCTGCGTCCGTTGATGCCGCCCTTTTCGTTCAGCATCTGGAAATAGGCTTCGCCGACGCGGCCAAGCACGCCATAGAGCGAACCGGGGCCGCTATGCGGCACGGTCTGTCCCAATTTGATTTCGGTATCGCTCGCGCCCGGATCGTATTTCTTCTCGGCGGCCCAGACGTAAGGGGCCGGCAGCGCGGATGCGGCGATCGTGGCGATGGCGGTGGCGGTGGCGGTGGCGGTGGCGCAGAACTCGCGCCGTGACTGATTGTCTTTCATTGTTTTGTTTCTCCCGAGGTTGCACAATGATCTACATTCCCAAGGGCTCGGCAATAGCGAGCGCGTGCTTCGCGGCGCTATGCCGCCTTTAAAGCCGCCGGCATTTCCGCGAGACGGAAATCCCCAGCGCGTAGACTCAAATCTTGGTTGCGACCACGACGAGGCCGGGCGCCGGGACGTTGTCCTCGTTACGGGCGGAGCGGTCCTCAAGAAGAGATACGTCCATTGCAGCCGCCTCGACCGACGCACGCACGTGGTCCGCGCCGTGTGCGTAGCGCAGCCCCTCGCCAAGAATGACGCCATCACCGTCATGGGTTTCTGTCGTGAACGCGAGTACGCCGCCAGGCACCAGCACGCGTCCAGCTTCCGCCAGCACGGGCGGAAGATCGGCGACATAGACCATTGCATCGGCAGCAAGGATGAGTTCGGCACTCGCGTCCGGCTTGCTGCGCAGTCCCTCCAACAGGTCGTCGATTTCGAGCTCCGCGTACAGGCCGGTGTTGCGCGCCTTCTCGATCATGCGCGGAGACAGGTCGATGCCGATGAAGCGATCGACATTTTTTGCAAAGGCCGCGGCGGCGAGCCCCGTGCCGCAACCGAGATCGAGCGCGCGCTTGAAGAAAGCGGGCTTGCGGGCGGCGGCACGGACGGACAGCACGGCCTTGAACAAGAGCGCCGGGCCACGGTAGCCGAGATCGCCGACCAAAGCGGCTTCGAACCGCGGCGCGTATTGATCGAACAGCACCTGCACGTAAGCGGCCGGCATGCCGGACACCGGCTCGGCGCCAAGCCGCATCAGCCGCAGGCCGGCGCCGTGCCGGTCGCCGGGATCGGATTCGCGCGCCTTTCGAAATGCCGCGATGGCCACGTCGCGTTCGCCGAGCCGCTCGCGGATGTCGCCGAGCGTGAACCAGGCGGAGGCAAAGCCGGGCGCAAGCTCGGTGGCCTGGAGCAAAAGATCGGCGGCGGCCGCCAGATCGCCCTTCAATTGCAGATCGCGCGCGAAATCATAGCGGCGGTCGGCAACCAGATCGCCAGATGAGAGGAACAATCGCGCGGGCATGGGCTTTCTAGCAGCGCTGGGAATTCAGTGCTCACCTCTTCCCGCCGGGGAGAGGTAAAAAACACCGCAACACCTCTTATATAACCGACATGCGCCCGCAAGACATCCTGATGCCGGTTGCAGCCGGACTATGCTGCAAGCCCGGCGGCTTCCATATCGATCCGGTCCGCCCCGTCGAGCGCGCCGTGATCACCCACGGCCATTCCGACCACGCCCGGCCCGGCCATGGCGCGGTGCTGGCCACCCAAGAGACGCTCGACATGATGCGGCTGCGCTACGGCGATAACTTTGCGGGCAGCACGCAAGCGATCGCCTATGGTGAGGAACTGAAGCTCGGGGACGTCAAGGTCAAATTTCATCCCGCAGGCCATGTGCTGGGATCGGCGCAGATCGCGGTATCCTGCCGGGATACCTGCATCGTCGCCTCCGGCGACTACAAGGACGCGCCCGACCCGACCTGCGCGCCGTTCGAAGCGGTGCCCTGCGATGTCTTCATCACCGAGGCCACCTTCGGCCTGCCGGTGTTTCGCCATGGCGATGCGGCCGGTGAGGTCGAGAAGCTGCTCGCCTCCGTCGCATTATTTCCCGAGCGCGCGCATCTGGTCGGCGCCTATTCGCTCGGCAAGGCGCAGCGTGTGATCGCGCTGCTGCGTGCGGCCGGCTACGACGCGCCGGTCTATCTGCATGGCGCGATGGAAAAGATTACGCGCTACTATGAGAGCCGCGGCGTGGCGCTGGGCGAGTTGCGCCCGGTCAAGGGCATGAAAAAGGCCGATCTCGCCGGCACCATCACGCTGGCGCCGCCGTCGGCCACCTCGGACATCTGGACGCGGCGGTTTCCCGATCCGGTTACGGCATTTGCCTCGGGCTGGATGCGGGTGCGCGCCCGCGCGCGCCAGCGTGGCGTCGAACTGCCGCTGGTGATCTCGGATCACGCCGATTGGGACGGGCTGACCGCAACCATCGATGCCACCGGCGCCGGCGAAGTCTGGGTCACCCACGGACAGGAAGACGCGCTGGTGCACTGGTGCAAGACCAGGGGTCTCGCGGCGCGGCCGCTCGATCTCGTCGGCTATGGCGATGAGGATGAAGGCGATACGGCGCCGGCGGCCGAGGATTCCGAAGCATGAACCGCTTCGCCGAACTGCTGGATCGCCTCGCCTACGAGCCCGGCCGCAACAACAAGCTGCGTCTGATCACGAACTATTTTCGGGCCGTCGAAGACCCCGATCGCGGTTATGCGCTTGCGGCGCTGACGGGAGCGCTGTCGTTCAAACATGCAAAACCCGGCCTGATCCGCGACCTGATCGCCGCGCGCGCCGATCCGGTGCTGTTCGGTTTGTCCTATGATTATGTCGGCGATCTCTCGGAGACAGTGGCGCTGATGTGGCCGACGATGCCTCTCACCGCCCACAATAATCCGCCTCCCCCTACGCTGACCGAAGTCGTCACCACGTTGCGCACGCTCGGCAAGACCGAACTGCCGGGGCAACTCGCGCGTTGGCTGGATGAGCTCGACGAGACCGGCCGCTGGGCATTGCTGAAACTCGTCACCGGCGCGATGCGGATCGGGATTTCGGCGCGGCTGGCGAAGACCGCAGCCGCCGCGCTCGGCGACAAGGACCCGCACGATATCGAATTGATGTGGCCGGGCCTGGCGCCGCCCTATCTCGACCTGTTCGCGTGGCTGGAAGGCCGCGCCGAAAAGCCCGTCAATCTCGATCCCGCGCCGTTCCGACCGGTGATGCTGGCGCACGCGATCGAGAATACGGATTTTAGCAATCTCGACGCTGCCGATTTCATCGCGGAATGGAAATGGGACGGCATCCGCGTGCAGGCCGTGAGCGGCCGTGACGAACACGGCACCATGCTGGCGCGGCTTTATTCACGCAGCGGCGAGGACATCACCAGAAGTTTTCCCGACCTGCTGCCGTCGCTGCATCTGCCCGGCGCGATCGATGGCGAATTGCTGGTGGTGCGCGACGGCCGCGTCCAGACCTTTAATGTGCTGCAGCAGCGGCTCAATCGTAAAGTCGTTTCACCGAAGCTCATCAAGGAATACCCGATCCATCTGCGCGCCTACGACCTGCTCGGCGACGACGAAAACGATCTGCGCGAATTGCCGTTCGCCGAACGCCGCGCGCGGCTCGAGGTCTTTGTCGGAAAGCTGGGCGACCCACGCATCGATCTGTCCCCGACGATTCCATTCGACGACTGGGACGCGCTGAAATCGGCCCGCGCCGATCCGGCCGGCGCGGGCGCCGGCGAAGACGCCGAGGCGGTCGAGGGCGTGATGCTCAAGCGCCGCGACGCGGTGTACCTGCCGGGACGTCCCAAGGGCCAATGGTGGAAGTGGAAACGCGACCCGCACATCATCGATGCCGTGCTGATGTATGCGCAGCGCGGCCACGGCAAGCGCTCGTCCTATTATTCGGACTATACATTCGGGGTCTGGACCACGGCCGAGGACGGCGAACAATTGGTGCCGGTCGGCAAGGCCTATTTCGGCTTCACCGATGAGGAACTGCTGCAGATCGACCGCTTCGTCCGCCGCAACACCACCGAAAAATTCGGGCCCGTGCGGCATGTCGTGCATGAGCCGGATCAGGGCCTGGTGCTGGAAGTCGCATTCGAAGGCCTGGCCCGCTCGCCGCGGCACAAATCGGGCGTGGCGATGCGGTTTCCGCGCATCAACCGGCTGCGCTGGGACAAACCGCCCCGCGAGGCCGACCGGCTGGAAACGCTGGAGCGGATGCTCAAGACCGACCAGGCTCTCGCGGCCAGCGGCCATTGACGCCGACAGGCGGGTTCCCCATCTCCCCTCCGTTGTACTACAATGCGCTGCGAAGTCCGCGCGGGAGACCAAGATGCCCAATGACACCCGGGAATTGCCGGCCGCCAATGACGGCCTTTACCGCTTTCTCGGCGGCTCGCCGCTGGCGGTGGCGTTCCGGCTGATCCTGCTGTCGATCCTGGTCGGCGTGGTGCTCGCTGCCGTTGGATTCGATCCCTGGAACATCCTCACCAGCATCCGGCTGCTGTTCCAGCGTCTCTGGGATCTCGGCTTCGACGCCGTCAACTGGCTGTGGCGCTACTTCCTGCTCGGCGCCGTGATCGTGATCCCGATCTGGCTGCTGTCGCGACTGTTCGGCTCCCCGCGCGGACGATAGATCGCGACAGGCTGCATGTGCTAGTTCCCCCATCGAAGGTTACGACCGCGCAGGTCTTTGCCATCGCCGGTCCCGCGATGGTCGCGAACCTGACCACGCCGCTGATCGGCATCGTCTCGACCATCGCGATCGGGCGGCTCGGCGATGCGACGCTGCTCGGCGGCGTCGCGATCGCCTCAGTCATTTTCGATTGCCTGTTCTGGCTGTTCGCGTTCCTGCGCATGAGCACGGTGGCATTCGCGGCCCAATCGCTCGGCGCCGGTGAAACCCAGGAACTGCGCGCGATCCTGATCCGCGGGTTCATCGTGGCGGCGCTGGTGGGCGCAGCGCTCATTCTCTTGCAGATACCGCTCGGCGCGGTCCTGCTCGGCGCGATGGGCGGCAGCGAAGGCGTCATCCGCGCAGCCAGGACCTACTTCACGATCCGGATCTGGTCGGCGCCGCTGGCGCTCGCCAATTATGTCGTGCTCGGCTGGCTGATCGGACAGGCGCGCGCCAGGCTGGCGCTCGGCGTACAGATCGCAATCAACCTCATCAACATGGCGGCAACCGTGGTGCTGGTGTTGGTGCTGGATGCGGGTATAGCCGGCGCCGCGATCGCCGCCCTGGTGGCCGAAGCGGCCGGGCTTGCGCTCGGCATCGTGATCGCGCGGCGCCTCACGTTTGGCCAGCCCGCCGTCCCTCGTGCCGCGCTGTTCGATCGCGCCAAGCTGATGCGTATGCTGGCGGTCAACCGCGACATCATGATCCGCACCGCTTCGCTGATCGCCGTGTTTTTGTTCTTCACTTCGCAAGGCGCCCGCGCCGGCGATGTGACGCTCGCTGCGAACGCGGTGCTCAATAATTTCCTTTTGATCAGCGCCTTCTTCCTCGACGGCCTTGCAAATGCCGCCGAGCAGCTTTGCGGCCGCGCCTACGGTGCCCGCGACCGCATCGCCTTTTCCACCGCGACCCGGCTCGTCATCCGCTGGGGTTTTGCCTTTGCGCTCGCGGTGACCTTGGTCTTTGCGCTGTTCGGCCCCGCGCTGATCGATATCATGACCGCAAGCGCGGAAGTCCGGCGCAATGCGCGCGATTATCTGCCGTTCGTGATATTGTCCCCGGTGCTCGCCGTGTTCGCCTTCGCCTATGACGGCGTCTACATCGGCTCGACCTGGGCACGCGACATGCGCAACCTGATGATGCTTTCGCTGTTGATGTTTCTGGCCGCCTGGCTGGCGTTGCGCTCGTTCGGCAACGCCGGACTATGGGGAGCGTTACTGGTGCATTATGCCGCACGCGGCGGCCTGCAGGCATTGCGTTATCCGGCGCTGGTACGCGCATCGTTCGGGCCGCGGCCAGCCGGCTGAATCCTGAGGACTGGCACATGCAATTGCAATTTGTCGGCTGCGGCGACGCGTTCGGTTCCGGCGGGCGGTTCAACACCTGCTTCCACGTGACCGGCGAGCGCGTCAATTTCCTGATCGATTGCGGCGCGTCGTCGCTGCCCGCCCTGAAGCGCCTCGATATCGCACCCGACGCGATCGACCTCATCCTGATTACCCATTTCCACGGCGATCATTTCGCGGGCCTGCCGTTCCTGCTGCTGGACGCGCAGTTCGCGCGGCGGACCCGTCCGCTGGTCATCGCCGGGCCGCAAGGCATCGAGAGCAGGCTGATGCAGGTGATGGAAGCGCTGTTCGAGAATTCCTCAAAGACAAAGCAGCGCTTCGACCTCTCGGTGGTCGCGCTCACGCCGGAGGAAACCCGATCGTTCGGCGCGGTGGATGTCACGCCGTTTCCGGTCGTGCATGGCGACTCCGGCGGGCCGTTTCTCGCCTATCGCGTCGAGGCCGAAGGCCGGGCTATCGCCTATAGCGCCGACACCGAATGGACGGAGACCCTGATCCCGGCAGCACGCGGTGCTGACCTGTTCATCGCCGAGGCTTACTATTACGACAAGGTCGTCAAGAACCATCTCAGCCTGAAAACGCTCGAGAAAAATCTCGCCGAGATCAACCCGAAGCGGCTCGTGCTCACCCATATGAGCAACGACATGCTGGCGCGATTGGGTACGCTCGCCCACACCGCCGCCAGCGACGGCATGATCGTGGAGTTTTAGACTCTTCTCTAATGCGGTGGACTCATCCTTCGAGACGCGGCGAAGAACGCCGCTCCTCAGGATGAGGTTACAGACACCTCATGGTGAGGAGCGCGGCAACGCCGCGCGTCTCGAACCATAAGCCACGGATCTACCTTAACAGAAGCAAGCGTAGCCCGGATGGAGCGCAGCGCAGTCCGGGACTCTTTCTCCAGCGATGGACTTTTCCCGGATTGCGCTTCGCTCCATCCGGGCTTCTGTAACGGGCCTCGATTAGTCAATCCCTTTTTGCGTCATCCACTCGCCGGGGACTTGCTTCTGTACGG
>LNAP01016595.1_pt1 | contig 17639 bp, 19 predicted proteins | sample 602601 | NCBI WGS metagenome assembly LNAP01 (sample SAMN02440304, study PRJNA202911) | soil metagenome | biome: Subtropical and temperate rainforests or woodlands; isolation source: soil samples (1 kg each in a 20% v/v slurry with milli Q water) were... ... | reverse complement strand
CGGGACAGAACGCCGCCAGTGTCGCCGCTGGCGCGATCGGGCGCAAGGGTGGGCGCAAGATGCCACCACCTGCTACCTAACCGCCGGTTGTTACCGTGGTGTTTACCGTGGCCGAAATCCGTAGGCGTCAGGCACGGCAAGATCATCCGTAACCTGCTGTTTTCAAAGGTGGTGCCCCGAACACGATTCGAACGTGTGACCTTCCCCTTAGGAGGGGGACGCTCTATCCATCTGAGCTACCGGGGCGCGAGGGACGCCCGTCGCGAGGCACGCGCGGGGCATCCGAAACCTTACCCGAAGCTGCGCCGGCCCGTCCACCGGAACATCAGCCGGGCAGTTCCAGCACGGCCCATACCGTCCCCGCTGCCAGCGCCAGACACACCGCCGCCCGCCACAGGGGGGCCATGAAACCTGGACGGTCCTCGTAGACCCCGGCCGGCTTGCGGCCCGTGAACATGGCCTTCAGCAGATTCTCGCCGCGCCACAGGTACAGCAGCACGGCCGCCACATGCAGGCCCACGGCCAGCAGCAGCAGGTTGAAGTTCGTCTTGTGGATGAAAGTCAGAAAACTGCTGGTGTCGCCTGTCACCAGGTGCGCCAACGGACCCTCGTTGAAGATGTCGTCGTTGGCGAACAAGCCAGTGCCGGCCTGCATCGCCACCAGCGCCAGCAGGACCATCACCATCCAGCCGCCCAGCGGGTTGTGGCCAAGGTAATGCTGCGGCCGGCGGCTGAACCAGGCGTGCACATAGGACAGCACCGCCCGTGGTCCGCGCACGAAGCCCGTAAATCGGGCGCTGCGGCTGCCCCACAGCCCCCACAGCACCCGGAACACCAACAAGGTCAACACCGCGTAACCGCAGCGCATGTGCCACTGCATGTATTCGACTCCCGCCTCGGCGCTGGCCCATGCGCCGCCGAGCAGCGCCACCAGTGCCCAGTGGAACAGCCGCACCGGCCAGTCCCATATCGCAATCGGCCCCGTGTTGGGGGCTTTCGCGCCATCGACCTGCCCGCCGTGCTGTGTCATGGTTTCGCCTGATGGGTGTGTTAAGGTGCCGTCCCGCTGTGCATGACCGGTCGGGGCGTCGCCCAGCGCCGACATGTTATAGCGGCTGCGGATGCACAGTTCCAGCAATGCCGCCGGCGGTGAGCCCGGGCGACGCAGGTGGAACCGACCGAGCTTGCGGACACTCCAAGTCCAGTCCTTGGCCATATCGGCCGGCGCCCAGGATTCATCACAGCGTGCATATCGCCGACATCACGATGTTCTACGCCCCCACCAGCGGTGGCGTACGCACCTATCTGGAATACAAACAGCGTTACCTGGCCACCCAGAGCGGCATCCGCCACAGCGTGCTGGTGCCCGGCAAGCGCCTGGAAAGACAAGGAGCGTTTCACACCCTGCCCGCCCCGCCCCTGGGCTGGACTGGCTACCGGCTGCCGCTGCGCGGCGCACGCTGGACACAGGAACTGTGCCGCCTGCAGCCGGACCTGATCGAGGTCGGCGATCCATATCGCCTGGCCTGGGCCGCGCTGGCCGCCGGGCAGCGCCTGGGCATACCGGTGATCGGCTTTTATCACTCCGACCTGCCACGGCTGGTCGACAGTCGCTTCGGCAGCGGCGCGCGGCGGCTGGCCGAACGTTACGTGCGCAACCTTTACACCCGCTTTCAGGAAGTCCTGGCACCGAGCCGGGTCATGGCGCGGCAACTGCGCGCAATCGGCGTGGAGCGGGTAACCGTGCAGCCGCTTGGTGTCGACACACAGGCGTTCAATCCCGCCCATGCCGATCCAGCGCTGCGCCGGCAGCTGGGTGTCGGCGCCGATACCCGGCTGCTGGTGTTCGCCGGCCGCGCCGCGCGCGAGAAGAACATTCCGCTGCTGTTGGCAACGGCGCGTGCCCTGGGGCCGGCCTATCACCTGCTGCTGATCGGCCCCGGCATGCCCCGGCCGCCGGCGCGCAATGTGACGGTCATTGACGGCTACATGCCAACGGCGCAGCTGGCCAGGCACTTGGCCGCCTGCGATGCGCTCATCCATGCCGGCAATCATGAAACCTTCGGCCTGGTGGTGCTGGAGGCCATGGCCAGCGGCCTGCCGGTGATCGGCATCCATGCCGCCGCGCTGCCCGAACTGGTCCTGCCCGGCACCGGCGTGCTGAGCGCGCAGGCCAGCTGCGACGGCTTGGTGGACGCCACGCGCACCCTGTTCAGCCTGGACCCGGTCGCCATGGGCCGCCGCGCACGCCGGCGGGTCGAGGAACACTACGCCTGGGAACAGACCCTGGGCAGTCTGATCGGACATTACCGGCGCCTGCTGGGCCAGCCAGCCTTGAGCCGCGGTGGCTCGTCACGTGGCCTCTCCTGAGCCCGGACCTGCGCTGTGCGTGGTGCTGCACGACGTGGCGCCGCAGACCTGGGATGCATACCAACCCTTTGTGGCCTTCGCCGACCGGCTGGGCGTGCCGCTGACGCTGCTGGTGGTGCCGGACTTCCATCATGGTGGCGATCTGCGCCGCCATCCGCAGTTCGTCAGCGCGATGAATGCCCGCCTCGCCCGCGGCGACGAGATCGCCCTGCACGGCTACTTTCATGCCGACGAGCTGCCGCTGCGGGGCGATCCGGTGGATTTTTTCATGCGCCGCGTCTACACCCGTGAGGCGGAGTTCTATCGCCTGGACACCACCGCGGCTGGCGAACGCCTGCGGCGCGGACTAGAGCTGTTTGCAGGGCTCGGCTGGCATGCAAGCGGCTTCGTGGCACCGGCCTGGCTGCCGGGGCCCGGCACGCGCGCGGCGCTGCGCGACTCGCCGCTGCGTTACACCAGTACCTCGCAAACGCTGGTCGATTTGCGATCGAAGCGGACGCACAAGGCACCCGGACTGGTGTGGAGTGCCCGCAGTCGGTGGCGGCGGGCCGTGTCGGAGCGGGTAAACTTGGCGCTGTTGCGGCGCCATCGCGCAGCGCCCCTGCTGCGCCTTGGCTTGCACCCGGTCGACATGCAGCACGCCGCCGCCCGGCAGTTCTGGACCGCTACCCTCACTCAGCTGCTGACCTGTCGCACTGCGCTCACCAAATCGACCTGGCTGGACCAAGCCGCTTGAAACGCACATTTCTGCTGATTGCGCTCGCGCTGGCCGTGGGCGCAGCCATTCCCGTGTTCATTGGTGGGCGGGCCCTGCTCCCCGAGCTGCGCAGCCTGCCGGCCCAGGTTTGGCTGGTCGCGCTGGGCAGCGTCGCCATCGGTTGGCTGATCAACGCCATGCGCCTGCGTCTGGTGCTGGGCGGTCTTGGCCAGAAGCTGGGCCTGCCGCGTGCGGTGGCCAAGGTAATGGCCATCGACTTCGCCACCAATGCCACGCCGGCCGGCAGCGGCGGCGCGCTGGCCTATGTCTACCTGGTCGCCCAGCGCGGCATCAGCAGCAGCCACGCGGCGGCCATGTATGCGCTGGACCAGGTGCTCGACCTGACGTTCTTTCTGGCCGCGCTGCTGGTGATCGCACCGCTGTTGCTGGCCGGACCGCGCGAGCCGCACCTGGGCTGGCAGATCGGCACGCTGCTGACGCTGCTGATCGGTGGCTGCGTGCTGCTGTGGATGATGGTGCGCGATTACCGGCGCGTGCTGCTGTGGGCCGGGCGCATGCTGCACCATTTGCGCATTTCGGTCTCCCGGCGGCGACAACTGGCGCGCTGGATCTTGCGCTTCCGGCATGGCCTGGGCCTGCTGCTGGGCCTTGCCCGCTGGCGTCTGGGGCTGGTCTATCTGCTGTGCGTGTGCCACTGGCTGATCCGCTACAGCATCCTGTTCTGGATCGTGCGAGGTCTTGGCCAGCACGTGCCGTGGTCATACCTGTTCCTGGCGCAGATGCTGAGCTTTGGCGCCGGTCAGGCGACCCTGCTGCCGGGCGGCAGCGGTGGCGTCGAACTTGGGTTCAGCGCGCTGCTGGCGCCGTGGCTGCCGGCCGCCACGCTGGCGGCCGGCCTGATTGCGTGGCGCTGCGCCACGTATTACTGGCTGCTGCTGGCCGGCGCGGGGCCGTTCGTGCTGCTGATCGGCCGGCGGCTGTGGCAGGAGCCGCCGCCGGCCTGAATCGCCCGGTCGATGCGCAGGGCCGGGACTGACCGGCGCGAAACTGCCACCCAGCGGCGGGACATAAAAAAAGCCCGGCAACCGTTGACCGGCCGCCGGGCTTTTCAGAACCGAATGAGCGCGCTTTCAGACCACGCCCAGTTCGCGCAGCTTGCTGCGAATCTTGTCCTTGAACTCTTCGGAAGCCTCGCGCACCGGCGGCATGATGCGCCCGGCATTCAGGCCGATCTCCTCGAACCACACCTTGATGCCGGCCAGCGCCGAGGCATAAGTCGCAGTCTGAACGACGGTCCACAGGAACACGTCGGCGTAGAACTCGCGCACCGGGTTCAGCTTGTCGGACACGGCGCGGGCTTCTTCCCACTTGCCCTGCGCCGCCAGCGCGCGGTACTGCTTGACCAGCGGACGCAGCTTGCCGTACAGGATGTAGGACAGCTCGCCCCACACCACCTGGCCGCCCAGGCGCAGGTCTTCCAGGAACACCGACTCCAGCGGGTCGGAGACGATGAAGTCCTTGCGCAGGTCGTGACGCAGCTTGAGTGTCTCGGCGCGGATCAGGTGACCCTGCTTGACCGCCACCACGGTGTCCAGATCCGCCAGGCGGCGCATCAGGTCAAAGCCCAGCACCTTGCCCGATACCGGCGTGCGGTACAGGCATACGGCCAGGTCCGTGCGGTCGGTCAGGTACTTGAACCAGTCGAAGATTTCATCGTCGGTGCGCAGCTGCACCACCGGGTTGATGACCTCGGCGCCTTCGAAGCCGAGCTTCTCGACGTAGTTCATCTTCTCGATCGCCTGCCAGGATGATGGTCCACAGCGGAATCTTGCCGCGGGCGGCCTCGGCCACCACCTGGTGGTACTTCAGCCACTCGCCGAGCGTGACGTTCCAGCACTCGGAGATGAAACCACCGACCACCAGACCCTCGACACCCATGTCGACGAACTTGTCGATGTTCTCGCGCAGTTTGGGGTAGTCGAACTGGAAATCGTTGCCGACCGGGCTGATCGGGCACATGTAGAAGCCCTTGATCTTTTCGACGGCCCAGGCCTTGGCGTCCTTGCGACTGTAATCCAGCATGACTGCATTCCTCCAGAATTGATTATGGGGGGCCGGCTCAGACCAGGCCCAGTTCCTTGACTTTGGCGCGGATGTACTCGGCCCGCTCGTCCGACACCGGCCGCACCGGCGGGATCATGCCGCCGGCCTTGAAGCCGAGCGCCTCGAACCACACCTTGACGCTGGCCACCGCGCCGGCGTAGGTCGCCGTGCGCACGATTTCCCACAGCAGGATTTCACCCAGGAACTCGCGCACCGGGTCCAGCTGCACGGAGACCGCGCGAGCCTCTTCCCACTTGCCCTGCGCCGCCAGCGCGCGGTACTGGTCGATGAGAGTGCGCTTCTTGCCATAGGCGAGGTAGGAAATCTCGCCCCAGCAGACCTGCCCGCCCACGCGCAGGTCTTCCAGGAACACCGCCTCGGTCGGGTCCGATACGATGAAATCCTTGCGCAGGTCGTGACGCAGCTTGAGCGTCTCGGCACGGCTCAGGCTGCCCTGCTTGACCGCCACACAGGTGTCCAGATCGGCCAGCCGGCGCATCAGGTCAAAGCCCAGCACCTTGCCCGATACCGGCGTGCGGTACAGGCACACGGCCAGGTTGGTGTGATCGGTCAGGTACTTGAACCAGTCGAAGATTTCATCGTCGGTGCGCAGCTGCACCACCGGGTTGATGACCTCGGCGCCTTCGAAGCCGAGCTTCTCGACATAGTTCATCTTCTCGATCGCCTGGTGCACCGACGGGTCCAGGATGATGGTCCACAGCGGCAGGCGGCCCTTGGCGACCTCGGCCACCACCTCGTGATAGCGGTACCAGTCCGACAGGGTCAGGCTCCAGCACTCGGAGATGAAGCCGCCGATCACCAGGCCATCGATGCCGACATCGATGAACTTCTCGACGTTGTAGCGCAGCGCCTCCTCGTCCATCTTGCCGTCTTTGACGGGGCTGATCGGGCACTGATAGAAACCGGTCAATTTCTTCAAGGCCCAGGCCTTGGCGTCTTTGCGGTCGAATTCGAGCATGGCACGCTCCTTTGTGCGGGTGCTTACGGGGTGGAACACATCAAAATGACTGAACGGTCGGTCGATAGCCCGGCGGCACGTAACCCTCCAGTTCCCGAATCCGAGTCCGTAGGAAGTGCCGGATCATTTCAGAATCGCCCCCCGAAATCAACCTGACGGCCGCCCTGGCTACGCCTATCATGGCGGGCAAAAGTCGCTGTCACGCTCGCTTCTGGAAGCCGCCGCCGGAGATAAGGCATGAGCACATGGCCCACTGCATTGATCGTCGGCGCCGGCCCAGGGCTGGGCCTGTCACTGGCCCGCCGCTTCGGACGCGAAGGCTACGCCGTGGCCATGGTCGCGCGCCGCCAAGCGGTGCTGGCAGAACTGGCCGCGCAACTGGACTCGCTCGGGCCGCGCCTGAAAACCTACGCCGCGGATGCCACCGACCCGGCCGCGGTGGGCGAGGTCTGCGCCGCCACCCTGCGCGACCTTGGCGAGCCATCCGTACTGATCTACAACGCCGGCAGTTACCTGCCCGGTGGCATTGCCGACATCACGCCCGAGCAGTTCGAGGCTGCCTGGAAAACCGGGTGCATGGGCGCCTTCCTGTTCGCGCGGGCCCTGCTGCCGGCCATGGCCGACGCCGGCCGTGGCACCGTGCTGCTGACCGGTGCCACGGCTGCACTGCGCGGCGGCAAGGGATTTGCCGCGCTGGCGGTACCCAAATTCGGTCTGCGCGCGCTGGCCCAGTCCATGGCGCGCGAGTACGGCCCGCAGGGCGTGCACGTGGCACACGTCGTGATCGATGGCCAGATCGACACCCCGCGCCTGCGCGAACGTGACCCGGACCGGTCGGCGCACACGCTGCTGGCGCCCGACGCCATCGCCGAAACCTACTGGCAGCTGCATTGCCAGGACGCGACCGCGTGGACACAGGAACTGGACCTGCGACCGTCGCTGGAACGGTTCTAGGAAATCGATGAATTGATCCATCGCGGATTTCTCGGCGGCAAAAACTTGGTAGGAGCGCAGCTCTGCTGCGCGATGATCGCCCGGCACAGCCGGGCTCCCACAGTTCTCCGATGGCTCCGCCCTATAGCCGCTGGTTTTTGTGAGCGCGCCCCCGCGCTGCGGGAAAGACGGTCGGGACGGCACAATATGCGGCCACTCCCCGCCTCTTGGATCGATTCTCATGCCCCGCCTGTACCTCGCCGTCGTCGCCCTGACCAGCCTGCTTGCTGCCTGCAGCACGGCACCCCAACGCCTGGACCTGAAACCGGCCATAGACGTCACGGCCCGTAACCTTGGTCAGGGCACACCGGTGGCGGTGACCGTCATCGACCGCCGTCAGCTCACCGAGGCGCAACGCAGCGGCAGCGTGACCGGCATTGATCCGGCCGTGAACGTGGTCGACGTGGTGTACCAGGAAGCCACCCGCGCCCTGGAGCAGCTCGGCTTTGCCGTCGAGCCGTCCGCCAGCCCGCTCGGCAATACCCTGACGCTGGAACTGCTGAACATCAATTACGACCTGTCGACCGCCGTGATGAAAAAGACCGTGTTCGTGGACGCCGACGTCCGCGCCACCGCGGCCGCTGGCGGCAACACCTTCGCCACCACCTACCGCGCGCACCAGGAACAGGAAGTCGCCTTCCTGCCCTCCCGGGCCCTGAGTCAGCGCCTGGTCAACGAAACGCTGTCGAATGCCTTGAGCCGCGCACTTGCCGACCCGCAGCTCATGGGCGTATTGACACAGCGCAACGCGCGCTGAACGGCGCCGCCTCCCGAACGATTGTCAGGGACGTCGAAACGATTACCATGCCCCTGCCGGCGGATGCCGGTGAGCGTTCGAACTTGCGGAGATAACCATGGAAGGTGTCCTGAAACCCGGCGCGATGCCGCTGAGTGTGGTCGCGCGCGTCACCACCTGGCCGCTGATCGGTCTGCTGGCGCTGCCGGTGATCGGCTGGGCGCTGGGTGGTGGCGTCTGGCACTGGTTGACGGTGATGGTGTTCGTGGCGGTGTCGCTGATCGATCCGTTCGTCGGGCCGGACAACGTCAATCACCGGGCAGAAGACGAAGCCGCGCTCGAAAAAAGCCTCTACTATCGCGCCATGCTGTGGTTGCTGGTGCCGCTGCAATGGGCGGTGGCGGTGTTCTGTTACTGGCTGTTCACGCGGGGTGACCTGACCGGCCTCGAGCAGGCCGGCGTGCTGCTGTCGTCGGCCATTGCGGTCGGCTTTGGCGCCACCGCGGCGCATGAGCTGGCCCACCACGGCCAGCGCTTCGACCGCCTGATGGGCATCCTGCTGTTCACGCCCATCAACATGTGCGATTTCGCCATCTACCACAACTACGGCCACCACAATCGGGTGGCCACGCCCGAAGACCCTGGCTCGGCCAAGTACGGCGACAGGATTGGCGCGTTTGTCGTGCGCAGCGTGATCTACAAAACCCTGATGGGCTGGGAGATCGAAGCCACGCGCCTGCGCCGCCTGGGCAAATCGCCCTGGTCGGCTGTGGATGACGGTTCTGCCGCTGGCCTGGCTGGCCACCATGATCGGACTGTTCGGCTGGCTGGCGGTGCCGCTGTTCCTGGCGCATTTCCTGTTTGCGCGCGGCCTGCTGGCGGTGGCCGATTACCTGGAGCACTACGGCCTGGCGCGGCGGCGCCTGCCGGACGGCAGCTGGGAAACCATCCGTGCCGCGCACGCCTGGGACGACAGCTTCCTGGTCAGCAGCCTGTTCTTCTGCCAGATCGACCGTCATTCCGATCACCATGCCAACGTCGGGCGGCCCTACCAGATCCTGCGCGTGATGCACGAGGCGCCGCGCCTGCCGTACGGCTATCTCACCATGATCTGGGTGGCCATGATTCCGCCCCTGTGGCGCAAGCTGATGCACCCGCGCGTGGAAGCCTTCTGGGATACCGGCGCCGCGCTGCCGCACGGCCGGCCGGAAAATCTGCCGGCGCGCTACCGGCAGGAAGCCGTCTACTGACACCCCGCGCTCGTCTGGAAGGCGGGACCTCCGCCTGCCAGACAACGCTGGGCATCGTGCCGATAATGGCGCCATGCCCAGCGTGACTACTGCCCTGCCCCTGCTGCGCTGGCTGCGCACCTACCGCCGCACGGACGCCGGCGCCGACCTGCTTGCCGGCATCATCACCGCCGTACTGCTGGTGCCACAGGCCATGGCCTATGCCGTCGTCGCCGGCCTGCCGCCGCAGGTCGGTCTTTATGCCAGCGTGCTGCCCTCGCTCGCCTACGCGCTGTTTGGCACCAGTCCCTATCTCGGCGTGGGACCGGTGGCGGTCAACGCGCTGATGGTGGCCAGCGCGCTCGCCGTCGTTGGCCACGGCGACCCGGCCGAGCAAATCGTGAACGCGCAGGTGCTGGCCGCCATCAGCGCGCTCACGCTGCTCGGCCTGGGCGCGCTGCGCGCCGGGGCGTTCATGAGCTTCCTGAGTCGACCGGTGCTGGACGGCTTCACCAGCGGCGCCGCGCTGCTGATCGTGCTCACCCAGTTGCCGGCGCTGCTTGGCCTGTCTGCCGGTAACGGACCGCTGCTGCACGAGGTGCTGCCGGCCGTCTGGCGCGCCCTGCCGATGGTCGATTGGCCGACGCTGACATTGGCCATGGCCAGCCTCGGGCTGCTGATACTCGGTGGCCGGCCGCTGCGGGGCTTGCTCGGGCGCTTGCCGCTGTCGTCGCTGCAGGCTGATCTGCTGACCCGGCTGACGCCGCTGGTCGTGCTGGCGGTCGCCTCGATCGTGGCCACTTCGGGCGATCTTGCGATGCGCGGCGTGGCCGTGGTCGGCGTGATTCCGGTTGGCCTGCCGGCGCCGTCGTTTGCTTTCCTGCGCGCCTCGACCTGGCTGGAACTGCTGGCGCCCGGCATGTTAATCGCGCTCATCAGCTACGTGAGCAGCGTGTCCATCGCGCAGGGCCTGGCCAGCCGGCGGCGCGAGCGCGTCGACACCGACCAGGAGCTGTACGCGCTGGGCGCCGCGAATGCCGCGTCGGCAATCGGCGGCGCGCTGCCGGTGGCGGCCAGCTTCAGTCGCTCGGCGCTGAATTTCTCGGCCGGTGCCCGCACCCCGCTCGCGGGCGTGGTCAGCGCCCTGCTCGTGGGCTGCATCGCGCTATGGCTGAGCGGGCTGTTTCATCACCTGCCCAGGGCGGCGCTGGCTGCCCTGATCGTGATGGCTGTCGCGCCGCTGATCGACCTGCACGGCTTTCGCCGTACCTGGGCCTACAGCCGCAGCGACGGCCTGAGCTTTGGCGTCACTTTCGTGGCGGTGCTGTTTCTGGGCGTGGAACGCGGCCTGCTGCTGGGCGCGCTGCTCGGTGTGGCCATGTACGTATGGCGCACCGGACGGCCGCACATCGCGGTGGTCGGGCGTGTGCCCGGCAGCGAGCACTTTCGCAACGTCAACCGCTACCACGTCGAAACCTGGCCTAACCTGCTGCTGTTGCGCGTAGATGAGAGCCTGTATTTCGCCAACGCCAGCCGGGTCGAGGAAGTTATCCTCAACCAGATCGCCGCCAGCCCACTCGTCACCGAGCTGGTCCTGATCGGCAGCGGCATCAACCACGTGGACAGCACCGGCCGGGCCATGCTCGAAACGCTGCTGCCGGCACTGCGCGAAGCGGGCGTGTGCACGCATCTGGCCGAGTTCAAGGGGCCGGTGCTGGACCGCCTCAAGAGCAGCGGCCTGCTCGATACACTCGCCCCGGGGCGGGTATTCCTGAGTGCCGAGCAGGCCGTAACCGCCTTGGCCGAACCCTACGACGAGCCCGTATCCATCTGAGGAGTAGCCACCATGACCCAACCGACCCTGATGGTGACCATCGGTGACGAGTTGCGACCGCTGGTCGAAGCCCGCCTCGGCAGCCTGGCGCAGATCCGCTTCCTGGGCGATGTGCCGGCGGCGCAGCGCCAGTCGGCATTGGCCGCGGCCGATGTCCTGTTCTGCCTGCGACCGCAATTGGAAATCGGCGACGACTGGCCGAACGATCCGGCCTGGCGCTTTGTGCAATTCATGAGCGCTGGCGTGGATCACATTGATTTGTCGAAGTTTCCAAAGTCCGCGCAGCTCGCCAGCAACGCCGGTGGCTTCTCCGAACCGATGGCCGAACACATCCTGGCCATGGCGCTCGCGCTGTCCAAGAAGCTGCTCTACAACCACCGTCGCATGCAGCAGGGCGTGTTCGACCAACTGAGCGAAACCGGCACCCTGCGGGGCAAAACCGCGGCCATCCTCGGCTTTGGCGGCATCGGCCAGGCCACGGCCGACCTGCTGCGGCTGCTGGACATGCGCATCCACGCCGTCAACCGCAGCGGACGCAGCGACCACCCGGCCGATTTCGTCGGCACGCTCGACCAGCTCGAAACCGTGCTGCGCGCGGCCGATCTGGTGGTGATCTGCCTGCCGCTGACGCCCGGCACGGTCGGCCTGATCGGCGCGCGGGAGCTGGGGTGGCTCAAGCCGGACGCCATGCTTATCAACGTCGCCCGCGGCGAGATCATCGATCAGCGCGCCCTGTACGAATTCCTGGTCGCCAACCCGCAGGCCAGTGCCGGCATCGACGCCTGGTGGGTGGAGCCGTTCCGCCATGGCGAGTTCCGCATGGACTACCCGTTTCTGGACCTGCCCAACGTGATCGGCTCGCCGCACAACTCGCCGCGCGCCCCGGGTGGCGGCAAGGTGTCGGCCGAGCGCGCCTGCGACAACATCGCCCGCTACCTGCGCGGCGAACAGCCGCACGGCCTGCTGGACCCGGTGGCCGCAAACATGGCCTGAGCACAGCGCGGCCGCCGATGGCAGACCGCCCACGACGGCTGTTGGCGGCAATCGGCGATAATCGCGCCCATGATCCGCCTGCAAAAACTCTCCCTCACACGCGGCACCAAGCCTCTGCTGGACGGCGCCGACCTCACACTCAACCCCGGCGAGAAAGTCGGCCTGATCGGCGCCAACGGCTCGGGCAAATCCAGCCTGTTCGCGCTGCTGCGCGGGGAACTCACGGCCGACGGCGGCGCGGTCGATTTCCCCGCCACCTGGCGCATCTCGCACGTGGCCCAGGAAACCCCGGCCCTGGACCGGCCGGCACTGGAGTACGTCATCGACGGCGACGGCGTGCTGCGCGATCTGGAGGCCCAACTGGCCGCCGCCGAAGCCGCCCACGACGGCGAGCGCATCGGCTACCTGCACGCCGCGCTGGCCGATGCCGACGCCTACACCGTGCGCTCGCGGGCGGAAATCCTGCTGGCGGGTCTGGGTTTCGCGCAGTCGCAGATGATGGACCCGGTCGCCAGCTTCTCCGGCGGCTGGCGCATGCGCCTCGGCCCTGATGAGCCCGTCCGACCTGCTGCTGCTGGACGAGCCGACCAACCATCTGGACCTCGACGCCATCCTGTGGCTGGAAGACTGGCTCAAGCGCTATCCCGGCACGCTGATCGTGATCTCGCACGACCGCGATTTTCTGGACGGCGTGACCAACGTCATCGCGCACCTGTTCGAAACCAAGCTCAAACGCTACGGCGGCAACTACTCGGCCTTCGAGAAGCAGCGCGCCATCAACCTCTCCGTCGGGCAGGCGGCGTTCGAAAAGCAGTCGCGCGAGCGGGCGCACCTGAAGTCCTTCATCGACCGCTTCAAGGCCAAGGCCAGCAAGGCCCGCCAGGCGCAGTCGCGCATGAAGATGCTGGCCAAGATGGAGGAACTGGCGCCGATCCACGCCACCGCCGCCTTCAGCTTCGAGTTTCGCGAACCGGAACGCGCCCCCAATCCGCTGCTGGTACTGGAAGACGCCGTCGCCGGCTATCCGTCCGAGCAGCCGGGCGGCCAGGCGAAGGTCATCCTGTCGCGGCTGAACCTGATCCTGCAGGCCGAGCAGCGCATTGGCCTTTTGGGCGTCAACGGCGCCGGCAAGTCCACGCTGATCAAGACCCTGGTCGGCGAACTGCCGCCGCTGGCCGGCAGCGTCAACCTGAACAAGGGCCTGTCGATCGGCTACTTCGCCCAGCATCAGATCGAAATGCTGCGCCTGGACCAGACGCCGCTGTGGCATTTGGCCAGGCTGGCGCCCAACGTGCGCGAACAGCAACTGCGCAGTTTCCTGGGCGGCTTCAACTTCATCGGCGAGATGGCCACGACCAAGGTCGACACCTTCTCCGGCGGCGAGAAGGCGCGCCTGGTGCTGGCGCTGATCGTCTGGCAACGCCCCAACCTGCTGGTGCTGGACGAACCGACGAATCACCTGGACCTTGAAACCCGCGAGGCGCTCACCGTCGCCCTGGCGCAGTTCGAAGGCACAGTCGCACGACCGGCACCTGCTGCGCGCCACGACCGAAGAATTCATGATCGTCGCCGACGGCAGCCTCAAACCCTTCGACGGCGATCTGGACGACTACCGCGACTGGCTGTTCAAGACCAAACTTGGCAAGCGCACGGACACCGCCGCGGCGCCCGCGCCCGCCGATCGCAAGGAACACAAGCGCCACAGCGCCGCCGCCCGCCAACACCTGTCCGACCAGCGAAAGCCCATCGAAGCGCGCATCCGGCGCCTGGAAACCCAGATTCAGCGCCACACCGCCCGCGCCGCCGAGCTGCAAACCCTGCTCAGCGACCCGGCGCTCTACGCCGACGATCAGAAGGACACCCTCAAGGCACGCCTGTTCGAACAGGCGACGCAGGTCAAGGAGCTCAAACAGCTCGAAGCCGAGTGGCTGGAGCAGCAGACGGAGCTGGAAAGCCTGGGCGGCTGAGCCGCTCACAGCCTCCTGTCCCGGTAGGAAAGCCCGGCGACGCCGGGCGATGGATTTCCTGACTGCCCGACGAAGGCGCCGCATCGTAAACCAACCATGTGGCTGGCCATCGATACCGGAGCAGGACGCCACGACCCACGTCGTGCCGCACGGGCGCACCGCGTTGACCTCTTGTAGCCTCGCGGCTACATTGGCGCCATGATCGAAATTCGAAAAACCGATCTTTTTGCGCAGTGGCTGGACGCGCTGCGCGACCTGCGCGCCAGAGCACGAATCCAGGCAAGGATCGAAAGGCTCTCTGCTGGAAATCCCGGCGATGTCGAGCCGGTTGGCGAAGGTGTCTCAGAGTTGCGAATCAACTACGGCCCCGGTTACCGGGTGTATTTCAAGCAGCGAGGCCCGGAGCTGGTCATTTTGCTGGCCGGTGGGGACAAGAGTACCCAGGCCAGAGACATCAAGACCGCCTTACGCCTGGCCCATAACCTTTCGGAGCACTGACAATGAGCACAACCGTAACTACTCACTACGACGTCGCCGAGCACCTCAGAACTCCCGAGGAAATGGCCGCTTACCTGGAAGCCTGCCTCGAAGAAGCCGACGGGGATGCCGCTTTCATTGCCAAAGCCCTCGGCGATATCGCGCGTGCCAAGGGGATGGCGCAGGTGGCCCGGGATGCCGGCTTATCCCGCGAAAGTCTTTACAAGGCGCTTTCCGGCGAGCGGAGCCCGAGCTTCGACACCATTCTGAAAGTCATCGGCGCACTCGGGCTAAAACTGCACGCTGAGGTCGACGGCGTCCCCTCGCGCGAAAAGGCTTAGAAAATCGGGCCGTGGCCCTTCGTCGGGTGACGCCGCGTAGAAACAACAGCTCCCTAGGCACTGCCGCCACGCGACCCCAAGGTGCGCGGCAACCCGAACGGCCGTTATGCTTTGGCGGAATTTCACCAAACCGCCCGAACCATGAACCAAACCAACCCGCTGTCGACGGCGCTCACCGAGCGCCTGGACATCGCCTACCCGATCTGTCAGGCCGGCATGGGTTTCATTGCCCGTGGCGAGCTGGCCGCTGCGGTGTCGGCCGCGGGAGGATTGGGTGTGCTCGGTGCGGAGGGGCTTTCTGCGCACGAGTTGGAAGCCGAGATCGCCAAGGTGCGCGCGCTCACGGACCGCCCGTTCGGCGTCGACATCCTGTTCGGGCAGGTCAAGAGCGAGCGCAGCGACGCGGTAGTCGAGTATTCGGCCGAGGTGCAGCGCCAGATCGACGTGGTGCTGGAAGCGCGCGTGCCGGTGCTGATCTCGGGCCTGGGTTCGCCGGCCGGCGTGCTGGACGCCGCCCACGCGCGGGGCATGACGGTCATGTCCGTGATCGGCAACGTGCGCCAGGCCACGCGCCTGGCCGCCGCGGGCGTGGACATGCTGATCGCGCAGGGCCACGAGGCCGGCGGCCACACCGGGCGCATCGGCACCTTCACTCTGCTGCCGCAGGTGGTGGACGCGGTCGACGTGCCGGTACTGGCGGCCGGTGGCATCGGCGACGGGCGCGGTTTGGTGGCGGCGCTGGCGCTGGGCGCTTGCGGAGTGTGGCTGGGCACGCGCTTCGTCGCCGCCGCCGAGGCCCACGCGCACGAGGCCTACAAACAGAAAATCGTCGCCATCGACGAGGAAGGCACGGTCGTCACCCGCGCCCACAGCGGCAAGCCTTGCCGGCTGGTCAAAAACGCATTCACCGAGCACTGGGACGCCCGCCCGCTGGACATCCTGCCCTTCCCGGCCCAGCACATCGCGGTCGGGCGCGACGCTGCGCGGCGCGCCCGTTACGAGGGCGCCGTGGACGACGGCGGCCTGCCGGCCGGCCAGGTGTCCGGCATGATCCGCGAGGTGCTGCCAGCCGGCCAGATCGTGCGCAACATCGTGAACGAGGCGCAGGCGACACTGGCGCGCCTGGGCCGGGCCTGAATTTCGACAACCCCACGGGAGACCGAACATGACCCTAAGCAGCGCGCTCGACCAGTGCGAGGAAATCGCCGGCAAGTGGAAGGTACTGATCGACCGCAACCGTTGCGAGGGCAAGGAAAAATGCGCGCAGGTGTGCCCGGAGGGTGTGTTCGGCATCCGCCGCCTCACGGACGATGAATTCAACACCCACGTGAAAGGCTTTCTGCCGCGCCTGAAGGTCCGCGCCCACGGCCGCCGCCAGGCTTTCGCCGATAACGAGCAAGACTGCCGCAACTGCCTGCGCTGCGTGGCGGCCTGCCCGGAAGACGCCATTCAGGTCGTGCCGCGCTAAGCCAGCGGCGGCCTGCTCATGCCGCTGACCGGCATCCGCGTCCTGGAACTGGGCAGCATGGTGGCGGCCCCGCTGGGCGCCACACTGCTGGGCGACATGGGCGCCGACGTCATCAAGATCGAGCCACCCGGCGGCGAGGAAGGCCGCCGGGTCGGCCCACGCCGCGGCGACGACACCGGGCTCTACGTCGGCGTGAACCGCAACAAGCGCGGCATGGTGCTGGACCTGACCGAGCCACCCGGCCGGGAGGTGCTGCGCCGGCTGGTGCAGCAGACCGACATCGTGATCCACAACCAGCGCAGCCCGGCCCGCGAGCGGCTGGGCCTGGATTACGCCGCGCTGGCCGCCATCCGGCCGGACATCATCCTGATCACCGTCAGCACCTACGGCGAGAGCGGCCCCTACGCCGGGCGGCCAGGCATTGACCCATCCGCCCAGGCACTGGGCGGCCTGATGGCCGGCACCGGCGAGCCGGGCGGTCCGGCGCTCAAGGCCGGCGCCGCGGTCGCCGACGTGACCGCTGCCACGCTGGTCTCGTACGCGGCCATGCTGGCCCTGTGGGCGCGCGCCCGCGACGGCCAGGGTCAGGCGGCCGAGGTGGCGCTGATCGACGGCGTGGTGCACCTGCAGGGCGTGCAACTGGGCGAGTACCTGCTGACCGGCAGTCCACCGCCGCGGGTCGGCAACCGCAGCCCGTTCTATGCGCCCTACAACAGCTACCGCTGCGCGGACGGCGGCGAAGTCCACCCAACGACAAGTTCTACCGCAACCTGTGCCGGGCCCTTGACGCGCCGCAGTTGCTCGAGGACCCGCGCTTCGCCAGCCCCGCCTTGCGCCTGGAACACCGTGACGCCCTGGACGCCGAAATCGCCGCCTGCTGCGCGCGCTATCCACGCGCCGAACTGATGGCCCGCCTGGAGCACGCGGATGTGGTGGCCGCACCGGTCAATGATTACCCGGCCGCCACCGCCGACCCGCAACTGCGCCACAACGGCATGTTCGTGCCGGTCGAGCACACCGCTCACGGCCGCCTCGAAGTGCCCGGCATTCCGCTGCACCTGGCGGGCACACCGGGCGCCGTGCGCCGGCCGCCGCCGATGCTGGGCGAACACACCTCGGAAATCCTGGGAGAACTCGCCTGTCGGGTTGATGTGCCGGATGCGCCGTAGGTGGGCGCCCTGCCGGCCGACCGCGTAGTCGGCACATCAATCGGGTAAGGCCATCCGCGCTCGAGTGAGCGGCTTCAGTCGCAATGGCCCGGCAGCACAGTCCGCCTTATCCCTGCGCCGCAGACGGCTCGGGCACTGACGCCGCTTCGCCGAGGCGCGCCGACAGGGCGGCCAGCAGGGCCTCGACCTGAACCGCCAGCTCGATGGCCGCATCCAGAGCCTGTGGTGCCTTGGCGCGCGCATCGGCCTCGACCTGTCGGGC
>LNAP01003157.1_pt1 | contig 17640 bp, 12 predicted proteins | sample 602601 | NCBI WGS metagenome assembly LNAP01 (sample SAMN02440304, study PRJNA202911) | soil metagenome | biome: Subtropical and temperate rainforests or woodlands; isolation source: soil samples (1 kg each in a 20% v/v slurry with milli Q water) were... ... | reverse complement strand
GTTGTGGAACGCCGGCAGGCAGTGCATGAATTTCACCCGCGGGTTGCCGGAGGCTTTCATCATCGCGGCGTTGACCTGGTACGGCAGCAGTTGCTCGATACGCTCGTCCCACGCCTCAACCGGCTCACCCATCGACACCCAGATGTCGGTGTGGATGAAGTCCACGCCCTTGACCGCTGCTTTCGGGTCTTCGGTGATGGTGATGCGCGCGCCGCTTTCTTCGGCGAAGGCTTTGCACTGGGCGATGAAATCAGCGTGTGGCCAGAGCGCTTTCGGCGCGGCGATGCGCACGTCCATGCCCAGTTTGGCGCCGATCATCAACAGCGAATTGCCCATGTTGTAGCGAGCGTCGCCGAGGTAGGCGTAGCTGATGTCATGCAGCGGTTTGTCGCTGTGTTCGCGCATGGTCAGGGTGTCGGCGATCATCTGCGTCGGGTGGAATTCAGCGGTCAGGCCGTTGAACACTGGCACGCCGGCGAACTTGGCCAGCTCCTCGACGATTTCCTGTTCGAAGCCACGGTACTCGATGGCATCGAACATCCGCCCGAGCACGCGAGCGGTGTCTTTCATGCTTTCCTTGTGGCCGATCTGCGACGACACCGGGTCGATGTAGGTGACGTGGGCGCCTTGGTCATGGGCCGCCACTTCGAAGGCGCAACGGGTGCGGGTCGAGGTTTTTTCGAAGATCAGCGCGATGTTCTTGCCTTGCAGGTGCGGACGCTCGGTGCCGGTGTACTTGGCGCGTTTGAGGTCGCGGGACAGGTAGCTCGCGAGTGGTGTGGTGCATCAGCGAGAGCAGGCTGCGGTTGCGCATATTGAAAGCCATTTTGGATCTCCTTGGGTTTCGGTTATCCGCCTGCTTCACGCTTTATGGGCGCGAAGCAGGGATAAGCATTAATAGTCGATAGGGTCGCGAATGATCGGGCAGGTCATGCAGTGGCCACCGCCACGGCCGCGTCCCAGTTCGCCGGCGCTGATGGTGATGACTTCCACACCGGCCTTGCGCAGCAGGGTGTTGGTGTAGGTGTTGCGGTCATAACCGATCACCACGCCGGGCTCCACGGCCACCACGTTGTTGCCGTCGTCCCATTGCTCGCGTTCGGCGGCGAAGCTGTTGCCGCCGGTTTCCACCACGCGCAGCGCTTTGAGGTTGAGGGCCTTGGCGACGGTGTCGAGGAAGTTGGTTTCTTCGCGGCGGATGTCGACGCCGCCCGGCTTGCTTTCGTCAGGGCGCAGGGTGAAGGCGACGATCTGGTTCACCACTTCCGGGAAGATCGTGACGAGGTCGCGGTCGCAGAAACTGAACACCGTGTCCAGGTGCATTGCTGCGCGGGACTTCGGCAGGCCGGCGACGATGACTTTCTCCACGGCTTTGTTCTTGAACAGGTTCACCGCCAATTGGCCGATGGCCTGACGGGACGACCGCTCGCCCATGCCGATCAACACCACACCGTTGCCGATTGGCATCACGTCGCCGCCTTCCAGGGTGGCGCTGCCGTGATCCTGGTCCGGGTCGCCATACCAGATTTCAAAATCGGCGTTGGTGAACTGCGGGTGGAATTTGTAGATGGCGGTGGCCAGCAGGGTTTCCTGGCGGCGCGCCGGCCAGTACATCGGGTTCAGCGTCACGCCACCGTAGATCCAGCAGGTGGTGTCGCGGGTGAACTGAGTGTTGGGCAACGGCGGCAGAATGAAGCTTGAGTGGCCCAGAAAATCGCGGAACATCTGGATGGTCTTGCCGCCGAAGCTGTCCGGCAAGTCGTCGGCGGAGACGCCGCCGATCAGGAACTCGGCGATATGGCGGGCGCAGCCACGAACCCACTTCGTTGATCAGGCCGAGGCCGACCGAGTTGGCGGTGACCTTGCGTTCCAGAATCCAGTCGAGGGCTTCGGGGATGGCGACGATGTCGGTCAGCAGGTTGTGCATTTCCAGCACATCGACGTTGCGTTCACGCATCTTGGTGACGAAGTCGAAATGGTCGCGCTTGGCCTGGGCCACCCACAGCACATCATCGAACAGCAGTTCGTCGCAGTTGTTCGGGGTCAGCCGCTGATGGGCCAGGCCGGGGGAGCAAACCATGACTTTACGCAGTTTGCCGGCTTCGGAATGGACGCCGTACTTAACTTTTTCGGTGGTCATTACCGTGATCCTCCAGATAACAAATTACAGGGTCAGGAAGCCGTCATACAGGCCGTAGGCCGCCACCAGGGCGCCGACGATCACTGCGGCGAAAATCAGCTTCTCGACGTTGGTGAAAACCGGTTTGTTGAGTTCCATCTTGGCCTTGGCGAACAGGATCGCGCCGGGGGCATAGAGCAGGGCGGAGAGCAGCAGGTATTTGACGCCGCCGGCATAGATCAGCCAGACCGCGTAAATCAACGCGACGGCACCGATGAACAGGTCTTTGCGGCGTTCGGCCGCGGCGTTTTCATAGCTCTCGCCACGCACCGCCAGCAGCAGCGCGTATGCCGCCGACCACAAGTACGGCACCAGGATCATTGAGGTGGCGAGGTAGATCAGTGACAGGTAAGTGCTGGCCGAAAACAGGGTGATGACCAGAAACAGTTGCACCATCGCGTTGGTCAGCCACAAGGCATTGACCGGCACTTGCTTGGCATTTTCCTTGCGCAGGAACGCTGGCATGGTGTGGTCCTTGGCGGCGGCGAACATGATTTCGGCGCACAACAGCACCCACGACAGCAGTGCTCCCAGTAACGAGATGACCAGGCCGACGCTGATCAGCACCGCGCCCCACGGACCGACCACATGTTCCAGCACGGCTGCCATTGACGGGTTCTGCAGCTTGGCCAGTTCCGGTTGGGTCATGATGCCCAGCGACAGCACGTTCACCAGCACCAGGAACAGCAGCACGGTGATGAAACCGATCACGGTGGCTTTACCGACGTCGCTGCGTTTTTCCGCGCGGGCCGAGAAAATGCTCGCGCCTTCGATGCCGATGAACACCCACACGGTGACCAGCATCATGTTGCGCACCTGGTTCATCACGCTGCCCAGGTCCGGGTTTTTCAGGCCCCAGATGTCGGCCGTGAAGATGTCCAGTTTGAATGCGAAAACTGCGATCAACACAAACAGCAGCAGCGGCACGACCTTGGCGACGGTGGTCACCAGGTTAATGAACGCTGCTTCCTTGATCCCGCGCAGCACTAGGAAATGCACGGCCCAGAGCAGCACCGAAGCGCCGATCACCGCAGCAACTGTGTTGCCTTCGCCGAAGATCGGAAAAAAGTAACCGAGGGTGCTGAACAGCAGAACGAAGTAACCGACGTTTCCCAGCCAGGCGCTGATCCAGTAACCCCACGCGGACGAGAAGCCCATGTAGTCGCCGAAACCGGCCTTGGCGTAGGCGTAGACACCGCCGTCCAGATCAGGCTTTCGATTGGCCAGCGTCTGGAACACGAAGGCCAGCGTCAACATGCCGACGGCGGTGATGGCCCAACCGATCAGCACGGCGCCGACGTCGGCACTGGCGGCCATGTTCTGCGGCAAAGAGAAGATCCCGCCACCAATCATTGAGCCGACAACCAACGCAACCAGTGCACCGAGTTTCAGTTTTCCGGGGGATTCAGACATTGCATGACTCCAATGCAGGAGAAAAGAGACGACAGATTAATTCCGTTAGCCATTCGATCATCTGACATAGATCAGTGCATGCTCACATTCCATTGTTAATGAAAGACTTATGAATCTTTCCCGGGCATAAAGGTATCGCCGGAAAAGCCCATTCCAGAGGCCTCGGATAAGTCAGGCGGGAATAACGGGTATTGCTTGGAGTTTTTACGCTAGTTGGTTTTACGGTTTCCGCAAATTTTTGGACGGTTGTTGCAGTGTCGAATTGATTTATTAGGATCTACAGACAAGACTGCTATTGCCGGCTATGGGCATAGAAGTATCGGCTATAAATAAAAGACGTGAGCTGCCATTAATTAACTAACGTTATTACCGTTTACCTATTTAGTTAAAGTTATCCACTTGTAGCGAGGGAGCTTGCTTCCGCTGGACTGCGAAGCAGTTCCTTTTGTTGAGGTCGTTCCGCAACCCGGCGGGACGGTGCGGCGTTCCGACAAGCACCCCGCCACAGGTTCAGTGCAAGAAAAAGGGAGACGCTGGGATGTCGCAACCGACGCAAAAACTTCCTCTGAGTGCGCTGATCGCGCTGGTGGTGGGATCGATGATTGGCGGCGGGATTTTTTCCTTGCCACAGAACATGGCCGCCCGAGCCGACGCCGGGGCGATCTTGATCGGTTGGGCGATCACCGCCGTGGGCATGCTGACGCTGGCCTTCGTGTTCCAGACGCTGGCCAATCGCAAGCCCGAGCTGGATTCCGGGGTGTATGCCTACGCCAAGGCGGGGTTCGGTGACTACATGGGGTTCTCGTCCGCCTGGGGTTACTGGATCAGCGCCTGGCTGGGCAACGTCGGCTACTTTGTGTTGCTGTTCAGCACCCTCGGTTATTTCTTTCCGGTGTTTGGCCAGGGCAACACGCCCGTTGCCATTGGCTGCGCGTCGGTGCTGCTGTGGGCTGTGCACTTTCTGGTGATGCGCGGGATCAAGGAAGCGACGTTCATCAATCAGCTGACCACCGTGGCCAAGATCGTGCCGCTGATCATGTTCATCGTGATCGCCGCCGTGGCGTTCAAGGCCGACATCTTCACCCGGGACATCTGGGGCCGCAGCAACCCGAATTTTGGCGGCATCATGGATCAGGTGCGCAACATGATGCTGGTCACCGTGTTCGTGTTTATCGGCATCGAAGGCGCGAGCGTCTATTCAGCGCGGGCGGAGAAACGTTCGGATGTCGGGCGCGCGACGGTCATCGGTTTTCTTGGCGTGCTGGCGCTGTTGGTGCTGGTGAATGTGTTGTCGCTGGGGATCATGAGTCAGCCGGAACTGGCCAACCTGCAGAACCCGTCGCTGGCGGCCGTGCTGGAGCATGTCGTCGGGCCTTGGGGCGCTTTGTTGATCAGCATTGGCCTGGCGATTTCGCTGCTGGGTGCACTGCTGTCCTGGGCGCTGCTCTGCGCCGAGATCCTGTTCGCCACGGCGAAAGACAACACCATGCCGGCCTTCCTGAAAAAGGAAAACGCCAATCATGTGCCGGTCAACGCGCTGTGGCTGACCAACGTGATGATCCAGATTTTCCTGCTGATCACGCTGTTTTCCGCCGGCACCTACACCAGCCTGATCTACCTCGCGTCGTCGATGATCCTGGTGCCGTACCTGTGGTCTGCGGCGTATGCGGTGCTGTTGAGCGGGCGGGGGGAAACCTACGAACACGCTTCGGCGGAGCGCACCAAAGACTTGCTGATTGGCGGCATCGCGCTGAGTTATGCGGTGTGGCTGTTGTACGCCGGCGGGGTGAAGTATTTGCTGCTGTCGGCGTTGCTGTACGCACCGGGGGTGATCTTGTTCGCCAAGGCCAAACATGAGCAGGGTGAACCGCTGTTTACGCCAATCGAGACAGGTATTTTTACCGCTGTCATCAGTGGCGCCGGGCTGGCGGCGTATGGGTTGTACAGCGGCTTGTTGTCGCTGTGAGGTTGTTGCTGGCGTATCAGCCGCCCTATGACTGGCCGGCGATGCTGGGTTTTTTGTCGGCGCGGGCCGTGGTCGGGATGGAAGCGATTGTCGATGGCGTGTACTCGCGCAGCATCGGGTTGAACGGTGTTCACGGTACGTTTTCGATCAAGCCGGTGGCGGGCGATGCGTTGCAAGTGACGCTGGATTTTCCTGACGCGGCGGCGGTGCCGGAGATCGTTGCACGGTTGCGGCGAATGTTTGATCTGGATGCGGACCTGCCGACGATCCATCGCCCTTTGAAGACAGATCCGTTGATAGCGCGGTTGATTGCCGAACGGCCGGGGTTGCGGGTGCCGGGGGCGTGGGACGGCCTGGAACTGGCGATTCGTGCGGTGTTGGGTCAGCAGATTACGGTGAGCGCGGCGATCCGGTTGGCGGGGAAACTGGTTGCACAGTATGGGCAGCCCTTGGCGTCTGTTTTGCCCGGCGTCACGTCAGTGTTTCCTGAAGCGGCCGTTTTGGCAGTGGCGGATCTGGCGACGCTGGGCATGCCGAAAACTCGTGGCCGGACGTTGTCGGGTGTGGCTCAGGCGTTGCTCGATGATCCGCTGTTGTTTGAGCCGGGGCGTGAGGGCGGCGTGGCACGGTTGCTGGCGTTGAACGGGATTGGTGACTGGACGGCGCAGTACATTGCGTTGCGGCAGTTGCGGGAGATGGATGCATTTCCATCGGGGGATGTGGGGTTGATCAAGGCGCTGGTGGCGCTTGAAGGTGAGCGGGTGACGGCTAGGGAGTTGTCGGCGCGGGCTCAGGACTGGCGACCTTTTCGAGGGTATGCGGCGCAGCTTCTTTGGACATCGCTGAGCCGGATGGATTGAGTTGTTTGTTCCGGCCTCATCGCCAGCAGGCTGGCTCCCACAGGTTTTGTGATCGACATAAATCAACTGTCTTGATTGTGATGATTTGGTTTGGCTGGCTCCCACAGATTTTGTGAATGATGCAGATTCACTGTGGGAGCCAGCCTGCTGGCGATGGGGCCAGAGCGGTCACCACCACTGCGCGCGATGGGAACCCAGTTCAGCTGCTGGAAGGGCCCACTGCAACGGCGTTCCGGTGATTTTTAGCGGCACATGCAGCCGATGTGCTGGCCCCCAGGGCGTTTGCTCAACCAACAGGCCTTGATCCTTGTCGTCCTCAGCACGCAGCGTTTCATCCGTTCCTGCACCGTTTTCAATCAACAACTTCGCCGTGCGCGCCAACGACAATCTGGCTGACCCAGCACGTCCCAATAAAGTAATCGCCGCCGCCGCCATCAAGTACCCGGTCGCATGATCCAGCGCCTGTACCGGCAAGGGCATCGGCTTGTCCGCGTTCTTCCACCGCATCCCCGCCTCGGCGATCCCGCTGCTCATCTGCACCAGGCTGTCGAAGCCGCGACGGTTCTGCCACGGACCGCTCCAGCCATAGGCGTTGAGGCACACATCAACCAGGCCGGGCGCCAGTTTTTGCCGCTCGGCGACACCGTAACCCAACCTTTCCAGTGCGTCGGCGCGGTAGCCGTGGAGCAAAATGTCGGCGTCCTTGAGCAGGCTGTCGAACACGGCTCGATCGTCAGGGTTGTGCAGGTCCAGCCTTGCGCAGCGCTTGCCCAGCGTGACTTCCGGCACCACGCCCGGTTCGTTCCAGGTCGGCGGGTCGATGCGCAAGACATCGGCGCCGAGGCCCGCGAGAAAACGACTGGCAATGGGCCCCGCGAGCACGCGCGTAAGGTCCAGCACTTTGATCCCGGCCAGCGGTTGCGCCACCGAGCCTTTCCAGGATTTCGGTGGTTGCGGGTTACCGGCGCTGAACTGAATCAACGGCTCGGCGTTTACGGCCAAGCCCTGGGGGTGCGCTTGCCATTGCGCCCAGGTACGCATTTCAGCGGCGCAGCCACCGGCGTCGACCACGGCCTGTTCCAGATCGGTTTTCGACCATTGCGCAACCTTGCTCGCCACGTCTGCGCGGTCGGCACACGCGCCAAGCACGCTTTCGGCGGCGGCGCGATGATGAGGTGCGTTGGTGTGCAGGCGGATCCAGCCATCCTTGGTCGCATAGTCGCCAGCAACCGGGTCCCAGAGTGGTGGAACGCTCCAGCCGACGGGGCGGATCGACGTTGCGAACCAGAAGGAGGCCAGGCGCCGGTCGACTTCAAGGTTGGGCAAGCGACCGGTCTGCTGCTGCAGTAATGCGCTGGCAGCCTGGCCGGCGGCGGCGATGCTGGCGCAGGCGAGGTCGGTGACGGCGAACGCCGAGGGCAGGGCGCCACTCGAGGTGAACGGAATCGGGGTGCGGGGCAAGCCGAGTGCGGCTTGAATGGACGTGAGTAAACCAGTCATCGAAGGCCCTCCGGAACGAGAGCCCGATCATAGATCAAAAAAATGCCCGGCCGGATGAAATCCCCAAGTGTCGACCGAACATCTGAACCCATGGGAGCTGGCTTGCCTGCTCCCGCCGTGTTGTGTGCGGGTTCTCTACACCCGGAACTGATCCATCAATTTCATCTGGTGGTTGGTCAGGGCGTTGAGCTGGCTGCTGATCTGCGCCGATTCGGTGGCCTGGCCGGTGAGGGTTTCAGTGACGGTGCGGATCGCCGAGACGTTGCGGTTGACCTCTTCGGCCACGGCGCTTTGCTGTTCGGCGGCGCTGGCGATTTGCAGGTTCATGTCGCTGATCACGGTGACCGCGTCGCTGATTTTGCTCAAGGCTTGCACGGCTTGCTGGATCTGCCCGGCGTTGCTGTGGGCCTGGGTCTGGCTCGAATGCATGGTGGCGACCACGCCGCGGGTGCCCGATTGGATGCGTTCGATGACGAGGCGGATTTCTTCCACCGAATCCTGGGTGCGTTTGGCGAGGTTGCGCACTTCGTCGGCCACCACCGCAAAGCCGCGACCGCTTTCCCCGGCACGGGCCGCTTCGATGGCGGCGTTCAGCGCCAGCAAGTTGGTCTGTTCGGCGATGCTGCGGATGACTTCGAGCACCGAACCGATCTGCTCGCTGTTGACCGCCAAGGCTTCGACTTCGGTGACCGCCTTGCTGACTTCGTCGGCCAGTTGATTGATGTCGCGAGTGCTGCGTTCGATGATCGACATGCCATCGCGGGCCGATTGATCCGCACCTTTGGCCGCGTTTGCCGCGCTCGATGCGCTGTTGGCGACATCGTGGGCGGTGGCGCTCATTTCGTTGGAGGCCGTGGCCACCTGGTCGATTTCGCGGAACTGCACCTGCATGCCTTCGCTGGTCTGGCGGGCGATTTCAGAAGACTGGTCGGCGGTGCCACGGGCGTCGGTGATGCTCTGTTTGATCTGGGCGATGGTCGGTTGCAACTTGTCGAGGAAACGGTTGAACCAACTGACCAGTTCCCCCAGTTCATCTTTCTTGCTGTAGTGCAGACGCTGCGTCAGGTCGCCGTCGCCACTGGCAATTGCCTTGAGCATCTCGGCCACGCTGTTGATCGGCCGGGTCACGCCCGATGCGGTGAGCCAGATCAGCAACAGACCGACGAGGCCGGCAGCGACGGCCACCAGCACCGCTTTGATCGTGCCGCTTTGCTGGGCGTCATCGAGGACCGCTTGCAGCTTCACCGAATCGGCCAGCAGCACGTGTTTCGGCAGGTCGATCACCACGCCCCAGGCTCTGGAGTCACTGATCGGGCTGACCGGGTACACCGCACGAATCACATCACCTTGTTCGAGAATTTTCGGTGCGCCACCGCTGAGCAATTGCAGGACATCCTTGCCCTCTGTACCCAGGGTGTCGCCGATACTTTTGCCGACCTTGCTCGCGTCGATGCTGTAACCGGCGAGCACGCCGCTGCCGGAGACAATCAGCATGTGCCCGGCGTTGTTGAACAGGTCACGCTGGGAATCGACAGCCGCGGCCTGCAGCGCGTCGAGGGCGATGTCCACACCGACCACGCCGATGGATTTGCCGTCCACCAGCAGCGGGACGGAAATGGTGGTCATCAGCATTTCCTTGCCGCCGACGGTGTCGGCGTACGGGTCCAGCAGGCAGGTACGCTTGCTGTCGCGAGGGCAGGTGTACCAGCTGTTGTAAGGCGTGCCGCTGAGGCTCAAGGTGGTTTTGGTCATGTCGTCTTCGACCATGATCGTGTTGAGCGCGGCACCGCCGGCGCGGCTCCAGTAACTGGCGAAACGACCGGCTTCGTTGGACTGGCGAGCGGCGTCATTGGCGAACTCGCTGTCCTTGCCGTCCAGGCCGTTGGGCTCGAACGCCAGCCAGATCCCCAGCACTTTGCTGTTGCGCTCGAACGCGGTTTTCAGGCTCTGGTTCAACTCTTCACGCAGGGCACCGGCTTCAAGCGAACGCTTGGCCGCCATGTTGCGCATGTCCTTGATCTGGTCCGCCAGGGCGGTCACCACCAGCAGGCTTTCGCCGAACGTTTTCTGCACCCGCACCGCCTGCTCGGCGGCCTTGGCCTGAAGCAGGTCCTGCACGCTGTCGGTGAGCATTTTGCTGCTGGAGGTGCTGACCAGTTCATCGTTCTGGTTGGTCTCGTAGAAGTTCATGCTGACGATCAGGACGATCACGCCCAGGAGGCAGAGTCCGGAGAGCAGAACGATTTTCAGGCGGATGGACAGAGAGTCGAACATAGGACGAGCTCGCAAATGAATGAGGTGTTGACTGTGAGTCGAGGTCGACCCGGTTCGCCAAATCCATTCAGCGCCATTCATTGCAATCGGCGAGGGGCGGGGATGCATGATGGTGGCTCCGACGAACGGTCATGGTTTAACGTTTGCGCGGAAAAATGTGCCGAAAAGCGGGGTAAAACGGAGGAAAATCGCGGTGTTGTCAGGAGGGTGACGGCATTGATTCCGGGCGTGACCAGATCCACAGATTGCCCAGGCTCATGCCGGCGATGGCGAGGTAAACCGGCCAGCCGTGATCGAGCATGAGCCACATCACAGCGGCGCACAGCAGCATGCTGAGGGTGGCGCTGACCTTGGCGCGACGTGCGACGATCTTGCCGTTGCGCCAGTTGTAGAGGATCGGACCGAACAATCGGTGGTTTTCCAGCCAGGCGCTCAGGCGCGGCGAACTCCTGGTCGCGGCCCAGGCGGCCAGCAGGATGAACTCGGTGGTGGGCAGGCCGGGGACGACGATGGCGACCAGGCCGATACCCAGACTGATGTAAGCCAGTAGACCGAAGAGGAGGCGGGCGAGTTTGTTGGGAACGGGTAGAGGCATGGGCTCGGGCGAACGCGTGTCAGGCTTGATGGAGAATCTTGCGAGTTGCTCAGTTTCTGTGGGAGTGGGCTTGCCCGCGATGGCGGCTTAACATTCAACACAGAGGCTGAATGTTATATCGCTTTCGCGGGCAAGCCCCCACAAGGGCGTGCATTCAGTCAGGCGAGTTCGGGGGTGGTGGCGTAAGCCTGTTCAAGCAACACCGTGAACCGGTTGAACGCAGCGATGGCGCCTTTATCCAGCTCGGCCTCTTCCTGCTCGGTGAACTCCAGGCCATCCAGGGTCTTGACGAAGCTTTTCCAGCCTTCGGCGCGGCCACCGGCCGGTTCGCCGAGGTGACGGGCGCCGAAGGTTTCGCTCAGGCCCAGGCCGACCGCACGTTTGATCAGGAACGCTGCGCCAAGCTTCGAGCCTTCGGAAACAAACAACCACCCCAATGCTTCGGCCTTGCCCGGATTCTTCACTGCGCCCGCGACGGGCGCCGGCACTTCGGTTTCCAGATCGGCCAGGTCAGCCTTGGCCGCTTCGGCACGGCAGCGTGCCGCCAGATCAGGAACGATGGCGATCAGTTCGGCATCGTTGTACAGCCCCACCAGTTCCGACTGGAACCAATACTGCGCCACCACGAAACGGGCGAAACTGGCCTGGGTTTCGAACGGCGCGTGGGCTTTGACCAGCGCATCGAGTCTGGTGTGGGGTTCGTTGGTGATCTGGTTCAAACGTTGCGAACGCAAAGCCGGGCGTTGAGCAGTGTCCTGGGTCGTCATGAGAAATCCTTGAAGAAAAGAGGCGTCTGGTAACGAGACGAACAGGAAGACGCCTGAGCGTAAAAAAAACTCACTGTGCGGCTCTATAAAATACCGCGCAGCGAGAGGGCAGGATCAGATGTCCCAGACCACGTTGACGGCAAAGTTGCGCCCCGGCTGAGTCAGGCGATCCAGGTTGGCCGGGCTGATGACCGACGCCTCGCCGACGCCGTCGTAACCGCGCACGTCATCCCACAGCCAGTACTTCTTGTCGGTCAGGTTGTAGACCCCGGCGCTGACAGTCACGTCGTCGGTCACCTTGTAGAAACCGGTCAGGTCCAGCACGCCGAAACCCGGCGATTTGAACTGGCTGCTGACGCCGTCCGGCGACTTGAATGTGCTGTCGTCGACACGATCCTTCTTTTTCACCAGCGTCCAGCTGAGCAAGCCACCGTAGTTGTCCTGGTCGTAACCGAGGCCGAACACACCGGTCAGCGGGTTGACGCTGTTGATCGGTTCACCGTTGTCGTTGTTGCGACCGTAGGCATAGGCCACCGAGCCTTGGGTATACAGCCCTTGTGGCGCGCCGAATACGTCGAGGTTCAGACGGCCCTTGACCTCTGCGCCCTTGATGGTGGCGTGCTTGATGTTGGCGCTCTGGAAAGTCAGCTCGCTGTAACCGGGAGTGATGGCGTCCTCTTCGATGAAATCGCGGTACTTGTTGTAGAACACGGCGACATCAAAGGAGCCGGATTCGAATTGACCGCGCAGGCCGGTCTCGAAGCCTTTGCTGGTTTCCGGCTCGAGGTTCGGGTTCGGCTCCACGCGATACCCGGTGGTGGTGTTCTCGAAGCGCCCGAACAGTGCCTTGGCCGTCGGCGTGCGGAAGCCTTCGGCGTACTGGCCGTACCAGGTGTAGTGGTCGGTCAGGGCGTAGGTCAGACCGAATTTCGGCGAAACGCGGTGCCAGGTCTTGGTGTCGTCACTGACAGTACCGCCAGGGGTAGCCGCCACCGTATTCATGAATTCCTGGGTGATGTGCGGCTTGAGCTGGGTGTAGTCGTAGCGCAGGCCCGGCAGGAAGGTCCATTTGTCCCAGCTGATCTGATCCTGGGCAAACAGGCTGTAGGTATTGACGGTCGGGTCCGGGAAGTCGCTGGATTTTTTCAGGACATCCAGTGGGCTGACGGCACCGACGACGCGGCAGGTACCAAAGGACTGGTAGCAGGTGCCGTTGCCGCTGCGCGAACCGGTGACTTTCTGTTGCTTGATCGTGGTGCCGTAGGTCAGCAGGTGCTCGGTGTCGGCAATGCTGAAAGCCTTGTCCAGTTGTGCGTCAAACACCCACTGCTTTTCTTCGTAGAGGGTTTCCCGGGTGCGCAACACTTTGCGCGAGAACGGGAAGTAGAACTCTTCGGTGCTCTGGTCCGTTTTGGCGACCTGATGGTTCAGGCTCCACTTGACGTTGTCGACCAGCAGGCTGTCGAGGGCGAAGCTGTGTTCCAGGCCGAAACGCTCGCGGGTGACGGTGTCATTGCCGGTGCGCCACTGGTACATACCGCCGGGCAGCGTACTGTTCGGAACGGTCGGTGCGCCTTGGAAGTAAGGACCGCCGTAGGCACTTTTCTGATCGGTGTCACGATCGTCCTTGTACTTTTCGTAGGTCAGGCCCAAACGCGAATCTTCGTTGTAGTTCCAGCCGATCTTGGCCAGCACGTTGCTGGTGCGCACGTCTTCCGGGTTGGCGGCGGTGCGCGCCAGGCCGGTGCCGTTGTGGCTGCCGTAGGATTCGGTTTCGTGACCGTCGCGTTGGCTGTAATGCAGCAAGCCATCGAACTGGTCGGCGCGACCGGCCACGGTGGCAGACTTCAGCCAGCTGTCGTCGGCGGAGCTGTAGCCGGTTTTCAGGCGGGCGCCGACGTCCTTGCCGGGCTTGATGATGTCGTCCGGGTCGAGGGTGAAATAGCTGACCGCGCCACCGATGGCGTTGCTGCCATAGAGCACCGAGGCCGGACCACGCAGGATTTCGACGCGCTTGATGATCTCCGGGTCGACGTAGTTGCGCTGGGTCTTGGCGTAGGGGCCGTTGAAGAAATCGTTCGGCACTTCGACGCCATCGACCTGGGTCAGGATCCGGTCACCGTCGATGCCACGGATGTTGTAGCCACTGATCCCGCCGCGCTGACCGGCGCCACCCACCGAAACACCGGGTTCGTAGCGCACCAGATTCTTGATGGTGTTGACGTTGTTGCGGTCCAGCTCTTCGCGGGTGTGAACAGTGACGGTGCCTGGCACGCTTTCGACGCTTTGTTCCTGGCGAGTGGCGCTGATGGTCACCTGTTGCAGGTTGAGGGCGCCGCTGCTCTGGCGCTTCTCCAGGACGATGTTGTTGTTGCCCAGTTTGCGATAGCTCAGTTGGGTCCCCACCAACAGGCGATCCAGGGCTTTCTCCGGCGACAGGGACCCGCGCACGCCCGGCGATACCACGCCTTGCCCCAGCTCCGCCGGCAAGCCGACTTGCCAGCCCGTCACGGCAGTAAAGGCATTGAGTGCCGAGACCAGCGACTGTTGCGGGATGGCGAACGCGTAATCGCCCATGTTGCGTGTCGGCTGCTCGGGGGCGGTGGCGGCCATGAGCGGCGCGCTGCCGGCCATGAGGATCGCGGCGGTCAACAGCGAGAGCACGCGGGACGGTGAAGAGGAGTGGCGGGTAAGGCGAGAGGACATCGATAGCGCTCCGTGTCGCACGAATCTTTATAGGTGCTGACTGGCATCCGAAGATGCGAATCAATTGCATTGGCTATAACGAGACGTACGGGCGTCGACTATCGAGTAAAAATAATTCTCATTTAGTTCAGGATCACCAGCGCCGGGAATTCCTGGAGCCTCGCCGAGGTGATGTGCGCCAGCGAGCGGACCACGTCCAGCGGCTGGTCGAGACGGTAATTGCCGGTTACGGCGACGTCTGCCAACTGTTCGTTGGTGTTGATGATCCAGCCCGGGTAGTAGCGCCGCAGCTCTGCCAGCACCTGGCTCAGCGGGCAATTCTCGAACACCAGTCGGCCCTGGACCCAGGCCAGGTCCGTCGCGGCATCGAGCTTGGCGGGCCGGTCGAAACCGTTGGGGCCGATGCGGATGCTTTCGCCGGCGGACAAGCGGATTCGCGCGTCGTCGCGAGTCGCGCGCAAATCGACATCGCCGCGCTGCACGCGAACCTGGGTCACGCCATCGAGGTAACGCACGGCGAACGCCGTGTCGTGCACGCTGGCCTTCACCGGGCCGGCATCGATTTCCAATGGCTGGCCGAGACGGGCCGGCACGTCGAAAAACGCTTCGCCCTGATACAAGCGGGCGACACGCCTTTGATCATTGATAGTGCTGGAGAACGCCGAATTGGTATTGAGCAGGACCTTCGAGCCGTCTTCCAGTTGCAGGCGCTGACGTTCACCGATCACGGTCAAGTGATCGGCCTGAAGGCGCATCGGCAAACTGCTGAAGCTGAACAAACCGAGGATCAGCACGGCAGCGGTGGCCAACGGTTTCCAATGCGGGCGCAGGCGCGACAGCACGGTCACCTTGGGTGGCAGGGTGGCCAGGTTTTGCGCACAGTGCACGACTTGCGGGCCATCCCAGATTGCCTGGGCCTTGGCGAACGCCTCGGCATGCAAGGGGGCGGCGTCCAGCCATTCGTTGAACTGGCGAGCCTGTTCTTCGCTCGGACTGCCCATGACGATCAACCAGTCCAAAGCCTGGTCCATCGCGCTTGCGGCGTCCCGCGCCGGGGAGGGCGGAGGGGAGCGGTGGGTGTCCGTCACGGTGTTTCCTCGGCGGTGTCTGTGCACGGCTGTTTTTTAGTGAAGCCTGAAAACGGGCAAGGGTAGCAAAGCCTGGCGTGCTCAGTCGCCGTTTAACCGCTCGGCGACACCGATGCAGATGGCCATGATCAGCTTCAACTCCTTTTGCACGGTGCTCAACGACACACCGAGCTTCTCGGAGATCTCCAGATAACTGTGCCCGTGCAGGCGACTGAGGATGAAGATCTGTTGCTGGCGGGCACTGAGTTCACCGAGGCTCACGTTCAAACGCTCCAGCAATTGTTCGGCATGGGCGGCGTCCTCGGCACTGCTGGCGGGGGCGGCGATACTTTCCACCACGTCCGCCGGCACGTCGTCGAGCATCGTGCGGGACTGAATGCGCCGCGCACGCAAATGGTCCAGCGCCAGGTTGCGGGCGGTCTGGAAAACGAAGGGTTCAAGGTGATCGATGGATCGCTCGCCGAGCGCTCGGGTCACGCGCAGGTAGGTTTCCTGCAGCAGGTCTTCGGCGGTGCTGTGATTGTTGACCATCCGCTCCAATGTGCGCAGCAAGGAAACCCGCTGGGCGATGAAGACGTGATTGAAGCGCGATTGACTCACGGGGGGACCTGATCCATTTCGAGCAAATGATAATGCTTATCATCCGCTCGAGTGGTCAAGTATTCATTTGTGAAGGTTTAAGCTCGGCCCAGCAAATAAGTCGCGTAATCGGGGATGCGTTGTGAGTGCGCCTGCTCCATCAGTGGACTGCTGAGCAGGTAGTCGGCGCTGCATTCGTTGCAGGCCACCGGAATGTTCCAGACCGCAGCAACCCGTAGCAACGCCTTGATGTCCGGGTCGTGGGGTTGCGGTTCGAACGGGTCCCAGAAGAACACCAGCATGTCGACCCGCTGTTCGGCGATTCGCGCGCCGAGTTGCTGGTCGCCGCCCAATGGACCGCTGATCATGCTCTCCACCGGCAGGTCGAGGCGTTGTTGCAACAACAGCCCTGTGGTGCCAGTGGCGACCAGCTCATGTTGAGCGAGCTTGTCTTTGTGCCGCTCGGCCCAGTCCAGCAAAAACACCTTGCAGTGGTCATGGGCGACCAGGGCGATACGCTTGCGCGCCGCCACGGTCTTTTGCGTAAAGCTGATTCCGATCATGGGTGCTGCTCCAGGACGTAATGAACGACGCAAATACCCGTAGGAGCTGCCGCAGGCTGCGATCTTCTGATCTTGATTTTCAGCAATCCCGAAAAGATCAAAATCAAGAGATCGCAGCCTGCGGCAGCGCCTACTCGTAAGCTTCGCTTACTCGGCGTTGCACAGCGCCAGGCAGTTATCGAGCATGCGGTTGGAGAAGCCCCATTCGTTGTCGTACCAGGCCAGTACCTTGAGCAGCTTGCCGCTGGACTTGGTGTGGTTGGCGTCGAAAATCGACGACAGCGGGTTGTGGTTGAAGTCGCTGGAGACCAGCGGCAGGGTGTTGTAGCCCAGAATTTTCGAATGCTGGCTGGCTTCCTTGAGCAGCGCGTTCACTTCATCGGCCGACGCTTCGCGTTTCAGTTGCACGGTCAGGTCCACCAGCGAGACGTTGATCACCGGAACGCGCACGGCCATGCCGGTCAGTTTGCCCGCCAGTTCCGGCAGCACCAGGCCGACCGCTTCAGCGGCGCCGGTCTTGCTCGGGATCATGTTCTGAGTGGCCGAACGGGCGCGGTACGGGTCGGTGTGATAGACGTCGGTCAGGTTCTGATCGTTGGTGTAGGCGTGAATCGTGGTCATCAGGCCGCTTTCAATGCCCAGCTCGCGGTGCAGGACCTGAGCCACTGGCGCCAGACAGTTGGTGGTGCACGACGCGTTGGAAATAATCTGGTGGGATTGGCGCAATATGTCGTGGTTAACCCCATAAACCACGGTGGCGTCGGCGCCTTTGGCCGGGGCCGAGATGATTACTTTGCGTGCGCCGGCCGTAATATGCGCAGCGGCTTTGGCCCGGTCGGTGAACAAACCGGTGCATTCGAACACGACGTCAATCTTTTCAGCGGCCCAGGGCAGCTCGGCCGGGTTGCGAATGGCACTGACAGCAATACGGTCGCCGTTGACGGTCAGGCTTTCCTGATCGTGCTGGACATCGGCATCGAACGTGCCGTGAACGGTGTCGTACTTGAGCAGATGGGCATTGATTGCGCTGTCGCCCAGATCGTTGATGGCCACGATCTGCAGATCCTGGCGATAGCCTTGGGTATACAGTGCGCGCAGGACGTTGCGGCCAATTCGGCCAAAACCATTGATTGCGATTCGAAGAGTCATT
>LNAP01002651.1_pt1 | contig 17646 bp, 18 predicted proteins | sample 602601 | NCBI WGS metagenome assembly LNAP01 (sample SAMN02440304, study PRJNA202911) | soil metagenome | biome: Subtropical and temperate rainforests or woodlands; isolation source: soil samples (1 kg each in a 20% v/v slurry with milli Q water) were... ... | reverse complement strand
TGGCCATCGCCCCGAGCGAGTTCTTCGTCCTGCAGATCCAGCAGCAACTGCACGATGCGCGCACGCACGGTCATGTCCAGCGCGGTGGTCGGCTCGTCGGCGATCAGCAGTTTCGGCCGGCAGGCCAGCGCCATGGCGATCACCGCCCGCTGCAACTGGCCACCGGACAACTGATGCGGATAGCTGTCGACCCGCCGTTCCGGCTCGCGAATGCCGGTGCGGGCGAGCAGGGCGATTGTTCTTTCCCGGGCCTCGCGCGGGGTCAGGCCTTCGTGCAGTTGCAGGGTCTCGATGATCTGTTCACCGATGCTGAACAGGGGGTTCAGCGCCGACATCGGCTCCTGGAAAATCATCGCCACGTCGCGCCCGCGAATCTGCCGGATCTGCGCCTCGGATTTTTCCAGCAACTCCTGGCCTTCCAGGCGAATGCTGCCTTGAATCCGCGCCTGGGCGAGCAGGCGCAGGATCGACAGCGCCGTCACGGTTTTCCCCGAGCCGGATTCGCCGACCAGCGCCAGGCGTTCGCCGGGCTGGATCTGCAGGTTGAGGTCATCGACCACCCGGCGGTTGCCGAGGCTGATCGTCAGGTGTTCCAGGCTCAGCAAGGGCGTGCTCATCAGAGGTTCTCCGCCAGCGGTTTGTCGGCGATGCGGGTATCAAGGGCGTTGCGCAGGGCTTCACCCATGAAGGTCAGGAGCAACAGGGTCAGCATCAGCACGCCGAAGGCCGACACGGCGATCCACCAGGCATCGAGGTTCTCCTTGCCCTGCAGCAGCAACTGGCCAAGGCTCGGCGCCGGTGCCTCGACGCCCAGGCCGAGAAAGTCCAGGCTGGCCAGGGCCATGATCGCCGCGCTCATGCGAAACGGCAGGAAGGTGATCACCGGCGTCAGGCTGTTGGGCAGGATGTGCCGCCAGATGATCTGGGCATGGGACAGGCCCATGGCCCGCGCGGCCTTGACGTATTCCAGCTGACGATTGCGCAGGAACTCGGCACGCACGAAATCCGACAGATAAATCCAGCCGAACAGCGACAGCAGTACACATAGCAGAATCAGGCTCGGCTCGAAGATCGAGGCGAAGATGATCAGCAGGTACAGCTCCGGCAGGGATCCCCAGACCTCGATCAGGCGCTGGGTGAACAGGTCGATCTTGCCGGCGAAGTAACCCTGCACGGCGCCGATCAACACCCCGAGCACCGTGCCGATGAAGGTCAGCGCCAGGCCGAAGGTTACCGAGACCCGGAAGCCATAGAGCAGCCGGGCAATGATGTCGTAGCCGGCGATATCGGTGCCCAGCAGATTTTCTGCGGTGGGTGGGCCGGGGTAATGCACGGCGTTGGAGAAGTAGTTGAGGGTGTCGTAGTAATAGGGGTTGAGCGGGTACAGCGCGAAGTTCCCCGGCTGTGCCAGTTGCTCGCGGATAAACGGGTCGTTGTAGTCGGCGTGAATCGGCAACTGGCCGCCGAAGACCGCTTCCGGGTAGTCCTCGAACAACGGGAAATACCAGTGCTGCTGGAAATAGATCAGCAGCGGCTTGTCGTTGCTGATCAGCTCGCCCCCCAGGCTCAACAGGTACAACGAGGTGAAAATGATCAGGCTCCAGTAACCCAAGCGGTGCTGCTTGAAACGCAACCATACGCGCCGGCCAGGTGTGAGGGCGGGGGCCAGGTCGGTATCCGCGACCGGGGCCCGAAGGTAGGGTGGGCGCTGCCAGAAGCGGCGCCAGATCGAGGGTGGTGCAACAGTTTGCGAAGTCATCAGGCCACCTGGGCGTCGAATTTGATCCGTGGGTCCACCAGCACATAGGCGATGTCGCCCACCAGCTTGGTCAGCAGGCCGATCAGCGTGAGCAGGTAGAGGCTGCCCAGGACCACTGGGTAATCACGGCTGTTGATCGACTCGTAGGACAGCAAGCCCAGCCCGTCGAGGGAGAACAGGGTTTCGATCAACAGGCTGCCGGTGAAAAAGGCCGCGATGAAGGCGCCGGGAAAACCGGTCACCAGCGGCAGCAAGGCATTGCGAAAAACGTGCTTCCACAACACCCGGCGTTCCGAGAGACCTTTGGCCCGGGCGGTGAGCACGTACTGCCGACTGATTTCCTCGAGAAAGGTGTTTTTCGTCAGCAGGGTTTTCAGGGCGAAGGTGCTGATCACCGAGGCCGCGACCGGCAAGGTGATGTGCCACAGGTAGTCGGTGAATTTGCCGAAGCTGCTCAGTTCGTCCCAGTTGTCCGAAGTCAGGCCGCGCAGGGGGAACACGTCCCAGAACGAACCGCCGCCGAACAGCACGATCAACAGCACGCCGAGGACGAAACCGGGGATCGAATAGCCGGCGAGAATCAGCAGGCTGCTGATCAGGTCGAAGCGGCTGCCGGCGCGCACCGCCTTGGCCACGCCCAGCGGCACCGAGATCAGGTAGGTCAGGACAAAGGTCCAGATCCCCAAAGACACCGAGACCCCGAGCTTGGACTTGATCAGCTCCCAGACGCTCTCGTTGCGAAAGTAACTTTGCCCCAGGTCGAACTGCAGGAAGTTCTTCAGCATCATCACGTAGCGCTCGCCGACCGGTTGATCGAAACCGTACTGGCGCGTCAGGTGCACCACCTGTTGTTCGTCGATGCCCTGGCGCCCGCTGTAGCTCCAGCCGCTGCTGGCCACGCCACCCTCGGCACCGGAGCGGGCGCTCTGCTGGTCGAGGTTGCTCAGCACTTGCTCGACCGGACCGCCCGGGACGAATTGCGTGACCAGGAACGTCAGGGTCAGGACCCCGAACAGCGTGGGGATCATCGCCAGCAGGCGAGTCAACAGGTAATACAGCATGGCGTCGGTTCCAGCGTCGGTGAGAAAAACGACTTGCGCCGCAGCCGGCGGCAGAAGTCGGTACGGCTTCCATGACTAGCTCAAGCGCTGCGGGTATCGCGAGGATTGCCCGGGCGTTTCAGGCCGAGGTTTTCGCGGAAGGTCTTGCCTTCGTATTCGGTACGGAAGATCCCGCGTCGCTGCAGTTCCGGGACGACCAGCCGGGTGAAGTCCTCGAAGCCCTGGGGCAAGTAGGGCGGCACCACGTTGAAGCCGTCAGCGCCGCGTTCGACGAACCACTGTTCGATGATGTCGGCCACGGTCTTGACCGAACCGATGGCCTGGAGATGGCCGCGCGAGACGCGGAAACGCAGGACCAGCTCACGGATCGACAGGCTCTCCCGGCGGGCCAGGTCCAGCTGTTGCTGGAAGCGCCCCTTGCCGTTGGCTTCTGCCTGGTAGGGCAGGTCGGGCAGGGGACCGTCCACCGGGTAGCCGGACAGATCGAAGCCGCCAAAGCTGATGTTGCTCACGTCCACCAGCTGCTGCAGTTCGTTGAAACGGTCCTGGGCTTCCTGATCGGACTCGGCGACCACCACCGATAGGCCCGGGGTGATTTTCAGCTGGTCTTCGTCGCGTCCGTATTTCGCCATGCGGCCTTTCAGGTTGGCGTAATAGGCTTTGGCCACGTCCAGCGACTGGGCCGAGGCGTAGGTCATCTCCGCTTCGCGAGCGGCGAATTCGAGCCCGGTTTCCGAGTTGCCAGCCTGCACGATGACCGGGTAACCCTGGAGCGGGCGGGGGAAATCCAGCAGTCCTTCGGCGTCGAAGTACTTGCCCTTGTGGTTGACCGGATGTGCCGAACGGGTTTCGTAGAACACCCCGGCCTGGCGATCCGGATTGTCGAAAGCGTCGTCATCCCAGGTGTCCCACAGGGCCTTGGTGACGGCGATGAATTCGGCGGCGCGCTCGTATCGTTCTTCGTGGGAGCGCGGCTCGTCGATGCCGAAATTCTTCGCGGTGTGCTCGGAAAACGACGAGACCACGTTCCAGCCTGCGCGACCGCCGCTCAGGTGGTCCAGGGAGGTGAACTTGCGCGCCACATGGTAGGGCGAGTCGTAGTTCGTATTGACGGTCGCCACCAGGCCGATGTGCTCGGTCACGGCGGCGATGGCGGATAACAGGGTAAAGGGTTCGAACTGATAGTTTTGCCCGCTGCGTCCAGTCTGCGGGGTGATGTCACCGGAACGGCCGATGAAGTCGGCGACGAAAAAGGTGTCGAACTTCGCGGCTTCGGCCAGCTTGGCGGCGTTGATCCACCAGGTCAGGTCCGGGCGACCGTTGCCCTGTGAACTGGGGTGGCGCCAGGCCTCGGGATGATGGCCGAAACGGTGGAGGAATACGTTCAGGGCCAGTTGGCGTTTTTTGCTGTTGTCGTGGCTCACGGGTGCGTCTCTCTGAATACGGGGCCCGAAGGTGTGCCAGGCACACCCCATGGTTTGGGTACGCAGCGCGTACCCAGGCTCTACAGCCTCTCGCCGGTCAGGGGCGCACGGCGCCCCGGATCCGCCGATTCAGCCGGTGAAGGCTTTGGATTTCTCTAGCAGGCCGGTGCGTTTCCATTGCAGTTCCAGTGCGCCCGGGGTGTATACCTGGGCGCCGCCGAGCTGCTCGGCAATCGCCTGGAAGCGCGCGGCCTCTTCGACGAAGAGGATGGTCTCGGCGGTTTTCAGGATTCCCGTGCCCCAGAAGTTGGCGCCGCCATTGGATTCCAGCAGGGCCGGCGGTGGTGCCAGTTCCGGGTGCTTGTCGAGACGCTCGCGGATGACTTCCAGCGGGCTGCGGGTGCGCTCCAGATGGTTGGGGATTTCCCGTGCCAGCAGGTGTCGTGCGGCGGCCACATAAAGGATCGGGAACGGCTTGTGGGCCAGCGACCAGGCGGACAGCCACGCGGTGTGCACATGGATCACGGTGTCGGCTTCCAGGCGCGGTTCGTTGATCAGTGAACCGGGGTTTTCCGAGAAGGCCGAGACGCTGACTTTCGGTGCCTGGTCGCGCGCCAGGCCACCGGGGAAACGGATCCCCAGCAACTGGTCGGTACCGGGAATACGGTGGGAGATGTGGAAGGTCAGGCTGGCGGACAGGGTGCCGTTCTCGCGCAGGGTTTCAAAGGCGTGGACGGCATCGGCCCGGGCTTGATCGATGTAGGCGACCAGGTCGATGCCAGTGGTGGTTTCGAAAGCGGACATAGTGGATCTCCAGAATAGGCTGATGCGTGGTTAAGGTTTTCAGGCGGCCGCGTCGGTTCTTTCCTGCTCGACGAGTTTCTGTGCCTGCTCCAACGGGCCGCTGACGATCCAGTCGCTGACCTCGAAATCGGCTTTGAGGTAGCCCCAGTCGCGCAGGAAATTTTTCTGCACGGTCAGCCCTTCGATGTACTCGGGGGTCAATTTGGGGGTGAACGACCGGTGCACGTCCGGGCCGTGGGAGCCGATGACTTCGGCCGCCGTGGCGTTGCGGTCTTCCGGGATCAGCAGTTGCACCACTTCTTCGTGATGGGCGGTGGCCCATTCGGCGGTCCGCAGCAGTACGGCGAGGTAACGCACCACCAGTTCCGGGTGTTGCTCGAGGAACAGTCGGTCGACGGTGATCGGGCGTGGCGTGCCGTTGTTGACCCGCAGCAGCGGATCCTGCAATTCATTGATGTTGATCACTTGATGGAAACGCGGGTCCCGGGACAGGCGATAACCGCGGGCAAAGCGCAGGAAGATCGCGTCCACAGTGCCGTTTTCCAGGGCCTCGATCGCCACGTCCGGACGCTCGTCGCGAATTTTTCGCGGGCCGTCTTCGCTGTCGTAGCTGGGGGCTTCGAGGTCGACGAAGGTGGCGTCTTCAGGGCTCAGGCCGGCCAGAGTCAGCGCCGTGGCAAAACCGTGCTGGGCGGCACCGCGCTGGAAATCGATCACGGCGTTGCTGTGCAGTGGCACACCAAGGCGCTTACCCTTGAGGTCGGCGATTTCTCGGATGCCACTGTCGGCGCGGGTGAGGATGCCCTGGTATTCATCGAGCCAGGTGATACCGACGACGACGGTGTCCTGGCCACTGCCTTTGGCCCAGATCGGCGGGATGTTGCCGCCTTCGCGAAACAGGCCGCTCTGCTGGTGATGGTAGTGGGCATTGCGCACGGCCAGGCTGTCCGAATCGCGCAGGGAGTGCAGCTCGGTTCCCGGAGCGGCGAACTCTTCCTGCAGCCAGTTTTTGCGGATCGCCAGCGCCGAGGCAGTGGCAGCACCGCACCGGGTATAGAACAACTTTACAGGGTTAGTGGAAGTGCTCATGGAACGTCCTCGAGTGGGGTGGTGAAGATTGACGTTAATCAATAGAGCACACTCCATGCCAAACTTTTAAAGGTGGGTTGTTTGATGGTTGTGAGTATTGTTTTTGTTGTTGTTGGAAGTCGGCGAGAGGCCCGTGAAATAAGGCCTTGTGGGTTTTTTTAGAAGGTGGAATGGCGGGATTTTTTTTGCGTGGATGAATAAGTAAGTAGCGGGTAATTGCCAGGCGTTTCCAGACGCTGCTGCATAGGCAGCACTTTCCCGAAGCGATTGCTGCCAGGCAGGCAACGAACAAGCAGAAGGCGTAAAATCCAGCAGATACGGGGTTGTGGCGACCTTGTGGTTTGGTTATTAGCTTATCTTTAAATGTCGCAGTTCATCGGCTTCAGAATTTAACTGTTTATATGGAAGGAAAACTCCAGACCGAAAGGTGCTGGAGAATCAGCAGTCAAACAGCAGTGGGTTGTCTGGCTTGCAACATAAGTGCAACGAACTTGTTGAGGCGTTAACTTGTTTCTTTCAGGCGCTGCGTGGGTTTCAGGTAGCTAATAGCAGATGGCACAGTTTCTGCTATTTCAAGCTTGATTTTAGTTGTCAGCCCCTCAACTGCCTGTGCCTGCAAAGGAAATACTTAATGTCGCGCCTGAATATACAAAGAGGCAAAGCCCACGCGGCTTTGCTCGTGCCGGATACTTCGCGTTATTTCAAGAAAACTCTGGCTCAGGCCGTCTCCCATGCATGCATCGGTGGCTTGACGGCCAGTCTGCTGGCAGGTTCGGCCTTCGCCGCACAACCCGCCGCGAAGGCCGGCACCGAGCAGAACCCGCAGGTCGGCGAACAGGACGATCAACTGGATACGGTGGTGGTCACCGCGCAGAAGCGCTCGGAAAAACTCAAGGACGTGCCGATCCCGATCACCGCGATTTCCGGTGAGTCCATCCGCGACAAGGACATCACCACCTCGACCGACATCGAGCGCCTCGCGCCCAACCTGTCGGCCCAGTCCAGCAGCAACACCGGCGGCCGCACCGGCAAACCCCGCTGGTTCCTGCGCGGGATCGGCACCAACGATCCCAACGCCAACCAGGAAGGGCCACTGTCGATTTACGTCGACGAGGTGGTGATTGGCCTGCAGGGCGATCAGAACTTTCCGCTGTTCGACCTGGAACGGGTCGAGGTCCTGCGCGGTCCGCAAGGCACCTTGTGGGGCAAGAACAACACCGGCGGCGCGATCCATTTCATCTCGAAAAAACCGACCTTCGAAAACAGCGGCTACACCAAGCTGGGCATCGGCAGTTACGGCAAACGAACCCTCGAAGCCGCCAGTGGCGGCGCCTTGGTCGACGACAAACTGGCTGGCCGCGCGGCCATTTATTACGAGAAAGGCGATGGCTGGGCGGACAACATCGTCACCGATGAAACCGGCCCCCAACTGGAAGACTTCAACGGTCGCTTCCAGCTGCTGGGCAACTTCGGCGACAACCTCGATGCGCTGCTGAGCCTCAACGTGCGGGAACTGCACACTGGCAACCCGCCGAACTTTCTGGTCGGCGCCACCAGCGTCAACAACGTCACCACGCCCAACCCCGGTGGAGCCATCCGGCAGGGCGGGGGTTCGTACATTCCGCCCTATGGCGACGATCCGGACAACCGCAGCGATTTCTGGGGCGGTAAAAGTACCGGCGAGAACACCCAGGTCGGCCTCAGCCTCAAGTTGAACTGGTACCTGGAGGAAAACACCCTGACGTCGATCACCGCATTCAGCCACGGTGATGGCGACACCGACGTGCGTGCTGGCGTGCCACCGGGAACCTTGCTCGACCAGACCAGCACCCTGGGCGATACCTCGTCCCGGCAGTTCACCCAGGAGCTGCGTTTGAGCTCTCCGGCGGATCAGCGTCTGACCTGGATGCTCGGTGCCTACTACTACGACTTGCAGGCCGACAGTGACACCCGTTCGATCCGCTTCAAGAGCGGCAATACCCAGGAGCAATACAGCAGCAGTTCCTGGGACCAGGACGCCAAGAGTTTCGCCCTGTTCGGCAACACCAAGTTCCGTTTCACCGACCGTGCGGCGCTGACCTTGGGCCTGCGCCAGACCTGGGAATCCAAGGACATTACCGAAACCACCCTGACGGTCCAGGACACCCCTGCAAACCAGAACCTGGTGATCGTCACCCAGCCCGGGGGGACGCCGGATTCGGTCAGGGGGACCGGGCTGGTCGCACCGCTGTCATTGAGCAAGGATGCCGACTGGAGCCAGACCACCTGGGACATCACCCCGGAGTATCGTTTCACCGATGACATTCTCGGCTATGCGCGGATCGCCACCGGTTTCCGTTCCGGCGGTTTCAACCAGGCGATCGTCAATCGGGGCATCATTGAAACCGATCCGGAAACCCTCACCGATTACGAACTGGGGTTGAAAACCAGTTGGCTCGGCGGGCGCCTGAATGCCAACGTGTCGCTGTTCTACTACGACATCAAGAATCTGCAACTCAACATCCAGCAACAGGTGCCGGGTACCACCATTACCAGCACCGCCGGCAGCTCCGACGGCCAGGTCAAGGGTGTCGAGTTCGAGATCGAAGCGTTGCCCACCGAGTTCTGGCGGGTCACCACCAGTCTTGGGTTGCTGCGTGCCGAGTACACCAACTTCGAATACACCATCGGCGGCGTGAGCCTGGATGCCAGCGGCAACAAGTTCTACCGGACACCAGAGACCTCTTTCCGATTGGATACCGACTACCGGATACCGGTTGCCATCGGCGGGCAAGTCATCCTGGGTACTGACTGGGCCTATCGCAGCCACATCTATCACAACGCCACGGTGCAGGAAGATCCGGTTCAGGAAACCCCGGATTACTGGACCGGCAACGCCCGCGTGACCTATCAGGCCGCCAGCAAAAAATGGCAGGTCACGGGCTTCGTCAACAACCTGACCGACCAATCCAACAAGGTGCTGTCGCAAATCGTCAACCAGCGCGGGGTCTATCCGACCTCCTATGTGGCGCCTCGGACATTTGGCCTGCAAACCACGATCAATTTCTGAAAAAGCAGCTTTTTGGCAGGGTGCTCACTGCTGCTCCAGCAACCATTTGTGCGGATGGACTGTTGCTGGAGCAACAGTCCATCTGGAGCGCTCCGGGCCAGAGCAGGTGGGGGTTTCAGCCAAAACATGGTCAAAAATTGATATTCGCTTAAGGAATATATAAATGAATTTATATGATTATTTGTATATAAAAATATACGTCACTATGAGTTCATTCTCTCGGTCCGGATAAGCCGCTCATGTCTCTCATCACTCATCCACATGCCCGTCAACTGACCAAGTCAGTGCGTGCCACGGTGCTGGTCTTCGAGGACCCGCGCTCCCAGGAATTGCTGACACGCATCGAGCGTCTGGCGCCGAGTGAGGCCAATGCATTGATCTTCGGTGAGACCGGCACCGGCAAGGAATTGGTGGCGCGGCACATCCATCGTTTGAGTCGCCGCGGTGATGCGCCTTTCGTGGCGGTCAACTGCGGCGCCTTTGCCGAAACCCTGGTGGAAAGCGAACTGTTCGGCCATGAGAAAGGCGCCTTCACCGGTGCCACCACCAGCAAGGCCGGCTGGTTCGAAGCGGCTGAAGGCGGCACGTTGTTCCTCGATGAAATCGGTGACTTGCCGTTGAACATGCAGGTCAAGCTGTTGCGAGTGCTGCAGGAGCGCGAAGTGGTGCGCCTGGGCTCGCGGACGCCGATCCCGATCGATGTGCGGCTGGTGGCGGCGACCAACGTCAACCTGGCGGACGCCGTGGTCGCCGGGCATTTTCGCGAAGACCTGTTCTATCGCCTGCACGTGGCGACCATCCGGTTGCCGGCGCTGCGAGAGCGTCCCGGGGACATCCTGCCGCTGGCGGAGTTTTTCATGGAAGAGCATTGCCAGCGCCTGGGCTACAACCGCGCGACGCTGAGTGCCGAGGCTGAACGCAAGCTGTTGGGCCATAGCTGGCCGGGCAACATCCGCGAGTTGGAAAACGCCATCCATCACGCCTTGCTGGTGTGCCGTCATCAGTTGGTGCAACCCAATGATCTGCACCTGGTGGATATGCGCAGTTCGGGCATCCGTAACGAGACCGCTGTCCAAGCCGGCCACGGTCTTCCCGGACCGATCGATCTCGAAACGGTACTGACCGCGCTGTTCGAAAGCAACCAGGCCAACCTCTATGAGCATATCGAGGAGACCGTGTTTCGCACGGCCTACCGCTTTTGCCATGGCAACCAATTGCAGACCGGCAGGTTGCTCGGCATCAGCCGGAACATCGTGCGCGCCCGGCTTGAGAAAATCGGTGAAATCACCCCGTCGGCTGCGAAGCCGGACGTGGATCACGTGTAGGGATCAAGGCGTCAGGTTCGCGCAGGGGCGAGTCCCCAGGCACCCAGGCCTCGATATCAATTTTGAAGATCTACAGGAGTCAATCAATGGGCAATGTCCAGAGCGCCACCCGTGCCTTCGAGGTGTTTCGGCACCCGGCACCCGGTGGCGAACTGCTCGACCTTGGCCGGGTCTTCCGGGAACCCCTGGCGCAGTCGCGGCTGCACAGCACACCCAAGCGGGTGCTGAGTCGCCGCGAAGGTGTCCTGCTCGGGGTGTTCGCGCTGGTGCTGCATGGGGCGGTGATCGTCTGGGTCAACCAGACACCGCCGCCGGCATTGCCGGTGGTGCCGCCGGAGATCCCGCCGATGACCATCGAGTTCTCGCAGCCGGCACCCCCGGTGGTGGAGCCGCCACCGCCCGAGCCGATTGCGCAGCCCGTGGTCGAACCACCGCCACCGGTTGAAGATGAGTTGGCGGTCAAGCCACCGCCACCCAAACCTGCCCCCAAACCCAAGCCCGTGGTCAAACCGGTGCCCAAGCCTGCGGCCAAGCCAGTGGAGCAGCCACCGGCACCACCGGCGCCACCACAACCGGTCGCCGCGCCAGCCCCTCCGACACCCCCTGCACCCAAACCGGTGACCCCAGCGTCGGCCAGCGCCGGTTACCTGAAGAACCCGGCGCCGGAATACCCATCGCTGGCGCTGCGTCGCGGTTGGGAAGGCACGGTGCTGTTGCGGGTGCATGTGCTGGCCAGCGGCAAACCCGCTGAGATCCAGATCCAGAAAAGCAGTGGCCGCGATCAACTCGACGACGCCGCGTTGGCTGCTGTGAAGCGCTGGAGTTTCGTCCCGGCCAAGCAGGGCGATGTCGCCCAGGACGGCTGGGTCAGCGTGCCCATCGACTTCAAAATCAAGTAACTCAACCTGTCGAAACACACTGCGGGCCACCTGACAAAAGGCGCATCGCTACAACCGATTTAATGCCTTGTTGGAGAGCCTGACCATGAACCTGATTGCATCCCCCTTCGAATCCGTCGAACACGCCGTCATCTGGCTGTTGATCTTGTTTTCCGTGGCCACCTGGGGCCTGGCCCTGCTCAAGGGCGTGCAGTTCACCCGCCTGAAGACCCAGGACCGCAAATTCCATAAACACTTCTGGGCCGCGTCGAGTCTCGATTCCGCCGCTGAACTGGCCCATAGCCAACCGGGCGCCGCCGCTCGCGTCGCCCTGGCCGGTTACGCGGCGATCCAGGTGCCGGAAGACGCGCAAGCCGCCGACCTGAGCCAGGCAATCAACCTCCAGGACCGCCTCGAGCGCGCCCTGCGCCAGCAGATCGTGCGCGAACGTCGCTCGCTGGAAAGCGGCCTGGCCATCCTCGCCAGTATCGGCAGCACCTCGCCCTTCATCGGCCTGTTCGGCACCGTCTGGGGCATCATGTCGGCCTTGAAAGGTATTAGTGCAGCGGGCTCGGCGAGCCTGGAAACCGTGGCCGGGCCGATTGGTGCCGCCCTCGTAGCGACCGGCGTCGGCATTGCCGTCGCAGTGCCGGCGGTGCTGGTCTACAACTACTTCCTGCGTCGGCTGAAACTGACCGCCGCCGACCTCGATGACTTCGCCCACGACTTCTATAGCCTCGCGCAGAAAAACGCGTTTCGCGTGCTGCTGCATCCGGTGTTGAGCAAGTCCGGAGCAACCGTCGCCGGGCAGAAAGTCAAGGAGGCGTCCTGATATGGCGTTCTCTACACAAGACAGCGATGAAGTGCTCAGCGAGATCAACGTCACGCCTCTGGTGGACGTGATGTTGGTGCTGCTGGTGGTGTTCATCGTCACCGCGCCACTGCTGACCAACGCGATCCCGATCAACCTGCCGAAGACCGAATCTGTCGCACCGGTGGACCAGAAAGATCCGCTGGTGGTCAGCATCGACGACAAGGGCAAGGTTTTCATCAACAAAGATGAGATTCAGGCTGATCTGCTCGAGTTCAACCTGCAGGCGGCCAAGGTGAAAAATCCCGACGTGCGTGTGCAACTGCAGGCGGACAACGGAGTGAATTATGGTGAAGTGGCCAGGGCCATGGCCTCGATCGAGCGGGCCGGGATTACCAAGTTGTCGGTGATTACGGCGAAATAGGATTCGGGTTTATTGCATTAGATGTGGGGCGGTGAATTATGGGGGAGACCGCGTTTGGCGAGCAAACTCCACTAGCTGTTAGTAAGCGGGCGGTGAACCCATCTTGCTTTTTATCGTCGTGAGTTCGAATCTCCAGAGATAGCCAAAGCAGTACCTTCATCAGTCGCGACAAAATGGCTTAAGATAATCAGGCTGGAATGGAACATATCGACTAAAGGACTCGTCATTTATGGAAACGCCCTTTTCTCAAATCAGCGAGCGTTTGAACAATCGCCGATTTACGGTAGCGGACAACGCCCACGGGCTATCCGGTGTGGGCACAGTATTTCACTACCATGTCGAGGAAAATGCCATTTCGGGCACTTACCAAGGCGGCCGAATTCGCATGGGTAATCAAGTCGGGCGCGCGACAGGCCCCGATACCATTGAGCTTCTTTATCAGTGTTTAACTACGGATGGCGAGATGCTTGCCGGCTGGTCTCGCGGCACGGTAGGCGTTGATCACGCTGGACGTACCACTCTGACCTTCGTATGGGGTTGGTTGTCGGGCGCGACTGGAGGAGGGGAGTCTAGCTACGTCGAGCTTGCCACATAGCGGCTAAGGATTTTTAGATTACAGGCCGAAGAACTTGTGCCTAGCATGAGCCATGCAGTCAATCTCGATGACGCCGAGTGCAAAGCTGGCTTTGTAGCCGCCAAAATCGTCAATTGGCTATAGCTAGAATCCAATAGCGTGGCGTGGATTCACTCCTTTTTGCTCTTGATACACCCTGAAAACAAGTCCAGAATCAAGTCCATTCCTACTTCAGGAATAAACGAAAACCCTTAGATTTCAATGGGTCGGACGCCAGATGCGAGTCTCGTTTCCCGCTCCAATTATTGTTCTATAGGCTTCCATTGAAGTATGTAGAAACCCAAAAAAGAGGCTTAGGCCTCTTTTTTCGTTCCAGTAAGTTCTTCTTTAAACCACCAGCAGCCACGATTTTTTAGTACATTTGTTAGTACATTAATCCGGCGTTTGGTAGATCATTTTTTCGTGGGACTCGCCTCTCTGGAAACCGTACAAATCTCCTCTATTCAAACGAGACGGAGATTGTACGATGGCTCTCACCGATACGGCAGTCCGGCACGCCAAACCTCGTGCCAAGGCCTACACCCTCCCTGACTACAACGGCCTCACCCTTTTCGTGAATACGAAAGGCGCCAAGTGCTGGCACTTCCGCTTTTCCTGGGCGGATAAGCAGGTTCAAGGGGCAGCAGATTCGAACTGGGCAGGCTAACGTCAAAGTCTACAACCGTCGCTTGGCCGAGCTTATCCATCATGGTCGCGCAAAACCTTCTCAGATCATTTCTCATCGTCTCAAGCTCGCCGAGGGCCCAGGTGCCTATAAGCACTTCGACGCACGTGACGATGGCTGGACGAAGGTTGTACTCAAGCCAGCAGCTTAAACGCCAACCTCCGGCTTCGCCGGCTCCCTTTGGGCCGGCCTCTTCAGTAGAAATGATTCAACAGCTAGCAGGAGAATGATCATGAAAAAGCTATCTATGTGCTTATGTCTATGCAGTGTATTCATGCTTCATGGATGCTTTGACAACGCGGATAACGCCACGAAAGACAATTCCAGTGGCACCAAGTCTTCTGTCCAAATGCAGGAAGGAAAGTCTGACGAGAATAAGTAGGGCAGCTAGGCGGCCCAGGTAGGAGTGAACCTCCTGGGCCAGAGATAGCTACAACAATAAAATGGTGATCGAGATGAATTGCCTGATTTGCGTGGGAGCTGCAGAACGCGTTATGTGCGAAGGCCCGTGGGAAGAGCGTGACTGTCCGGAGTGCGGTCGGTATCGAATCTCAGACGAGCTGATTCTCGTGTTGATGGATCAGGGGCAGATTTTCGATGTGCTTAAAACCAGGCGCTGGCTAGATACGCGGCGAACTGAAGGTTTCCTGCCCTGCATCCAAAGCCCTGAAGGGCTACTGGTTACCGTTGTCGAGCCTACTTCACCTGCGCAAGTGAAGTGAATTCCAGTACGGGGATGGGGGCTGCAACCCCCCCAGAGCATCGAAACGTTATCGGCGAAAACGCATGAATCCGCTGATAAAAAGCCCTGAAGGTGATTGTCGGAAATCAAGGTCGGGATGCTATTTCCTCTAAATGTTGCAATAGGTCTTGAGGATCCTCGTACACCCTCAGGGCTCCCGCTCTTTCTAGCTCGCTAATATCGTAGCCGCCTGAGAGCAAGCCCACACCTGTCGCTTTGCACCGCCTTGCTGCAAGCATGTCCCATATGGCGTCACCAACCACTAAACAGTCCTCAATGGGTACCTTGAGCTTTTGCGCTGCGGCAAGGAAAAGATCTGGATCAGGCTTTCCATATTTGACATCGTTGCGGGTGATTATATTAATGTCGTTAATGTCTAAGCCCAGCGCCTTTAAATTGATCTTGGCTGTAGAAACGCCACCACTGGTTGCGATGCACCACTGTACATTTTCGTGGGTGAGCGTCTTTAGTAGCTCGACTGAACCTGGGAGTGCCGTTATTTGGCTTTTGAGGGCCTCATACGCAGCCGCATGCTTTTTGCTTAAGATTCTTCCTTGCTCATCAGTAATTTCTACACCCGTTTCACGGGACAAGGTTTTTAACATCAGCCCTCCGCTCATACCAATCTTCCGATGAATACGCCACATGGCCAGCGGGATATTCTCGGAATCGAGTGCCTCTTTCCATGCGGCTACGTTCTGGTACACGCTGTCGGTCAGCGTGCCATCAAGGTCGAATATAAAAGATGTTTGAGGTCGCATGGGAATCCTCCAGATTCATTAGAGTTGGCGCTGTGGGTATATTGTTAGGAGCATGCGAGTAAATTGTTACCTAGCAGTTGGCATTCGCTCGACATCCGCAGGGCCGGGTGCGGCGCGATCCCCATCGGGAATCTCATCATCCTCTCGAATAGCTCTCTCATCGTCATGACGGCCCGCATGCCCGCATACAGTTCTGAGACTTGAGGCAGCGACGCGTTCATTATTTCTGGACGATTCGGGTGTTCTAAGGAGAATGGTGGTCGGGGCCGACAACATGGCTTTTTGAATCCGTGTGACGTTTCCTCAGCCCATGCGTCCAGCCAAGTAGCTATAGATGTGAGCTTCGCCTTGGGCGATCTGACGGTTAGTAGACCACTGACGACCGCAATTGCCATTCCGGACGCCATATGCTTGGCGGGAGAGGGCGGTGTTCTTGCCACTTCTACTGCAAACCAGGAGGGATTGCGCGCCGTCGCGTCGTACTATCCTAGTATAGGGCTGTTGAAAACGTTGATCAGGAAAGACGTGACCAAATCGGCCTGTCTATTTTAACGCAATAAAAATTTGAACCGCCCGTGAACGCGCTCACCTAATGATTAGCTTGTGAAGAATTGCACAGGCATTTTGCCAACAACGGCATACTCTGAGAGGTGGTCAACGTGGCTAAAGACGACAAGAAAAGCAAAGGTGAAACTTCGAAAGCCAGCAAGGACTTGAAAGACAAAAAGTCCTCACCAGCAAAAAAATCTGCAGCGGCATCGGCTCTTTCAAAGTCTTCCGAAAAGAAAGACAAGAAAAAAGACTCCGAACCGAAGAAATCTGTAAAGAAAGCTGATAGCAAGCCAGAAAAGGCGAAGAAATCAGACAAGGCAGAGAAACCTGCAAAAAAGAAAAAGTGAGATCTGCTAGGGCTTAACGCCCTAGCTTCCTCAGGATGTGCTGCCTTCGATCAAGGCTAAATCAATAGCGCTTATGGCAGTAAGGCCACGCGTCGAATGTGGAAGTAAAATCTATCTGAGACATTAGAACACCGACTGGATGCAGGGATTATCGCTTAGGATGCGACCTTCGCTTAGACACCGTAGCGCTTGTTCCCACCTGAGGTAATGCAGTACCTACCGCCCCGTGGCCCTATGCAGACTGTTCCAGATGAACAAGGGCAGGAAGATCCGTAGCTCGGGGTTTGCCTAGGTGTCGGCTGAGGTGAAAGGCGTGCAGGGCGAGTTGTTTCCGGCCTGGAGATTCCATAGCAATTCACCGCATTGCAGAGGCTTTTAGATGACAGCCATTTAGCCGGTTGCCCATCGGCGCTTATCCGCACCCAATCATCCTTCCTTTCAAACACCTGCACCTTGTCACCCCTTTTCATGGAAGCAATCACCTTTCCAGCAGGCTGACTCCGGATGTTCAGCTTATCAGCGTTCACATATTGATTGATCAGTTGGGTTTGGAGAGGCAGGGTCTCAGGAAGGGGAGCTGACACCAGGGTATTTGCGGGAGGAGGTGGGTTTGGTTTAGCTGGGCTTGGAGGTGTGTCTTTCTTCCCCATTGCCCATAAGACAGCGATAAGAATTAGAAGCGGGACAAGCCACGGTTGAGATTTTTTGCGCATATCCATTGCCCTCGTTGTGCTCGCCCTGTGCGGGCTGCATTCCTATTGCTCCATTGACGTTACTGCGAGCTGAGCCAAAGCTCCACCTTTTCTAGTTTTCCTATTTCTTGAAGCTTTGACTTCCCAGTATCCAGGAGATCAAGCAGTCGTTGCTTTTCGTCTGCTGACGGAAACCACTCAGCCAATTCAATATTGCAGTGCCTGGACTCACTCAGCGCCCACTTCATGACCATGTCGGCTGTAGCTCGGTAGTGATCGGCCATGAAGAGGCTTTGACCCTCGGTCATCCAGCCCCGATTAGCGAGAAGGTCAGCGGCATTAAGGATGCCTTGCTCGCCGAAAAAAACTGTCGTGTCAGGATAGTGAATACCCGCGAGAGATACCTTGGCTACGCCGGACACTCGGTCAAAGTAGGACAGGTAATGCCAACCACCCGTTGTGCTTCCTGAATGCGGAAAGTTGATGGCTGCTTTCCCTGTAACGTAGTGCTCGCGTGAGACACGTTTGAGATCAAAATCAAAAAGCGGCTGCCTCATGGGAGTTTTTTGAGCCGGGCTAGACCTTGCTTGATATGTCCGGCGTTTTCGCCAATGGTCTCAAGGGCGCCAC